>Ga0209916_1001603_pt1 | contig 17354 bp, 10 predicted proteins | sample ThiBio_1000_plan_FD_183956 | JGI IMG/M metagenome (GOLD analysis project Ga0209916, IMG submission 183956) | Wastewater bioreactor microbial communities from Cape Town, South Africa - Thiocy_solids_2 (SPAdes) | ecosystem: Engineered > Bioreactor > Thiocyanate-remediating > Anaerobic-Aerobic ... | reverse complement strand
GGCCGGCGCGGCGAACCCGTCGCCGCCGATCGGCCCCGCGCTCGGTCAGCGCGGCCTGAACATCATGGAATTCTGCAAGGCCTTCAACGCGAAGACCGCGCAGATGGAAAAGGGCATGCCGATCCCGGTCGTCATCACGGCGTTCCAGGACCGCTCCTTCACCTTCGAGATGAAGCTGCCGCCGATGTCGTACTGGCTCAAGAAGGCGGCCGGCGTGCAGTCGGCGTCGAAGGCGCCGGGGCGCAATGTCGCCGGCAAGATCACGCGGGCGCAGATTCGCGAGATCGCCGAGAAGAAGCTGCCCGACCTCAACTGCGACACGGTCGATGCCGCTGCCGCAATGGTCGAAGGTTCCGCCCGCTCCATGGGCCTCGAGGTGGTGGGGTAATCCGATGCCGAAAATTGCAAAGCGCGTCGCCAAATCCCGCGAGGGGCTTGACCGCAACAAGCTGTATGGCCTCGACGAGGCCGTGAAGCTGATCAAGGAGCGCGCCAGCGCCAAATTCGACGAGACGATCGAGATCGCGATGAATCTCGGCGTCGATCCGCGCCATGCCGACCAGATGGTGCGCGGCGTGTGCAACCTGCCGAACGGTTCCGGCCGTACGGTGCGGGTGGCGGTGTTCGCGCGCGGCGCCAAGGCTGACGAGGCCAAGGCCGCTGGTGCCGATATCGTCGGCGCCGAGGACCTGTTCGAGACGGTGAGCGGCGGCACGATCGAGTTCGATCGCTGCATCGCCACGCCCGACATGATGGGTCTGGTCGGACGCCTCGGCAAGGTGCTGGGCCCGCGCGGCCTGATGCCGAACCCGCGCGTCGGCACCGTGACCACGGACGTCAAGGCCGCGGTTGCCGGCGCCAAGGGTGGCTCGGTCGAGTTCCGCGTCGAGAAGGCCGGCATCGTGCATGGCGGCGTCGGCAAGGCGTCGTTCGATGCGGCCAAGCTGGCCGAGAACATCAAGGCGTTCGCCGATTCGGTGGCCAAGGCCAAGCCGGCCGGCGCGAAGGGTACCTATATCCAGCGCATCGCGCTGTCCTCGTCGATGGGGCCGGGCGTCAAGGTCGATCCGGCGACGATCATCGCCTGAACCGAAGCTTCCCGACCGATACGGAAAAGCCGCGCCTGTCGCGGCTTTTTTCGTTTCCGGGCCGGCGCAACCTGCCGTAAATTCGCTGGGATCATCGCCGAGATACGCCTCGGTCACCCGCGCCGCGCTGGTGACCGCGCCGCCATTCTCCGATCGCACCTATCGCCACCGGGTTCCCCATGCGCCCACCGAACGAAGTCGATTTCTGGCGTGGCTTCGCGTTGGTGACGATCTTCATCAACCACATTCCCGGTATCGTCTACGAGCACTTCACCTACCGGAATGTCTCGCCATCCGATTCGGCCGAGCTGTTCGTGTTCCTGGCCGGGTGGGCAGTCTATACGGTGGTGGAGCGCATGGCGCCGCCCTACACGACGCTGCGCATCGTGCTGCGGCTCGGCGCGCGCGGCATCGTGATCTATTGCGCGCAGCTCGTGATCAGCATGCTGGCCCTGGCGATGATCGCCAGCGCGGCCTATTTCCTGAACGCGCTGCCGCTGCTTGGCTGGCACAATGCGGCGGCGGTGTTCGAGGATCCGGTGCCGGCCCATATCGGCCTGGTGCTGATGAGCCACCAGCTCGGCTATTTCGATATCCTGCCGCTCTATGTCGTGCTGATGCTGAGCGCGCCGGTCATCGCGCTGATCGACCGGCTGGCGCCGAGGCTGCTGCTGCCGTTGTCGCTGGCGCTGTATGTCGCGACGCTGATCTCGGAATACAACGTGCCGACCTGGCCGGTCGAGGGACACTGGTTCCTCGATCCGTTCGCCTGGCAACTGGTCTTCGTGCTCGGCTTCGTGGCCGGCCATCCGAACGGCATCGCCGCCATGGTGCGGCGCCACCTGCGCTGGATCAAGCCGGTGGCGATCGTGATCGTGCTGATCGGGGCTTACCTGACATTCTTCGACATTCGCATCGATCCGTTCAAGGTGCCCTCGCCACGGCTGTTCTTCGTGTTCGACAAGACCTACCTGTCGCCGCCGAGGCTGATCCATTTCGTGGCGCTGGTCATCACGTTCGCCGGCAGTTTCATGCTCATCCGGCGCTATCTCTCGTGGCCGACCCGCTATTGCTGCCTGCTCGGGCGCAACGGACTGAACGTGTTCTGCGTCGGCTCGCTGCTCAGCCTCGCCGGGCAGATCGGCCGCTTCATGCTCGGTGGCGATATCGTGGTCGATACAGCTATGTTATGTATCGGCTTGGTTGTGTTGGGTGCGACCGCATGGGTATCGGAATGGCGCGACAGATTGCGGCAATTGCCCGTATCTCAGCCTGCGCAGTGATGCTGCTCGGGGCGGGAGTGCCGGCTATTGGCCAAGCGTCTCCTCCTCCGGCCCTCAGTTCGCCCTGCAAGGCGCCAGCGAGCGAAATCGCCGCGCCGGAACCGTTGCCGAACGTTTCCGCGCTGCTGGCGGAAGGCAAGCCGCTGCGCATCCTGGCGATCGGCTCGGCCGCGATCAGCGACCAGCGCGTGCCGGGCGAGGGGCGTTACCAGCTCAAGCTGATCTCCATCCTGCAGAAGGCGCTTGGCGGCACCAAGGTCGAGATCATCAACCGCGGCGTCTCGGGCGAGGTGGCGGCGAGCGCGGCCGAGCGCATGCAGTTGCTGGCGGCGATGACACGGCCGAATCTCGTGCTGTGGCAGGTCGGCACCAACGATGCGCTTGCGCGTGTCGACCCGGCGGATTTCGAGGAGACCGTGCGCGGCGCGGTGCGCTGGCTGCGCGAGCACCAGATCGATGTCGTGCTGGTCGGCCTGCAATATTCCAGCCATCTGGCGCGCGATCCGGCCTATATCGCGATTCGCGAGGCGGTGGCGCGCGTCTCGAAGGAGGAGCACGTGCTGCATATCCGCCGCTTCAACGCCATGCAGTTGATCGCCAAGGCGCAGCAGGCGGAGGTGCAGGGCGGCGAACAGGCCGACGTGCTCGCCGATTCCAACAGTTGCATGGCCGAGCATATCGCCACGGCGGTGATCGCCAATCTCTACCTGCGCAAGAAGCCGCCACCGTCCCGGCCGCACGAATGAAGGTGACCTTGCCGCGCAAACGTAGGTGCCGTGGCGCACATGGGCCGGCTAGATGACGGAACCGTCACGAAAATTCCAGAATGGGCCTTGTGTCTTGCCACGTCAGCGTTTATGTGAGACCCATGATCGGCATCGCTGCTGAGGTGATGGCTACGCCAATCGCTACAATTTGTTTTCTCCCGGGGTAACCTGGGTGAGGAGCGGCCGGGAGGCTGCGGGGAAACCCGTTGCGTCCGTCGGCCGTTGTCCTGTCCGAGACTGCAGGCGCGTCGGGCTGGGGTGACACCCAAGCCGGCTTAATCGGGAAAGCCTGCACAGACGGGGAAGACCGTAGTTTTGCCGGCCCTTTTAGGCAAGGGGCGGCGGTTCGGTTCGAACCTTATGGCCTTGTGTTTCCGGCTCGCCGGAATCTCCGGGCGGACAGGCACATCGGGTGGGCACTTGTGCCTGCCTTCGACGCTGATCCGTCCGAGGCGTGTCACCGCAAGGCGCACGCATCGCCGGGTTGGCTGGTGCAACCGGTGCGAAGCTTTTTTAAGTTCCGCACCAACCGGAGAGAGCCACTCGTGGACAAAGCGGGCAAAAAAGAGTTCGTCGCGACTCTCAACTCGGCGTTGAAGGACACCGGGTCGATCGTCGTGGCGCATTACTCTGGCCTGACGGTCGCGCAATTGCAGGTTCTTCGTCGCGAGATGAAGAAATCTGGCGCCACCGTGAAGGTCGCCAAGAACCGCCTCGTCAAGATCGCTCTTGAGGGCACGGACGTCGCGTCCATCGGGGCCTATCTCACAGGCCCCACGATCCTGGCCTATGCCGAGGATCCGGTCGCGGCTCCGAAGGTCGCCGTCGATTTCGCCAAGAAGAACGACAAGCTCGTGATCCTTGGCGGCGCGATGGGTGCGACCGCTCTGAATGCGGATGGTGTCAAGGCACTTGCCACCATGCCGTCGCTCGACGAACTGCGTGCCAAACTGGTCGGCCTCATCCAGGCCCCGGCCACGAAGCTCGCGCAGCTTTCGACAGCACCCGCCGCCAAGCTGGCACGGGTTTTCGGGGCATATGCCAACAAAGAAGCGGCCTGAGGCTGCGTGACATCAACCGAACCGAATTATCCAAGGAACTGAAACATGGCCGATCTTGCCAAAATCGTTGACGAACTGTCGTCGCTGACGGTCCTCGAGGCCGCCGAACTCGCCAAGCTGCTCGAAGAGAAGTGGGGCGTCTCCGCCGCTGCCGCCGTTGCCGTGGCCGCTGGCCCGGCTGCCGGTGCCGCTGCCGCTCCGGCCGAAGAGCAGACCGAGTTCACGGTCATGCTGACCGCCGCCGGCGACAAGAAGATCGAGGTCATCAAGGAAGTCCGTGCCATCACGGGCCTCGGCCTCAAGGAAGCCAAGGACCTCGTCGAGGGCGCCCCGAAGGCTGTCAAGGAGGCCGTCAGCAAGGACGAGGCCGCCAAGCTCAAGGAGCAGCTCGAGAAGGCCGGCGCCAAGGTCGAGCTCAAGTAGTGCGCGGGCGGGCTCCGGCCCGCCGCGACCGTCCCGCCGATGGCCCTGGCCTGAAACGGGACCTCGAAAACCCGGCGCGGGTGGCGTTTCCGCCACCTGCGCTTCGCCGTTCACGGGGGCTGCCCCCGGCGGCTTTCCCGAAGCCTCGCCATCAGGAGGCTTTCGGAAAGCTGGATGACTAACCTTGTGAGGAACGACATGGCGCAGACCGGATTGGATCAAACCAATGTGGCGCAGACGTTCACGGGCCGGAAGCGGGTTCGCAAGTTTTTCGGCAAGATCCGGGAAGCTGCGGAGATGCCTAACCTCATCGAGGTGCAGAAGGCATCCTACGACCAGTTCCTGATGGTCGAGGAGCCGAAGGGCGGCCGCCCGGACGAGGGCCTGAACTCCGTGTTCAAGTCGGTGTTCCCGATCGGCGATTTCGCCGGCACCTCGCTGCTGGAATTCGTCAAATACGAGTTCGAGCCGCCGAAATACGATGTGGACGAGTGCCGTCAGCGCGGCATGACCTTCGCCGCGCCGCTCAAGGTGACGCTGCGCCTGATCGTGTTCGATGTGGATATCGATACCGGCGCCAAGTCGGTCAAGGATATCAAGGAGCAGGACGTCTACATGGGCGACATGCCGCTCATGACGATGAACGGCACCTTCATCGTCAACGGCACCGAGCGTGTCATCGTCTCGCAGATGCACCGTTCGCCGGGCGTGTTCTTCGATCACGACAAGGGCAAGACGCACTCCTCGGGCAAGCTGCTGTTTGCTGCCCGTATCATCCCGTATCGCGGTTCCTGGCTCGACATCGAGTTCGACGCCAAGGACATCGTGCACGCCCGTATCGATCGCAAGCGCAAGATTCCGGTGACGTCGCTGCTGTTCGCGCTCGGGCTCGACAGCGAGGAAATCCTCAAGACCTTCTACAAGACCGTTCCCGTCACGCAGGACAAGAACGGCTGGCGCATGCCCTATGACGCCGAGCGCTTCAAGGGCTACAAGGCGTCGATCGACATGATCGATGCCGATACCGGCGCCGTCGTGGTCGAGGCCGGCCGCAAGCTGGTGGTGCGTTCGGCGCGCCAGCTCGCCGAGCGCGGTCTGAAGGCGTTGCGCATCACCAACGAGGACCTGATCGGCCAGTATATCGCCGAGGATCTGGTCAACATGCAGACCGGCGAGATCTACGCCGAGGCGGGTGACGAGATCAGCGAGAAGCTGCTGGCCGGCTTCGAGGAGGCTGGCATCACCGAGTTGCCGCTGCTCGACATCGATCACGTCAATATCGGCCCGTATATCCGCAACACGCTTGCCGTCGACAAGAACTCGACGCGCGAGGAAGCGCTGTTCGACATCTACCGCGTGATGCGTCCGGGCGAGCCGCCGACGGTCGAGACGGCCGAGGCGATGTTCCAGTCGCTGTTCTTCGACAGCGAGCGCTACGACCTGTCGGCCGTTGGCCGCGTCAAGATGAACATGCGCCTCGATCTCAAGGCCGAGGACACCGTGCGCGTGCTGCGGCGCGAGGACATCCTCGCCGTCGTCGGCGAGCTGCTCGAACTGCGCGACGGGCGCGGGGAGGTCGATGATATCGACCATCTCGGCAACCGGCGCGTGCGCTCGGTCGGCGAGCTGATGGAAAACCAGTATCGCCTCGGCCTGCTGCGCATGGAGCGCGCCATCAAGGAGCGCATGTCGAGCGTCGACATCGATACCGTGATGCCGCAGGACCTGATCAACGCCAAGCCGGCGGCAGCCGCGGTGCGCGAGTTCTTCGGTTCGTCGCAGCTCTCGCAGTTCATGGACCAGACCAACCCGCTGTCCGAGATCACGCATAAGCGTCGTCTCTCGGCGCTTGGACCGGGCGGCCTGACGCGCGAGCGCGCCGGGTTCGAGGTGCGCGACGTGCATCCGACGCATTACGGCCGCATCTGCCCGATCGAGACGCCGGAAGGCCCGAATATCGGCCTTATCAACAGCTTGGCGACCTTCGCTCGCGTGAATAAATACGGCTTCATCGAAAGCCCGTATCGCAAGGTCAATGACGGCCATGTCACCGATGACGTCGCCTATCTCTCGGCGATGGAAGAGCAGAAGTACTATGTCGCGCAGGCGTCCTCGCCGATGGACAAGGCCGGCAAGCTCACCGACGAACTGATCGTGTGCCGCCATGCCGGCGACGTGCTGGTGGTGCCGGTCGAGCGCGTCGACTTCATGGACGTGTCGCCGAAGCAACTTGTTTCGGTCGCGGCCGCCCTGATCCCGTTCCTCGAGAACGACGACGCCAACCGCGCGCTGATGGGCTCGAACATGCAGCGCCAGGCGGTGCCGCTGGTGCGCGCCGATGCGCCGTTCGTCGGCACCGGCATGGAAGCGGTCGTCGCCCGCGATTCGGGCGCTGCGATCGCTGCGCGCCGTACCGGTTATATCGACCAGGTCGATGCGACCCGTATCGTCGTGCGCGCCACGGAAGAGCTCAATGCCGGCAAGGCCGGTGTCGATATCTACCGCCTGATGAAGTTCCAGCGCTCGAACCAGTCGACCTGCATCAACCAGCGTCCGCTGGTGAAGGTCGGTGATTTCGTGCGCAAGGGCGACATCATCGCCGACGGTCCCTCGACCGATCTCGGCGATCTGGCGCTCGGCCGCAACGTGCTCGTCGCGTTCATGCCGTGGAACGGCTACAATTTCGAGGATTCGATCCTCCTGTCCGAGAATATCTCGAAGGAGGACGTGTTCACCTCCATCCACATCGAGGAATTCGAGGTGATGGCCCGCGACACCAAGCTCGGGCCGGAGGAGATCACGCGCGACATTCCGAACGTGTCGGAAGAGGCGCTGAAGAACCTCGACGAGGCCGGTATCGTCTATATCGGCGCGGAAGTGATGGCCGGCGACATCCTGGTCGGCAAGATCACGCCGAAGGGCGAGAGCCCGATGACGCCGGAAGAGAAGCTCTTGCGCGCCATTTTCGGCGAGAAGGCTTCCGACGTGCGCGACACCTCGTTGCGCGTGCCGCCGGGCGTGCAGGGCACGATCGTGGAAGTGCGCGTGTTCAACCGGCACGGCGTCGACAAGGACGAGCGCGCCCAGGCGATCGAGCGCGAGGAAATCGAGCAGCTCGCCAAGGACCGCGACGACGAACTCGCCATCCTCGACCGCAACACCTATGGCCGCCTGTCGCAGCTTCTGATCGGCAAGACCGGCATTGCCGGGCCGAAGTCGTTCAAGAAGGACAACGAGATCACGCGCGAGGCGCTCGACGCTTCGCCGCGCTCGCAGTGGTGGCAGTATGCCGTCGCCGACGATCACCTGATGGGTGAGGTCGAGGCGATGCGCAAACAGTATGACGAGGCCAAGAAGCTGCTCGAGCAGCGCTTCATGGACAAGGTCGAGAAGCTGCAGCGCGGCGACGAACTGCCGCCCGGCGTGATGAAGATGGTCAAGGTGTTCGTGGCGGTGAAGCGCAAGCTGCAGCCGGGCGACAAGATGGCCGGCCGTCACGGCAACAAGGGCGTCGTCTCGAAGATCGTGCCACAGGAGGACATGCCGTTCCTGGAGGACGGCACGCCAGTCGATATCGTGCTCAACCCGCTCGGCGTGCCGAGCCGGATGAATGTCGGCCAGATCCTCGAGACGCATCTCGGCTGGGCCTGTGCCGGCCTCGGCCGGCAGGTCAACGAAGCTGTCACGGCCTATCTCAAGAGCCAGGACATCCAGCCGTTGAAGGCCAAGCTCGACGACATCTACGGCGAGAACGACGCCATCAAGAGCATGGACGCCAACCAGCTTGTCGAACTCGGCCGCAACCTCAAGCGCGGCGTGCCGATCGCGACACCGGTGTTCGACGGCGCCAAGGAAGCCGACATCGAGACCTTCCTGAAGAAGGCGGGGCTGTCGATTTCCGGGCAGTCGACGCTCTATGACGGGCGCACGGGCGATGCTTTCGACCGGCAGGTGACAGTCGGCTACATCTACATGCTGAAGCTGCACCATCTGGTCGACGACAAGATCCATGCCCGCTCGATCGGCCCTTATTCGCTGGTCACCCAGCAGCCGCTCGGCGGCAAGGCGCAGTTCGGCGGCCAACGCTTCGGCGAGATGGAGGTCTGGGCGCTCGAGGCCTATGGCGCCGCCTACACGCTGCAGGAGATGCTGACGGTCAAGTCCGATGACGTGGCCGGCCGCACCAAGACCTACGAGTCGATCGTGCGCGGCGAGGACAATTTCGAGAGCGGCATCCCCGAGAGCTTCAACGTGCTCGTCAAGGAGATGCGTTCGCTCGGCCTCAATGTCGAACTGGCCATGGACAAGCCGGCGGACGATCTGCCGCCGGCCGAGGCGGCCGAGTAGGGCACGCGTTTGCCGGCAGGGCGGAGCGATCCGCCCGCCGGACGGGTGTTCGCAAGTGTTTGAAAAATTTGGTATCCGACGGGCAGATCAGCGGATGAAGCCCGGCATCAGGAGACGGCGATGAATCAAGAGGTCATGAATCTCTTCAACCCGACGGTGCAGCCGCAGAGCTTCGATCAGATCAAGATCTCGATCGCGAGCCCGGAAAAGATCCTGTCCTGGTCGTTCGGTGAGATCAAGAAGCCGGAGACGATCAACTACCGCACCTTCAAGCCCGAGCGCGACGGCCTGTTCTGCGCGCGCATCTTCGGGCCGATCAAGGATTACGAGTGCTTGTGCGGCAAGTACAAGCGCATGAAGTACAAGGGCGTGATCTGCGAGAAGTGCGGCGTCGAGGTGACGCTGGCGCGCGTGCGGCGCGAGCGCATGGGCCATATCGAACTGGCGGCGCCGGTTGCCCATATCTGGTTCCTGAAGTCGCTGCCGAGCCGCATCGGCCTGCTGCTCGACATGACGCTCAAGGATATCGAGCGCATCCTCTACTTCGAATATTACGTCGTGATCGAGCCGGGCCTCACGCCGCTGAAGGAGCGTCAGCTTCTCTCGGAAGAGGATTACCTGCGCGCGCAGGACGAATATGGCGAGGACAGCTTCACTGCGCTGATCGGCGCCGAGGCGATCCGCGAAATCCTCAAGTCGATGGACCTCGACAAGATCGCCGGCGACCTGCGCCACGAGATTGCCGTCGCCACCACCGAACTGAAGCCGAAGAAGCTCGCCAAGCGGCTCAAGATCATCGAGGCGTTCCAGCTTTCGGGCAACAAGCCCGAGTGGATGATCATGACGGTGATCCCGGTGATCCCGCCGGACCTGCGTCCGCTGGTGCCGCTCGACGGCGGCCGCTTCGCGACCTCCGACCTGAACGACCTGTATCGCCGCGTCATCAACCGCAACAACCGCCTGAAGCGGCTGATCGAGTTGCGCGCGCCGGACATCATCATCCGCAACGAGAAGCGCATGCTTCAGGAAGCGGTCGATGCGCTGTTCGATAACGGCCGCCGCGGCCGCGTCATCACCGGCGCCAACAAGCGGCCGCTGAAGTCGCTCGCCGACATGCTGAAGGGCAAGCAGGGCCGGTTCCGGCAGAACCTGCTCGGCAAGCGCGTCGACTATTCCGGCCGTTCGGTGATCGTGGTCGGTCCCGAGCTCAAGCTGCATCAGTGCGGCCTGCCGAAGAAGATGGCGCTCGAGCTGTTCAAGCCGTTCATCTATGCGCGCCTTGACGCCAAGGGCTTCTCCTCGACGGTGAAGCAGGCGAAGAAGCTCGTCGAGAAGGAGAAGCCCGAGGTCTGGGATATCCTGGACGAGGTCATCCGCGAGCATCCGGTGATGCTGAATCGCGCGCCGACCCTGCATCGCCTCGGCATCCAGGCTTTCGAGCCGACGCTGGTCGAGGGCAAGGCGATCCGCCTGCATCCGCTCGTCTGCACCGCCTTCAACGCCGATTTCGACGGCGACCAGATGGCCGTGCACGTGCCGCTCTCGCTCGAGGCACAGCTCGAAGCGCGCGTGCTGATGATGTCGACCAACAACATCCTGCACCCGGCCAACGGCATGCCGATCATCGTGCCGAGCCAGGATATCGTGCTCGGCCTGTATTATCTGTCGATCATGTCCGACAACGAGCCGGGCGAGGGGATGACGTTCTCCTCGGTCGCCGAGCTCGAGCACGCCGTGTTCTCGAAGGCGATCACCTACCACACCAAGATCAAGTATCGCTGGAAGGGCGTCGACGCCGAGGGCAAGGAATACACCAAGATCTACGAGACCTCGCCCGGCCGCGTGCTGCTCTCGACCGTGCTGCCGAAGAGCCCGAAGGTGACCTACGACGTCGTCAACAAGCTGATGACCAAGAAGGAAATCTCCGGCATGATCGATGCCGTCTACCGCAACTGCGGTCAGAAGGACACGGTCATCTTCTGCGACCAGGTCATGCAGCTCGGCTTCCGGCACGCCTTCCAGGCCGGCATCTCCTTCGGCAAGGATGACATGGTCATCCCCGAGAACAAGTGGCAGATCGTCGAGGAGACGCGCACGCTCACCAAGGATTATGAGCAGCAGTATCAGGACGGCCTGATCACGCAGGGCGAGAAGTACAACAAGGTGGTCGACGCCTGGGCGAAGTGCTCGGACCGGCTCGCCAGCGAGATGATGAACCGCATCTCGGCGGTGCAGAAGGACGAGAACGGCCGCACCAAGTCGGTGAACTCGATCTACATGATGAGCCATTCGGGCGCGCGCGGTTCGCCGGCCCAGATGCGCCAGCTTGCCGCCATGCGCGGCCTGATGGCCAAGCCGTCAGGCGAGATCATCGAGACGCCGATCATCTCGAACTTCAAGGAAGGGCTCGACGTTCTCGAATACTTCAACTCCACCCACGGTGCTCGCAAGGGCCTGGCGGATACGGCGCTGAAGACCGCGAACTCGGGCTACCTGACGCGCCGCCTCGTCGACGTGGCGCAGGACGCCATCATCTCGATGGTGGATTGTGGCTCCTCGAACGGCATCAAGATGCGCGCCATCGTCGATGCCGGCCAGGTCGTCGCGTCGTTGGGCAGCCGTATCCTTGGCCGCACCACGGCCGAGGATGTGGTCGATCCGGTCTCCAACAAGGTCGTCGTGCCGCTCGGCACGCTGATGGAGGAGAAGGACATCAACGCCATTGCCGCCGCCGGCGTGCAGGAGGTGAAGATCCGCTCCGTGCTGACCTGCGAGGCGAAGAACGGCGTGTGCGCCACCTGCTACGGGCGCGATCTCGCCCGCGGCACGCCCGTCAACATGGGCGAGGCGGTCGGCGTCATCGCGGCGCAGTCGATCGGCGAGCCGGGTACGCAGCTGACCATGCGCACCTTCCATATCGGCGGCGCGGCGACGATCAACGAGCAGTCGTTCGTCGAGGCCTCGTTCGAGGGCACGGTGAAGATGCGCAACCGCGCCGTGGCGCGCAACTCGGATGGCGACCTGATCGCCACCGGGCGCAACGTCGCGGTGCTGATCGTCGGGCCGGACGGCACCGAGCGCGCCGTGCACCGCATCCAGTACGGCGCCAAGCTGAAGGTCGACGAGGGCGACCAGCTGAAGCGCAGCCAGCGCATCGCGGAATGGGACCCCTATACCCGTCCGATCGTCACCGAAGTCGATGGCGAGGTCGGCTATGAGGACCTCACCGAGGGCGGTTCGCTGTCGGAGAGCGTCGACGAGGTGACCGGCATCGCCAAGCGCGTGGTGACCGACTGGCGCACCAGCGTGCGCTCGGCCGATCTCAAGCCGGCGATGACCATCAAGACGGCCGACGGCAAGCTTGCCAAGCTGCCGCGCGGCGGCGACGCGCGCTATATGCTGCCGGTGGACGCGGTCATCACCGCGGAACCGGGTGCCAAGGTCAAGGCGGGCGACGTGCTGGCCCGTATCCCGCTCGAAAGCGCCAAGACGCGCGACATCACGGGCGGCCTGCCGCGCGTGGCGGAGCTGTTCGAGGCGCGGCGGCCGAAGGAAGCGGCGGTCATTGCCGAGATTTCCGGCACGATCCAGTTCGGGCGCGACTACAAGAACAAGCGTCGCCTGAGCATCATATCGGATGACGAGAGCGTCGAGGCGGCCGAGTACCTGATCCCCAAGGGCAAGCACATCCATCTGCAGGATGGCGACCGCGTGGAGAAGGGCGACTTCCTCGTCGACGGCAACCCGGCGCCGCATGACATCCTGGCGATCAAGGGCGTGGAGGAGCTCGCAGCCTTCCTCGTCAATGAAATCCAGGAGGTCTATCGTCTGCAGGGCGTGAACATCAACGACAAGCACATCGAGGTGATCGTTCGCCAGATGCTGCAGAAGGTCGAGTTGAATGATGCCGGCGACAGCGAATGGCTGAACGGCGAGCAGGTCGATCGCATCGACCTCGAAGCCGTCAACGAGAAGCTGCTCGAGGAGGGCAAGCGGCCGGCCACGGGCGCGCCGGTGCTGCTCGGCATCACCAAGGCGAGCCTGCAGACGCGCTCGTTCATCTCGGCGGCATCCTTCCAGGAGACGACCCGCGTCCTCACCGAGGCGGCGGTCAACGGCAAGGGCGACTCGCTCGAGGGCCTGAAGGAGAACGTCATCGTCGGCCGGCTGATTCCGGCGGGCACCGGCGCGATGATGAATCGCATCCGGGAGATCGCCACCGGTCGTGACGAGCTCATTCTCGCGCAGAAGGCCAAGGCCACCGGTGCCGCCAACAGCGACACCCAGGCCCTGCCGCCGGCGGCGGCCGAGTAAGCTCAAGCGATATCGATCGTGAAAAGGCCGCCTCCGGGCGGCCTTTTTGGTTCAGAATTGCGTGCGGAACCCGTGGATCGTTGGAATCTTGCGCGCGCGATCCGCCGGCTGCCGGCCGCGCCGGAGCCGGGGCGGCAAGCTGTGCCATCCTGGGGCGGCTGCATGGTGTTGCGATGCGGAAAAAACCGGAAAGGTGTTGACAGGGATGGGGTTTCGGGGCACAAGGCGGCCACTTCGACGGGCTGTGATTTGAGCCTTCCAGCGTGACTCGCGCCGGATACTTCCAGATCAAACGCTGTCGTTTTATACGCCATTGACTAAAACGTCATGTGGAACAAGACCATAGCGGCTGTGCCGTGGTCCTCTGTTTGGTCAGCGCCGAGGGTTCCGTCAGGACCCCGAGGGCGCGTTTTGCGCTTTGACGCAACGCGCGCTGACGCCACGGAATTCAACGGCCGCCGCGTTTGACGCGGGGCGGCAAGACGGGTGCAAGAAGGGTCAACGATGCCGACCATCAGCCAGCTGATCCGCAAGTCGCGGGAACAGTCAGTCTACCGGGAGAAGTCTCGCCATCTGGAGGCTTGCCCCCAGAAGCGCGGCGTTTGCACCCGCGTCTATACGACGACCCCGAAGAAGCCGAACTCGGCGCTGCGCAAGGTCGCCAAGGTGCGCCTGACGAACGGTTACGAGGTCATCGGCTATATCCCGGGCGAGGGGCATAACCTGCAGGAGCATTCGGTGGTCATGGTGCGCGGTGGCCGCGTCAAGGATCTGCCGGGCGTGCGCTACCACATCCTGCGCGGCGTGCTCGATACGCAGGGCGTCAAGGACCGCAAGCAGCGCCGTTCCAAATACGGCGCCAAGCGTCCGAAGTAAGACACAAGAGTTTTCCGCTGGCCGCTCCGGCCGATGCGCGAAGGAGAAATCCGGGCGCGGGGCAGGGGTGGCCAGCGGCTTTCAGGCTAAACGCAAGGCAAGAGTCCGGAGAATACGATGTCCCGTCGTCACTCGGCTGAGAAGCGCGAGATCATCCCCGACGCAAAGTTCGGCGATGTGATCGTGACCAAGTTTATGAATTCGATCATGTATGACGGCAAGAAATCGGCCGCCGAGCAGATCGTCTATGGCGCCTTCGATATCATCGAAGAGAAGGCCAAGGCCGATCCGCTGCAGGTGTTCCGCGCGGCGCTCGAGAACGTGGCCCCGGCCATCGAGGTGCGCTCGCGGCGTGTCGGCGGCGCCACCTACCAGGTGCCGGTCGAGGTTCGCCAGGAGCGCCGCCAGGCGCTGGCCATCCGCTGGCTGATCACGGCGGCGCGCGGCCGCAACGACAAGACCATGGTCGATCGTCTGTCGGGCGAGTTGCTCGATGCGGCGAACAATCGCGGCAATGCCGTGAAGAAGCGCGAGGACACGCACCGCATGGCGGAAGCGAACCGCGCCTTCTCGCATTACCGCTGGTGATACAGGGATTTTTAGAGCGCCGCTGCGCGCGCGCTTGAGGATATGACAATGGCCCGCCAATACGCCCTTGAGGATTATCGCAACTTCGGCATCATGGCCCACATCGATGCCGGGAAGACGACGACCACCGAGCGCATTCTGTTCTATACCGGCAAGAACCATAAGGTCGGCGAGACGCATGAAGGCGCCGCGACCATGGATTTCATGGCGCAGGAGCAGGAGCGGGGCATCACGATCACGTCCGCTGCCACGACCGCCTTCTGGACGGGACGCGACGGCCACACCAAGCGCCTGAACATCATCGACACCCCCGGCCACGTCGACTTCACCATTGAAGTCGAGCGCAGCCTGCGTGTGCTTGATGGCGCGGTATGCGTGCTGGATTCCAACCAGGGCGTCGAGCCGCAGACCGAGACGGTGTGGCGCCAGGGCGACAAGTATCACGTGCCGCGCATCGTCTTCGCCAACAAGATGGACAAGACCGGCGCCGATTTCTTCCGTTGCGTCGACGACATGAAGACCCGCCTCGGTGCGCGTGCGATTCCGATCCAGATTCCGATCGGCGCCGAGCATGAGTTCAAGGGCATGGTCGACCTGATCACCATGAAAGCGATGACCTGGGCCGACGAGACGGTTGGCGCCAAGGGTGTCGAGAGCGAGATTCCGGCGGAACTCGCCGACAAGGCGAAGCAGTATCGCGAGGCGATGATCGAAGCGGCCGTCGAAATGGACGACGCGGCGATGGAAGCCTATCTCGAGGGCAACGAGCCTGACGACCAGACGTTGCGCCAGTTGATCCGCAAGGCGGTGCTCAGCGGCGCGTTCTATCCGATGCTGTGCGGTTCCGCGTTCAAGAACAAGGGCGTGCAGCCGTTGCTTGATGCTGTGGTCGACTTCCTGCCGTCGCCGATCGATCGCGGCGCCATTAAGGGCCACGACTACAAGACCGGCGAAGACACCGAGCGCAAGCCGTCGGATACCGAGCCGCTGTCGCTGCTGGCCTTCAAGCTGATGGACGACCAGTACGGCGTGCTGACCTTCTGCCGCATCTATTCCGGCAAGCTCACCAAGGGCTCGGCCCTGCTGAACTCGACGCGCGAGAAGACCGAGCGCGTCGGCCGCATGGTGCTGATGCATGCCAATAACCGCGAAGAGATCGAAGAGGCCTATGCCGGCGATATCGTGGCGCTGGTCGGCCTCAAGGAAGCGCGCACCGGCGATACGCTGTGCGACCCGGTCAAGGCGGTGATCCTCGAGAAGATGGAATTCCCGGACCCGGTCATCGAGATGAAGGTCGAGCCGAAGACCAAGGGCGACCAGGAGCGCATGACGATGGCGCTCATCAAGCTCGCGGCCGAGGACCCGTCCTTCCGCATCGCGACCGACCAGGAGTCGGGCGAGACGATCATCAAGGGCATGGGCGAACTGCATCTCGACATCAAGGTCGACATCCTGCGCCGGACGCACAAGGTCGACGTGAATGTCGGCGCGCCGCAGGTCGCTTATCGCGAGAAGATCAGCAAGACGGTCGAGAAGGACTACACGCATAAGAAGCAGACCGGCGGTACCGGCCAGTTCGCGCGCGTCAAGTTCATCGTCGAGCCGAACGAGACCGGCAAGGGCTTCGAGTTCGAGTCGAAGGTCGTCGGCGGTTCCGTGCCGAAGGAATACATTCCGGGCGTCGTCAAGGGCCTCGAATCGGTGCTGGCCAGCGGCGTGATCGCCGGCTTCCCGGTGGTCGACCTGAAGGTGACGCTGATCGACGGCGCGTTCCACGAGGTCGATTCGTCCGCTCTGGCGTTCGAGATCGCATCGCGTGCCGCGCTGCGCGAGGCGCTGCGCGAGGGCAATTCGGTGTTGCTCGAGCCGGTGATGAAGGTCGAGGTGGTGACGCCTGAGGACTATACCGGATCGGTGATCGGCGACCTGAACTCCCGTCGCGGGCAGATTCAGGGCCAGGACATGCGCGGCAATGCCGTCATCGTCAACGCCATGGTGCCGCTCGCCAACATGTTCGGCTACATCAACCAGCTGCGCTCCTTCAGCCAGGGACGCGCCAGCTACACGATGTCGTTCGACCATTACGAGCAGGTGCCTTCGAACGAAGCCGCCAAAATCCAGGCGAAATACGCCTGATCGAGCAACAGTTTATTTCGACCCGCCGCTGCGGCGACAGTTGAAGGAGAGCCATCATGGCGAAGGAAAAGTTTGAACGGAACAAGCCGCACTGCAACATCGGGACGATTGGGCATGTGGATCACGGCAAGACGTCTCTGACGGCTGCGATCACCAAGGTTCTGGCGGAAGCGGGCGGCGCGACGTTCACGGCGTATGACCAGATCGACCGTGCGCCGGAGGAGAAGGCACGCGGCATCACGATCTCGACCTCGCATGTCGAGTACCAGACGGCGAACCGGCACTACGCGCATGTCGACTGCCCGGGTCACGCGGACTATGTGAAGAACATGATCACGGGCGCGGCGCAGATGGACGGCGCCATCCTGGTGGTGTCGGCGGCCGACGGCCCGATGCCGCAGACGCGCGAGCACATCCTGCTGGCGCGCCAGGTCGGCGTGCCGGCGATCGTGGTGTTCATGAACAAGGTCG
>Ga0209916_1001601_pt1 | contig 17387 bp, 15 predicted proteins | sample ThiBio_1000_plan_FD_183956 | JGI IMG/M metagenome (GOLD analysis project Ga0209916, IMG submission 183956) | Wastewater bioreactor microbial communities from Cape Town, South Africa - Thiocy_solids_2 (SPAdes) | ecosystem: Engineered > Bioreactor > Thiocyanate-remediating > Anaerobic-Aerobic ... | reverse complement strand
AGTCGGTGATCGAGCTGGAGCACTACGGCGTGCCGTTCTCGCGCACCGAGGACGGCCACATCTACCAGCGCCCGTTCGGCGGCATGACCACGCATTACGGCAAGGGCACCGCGCAGCGCACCTGCGCTGCCGCCGACCGCACCGGCCACGCCATCCTGCACACGCTGTACCAGCAGGCGCTGGCGCATGACGCCACGTTCTTCGTGGAGTATTTCGCCACCGACCTGATCTTCGACGAGGAAGGCGTGTGCCGCGGAGTGCTCGCGCTGGACATGAACGAGGGCACGCTGCACGTGTTCCGCGGGCAGGCGGTGGTGCTGGCCACCGGCGGCTACGGCCGCGCCTATTTCAGCGCCACCTCGGCGCACACCTGCACCGGCGATGGTGGCGGCATGGTGCTGCGCGCCGGCCTGGCGCTGCAGGACATGGAGTTCGTGCAGTTCCATCCCACCGGCATCTACGGCGCCGGCTGCCTGATCACCGAGGGCGTGCGCGGCGAAGGCGGCTATCTGACCAATTCCAACGGCGAGCGCTTCATGGAGCGCTACGCGCCCAGCGCCAAGGACCTGGCCTCGCGCGACGTGGTCAGCCGGGCGATCACCATCGAGATCCGCGAAGGCCGCGGCGTGGGCGAGCACAAGGACCACGCCTTCCTCAACCTGATGCATCTCGGCCCCGAGGTGATCCACGAGCGGCTGCCCGGCATCGCCGAGTCGGCGCGCATCTTCGCCGGCGTGGACGTGACCCGCGAGCCGATCCCGATCCTGCCCACCGTGCACTACAACATGGGCGGCATCCCCACCAACTACCACGGCGAAGTGGTGCAGAAGAAGGGTGACGACGTCGACGCCGTGGTGCCAGGCCTGTTCGCCATCGGCGAGGCCGCCTGCGTGTCGGTGCACGGTGGCAACCGCCTCGGCTCCAACTCGCTGCTCGACCTGGTGGTGTTCGGCCGCGCGGTCGCGCATCGCTGCGCCGAGCTGATCCAGCCCGGCGCCGCGCACAAGGATCTGCCGGCCAGCGCGCTGGACAAGGCGCTGGCGCGCTTCGACGGCCTGCGCCACGCCAACGGCGAGCTGCCCACCGCGCAGATCCGTCTCGACATGCAGCGCACCATGCAGGCGGACGCCGCCGTGTTCCGCACCGGCGAGACGCTGAAGGAAGGCTGCACGAAGATCGACAAGGTGCACGACTCGTTCAAGCAGGTGAAGGTCAGCGACCGCTCGATGGTGTGGAACTCCGACCTGATCGAGACGCTGGAGCTGGCCAACCTGCTCGACCAGGCGGTGGCCACCATGCACTCGGCCGAGCAGCGACCGGAGAGCCGTGGCGCCCATGCGCGCGAGGACTTCCCCGAGCGCAACGACGCCGAGTGGATGAAGCACACCCTGGTGAAGGTGGACGAACACGGCAAGACCAGCTTCGACTATCGCCCGGTGCACATGTTCACCCTGACCGACGAGGTCGAGGTGGTGCCGCCGAAGAAGCGCGTTTACTGATACCCGGACTGGAGAGCCACTGTGGCAGAGTTTTCGCTACCCAAGAATTCCAAGATCCAGCCGGGCAAGCACTGGCCGGCGAAGGACGCGAAGAAGCCGCGCACCTTCCGCATCTATCGCTGGAGTCCGGACGACGACCAGAACCCGCGCATCGACACCTACGAGGTGGATCTGGCCGCGTGCGGTCCGATGGTCCTGGACGCGCTGCTGAAGATCAAGAACGAGATCGACCCCACGCTCACCTTGCGCCGCTCCTGCCGCGAGGGCATCTGCGGGTCGTGCGCGATGAACATCGACGGCACCAACACGCTGGCGTGCATCTGCGCGATCGACAAGGTGGCCGCGGGCGACGTGAAGATCTACCCGCTGCCGCACATGCCGGTGGTGAAGGATCTGGTGCCCGACCTCACCCACTTCTACGCCCAGTACGCCTCGATCAAGCCGTGGATCCGCACGCAGAGCGCGGTGCCCGACAAGGAGCGCCTGCAGTCGCCGGAAGACCGCAAGAAGCTCGACGGCCTGTACGAGTGCATCCTGTGCGCCTGCTGCTCCACCAGCTGCCCGAGCTACTGGTGGAATGGCGACAAGTACCTGGGCCCGGCGATCCTGCTGCAGGCCCAGCGCTGGATCGTCGACTCGCGCGACGAAGCCACCGGCGAGCGCCTGGACGACCTGGAAGACCCGTTCAAGCTCTACCGCTGCCACACCATCATGAACTGCACGCGCACCTGCCCGAAGGGCCTCAACCCGGCCAAGGCGATCGCGGAGATCAAGAAGCTGATGGTGGAGCGCCGCTCGGTCTGATCACGCTGCCACGTTCCGCACGCGACAGGCCGCCATGCGCGGCCTGTTGCGTTCTGGCGCAGCGGCTACACTTCGCATGCATGGACAACGACCGAGCCACCGTGATGGACGAAGCACGCATCAAGCGCCTGCGCTGGCGCGCCCGCCGCGGCACCCGCGAGCTGGACGCCCTGTTTGGCGGCTGGCTGGACGAGCGCTTTGCCGGCGCCGACGAAGCGCAGCGGCAGGCGTTCGACCAACTGCTCGACGTGCAGGACCCGGACCTGTGGGACTGGGTGATGGGCCATGCGCGTCCGCCGCGCGCGGACTGGCAGGCGATCATCGATGACATCCGCGCCCGCCATCGGCTTTGAGTACCGGCCGTCGCGATGGCTGCGGCGAGCCCTGTTGCTGGTCACGGCGCTGGCCGTGCTGGCGGTGGTGCTGAGCGCGCTGCCCGTGTGGTTGCAGCTGCTGCTGGCGCTGCTGGTGCTGCTGGCGACCTGGCGGACGCTGCGTCGCCTGGCCGGCGGCCCCGTGGTGGCGGCCGGCTGGAGCGCCGGGCATGCCTGGACCTTGCATCTGCGCGACCATGCCGACGTGCCAGCCACGCTGGCCTCGTTCCGCGTGCTCGGCGCCTTCGTGCTGCTGCGCCTGCAGACGGCGGAGCGGGGCATGCAGGTGCTGTTGCTGGCGCCGGACAACAGCGACGCGGACATCCGCCGGCGCCTGCGCATGCGCCTGGCCACGGTGCAGCCGGGCGAGGCGTTGCCGCGGCTGTGAGCGGCCGGCAACTTTGCCGCCGCAGCACGGTCCGAGCGAATGCCCGATAATGGGCGACCGGGCGGCCCGCCCTGCGATTCCCCACAAGCGACCCGCCCATGTTCCGACCGCTCGAACTGTTCATCGGCCTGCGCTATACCCGCGCCAAGCGGCGCAACCAGTTCATCTCCTTCATTTCCACCGTGTCGATCGTGTGCATCGCGATCAGCGTGATCGCGCTGATCACGGTGATGTCGGTGATGAACGGCTTCGACTACCAGATGCGCTCGCGCATCCTCGGTGCGATCTCGCACGCCACCGTGTCCGGCATCGGCGAGAGCATGCAGGACTGGCCGCGCGCGCTGACCATCGCCGAAGCCAACCCGCACGTGCTGGGTGCCGCGCCGTACGTGGAGAGCGAGGCCTATCTGAATGCCCGCCGCTCCAGCGGCGCGCTGGTGCGCGGCATCGAGCCGGCGCAGGAGCCGAAGGTCGTCGACATCGACAAGCACATGCTCGACGGCAAGCTCGCCGAGCTGACGCCCGGCAGCTGGAACATCGTGCTGGGCCGGGAGCTGGCGATGACGCTCGGCGTCACCGTGGGCGACCGCGTCACCATGGTGGTGCAGCAGCTGCGCGCCACGCCGATGGGCAGCGTGCCGCGCATGCGCAGCTTCCACGTGGTGGGCACGTTCGAGCTGGGCATGGAGCAGTTCGACTCCGGCCTGGCGCTGGTCAACATGAGCGATGCCGAGAAGCTCAACGACTTGAGCGGCCCGACCGGCATCCGCCTGAAGCTCGACGACCTGTTCAACGCCCGCCCGGTCGCGCGCGAGCTGGCCGACCAGCTGGGCCAGGTCTACCGCGTGCAGACCTGGATGGACACCAACGCGAACCTGTTCGCCGCGCTGTCGATGGAAAAGATGGTGATGTTCATCATCCTGTCGCTGATCATCCTGGTCGCGGTGATCAACCTGATTTCGATGCTGATGATGCTGGTCACCGACAAGCAGGCCGACATCGCCATCCTGCGCACGCTCGGCGCCACCCCGCGCAGCATCATGGGCATGTTCATGGTGCAGGGCGTGCTGGTGGGCTTCGTCGGCATCGGCTTCGGCGTGGGCTTCGGCTCGCTGCTGTCGTGGAAGCTGCCGGGCATCATCAAGTGGATCGAGCACACCTTCCACGTCACCTTCCTGTCGCCGGACGTCTACTACATCAGCGAGGTGCCGAGCCGGCTCGACTGGCACGACGTGGGCTGGACCGCGCTGCTCACCTTCACCTTCTCGCTGCTGGCCACCCTCTACCCCGCCTGGCGTGCTTCGCGCACGCAGCCGGCGCAGGCGCTGCGCTATGAATAAGGCCGTGATGAAACCCGCTACCGAACACGTGCTGCGCGCCACCGGCGTCGCCAAGACCTACGCCGAAGGCGGCCTGCGCACCGAGGTGCTGAGCAACGTCAGTTTCACCCTGAAGCGCGGCGAGACGATGGCGATCGTCGGGGCCTCCGGCTCGGGCAAGAGCACCCTGCTGCACATCATCGGCGGGCTCGACACGCTGACCGCCGGCGAAGTGGAAGTCGACGGCCGCGTGCTGTCGAAGCTGTCCGACGCCGAACGCGGCCGCGTGCGCAACCGCTCGCTCGGCTTCATCTACCAGTTCCACCACCTGCTGCCGGAATTCACCGCGCTGGAGAACGTGTGCATGCCGCTGCTGATCCGCGGCACCGCGATCGCCGAGGCGCAGCGGCAGGCCACCGCGCTGCTGGAGCGGGTCGGCCTGGGCGGGCGCATCCAGCACAAGCCGTCCGAACTGTCCGGCGGCGAGCGCCAGCGCTGCGCGGTGGCGCGCGCGCTGGTGACCAGGCCGGCCTGCGTGCTCGGCGACGAACCCACCGGCAACCTCGATGAGGGCAACGCCGCGCAGGTCTACGCGCTGATGCTGGAACTCAATCGCGAGATCGGCACCAGCTTCGTGCTGGTTACCCACGATCCGCACCTGGCGGCGAAGATGGACCGCACCCTGGTGCTGCACAACGGCGTGCTGCAGGAACACCCGCAAGCCTGAGGCTCGCCTCCCTCTGTTTGTCCCAAAGGGGACTTCCTTCGGTCGCAGGGGAGACCGGGAGGGGTGGCGCCGGGTGACGAGGAAGATCAAGAGCTGACCCCGCCCCGACCGCCCTCGGCTGCGCAGGGAGCGTGGCATGCACTTTCCGGCGGGCGCCTACGCGTTTTTCATCCGCGTCGCCGCGCGCGCCACGTTAGGCTCGGCTTCTTCCAGGAAGGGACGGGCCGGCGGCATGGGGCGAACGACGGCGATCATCGCGGCACCGGCCTTGCTGGCCGGCGTGCTGCTGGTGCAATGGTTGCCGCGCTTGCCGCCGTTCTGGTGCCTGGGCCTGTTGCTGCTGCTCGCTGCAACGCTGGCCTGGCGTTGCCCACGCTGGCGCTGGCTGGCGTGGCTGCTCGCCGGCATCGCCTGGGCGGCCTGGCGTGGCGGCCTGGCGATGGACGCACGCCTGCCGCGGGCGCTGGAAGGGCGCGATCTGGCGGTCGTCGGCACGATCGCCGAGCTGCCGCAGGCGCAGCCGGACGCCAGCCGCTTCACCTTGCGGGTGGAGCAGGCCACCCTGGACGGCCAGCCGGTCGCGCTGCGCGGCCGCGTCACCGTGGCCTGGTACGAGGATGCGCCGGCGCTGCGGCCATGCTCTCGCTGGCGGTTGTCGCTGCGCCTGAAGCGGCCGCGCGGGCTGCTCGACCCCGGCGGCGCCGACAGCGAGCGTTCGGCGCTGGAGCGCGGCATCGTCGCCACCGGCTACGTCCGCGACGACCCGGACAACGCGCCGCTGGCCGGCACGCGCTGGTGCGTCGACGGCGTGCGCGACGCGGTGGCCCGCGGCATCGCGGCACGCGTGCGCGACCGGCATGACGCGGCGCTGCTGCAGGCGTTCACGGTCGGCGACACGCGCGGGCTGCAGCAGCGCGACTGGGCGGTGGCGCGGGCGAACGGCGTATCCCACCTGATCGCGATTTCCGGCTTCCACGTCGGCGTGGCGGCGGTGTTCGGGGTGGGGTTGGCCTGGCTGGCTTACGCGTTGTGGCCGCGGCTGGGGTTGCGCCTGCCGCGGCCGCAGGCGCAGGCCGCCGCGGCGCTGCTGGTGGCTGCGTTGTACAGCGTGCTGGCCGGCTTCGGCCTGCCCACGGTGCGTACCCTGCTGATGATTGCGGTGGTGACGCTGGCGCGCTGCCGCCGTCGCGGCGCGAGCGGCGCGCAGTCGCTGGCGCTGGCGCTGATCGCGATCCTGCTGGCCGATCCGCTGGCGGTGCTGGCGGCCGGCTTCTGGCTCTCGTTCGTGGGCGTGGCGTTCCTGATGCTGTGCCTGCAATCGCGCGGCCGCGGCCTGCGCGCGTTCCTGCATGAGTTGTCGGCCGGGCAGCTGCTGATGACGGTGGCGCTGCTGCCGCTGACCCTGTGGTTCTTCGGCCAGGCCTCGCTGGTGGGCGCGCTGTCCAACCTGGTGGCGGTGCCGGTGGTCAGCTTCGTGATCGTGCCGTGCGCGCTGGCCGGCATGCTGCTGCTCGGCCTGTGCCCGCCGCTGGCTGCGCCGGTGCTGTGGCTGGCGGCGTGGATCGCGCACGCGCAATGGTGGCTGCTGGAGCAGACGGCCGCGTGGCCTGGTGCGCAGTGGTACCTGCCGGCGGTGCAGGCGCATGCGCTGCTGCTGGCCGTGCTCGGCGCGCTGTGGCTGTTCCTGCCGCGTGGCGTGCCGCTGCGCTGGCTCGGCCTGTTGCTGTTCCTGCCGCTGCTGCGGCCACCGAACCCGTCGCCGCCGGAAGGCGCGTTCAAGGCGTGGGTGCTCGACGTGGGGCAGGGCCTGTCGGTGCTGCTGCGCACCCGCGACCACGTGCTGGTGTACGACGCCGGCGCGCGCTACCCGTCCGGCTTCGACCTGGGCGAGGCGGTGGTGTTGCCGTCGATCCACGCGCTGGGCCTGGACCGGGTCGACATGCTGATGATCAGTCATGGCGACAACGACCACGCCGGCGGTGCCGAGGCGGTGGCGAAGGCGTTTCCGCGGGCGGCGCGCTACGCCGGCGAGCCGTCGCGGCTACACGTGCCGATGCAGCAATGCGTGGCCGGTCAGGCGTGGCAGTGGGATGGCGTGCGCTTCCGCGTGCTGAACCCGGCGTCCGGCGCCGGCGACCGCGACAACGACAGCTCCTGCGTGCTGCTGGTCGAGAGCGGCGGTGGGCGCCTGCTGCTGACCGGCGACATCAGCGCCGCGGCGGAGCCGCCGGTGGCGGCGGCGCTCGGCCCCGGGCCGGCGCCGGTGCTGCTGGTGCCGCACCACGGCAGCGGCAGCTCATCCAGCGCCGCCTTCATCGCCGCGGTGCGGCCGCGCCTGGCGCTGGTGTCGGCAGGCTGGCGCAACCGCTTCGGCCACCCCAGGGCGCAGGTGCTGGCGCGCTACGCCGAGGCGCAGGTGCCGCTGTTCGACACGGCCCGGCAGGGCGCGATGGCGCTGGATTTCCCCGCCGACGCCCCGCCGCGGCGCGAGCCGGGCTGGCGCCAGCGACAGGCGCGCTACTGGCGCGAATGAGCCGCGGCGGGGAATGCCACGCATGCCGCAGTACGACGGGGCGACGCTGCTATCATGCGCGCTCCTGTCAGGTCGTGCGTCGGGGTCGAAAAGTGCTGGAAATTCTGCTGGCTGGCGGCTGGGCGCTGGCGCCCATCCTGGTCTGCTCGGCGATTGCCCTGGCGATCGTGCTGGAGCGTTGCTGGACATTGCGCCGCAAGTCGGTGCTGCCACCGGGCCTGGGTGACGAGGTGCGCCAGTGGGCGCGCTCCGGCACACTCGACCCGAAGCATCTCGAGAACCTGGCCAGCGGCTCGCCGCTGGGTGAACTGCTGGCTTCGGCCCTGGTAGTACGCCGGCAGTCGCGCGAGCTGATCAAGGAGCGCATCGAGGACACCGGCCGGCACGTGGTGCACCGGATGGAACGCTACCTCAACACGCTCGGCACGATTGCGCTGATCGGCCCGCTGCTGGGTCTGTTCGGTACGGTGATCGGCCTGATCCGCATGTTCATGGAAGTGATGGCCGGCGGCATCGGCGACCCGGCGCGGATGGCCGGCGGCATCGGCGAGGCGCTGATCTGCACCGCGGCGGGCCTGACCGTGGCGATTCCCGCCTACGTGCTGCACCGCTACTTCCGCTCGCGCGTGGCCGGCTACCGGATGGAGATGGAGAAGCAGGCCACGGCGCTGCTCGACGACCTGACCCTGGCCCCCGCTGCCGCTGCCGCTGCCGCCGCCGCCGCGCCGGTGCGGCCGCGCCGCGCGCCGGCGACGCCGAGCGCGGGCTGAGGCGCACCCATGCGTATCGGCAACGACCGCCGCGGTGACGAGTTCGAGATCAACGTGATCCCGTTGATCGACGTGCTGCTGACCCTGCTGATGTTCTTCGTGCTGACCAGCACGTTCATCCAGCACTCGCGCATGCAGGTCACCCTGCCGCAGGCGAGCACGCCGGACCGCGACCTGGACACGCAGGCGCTGACCATCATGATCGACCGCGACGGCCGCTTCTACGTCGGCAGCGACGAGGTGATGGGCGAGGGCATCGAGGCGCTGAAGCAGACCATCGCGCGCAATGCCGGCGACGACCGCGCGCGCCCGGTGACGATCCGCGCCGACGCGATGACGCCGAACCAGAACGTGGTCACTGCGATGGACGCGCTGGGCCAGCTCGGCTTCACCCGACTGTCGATCGCCACCACGCCGAGCAAGCCGGGTAACCAGCAGTGAACAGCGGCAGGGTCGGCGTGTGGGATGCCGAAAGCCTGCGCATCTACGGGCGCCTGCTGGGCTACACCGGTCGCTACTGGCTGATCGGGCTGGTCACCCTGGCCGGCATGGCAGTGGACGGCGGCGGCCTGGTGGTGTTCACCAAGCTGCTGCAGCCGCTGATCGACAAGCTGTTTGCCGAGAAGGACGCGTACCTCATCTTCTGGATGCCGATCTGGATCATCGCGATCTTCGCGGTGCGCGGCGTCGGCACCTTCGTCAGCAGCTACGGCGTGTCCTACATCGGGCGCAACGTGGTGCAGGCGATGCAGCACGACGTCTTTGCCGCCTACCTGCGCCTGCCGGCGGCGTTCTTCGGCGCCGAGGCCTCGGGCCACCAGGTGTCGCGCATCACCTACACCAGCGAACAGGTGGCCTCGGCCTCCACCGATGCGGTGAAGATCGTGGTGACCGAAGGCGTCACCGTGGTCGGCTGCCTGTACGTGATGCTGTACTACAGCGCCTACCTGACCCTGGCCCTGCTGGTGATGGTGCCGGCGATCGCGCTGATCGCCACCGTGGTCAGCCGGCGCTACCGGCAGATCAGCCGGCGCATCCAGGGCAGCATGGGCTCGGTCACCGGCACGGTGGAAGAGTCGGTTGGCGCGCATCGCGAGGTGCGCATCTACGGCGGCCAGCGGCACGAGTCGGACCGTTTCGACGTGGTCACGCAGCGCACCAAGCGCTTCAACCTGAAGATCGCCGCCACCAATGCGCTGTCCAGCACCGCGATCCAGACGGTGGCAGCCTGCGCGCTCGCCGCGCTGGTCTACCTGGGCACGCGGCCCGGGGTGATCGACAACATCTCGCCGGGCGTGTTCGTGGCGGTGCTCACCGCGATGGGCACCATGATGCCGTCGCTGAAGCGGCTCACCACGGTGCAGGCGAACATCCAGCGCGGCCTGTCCGCGGCCGCCGACCTGTTCGAGGTGATCGACATGGCGCCGGAGCTCGACCAGGGCTCGCGCGAGCTGGTGCGCACGCGCGGCGACCTGCGCTTCGAGGACGTGCGGCTGACCTACCCGCGCAACGACTTCGAGGCCTTGCGCGGCGTCGACCTGCATTGCGCGCCCGGCACGGTGACCGCGCTGGTCGGCCGCTCCGGCAGCGGCAAGAGCAGCCTGGCCAGCCTGCTGCCGCGCTTCTACGAACCCAGCGGCGGACGCATCGTGCTGGACGGCGAGGACTACCGCGATTACACGCTGGCCTCGCTGCGTCGGCAGATCGCCTGGGTCGGGCAGAGCGTGGTGCTGTTCGACGACACCGTGGCCAACAACATCGCCTACGGCGAGCTGGCCGGCGCCAGCGAGGCGGACATCGTCGCCGCCGCCGAGGCGGCCAACGCGATGGAGTTCATCGCGCGCATGCCGCAGGGCATCCACACGCCGATCGGACAGAGCGGCAACACGCTGTCCGGCGGCCAGCGCCAGCGCATCGCGATCGCCCGCGCCATCCTCAAGAACGCGCCGATCCTGGTGCTGGACGAGGCCACCAGCGCGCTCGACACCGAATCGGAGCAGCTGATCCAGCAGGCGCTGCAGCGGCTGATGCGCGACCGCACCACGCTGGTGATCGCGCACCGCCTGTCCACCGTCGAGGGCGCCGACCAGATCGCGGTGATGGAGCAGGGCCGCATCATCGAGCGCGGCACCCACGCCGAGCTGATTGCGCTGAACGGCCAGTACGCCGCGCTGCACCGCATGCAGTTCCACGATCATGCCGTGAACCTCGGCAGCGATTGAGGGCCGCCCATGGCGCTGATCGACACGCTCGAATCGGCCTGGTACGGCAACGGCCGCGCGCCGTGGTGGGCGGCGCCGCTGGCGGCGCTGTACGGCGGCGTGGTCCGCCTGCGCGGCGCGCTCTACCGGCGCGGCTGGTTGCGCAGCGTGCGCCTGTCGGTGCCGGTGGTGGTGGTCGGCAATCTCACGGTGGGCGGCACCGGCAAGACGCCGCTGACCATCGCGCTGGCGCGTGCCCTGCGCGAGCGCGGTTACCGGCCCGGCGTGGTCAGCCGCGGCTACGGCGGCCGCCAGCGCGAGCCGCTGCTGCTGCTGGGCGACGTGCCGGATCCGACCCAGGTCGGCGACGAGCCTTGCCTGATCCGTGCCAGCGGCGTGCCGGTGGCGGTGGGGCGCGACCGCCCGACGGCGGCGCAGCTGTTGCTGGACGCCGGCTGCGACGTGCTGATCGCCGACGACGGCCTGCAGCACTACCGCCTGGCGCGCGACGTGGAGATCTGCGTGATCGACGGCGTGCGCCGTTTCGGCAACCGCCGGCTGCTGCCGGCCGGGCCGCTGCGCGAACCGCTGGAGCGGCTGCGCCGCGTCGACCTGCGGGTGTGCAACGGCGGCGCGGCCGCAGCCGGCGAATATCCGATGCAACTGCGCGGCGGCGCGGCGGTGGCGCTGGATGACGGCCGCACGCAGGCCTTGGCGGACTTCGCCGGCCAGCGCGTCCACGCGCTGGCGGCGATCGGCAACCCGCGGCGCTTCTTCGACAGCCTGCGCGCGGCCGGCATCGAGCCGATCGAGCACGCGTTCGCCGACCACCACGAGTTCGTCGCGACCGAGCTGGAGTTCGGCGACGGTTTGCCGCTGCTGATGACCGACAAGGATGCGGTCAAGTGCCGCCGCTTCGCCCGGCCGCACTGGTGGCGGGTGCCGGTGCAGGCGCAGCTGCCGGAGGCGTTCTACGCGGCGCTGCTCGAACGGCTGGCCGGTTTGCGTCGCGAAACGGGTTCGCCCGCCACGTAGACCCGCCGCGCCAGGCCACCGCCGATCCAGTAGCACAGCTCGGCGGGCTGGCGCGCGTTCCACACCACCAGGTCGGCGCGCTGGCCCGCGGCGAGCGTGCCGCGATCGCGCAGTCCCAGGGCGCGGGCCGCATGGACGGTCACCCCGCGCAGTGCTTCTTCCGGGGTGAGCCGGAACAGCGTGCAGGCCATGCCGGCCGCCAGCCGCAGCGACAGCAGCGGCGAGGTGCCGGGGTTGCAGTCGGTGGCGACCGCGATCGGCACGCGCTGCTCGCGCAGCGCCGCCACCGGCGGCAGTTGCGTCTCGCGCAGCGCGTAGAACGCGCCGGGCAGCAACACCGCGACGGTGCCGGCCTGCGCCATCGCGGCGACGCCGGCTTCGCCCAGATGTTCCAGGTGATCGGCCGACAGCCCGCCGAACTCCGCCACCAGCGCGGCGCCGCCCTGGTCGGACAACTGCTCCGCATGCAGCTTCACGGGCAGACCGAGTTGGGTGGCGCACTCGAACACGCGGCGGGTTTCCTCGCGGTTGAAACCGATGCCTTCGCAGAATGCGTCCACCGCGTCGACCAGGCCGTCGGTGGCGAGCGTGGGCAGCATCTCGTCGCAGACCAGGCTTACGTAGTCGTCGCGCCGCTCGCGGTATGCCGGCGGCAGCGCGTGCAGGCCGAGGAAACTGGTGCGCACCGTGATGCCCAGTTCGCGGCCGAGCCGGCGCGCCACGCGCAGCATGCGGCGTTCGGCCTCCAGTTCCAGCCCGTAACCGGACTTGATCTCCAGCGTGGTCACGCCGTCGGCCAGCAGTGCGCGGGCGCGCGGCAGCGATTGCGCGAACAGCTGCTCCTCGCTGGCAGCGCGGGTGGCATTGACGCTGGACACGATGCCGCCGCCGGCGCGCGCGATCTCCTCGTAGCTGGCGCCGTTCAGGCGCAACTCGAACTCGTGCGCGCGGTCCTCGCCGAACACCAGATGCGTGTGGCAATCGACCAGCCCCGGCGTGACCAGCGCCCCGTCCAGCGATTCCACCGTAGCGGCGAGCGCGGCCGGCGCATCCGGCAGGTCATCCTGCCGGCCGACCCAGGCGATGCGACCGTGATGCAGCGCAATCGCGCCGCGCTCGATCAGGCCATAGGGCGTGTCGCCGGCGAACGTGGCCAGGGTGGCGTTGAGCAGCAGTCGATCCCAGCGTGGTTCGTTCATGGGGTGCCGGTTCCGCGTGGATGGTGGGATGATCGCAAGAGGCCTGCGGCCATGGCGCGATTATCGCAGACCGCGTATCCACCTGTAGGAGCCCGCTCGCGGGCGATGCTTTCGCTGTATTCAAAGCGAAGAGCTTTCGAGCGCCTGCGGCGCCCGAGTTACTTTCTCTTTGCGCGGCCACGCGCACGCAGGAAGCGTGCGCGAACAGCGAAGCTGGCCCGAAGGGCGTAGGGCAGGATGCCCGGAGTAAAGAGAAAGATAACCAAAGAGAAAGGCCACCCCGCCTGGCGCTTGCGGGGCATCGTGCCCGGCAAGTCCGTGAGCCGGGGCCGGGCTTTTCGAGCGGGCATCGGGCAACTGCTCCTGCGTTGCCTCAACTCCGGCATCCATGCCGTCGCCTACCCGCGCGAAAAGGCGAGCCCATCCATGGCGCGCCCGCTGCGCGGCCTGTCGTCCCCGACTCACCACCGCGCAAGGGACCCCGGGTAGAGCGGCGGGCCATCGTGGCCCGCACTCGGTGATGAAGCTGAAGAGCAGAAGTCACAGCAAAGCATCGCTTTGTCGTGGCTTCGCTCCTGCTCTTGATCTGGCTCCTCTGAGGAGTGCGCGCTGGGAGCGCGCTGCTCTACCCGGGGCCCCTATGGCGCGGCGGGTGGGCGAAGGAAAGCCCGCAGGGTGGTTCGCATGGATGCGAACCAGTTTGTCGTCAGGGCAGGATGCCCTGTCGACAAACCCCGTAGCCCACCCGCGCACCCGGAGGGCAGGATGCCCGCAGGGCGCGCCATCGGGGTGGCCTTCTCTTTGGGTTACTTTTCTCTTGGCCACGCAAGAGAAAAGTAACTCGCCCTCCGAAGGAGGACGAAAGCTCTTGCCTCTGATGCTTTTCGCCTTGAAAGCGACAAGAACAAGAACAAGAACAAGAACAAGAACAAGAGCAAGAGCAAGAGCAAGAGCAAGAGCATCGCGCACGACCGAAGGAAGTCCCTTGCACACAGGCTGCGCTCCCGCAGCCACCACGCCCCCTCAGCGCGGCCGCCAGCGCGTCTCGTACAGGTCGAAGCGGCGGTCCTTGAGGTTCTGCACCGCGCCGGCGTTGCGCGCGCTGGCCAGGCTTTCCAGGCGCAGGTCGGCGAACAGCACGGTTTCGATGTTCGGGGTGGAGTCCGCGGCGATGCCGTCGCGTGCGAACGGGAAGTCGCTGGGCGTGAGGATGCAGCTCTGGCCGTACTGGATGTCGAAATTGTTCACGCCCGGCAGGTTGCCCACGTTGCCCGACAGCACCACATAGCACTGGTTCTCGATCGCCCGCGCCTGCGCGCAGTAGCGCACGCGCAGGTAGCCTTCGCGCACATCGGTGCAGAACGGCACGAACAGGATCAGCGCGCCCTGGTCGATCAGGTAGCGCGCCACCTCGGGGAACTCGGCGTCGTAGCAGATCATCACCCCGATCGGTCCGCAGTCGGTCTGCACGGTGGCCGCGCTGTCGCCGCCGGTGATGTTCCACACGTTGCGCTCGCTCGGCGTGGGGTGCAGCTTCTCGCGCTCGTGGATGGAGCCGTCGCGCAGGCACACGTAGCAGACGTTGTGGATGTCGCCGTTGGCCTGCTCGGTGGGGTGGGTGCCGGCGATGATGTTGATGTTGTAATGGACGGCCAGACGACTGAACAGCTCCTTCACCTGCGGTGTGTAGTGGCTCAGCTTGCGGATCGATTCCACCGGCGACAGCTCGGTGTTCTCGATCGACAGCAGCTGCAGCGTGATCAGCTCGGGGAAAGTGACGAAGTCGGCGCTGTAGTCGGCGGCGATGTCGGTGAAGTACTCGACCTGGGTGGCGAACTCCTCGAACGACTTGATGCGCCGCTGCTGGTACTGCACCGAGGCCACCCGCACCGAGTCGGGCAGCAGTCGCGCCGAGGTGATCGGCGGAATGTCGGGCTGGTCGAGCAGCTGCGGGTTGCGCCAGACCAGGTGCACGGCGTAGCCCAGCGATTCGTGGTCGGACGGCACGTAGGCGCGCAGCACGCCGATCACCTCGAAATCGTTGGCCAGCTGGAAGCTCAGCGTCTGGTCACGGCGGTGGCCTTCCACCACGGCCTGCACGTAGGCCTCGGCGCTGCCGTAGCGCGCGATGTTCCGTGCCAGCCCCGGGATGCGCCCGCCGAACACGATGCCGCGCAGCTTCAGGTCCATGCACAATCGCTTGCGCGCCCGATACAGCCGCTGGCCGATGCGCATGCCGCGGTAGGCCGGGTGCACCACCACTTCCATGCCGTACAGCCAGTTGCCGTCCGGCTTGTGGCGCGAGCCCATGCCGCCGCCGGTGATCTGCATCCATGTATGCGGTGCCAGCGCGGTGGCCTCGTCGATGCGGAAGGTGGCGCAGTAGCCCACGATCGCGCCTTCGTACTCGACCACGAACTGGCCTTCCGGGAAGTGCGTCTGTTGCGAGCGCAGCATCTCCGCCGAATGGCCCCACTCGGGCGTGTAGACGCGCGCGGTGAGCTCGACCAGCGCCGGCACGTCGGCGGGAGTGGCCAGGCGCAGGCGCAGTTTCGGGGTGTTTTCGCTGGTCTTCCGGGCCATGCTTCGATTATGCCCAGCCTGGTCGCCTGCGCAGGTGAAAGGGATTTCACGCGGGCGGTTACACTGCGCGGCATCGTGCACGGGAGCCAGACCGATGAGTGACAGCGCCGCCATTGCCCAGTTCAAGGCCGACCACCTGTGGCAGGCGCACGGCTGGCAGGCCGAGGCGGTATTCGGCGTGGCCGCCGACGGGTGCCTGCTGGCGCCGGCCGGCACGCCGGCCGAGCGGGTGGGCCGCTGGGTGCTGCCGGGCATGCCGAACCTGCATTCGCATGCGTTCCAGCGTGCGATGGCCGGCTTGGCCGAGCGGCGGGGGAAGGCCGAGGACAGCTTCTGGAGCTGGCGCGAGACGATGTACGCGTTCGCCGCCACGATCGGTCCGGACGAACTGCAGGCGATCGCCGCGCAGCTCTACGTGGAAATGCTCAAGGCCGGCTACACCAGCGTATGCGAGTTCCACTACCTGCATCATCAGCCGGACGGCGCGCCGTATGCGCCGCCGGAGGCGATGTCGCTGGCGCTGGTCGAGGCGGCGCGCGAGGCCGGCATCGGCCTGACCCTGCTGCCGGTGCTGTACATCAGCGGCGGTTTCGACGGCCGCGCGTTGAGTGCGCGCCAGCGCCGCTTCGGCCATGACGTCGACGCTTATCTGCGCCTGCTGGAAACGCTGCGCCGCCAGCAGAACGAGGAGCTGAGCGTGGGCATCGCGCTGCATTCGCTGCGCGCGGTGCCGGAGCCCGCCTTGCGCGAGGTGCTGGCCTGCGAGCCGGCCGCGAGCGGGCCGATCCACATCCACATTGCCGAGCAGGTCGGCGAGGTGCAGGACTGCCTGGCCACCCGCGGTGCGCGGCCGGTGGAATGGCTGTTCGGGCATGCCGCGGTCGACGCGCGCTGGTGCCTGGTCCACGCCACCCACCTCACCGCGGCGGAAACCGCGCAGCTGGCGCGCAGCGGCGCCGTGGCCGGGCTGTGCCCGAGCACCGAGGCGAACCTGGGCGACGGCCTGTTCCCGCTGGCCGACTATCTCGACGCCGGCGGCGTGCTCGGCATCGGTTCGGATTCGCACATCTCGATCTCGCCGGTGGAGGAACTGCGCTGGCTCGAATACGGCCAGCGCCTGGCCACGCGCCACCGCAACATCGCCGCGCGGCAGCCGGGCGACAGCGTGGGCGAGACGCTGTGGCGCGCTGCGTTGCGCGGCGGCGCGCAGGCTTCGGGGCGGCCGCTCGGCGCACTGCGCGAGGGCGCGCGCGCCGACCTGATCGTGCTGGACGACGCTTCGCCGCTGCTGGCCGCGCGCGACGCGCGTTCGGCGCTGGACAGCTTCCTGTTCGCCGGCAACACGCCGCTGGTGCGTGACGTGATGGTGGGCGGGCGCTGGCAGGTGCGCGACTTCCGCCATCGCGACGAGGAGCGCATCGCGGCGCGCTACCGCAGCGTGGTCGGCTCGCTCCAACTTGCCTGAAGTCATGAACGCCCGCGCCTGCTGCCGCTAGCCTGATCGCCATCGCCGCCTTCGGGCGGTTGCCGGGCGGAGCGCCTGCATGGCCGTGACCACGCCGTTGCCCGCCGCGGAAGCGGTGTTCCGCGCCCGCGGCCTGACCAAGACCTACCGCATGGGCGAGGTCGAGGTGCATGCCTTGCGCGGGGTCGATCTGGACCTGTTCCGCGGCGAGTTCGTGGTGCTGCTGGGGCCCTCGGGCAGCGGCAAGTCGACCCTGCTGAACATCCTGGGCGGGCTCGACGCGCCCACCGCCGGCGAGGTCTGGTAGGAGGGACATCACCTGACCGGCGCCACGGAACGCGAGCTGACGCTGTTCCGCCGCGAACACGTCGGCTTCGTGTTCCAGTTCTACAACCTCATTCCCAGCCTTACCGCGCGCGAGAACGTGGCGATCGTCACCGAGATCGCCGAGCAGCCGATGACGCCGGAGGAGGCGCTGGCGCGGGTGGAC
>Ga0209916_1001600_pt1 | contig 17392 bp, 18 predicted proteins | sample ThiBio_1000_plan_FD_183956 | JGI IMG/M metagenome (GOLD analysis project Ga0209916, IMG submission 183956) | Wastewater bioreactor microbial communities from Cape Town, South Africa - Thiocy_solids_2 (SPAdes) | ecosystem: Engineered > Bioreactor > Thiocyanate-remediating > Anaerobic-Aerobic ... | reverse complement strand
CGCTCCACACGCCAACTCGAGCAGACCATCCGCGAGTACCTGGACATCAACAACGCCCAGCCAAAGCCTTTCGTATGGTCTAAGACCGCCGATGACATCCTTGCCAGCGTCGAGAGATTTTGTCTGCGAACTTCTAACTCACCACACTAGGGCAACGCTGAACAAGTCCCTCGCGCACGGCGCATCCCTGGCTTGGGACGGTCTGCGGCGTTCAAATCCTCGCCATGGCTACGGCTACGGCTACGGCTGTGGTTTGCGCCTTGCCTGACGCCGATCTTGGTCGATTTCTTATTCAACGAACCTCCAACCCAGGGCACTAGGAGCCTGCCGAGCTTAGAAGTCGCCGGCCGTCAAGCGACCGCGGCGGCCCATTTCTGGCTTCGCCGCTCTTCGAGAACGCTTTCGGCGCTCCAGGTCCGACAGGCTTGCGGGCGCCGGCGTTCAGGCGCTTTGCGTATTGCGTGCCCGGGCGCGCGCCAGCACGGCGGCGATGGTGGACTGCCTGGCGTCGGCCTGCGGTGCGCCGGGGGGGGCGGCAGCCACCTGATCTGACTGCGCCAGGCGCGCCAGGCGGCTTTCGTGGCGTTCGCGTGCGTGCTGCTGCAGCGGTGCCGACCAGGCGGCCCAGCCGGTGGCATCGCCGCTGGCGTTCTCCATCGCGATGCAGTCCACCGGGCAGGCGGGCACGCACAGCTCGCAGCCGGTGCAGTGCGCCTCGATGATGGTGTGCATGCGCTTGTGGATGCCGGTGATGGCGTCCGTGGGGCAGGCCTTGGCGCAAAGGGTGCAGCCTATGCACCAATCCTCGTCGATCACCGCGACCGTGCGCGGCGCCTCGCTGCCGTTGGACGGGTTGAGCGCCAGCGCGGGCAGGCCGGTGATGGCGGCAAGCCGGGCCACACCTTCGGCGCCGCCTGGCGGGCACTGGTTGATTGGCGCCCGGCCGTTGGCGATGGCGCTGGCATAGGCGGCGCAATCGGGGTAGCCGCAGCGCGTGCACTGTGTCTGCGGCAGGGCGGCGTTGATGCGCGCCGCCAGCGCATCGTTGTCCACCGGCAGTCTCCCCCGCGTTCAGGCCACCTTGCGTTTGCGTGCGGTGGACGGTGCCTGGGTGCCTGCCACGGCGGCGGGCTCGGCCGAGGCTTCTGCAGCGGCGGCGGCAACGGCAGGCTGGTTTCGGGCAATGAACTGGCGCACGATGGGATAGACCTGCTCGCGCCAGCGGCGGCCGCTGAAGATGCCGTAGTGGCCTGCGCCCTCCACGGTCAGGTGCCGGCGCTTGTCGGCGGGGATGCTGGTGCACAGGCCGTGGGCGGCTTCCGTCTGGCCCGAGCCGGAGATGTCGTCCAGCTCTCCCTCCACGGTCAGCAGCGCCGTGTGCTGAATGTCCTGCGGACGCACGCGCTCGGTCTTGCCATCCTCCGAGACCACGTCCCAGGTGCCGTTGACCAGGCTGAAGTCCTGGAACACCGTCCTGATGGTGTCCAGGTAATAAGTGGCGTCCATGTCCAGCACGGCGTTGTATTCGTCGTAGAACTTGCGGTGTGTTTCCGCGCTGGAGTTGTCGCCCTTGACCAGATTCAGGAAGTAGTCGTAGTGGCTGGAGGCGTGGCGGTCGGGGTTCATCGCCATGAAGCCGGCGTGCTGCAGAAAGCCGGGGTACACCGGACGGTCATGGCCGGCAAAGCGGCTCGGCACGCGGTAGATCACGTTGTTCTCGAACCATTGGAAGCTGTGCTCCTCGGCCAGGTTGTTCACCGCGGTGGGCGAGCGGCGGGCGTCGATCGGGCCGCCCATCATCACCATGCTGCTCGGTGTCTGCTCGCCGCGGCTGGCCATGAGCGATACCGCGGCCATGACGGGCACGGTGGGCTGGCAGACGCTGATCACGTTGCAGTTGCCGTAGATGCGCTGCAGGTGGCGGATGAATTCCTGCACGTAGTTGATGTAGCCGTCCAGCCCGAAAGTGCCGTCTTGCAGCGGCACGTCGCGGGCGTTCTTCCAGTCGGTGATGTAGACCTTGTGGCCCGTGAGCATGGTGCGTACCGTCTCGCGCAGCAGCGTGGCGTGGTGGCCCGACAGCGGCGCCACGATCAACACCGGGGGCTGCGCCTTGAGCCTTTCCAGCGTGGGCGGGTCATCGGTGAAGCGCTTGAAACGGCGCAGCTCGCAGAACGGCTTGTCGATCTCGACGCGCTCGTCGATCGCCACGGCAACGCCGTCCACAGCGACCTTGCGGATGCCGAATTCGGGCTTTTCGTAGTCCTTGCCCAGGCGGTGCAGCAGGTCGTAGCCAGCGGCAATCCTGTGCGCCACCTGCGTTTCGCTGAACGGCCACTGTGGATTGCGATAGAGCTTGGACATGACTTGCGCCATGTCGGAAAACGGCTCCATCAAGGTGCGCTGGGTTTCGTAGAGGGTATAGAGCATGGAAAAGCCTGTTGATGCTGCAGCGCAGCAATATAGCAATATTTTGTTTCTTGCATGGTTGGTGGAACCACCCGGTTTATGTCGCGGTGGTGACATTGATGCTGTTGAGCAACGGAACCGACCGTGGGCAAGGCGCATCGGGTGCCGGTGCGCGCTGGGGCGTGTTCCATGGTCGCTGCCAATCAAGCAACATGCATGCCAAAATTCATCACGCCGCAGTCAGAGTTTCAGCCGTCCGAAGGCGGAAGGCGCTGCTGGCCAGGGCCGCGACTTCGCTGGCGGAAAGATGCTTGAGCCGGTGGTCGCTCCATTTCTGGCGCCAGTGGCGCGCCCCTGGCAGGCCGTTGTACAGGCCCAGCATGTGCCGGGCGATGGACGGCCAGGGCGTTGCGTGCCCGCGTGCTTCGCGCTCCATGTAGTCGACCATCGCCTGTTCGATGGTTTCGCGGCTGGCGGCTGATGGCGCGGCGCCGAAGAACTCGGCGTCCCAGCCCGCCAGCCACCACGGGTTGTGGTAGGCCTCCCTGCCCGCCATGGCACCATCGAGCCCTTGCAGCTGGGCGTGCAGTGCGCTGCTGTCGCGCAGTCCGCCGTTGGCCACGATGGTCAGGTGCGGGAAGTCGCGCTTGAGTTGCCGCGCGATGTCGTAGCGCAGCGGCGGGATCTCGCGGTTTTCCTTCGGACTCAGACCCTTGAGCCAGGCATTGCGGGCGTGCACGATGAAGACCGTGCTGCCGGCATCGGCCACGGTGCCGACGAAGTCGCGCACGAAGCCGTAGTCCTCGTCCTGGTCCAGTCCGATGCGGTGCTTCACGGTGACGGGGATGTGGACGGTATCCACCATGGCCTTGACGCAATCGGCCACGAGACCTGGTTCGCGCATCAGGCAGGCGCCAAAGGCGCCGCGCTGCACGCGCTCGCTCGGGCAGCCGCAATTGAGGTTGATTTCGTCGTAGCCCCAGTCCTCGCCCATGCGGGCGGCCCGGGCCAGATCGGCCGGTTCGCTGCCGCCCAGTTGCAGCGCCACGGGGTGTTCGGCCGCGTCAAAACGCAGATGGCGCGCCACATCGCCGTGCAGCAGTGCGCCGGTGGTCACCATTTCGGTGTACAGCAGCGCGTGGCGCGAGAGCAGGCGATGGAAGTAGCGGCAATGCCTGTCGGTCCAATCCATCATCGGGGCCACGCTCAGGCGCCAGGGGCTGGTTGGGCTTGGGTCGGTGATGGAGGGCACGGGCAAGGCGTGGAGATTGGGAAACGACGGATATTCTAGCTATTTATGGCTTTGGCGCTTATGTGACAAGCGCTGCAAGCTATCAATAAGAAAGCATCATGCGGCGGCATTCAACCCATTGGCAAAGTGAGCGTGCATGGCCTTTGCCGCGGCGTCAGGCGCGTGGGCCTGCAGCGCGGCCATGATGGAGCGGTGTTCCGCCAGCGATTCGTCGATGCGTCCGCGCTTGAACAGTGAGTTGTGGCGGTTGAGCTTCATGACCTTGCGCAGGTCGTTCACCATCTGCTCGCGCCAGCGGTTGTCCGCCATCCGCAGCAGCTGCAGGTGAAAGCGCTCGTTGATGGCAAAAAAGCGTTCGTGGTCGCCAGCAGCGCGTTCGAGTTCGTCGTGCAGCGCCTGCAGGCCGGCAATTTCTGCCGTGCCGGCGGTGGCGGCGACGGCTGCGGCCGCGTCGGCTTCCAGCAGCGAGAGCAGGTGGTAGACGTCGCGCAAATCCTTGTCGGAGGTCTCCGTCACGTAGGCGCCGCGCCGCAGCTTCATGGTCACCAGGCCTTCGGTGGCGAGCACTTTCAGTGCCTCGCGCAGCGGCGTGCGGCTGATGCCGAATTCTTCGGCGATCTTCAGCTCGTCGATCCAGCTGCCGGGCACGAGTTCGCGCTGGAAAATGCGCTGGCGCAATTGTTCGGCCACTTCTTCATAGAGGGCGCGCGGAGCCAGGGTGGCGGAAGACATGGCGGGACTGTAACCCAAAAAAATTAAAAATTAATAATTACAAATACGGTAAACTTCCTCCATCGATGGCCGTGCGCTGCAGGAGACCCTGCGGCCCGGCATCTTCCTCCTTGATAAAACGAGCGCACCATGAGCGATTCTCATCCTGCATTTCAATCCTCGGACCTTGCTGCGTGGACCCGGGCGGCCGGCAAATCAGCCCCTGGGGGCGATCTGTCGCAGTTGAACTGGAAGACCGCGGATGGCATCACCGTCAAGCCCCTGTACACGGCGGCCGATACGGCGGGGCTGCCTTACGCCAACACGCTGCCGGGCTTTGAACCTTATCTGCGCGGGCCGCAGGCGACGATGTACGCGGGCCGCCCCTGGACGATCCGCCAGTACGCGGGGTTTTCAACGGCGGAGGAATCGAATGCCTTCTACCGCAAGGCGCTCGCCGCCGGCGGGCAGGGCGTTTCCGTCGCATTCGACCTGGCCACCCACCGCGGCTATGACTCAGATCACCCGCGCGTGACCGGCGACGTGGGCAAGGCGGGCGTGGCGATTGACAGCGTGGAAGACATGAAGGTGCTGTTCGACGGCATTCCGCTGGACAAGGTGAGTGTGTCGATGACCATGAACGGCGCGGTGCTGCCGGTGCTGGCGGGCTATGTGGTGGCGGCGGAAGAGCAGGGCGTGGCGCAAGACAAGCTCTCGGGGACGATCCAGAACGACATCCTCAAAGAGTTCATGGTGCGCAACACCTATATCTACCCGCCCCAGCCCAGCATGCGCATCGTGGGCGACATCATCGAGTACACGGCTAAACACATGCCGAAGTTCAACTCGATCTCGATCAGCGGCTACCACATGCAGGAGGCGGGGGCGAACCAGGCGCTCGAATTGGCCTTCACCTTGGCCGATGGCAAGGAATACGTGAAGACGGCGATCGCCAAGGGTATGGACGTGGACGAGTTCGCCGGGCGCCTGAGCTTCTTCTGGGCCATCGGCATGAACTTTTACCTGGAGATCGCCAAGATGCGCGCGGCGCGCCTGCTGTGGTGCCGCATCATGAAGGGGTTTGAGGCGAAAAAGCCCAAGAGCCTGATGCTGCGCACGCACTGCCAGACCAGCGGCTGGAGCCTGACCGAGCAGGACCCGTACAACAACATCGTGCGCACCACGATAGAAGCGATGGCGGCGGTGTTTGGCGGCACGCAGAGCCTGCACACCAATTCATTCGACGAAGCCATTGCGCTGCCGACGGAGTTCAGCTCGCGCATCGCGCGCAACACCCAGCTCATCATTCAGGAAGAGACGCACATCACCAACGTGATCGACCCCTGGGCCGGCTCCTACATGATGGAGAAGCTCACGCAGGACATGGCGGACGCGGCGTGGAAGATCATCGAGGAGGTCGAGGAGATGGGCGGCATGACGGCCGCGGTGGACAGCGGCTGGGCCAAGCTCAAGATCGAGGCCGCGGCGGCCGAGAAGCAGGCGCTGATCGATTCGGGCAGGGAGGTGATCGTTGGTGTCAACAAGTACAAGCTGGCCAAGGAAGACACCGTCGATATCCTCGAAGTGGACAACGTCAAGGTGCGCGAGAGCCAGATTGCGCGCCTGAACGATTTGAAGCAAAAACGCGACCAAACCCTTGTGGAGCAAGCGCTGGAAGCTCTCACAAACGCAGCAAAATCCGGTGAAGGCAATCTGCTGGATCTGGCTATTCAGGCCATCCGCCTGCGCGCCACGGTAGGCGAGGTGAGCGATGCGCTGGAAAAAATCTTCGGGCGCCACCACGCCGATACGCAAAAGGTGACCGGTGTGTATGCAGCCGCCTACGATTCGCCCGAAAGCTGGAACGCCATCAAGGCCGAGATCGACCAGTTCGCCCAGGAGCAGGGCCGCCGCCCGCGCGTGATGGTCGCCAAGCTCGGCCAGGACGGCCACGACCGCGGTGCCAAGGTGGTGGCCACGGCCTTTGCCGATCTGGGCTTTGACGTGGACATCGGCAGCCTGTTTCAGACCCCCGAGGAATGCGCGCGCCAGGCGATCGAGAACGACGTGCACGCGATCGGTGTCTCCACGCTCGCGGCCGGCCACAAGACGCTGGTGCCCGCGATCATCAATGAATTGAAGAAGCAGGGCGCCGACGACATCGTCGTCTTCGTCGGCGGCGTGGTGCCGCGCCAGGACTACGACTTTCTTTACCAGGCCGGAGCCAAGGGCATCTACGGGCCGGGTACTCCGATACCGGCCTGCGCCAAGGACGTGCTGGAGAAGATCAAGGCGGCGCTGGCCTGAAGCGGTAGCCTGCGACACAACCTTGCGGCACCACAGACTGGACCGACACCCTTGGCACACCCGCTGCTTGAACCCCTGCTGCACGGTGCGCCCATGCCGCGCCGCCGCGCCATGGCCAAGGCGATCACGCTGCTGGAATCCACGCGCGCCGACCACCGTGCGCAGGCGGATGCGATGCTGACCGAGCTGTTGCCGCACACCGGCAAGGCGCTGCGCCTGGGGATCAGCGGTGTGCCGGGCGTGGGCAAGTCCACCTTCATTGAGGCGCTCGGGCTGTATCTGATAGCGCAAGGCCTGAAAGTGGCGGTGCTGGCGATCGACCCATCGTCCACCGTCTCGGGCGGTTCCATCCTGGGCGACAAGACGCGCATGCAGCAGCTCTGCGTGGAAGAGAACGCCTACATCCGCCCCAGCCCCAGCAGCGGCACGCTGGGCGGCGTGGCCGAGAAAACGCGCGAGGCCATGCTGGTCTGCGAAGCGGCGGGCTACGACGCGGTGATCGTCGAGACCGTCGGTGTGGGCCAGAGCGAGACGGCGGTGCACGGCATGACGGACATGTTCTGCGTGCTGCAACTGCCCAACGCGGGGGACGACCTGCAGGCGATCAAGAAGGGCGTGATGGAACTTGCCGATCTGGTGGTGGTGAACAAGGCCGACATCGACCCCAGGGCAGCGATCCGCACGCGCACGCAGATCACTTCCAGCCTGCGCCTGATGGCCATGCAGGGCAACCCCGCGTACGCGATGAACGACCCGCAACGCTGGCACCCCAGGGTCGTCACGATCAGCGCCTTGAAGGGCGAGGGCGTGCAGGATTTCTGGGCGGCGGTGAGCGAATTTCGCCGTCTGCAGACCGCCAATGGCGCGCTGGCTGCGCGCCGCGAACAGCAGGCGCTGGCGTGGATGTGGGAGCGCATCGATGCCGGGCTGCGCACCGCCTTTCGCCAGCACCCCAAGGTGCAAGAACTGCTGCCGCAGATGCAGCAGGATGTGGTGGCGGGGCGCATTGCCGCCAGCACCGCAGCACGTAATCTGCTCTCAGCGCAGGCAGGGCAGGCGCTGGCAGCTATCAATTAACAAGACATCAATCAAGGATCCAAGCATGCAGACCATCCTGGAACAACTGGAGCAAAAGCGCGAACTCGCGCGCTTGGGCGGCGGGCAAAAGCGCATCGATGCGCAGCACGCCAAGGGCAAGCTCACCGCGCGTGAGCGCATCGAGCTGCTGCTCGACGAAGGCACGTTTGAAGAATGGGACATGTTCGTCGAGCACCGTTGCGCCGACTTCGGCATGGCCGAGAACAAGATTCCGGGCGATGGCGTTGTGACGGGCTACGGCATGATCAACGGGCGCCTGGTTTTCGTCTTCAGCCAGGACTTCACCGTCTTCGGCGGCGCACTCTCCGAGGCCCACGCCGAGAAAATCTGCAAGGTCATGGATCAGGCAATCAAGGTCGGCGCGCCGGTGATCGGCCTCAACGACTCGGGCGGCGCGCGCATCCAGGAAGGCGTGGCCAGCCTGGGCGGCTACGCCGAGGTGTTCCAGCGCAACGTGCTCGCCAGCGGCGTGGTGCCGCAGATCAGCATGATCATGGGCCCCTGCGCCGGCGGTGCGGTGTACTCGCCCGCGATGACCGACTTCATCTTCATGGTGAAGGACTCCAGCTACATGTTCGTCACCGGCCCCGAGGTGGTGAAGACCGTCACGCACGAGGAGGTCACCTCCGAGGAACTCGGCGGCGCCATCACCCACACCACGAGGAGCGGCGTGGCCGACATGGCGTTCGAGAACGACGTCGAGGCGCTGTTGATGCTGCGCCGGCTGTACAACTACCTGCCGCTCAACAACCGTGAGAAGCCCCCGGTGCGCCCCAGCCGCGACCCGATCGACCGCGCCGATCTGAGCCTCGATACCCTGGTGCCCGCCAACCCCAACCAGCCCTACGACATGAAGGAGCTGATCGCAAAAACGGTGGACGACGGCGACTTCTTCGAGCTGCAGCCCGAATACGCCAAGAACATCATCATCGGCTTCGGCCGCATGGACGGCCAGCCCGTGGGCATCGTCGCCAACCAGCCCCTCGTCCTGGCCGGGTGCCTGGATATCAAGAGCAGCATCAAGGCCGCGCGCTTCGTGCGCTTTTGCGATGCGTTCAACATTCCCATCATCACGTTTGTCGATGTGCCCGGCTTCATGCCCGGCACCTCGCAGGAATACGGCGGCATCATCAAGCACGGTGCCAAACTGCTGTTTGCCTACGCCGAATGCACCGTGCCCAAGGTGACGGTGATCACGCGCAAGGCCTATGGCGGAGCGTATGACGTGATGAGTTCCAAGCACCTGCGCGGCGACGTGAATCTTGCCTGGCCCAACGCCGAGATCGCGGTGATGGGCGCCAAGGGCGCGGTGGAGATCATCTTCCGCCAGGACAAGAACGACCCGGCCAAGCTCGCGGCGCGCGAGGCGGAATACAAGCAGCGCTTTGCCAACCCCTTCGTGGCGGGCGCGCGTGGCTTCATCGACGACGTGATCCAGCCGCACGAGACGCGAAAACGCATCTGCCGGTCGCTCGGCATGCTGCAGAGCAAGAAGCTGGAAAACCCGTGGCGCAAGCACGGCAACATGCCGCTGTGAGAAAGCAATGCAGGCAGCAACCCAGGCCACGGTGACCTGCCCCAAGTGCGGTCACCAGAGCAAGGCGGACATGCCCCTGGATGCCTGCCTGTGGTTCTACGAGTGCCCGGCGTGCCATGTGGTGCTGACCCCCCAGCCGGGCGACTGCTGTGTGTTTTGTTCGTATGGCGACATGCAATGTCCGCCCAAGCAGGAAGAAAAGAGCTGCTGCTCGAAGGAATAAGCCAAATGTTTACCAAGATACTGATTGCCAATCGTGGGGAGATCGCCTGCCGCGTCATTGCTACGGCGAAAAAAATGGGCATCGCCACCGTCGCGGTGTATTCCGATGCCGACGCCAGCGCGCGCCACGTCAAGCTCGCCGATGAGGCGGTGAACATCGGCCCCGCGCCCTCGCGTGAGTCTTATCTGCAGGCCGACAAGATCATTGCCGCCGCCAAACAGACCGGCGCGCAGGCCATCCACCCCGGCTACGGCTTTTTGAGCGAGAACGAAGGCTTCGCGCGCCGCGTGGAAGAAGAGGGCATGGCCTTCATCGGCCCCAGGCACCACGCGATCGCAGCCATGGGCGACAAGATCGCGTCCAAGAAGCTCGCCAAGGAAGCGGGCGTGAACTGCATCCCCGGCTGGAACGAGGCCATCGATTCGCCCGAGCACGCGGTGGAGATTGCCAAGGACGTGGGCTACCCGGTGATGATCAAGGCCAGCGCCGGCGGCGGCGGCAAGGGCCTGCGCGTGGCGTACAACGACAAGGAGGCGTTCGAAGGCTTTGCCTCGTGCAAGCACGAGGCGCTCGCCGCGTTTGGCGACGACCGGGTGTTCATCGAGAAATTCGTCGAGCAGCCGCGCCACATCGAGATCCAGATCATGGGCGACGGCTTCGGCAACGTCGTTTATCTGAACGAACGCGAATGCTCGATCCAGCGGCGCCACCAGAAGGTGCTGGAAGAAGCGCCTTCGCCCTTCATCTCGGACGCCACGCGCAAGGCGATGGGCGCGCAGGCGGTGCTGCTGGCCAAGGCGGTGCAGTACCAGAGCGCGGGCACGGTGGAGTTCGTCGTCGGCAAGGATCAGGACTTTTACTTCCTGGAAATGAACACCCGCCTGCAGGTGGAGCACCCGGTGACGGAAAGCATCACTGGGCTCGATCTGGTGGAACTGATGATCCGCGTGGCCGCGGGCGAGAAGCTGCCGCTCACGCAGGCCGATGTCAAGCGCGAGGGCTGGGCGATCGAGTGCCGCATCAACGCCGAGGACCCGTTCCGCAACTTCCTGCCGTCCACCGGGCGGCTGGTGCGCTTCGAGCCGCCCGAGCAGACGATGTTCCAGGCCGACATGAGCCAGCGCTACGGCGTGCGTGTGGATACCGGCGTGTACGAGGGCGGCGAAATCCCGATGTACTACGACTCGATGATCGCCAAGCTCATCGTGCACGGGCAGGACCGCCAGGATGCGATTGCCAAGATGCGCGCGGCGCTCAATGCCTTCGTGATCCGTGGCGTGCAGAGCAACATCCCGTTCCAGTCCGCGCTGCTCGGGCACCCGGATGTGCAGAGCGGCAACTTCAACACCGGCTTCATCGCCGCGCACTACCCGCACGGCTTTCACGCCGAAGACGTGCCGCACGAAGACCCGGATTTTCTCGTCGCGCTCGCGGCCTACATGCACCGGCGCTACCGCGCGCGCGCCTGCGGCATCAGCGGGCAGATGGTGGGGCACGAGATCACCGTGGGCGAGGAATTCACCGTCACCGTGCTGGGCAGCGAAGGCCGGCATGTGCCGCATGAGGTGAGCGTGACCGACTATGTGGCTCAATCGGGCTCCAGCGCGGTCAACATCAACGGCAAGAGCTACAAAATCAGCAGCAGCGCGCATCTGGGCAGCATCTGCGTACAGGGCGCGTGCAACGGCAAGGGCTTCACCGCGCAGATCGAGCATGGTCTTCCGAACAATCCGCTTGCCCTGCGCATTCGCCACAATGGCACGCAGATCGATGCGCTGGTCCTCACGCCGCTGCGCGCCCAGCTCTTCGCGCTCATGCCCTACAAGGCGCCGCCGGACATGAGCAAGTTCGTGCTTTCGCCCATGCCGGGTCTCTTGGTTAACGTGGCCGTCAAGCCCGGCCAGAAGGTGCAGGCGGGCGAGCGCGTGGCGGTGATCGAGGCGATGAAGATGGAGAACGTGCTCTTTGCCAGCGCCGATGGCGTGGTCAAGGAAATCAAGGCCGCGCAGGGCGAGAGCCTGGCGGTGGACCAGCCGATTGTGGAATTTGAATGAAACAGGGCTGAAGCGCTTTCCAGACAAGCGCTGCAAGCTATATTTTGAGAAGTGAACTCATGGCACGCCCCTTCAAGGTGCTCGGCATCCAGCAGGTCGCCATCGGCGGTACCGACAAGGCGGCGCTGCGCCGTCTGTGGGTGGATACCCTGGGCCTCACGCCCACCGGCAGCTTTGCGAGCGAACGCGAAAACGTCGATGAGGACATCCTCGCGATGGGTCGCGGCGCGACCAAAGTGGAAATCGACCTGATGCAGCCGCTTGACCCGGCAAAGAAACCGGCGGTCCACATACCGCCGCTCAATCACATCGGTCTTTGGATCGATGACCTGCCAAGCGCCGTCCAGTGGCTGACCGAACAAGGCATGCGCTTCACGCCCGGCGGCATCCGCAAGGGCGCCGCAGGCTACGACGTGTGCTTCATCCACCCCAAGGGCAACGAGCAATTTCCGCTCAGCGGAGAGGGGGTGCTGCTGGAACTGGTTCAGGCGCCGCCCGAGGTGATTGCTGCCTTGGGGTAAGGCGCGGCTGGGTTGCAAGCCAGCCAAAGCAAAGCCCGCTCATTTCCATGTAGCGGGCTTTTGTCTTCTGCGCTTGGTGCCGGAGAGAGGAATCGAACCCCCGACCTTCTCATTACGAATGAGAGGATAGGGATGTTTGCTTGCGTTGATTGGTGTAGCTATAATCAATGTAAATCAACAACTTAACTAGCTTTTTCAGCTTTTGAGTGTTGATTGAGATTCGGCAATTTCAGGCAAATTTGCCTACAAGTTGCCTACAAGTTGCCTGCAGACACCATGCCCACCACACCAAGCCGCGCCCGCCTGACTGCTGGAAGGGTTGACGCCTTCACCTGCCCGCCGGGCAAGGCACAAGCCTTTCTCTGGGACACAGAAGCGCCAGCATTGGCCGTGCGCGTGACGCCTACCGGGCGGAAAACCTATGTGTTTGAAAGCCGCGTGAACGGCAAAACCATTCGGCAAACCATTGGTGACGTACAAAGCTGGGCATTGGCAGCAGCACGCACTGAAGCGCAGCGCCTGAAGATGGCAACTGACACCGGGGAGGATGTGCGCGAAACCAAGCGCCAGCAGCAGGCCGAGCGCGAGGCCCAGCGCCAGCAGGAGCAAGCCCAGGCCGTTACCGTGGACAGCGTCTGGCCTGTGTATCTGGAAAACGGCAAGCCCAAGCGCAAGGCCGCATGGAAACCGCGCTACCGTGCCGACCTGGAAAAGATGGCGAGCGCCGGAGGTGAACCGAAGGCGCGAGGGCAGGGGCTGACAAAACCCGGCCCGCTCTATCCCCTGCTGGCGCTGCGCCTTGCCGACGTGACAGAGGATGCATTGCAGGCGTGGTACGAAAGCGAAGCCCAGCGAGGCCAGCACCAAGCCGCCCGCGCCCTGATGATGTTCAGGGGCTTTCTGCGCTGGTGCAGCACCCGCCCGGACTATCGTGGGCTGGTTGACGTGCACGCCGGGGCAGCGCCCGCCATTGCCCAGCAACTGCCTGCAAACACCCGCCGCACCGATGCGCTGGAAACCGCGCAGATTGCGCCTTGGTGGGCTGGCACCGAGCAACTGAACAACCGCACCACCGCCGTGTATCTGCGCGCGCTGCTGCTGACTGGTGCAAGGCGCGAGGAAATTGCCGCGCTGCGCTGGGAGCACGTCGATTTTCAATCGCGCAAGCTGACCCTTGCCGACAAGGTGAAGGCGAGCCGCACCATCCCGCTATACCCCTATCTGGCGCAATTGCTGGCGACGCTGCCCAGGGTGAATGAGTTTGTTTTTGCCAGCAGTGGCAAGGCTGGGCACGTCGTTGACGCCCGCAATGCGATGGCACAGGCGCTGCAACATGCCGGGGTTGCGCACGTCACGATTCACGGCCTGCGCCGCACCTTCATCCAGCAAGCCCGCAAGGTTGTTCCGGCTGGCGCGCCAGCACAGATAGCCGGGCACGCACCAAGCGCGACAGCCGAGGGTTACGCCATCCTGAGCCTGGATGAGCTGCGCCCGCACGCAGAAGCTATCGAGCGGCATTTTCTGAATCTTGCCGGGGTGCCGTTTGATGCCAGCGTGGAGCCGGGCAAGCTGCGCGCCGTGGTGTAGCCCGCCAATGGTGATTGACGTTAATAACGCACATCGTTAATATTCGCCATGATTCAAGACTTTCGCTGTAGTGACACCGAGTCACTGTTCAACGGCAAGCGCGTGGCCCGGTTCGTCAACTTTGAAACCGTTGCCCTGCGCAAGCTGCAACAGTTGCATGCCGCTACCGCTTTGGAGTTTTTGCGCGTACCACCCGGCAACCGCCTGGAAGCCCTGACAGGCGACCGCCAAGGCCAGCACAGCATCCGCATCAATGGACAGTGGCGCGTGTGCTTTGTCTGGCGCGATGGGCACGCGCAAAGCGTTGAGATAGTGGATTACCACTGAGAGGAAAAACGATGGCACGCGAAATCCCCCTGGTTCACCCCGGTATCATCCTGCTGGAAGATTGGCTTAAACCGCTGGGCCTGAGCCAGTACGCCTTAGCCAAAGCCATTGATGTACCGCCGCGCCGCATCAATGAAATCGTCAAGGGCTTGCGCGGAATCACCGTGGATACCGCGCTGCGGCTTGGCGCTTACTTTGGCACGGACGCCCAAAGCTGGCTGAACCTGCAAGACCACTACGACACCGAGCACGCCCGCGAAACGATGGCCGATGTACTGGAGCGCATCACCAAGCACGGTGGCGCACCCGCCCCCGCTTGAGGAAAGCCAACCATCGCGAGGTGACCCGCTATGCCAAAACTCAAACCCGGCATCATCCTGCCCACGCCAGAAGAAGATGCCGCAATCACCGCCGCCGCCATGGCAGACCCCGATGCACTGCCGTTCACCGATGCCGAATGGGAAGCCGTCAAGCCCTTCGTCAAACGCGGCCGCCCGCTGGGCAGTGGCAGCAAAACACAGGTAACGATGCGCCTTGATGTTGACATCGTGGAGCGCCTGCGCGCCACCGGCCCCGGCTGGCAGACCCGCGCCAATGACGTGCTGCGCAAGTGGGTGCATCGCCACGCCTGAAGGTGCAAACATGAAGGCAATGTTCAATCCTCCGCATCCCGGCCTGGCGCTGCGTGACGACGTACTGCCCGCGCTGAGCTTGTCCGTGACCGAGGCCGCGCAGCAATTGGACGTGTCGCGCGTCACCCTATCGCGCATGCTCAATGGCCGTGCCGCTATCTCGCCAGAAATGGCGCTGCGCCTGCAAGCGTGGCTGGGTGTTGAACGCGGGGGCGACGCCCGCGCCTGGCTGGCGCAACAGACTGCCTACGACATGTGGCAGGTGCAGCAGCGATTGAAGGAGCACCCGATGCACGTCAAGGCAGCGCCCACCTACGCCTGACACCGTTTCGTCCCAGCTAGGCAGGGCCGCAATCCTGCTGAAAAGCCAGTGCCTCCCGCTGGCCTGCTGGGGCTCCTATCGAGGGGGCAGCATTCGGGAGGGATGCACGAATGACCAAGACCTATTTGGCTGCCGACTTGGCCGACCTTTGCAGCATTGATAGAAACAACGCTGGGGAATTGGTATTCGATTACGATGCGTTCGCATACGTGTTCCGCGCCGACGGTCTATGGCTGCGGTTGCCGGATGCAATCTGGAATCTCACGCATGCTGAACAACAGGCCATCACTGGCATGAATCCGCGCCGCCTACAGCGCAGCGACGGAGAGTTGTGGGGCAAGGCGGCCGTGTTCCCTTCCTTGGAAAACGTTGCGCCCATCCTGCCGTTCCCATTCACCGCCCTCCAACTCTGGGACTTCGACCGTGATACGGGCAGCAAAGTGGTTGAGTACTGGTGCAGAAAACCGTGTTGCAGGTTCATCTCACGCTCCTGTGGTTGGGTGTGAGGTCATTAGGTCGCGGTTCCAACCCGTTGGGAGCCTCCCTTGACTTGGTCTGTGTACGTTGTACACTGGGTCTGTGAATGATGTTCACAGAAAGGTGGGTATGACTCAACAGAGCGATGAACTTGTGGGGATAGGTGAGATTGCCGAGATGGCCGGGGTGTCCCGTCAAGCAGTCGCCAATTGGCGCGTGCGGGCGGCTGACTTCCCTAGCCCGGTTACGGAGCTAGCCTCCGGGCCGATATTCCGGCGCTCGCAGATTCGGTCTTGGCTAAAGAGGAATAAAAGGAATACTCCAATGGCTCATGTGATTTCGACGATCAATTTGAAGGGTGGTGTCGCGAAGACGACCACGTCTGTGGCGCTGGCCGAGGTCTTTTCGGCGGAGATGCGAAAGAAGGTCCTGGTCATCGACCTGGACCCGCAGACCAACGCGACGATCATGCTGCTCGGGGAGGACAAGTGGCTTGATCTGAACAACCAGGGGCACACACTGGCTCAGTTGTTCAAGGACGCCATGAATCCCGACGTGAAGAAGTTCGACCTCAACGCCACGCTCCAGAAGCGGGTGGGTGACGTTCAGGAGGCCAGGACCATCGACCTGCTGCCGTCGAGCCTTGACCTGATCGACGTGCAGGACCAGCTCGCGTCTGCGCCATCGGGGAAGTTCTACGCCGTGAATCCCGTGGAACTCCTCTGGCGAGCGGTCAAGTCGAAGCTGGACGACTACGACATCGTCATCATCGACTGCCCGCCGAACTTGGGCATCGTTACCCTGAACGGCCTGCGCCTCTCGGACGCCTACATCATCCCCACTATCCCCGACCACCTCTCGACCTACGGTATCCCGCAGATCGTGACCCGCGTGGGTGAGTTCGCGCAGGCCATTGGCGAGAACATCGACCCTCTGGGCATCGTCATCACGAAGTACCAAGCCAACTCGACGGTGCACAACACCGTGCTGAGGCAGCTTCAGACCGACGCGAACTTCCCCGACGTGTACGCCACGAAGGTCAAGCAGACCAACACGGCGTCGGCGGCAGCGGAGCACACGGCGCACAAAAGGACGCTGCGGCAGAAGTACGGCTCCGATCCCAACGGGCTCACCTCGACATACATCGAGCTGGCGAAAGAGATTTGGGACGACTTGGAGGGCGAATTGTGAGCCTACGGAACACACTCAACCGCCTGATGCGGGTGGTGATCGAAGAGGCGGAGCGCAACCCCGATTTCGAGGCTGCGCTGAACGACGCCATAGGCTCGACGCCAAGCAAGCGTAAACCATCCAAGGCGGAAGCCATCGGCCATGTCGAGGACGGCGAGGCGAAGCGAGGGAAGAATCGGCGTGCCCCTGCGGCGCTCGATCCTGTTCAGGTCGTGCGAGACGGCGAACCCGCCCTACGGATCGCACTGGAAAAGCTATCCCTGGAACAACTGCGTGACATCGTCGCCGAATACGGGATGGACCCCGGTCGGCTTGTGATGAAGTGGAATACGCCGGAGCGCGTGATCGACAGGATCGTGGAGATGTCAATCGCGCGGGCGCACAAGGGAAACGCCTTCCGCAAGCCCGCCGATGAGCCCGCGCCGTCGGCCACCGGAGCAGACGAGACGCCACCCTCTGATACCCAATCAGCAAGCGAGCCACCGAAAACGCCATGAAAAAGAAGGGGATGCCTTTCGAGCATCCCCTCCGAAACACGGCGGAGCAACCTCGGCCTCTGTACCGACTCCGCCGCTGGCATCAAACCTAGTGTAGTGAGTTAGAAATTCGTTGAATTGTTCCGGGAAACTGGAGTCTCTCATGTACCGTGTGTACCCGAGGAGGCAGCCATGAGCGGAAGACCCAAAGCAACACTGGTTTTGACGCAGGCCGAGCGTGAAGAGCTCAAGGCATTAACGCTGCGGC
>Ga0209916_1001597_pt1 | contig 17439 bp, 18 predicted proteins | sample ThiBio_1000_plan_FD_183956 | JGI IMG/M metagenome (GOLD analysis project Ga0209916, IMG submission 183956) | Wastewater bioreactor microbial communities from Cape Town, South Africa - Thiocy_solids_2 (SPAdes) | ecosystem: Engineered > Bioreactor > Thiocyanate-remediating > Anaerobic-Aerobic ... | reverse complement strand
CGATCATCGAAGATCCGCCAAGCCGATCCTTACGCGTGCAGGCTCACGCCGGGGGCGGGCCTAAGATACCGTTGCAGCTTGCGGCAGATAAAACGGAACGGGGGCGCGAATCTACGGCGCTGGCGCAAAGCCAAGGGAGCCCGACGGCGTCACCCCGTTCCCACCGATGATCAGTCGGCGATTCTCGTCCAGTCGCGGACCAGAATCGACACATAAGGAGCCCGCTTGCGGGCGATGCTTCTGGAGCCGGCGTTCGGGATTCGCAAAAAGCGGAGCATCGCCCGCGAGCGGGCTCCTGCGGTTCAGCCGGGCGGCGGCGTCAAGCCTACGGCGCGGCCAGCCGATTGAGCCGCATGCCCAGCCAGTTCCCCACGTTCGGCCACTCCTCGGCGAGGATGCTGAAGCAGACGGTGTTGCGCAGGCTGCCGTCGGTGCGGCGCTTGTGTGCGCGCAGCACGCCCTCGCGCTGCGCGCCGAGGCGCTCGATCGCGCGCAGCGAATCCTCGTTGTTCTCGTCGGCGTGGAAGGCCACTGCCACGCAGTCCAGCGTCTCGAACGCGTGCTCCAGCAGCAGGCGCTTGCAGGCGGTGTTGAGATACGTCCGCTGCCAGCGCTTCGCGTACCAGGTGTAGCCAATGGCCAACCGCGGCAGCGCGGCGTCGATCTCGTAGTAGCGGGTGCTGCCGACGATCTCGCCGCTGCCGGCCTCGCGCACGGCGAACGGCAGCATGTGTCCTTCGGCCTGGCCCTGCAACGCCTTCTCGACGTAACCGCGCGCCTGTCCCGGCGGCGGCACGCTGGTGACCGCGAGGTTCCACAGCTCGCCGTCGGCCGCGGCGGCCTCCAGTGCGGGCGCGTGGTCCAGGCTCAGGGGTTCGAGCACGACGTAATCGTCCTGCAGGCGGATCGGGGCGAACGGGTTCATGGGGATTCCGGTACGGGGTGCTCTAGGCGTCGAGGTCGGGGATCAGCTTGCTCTCGAGCCGGGCGATGTTGTCCTTCAACAGCAGCTTGCGCTTCTTCAGCCGGGTCAGCTGCAGCTCGTCGCGGCCGATCGACGAGGCGAGCTGCTCGATCGCCGCGTCCAGGTCGCGGTGTTCCATCCGCAACTCGGCCAGCAAATGGACGATCTCGGCGTGATCCTGAACCTGCATGGGCGAGCGGGCGGTGGCTGGGGACGACTGGCCCAGTTTAACGCCGTTTTGCGGGCGGTAGTGCAGGGCGCAGCCGGCTACAATGGGGGTTCTTCCTCGCCCGATGGGTCCTCATGTCCCTCCAGTTCGAGATCCCCCGTCCGCCGGCTGCCGAAAGCGGCAAGCTGGCCCGGCACCTGCGCCGCCAGGTCGGGCAGGCGATCGGCGACTTCGGCATGATCGAGGACGGCGACAAGGTGATGGTGTGCCTGTCCGGCGGCAAGGATTCCCATGCCCTGTTGGACCTGCTGCTGCAGTTGCAGGCGAAGGCGCCGGTGCGCTTCGAGCTGATCGCGGTGAACCTCGACCAGAAGCAGCCCGGCTTCCCCGAACAGGTGTTGCCGGCGTACCTGAAGTCGCGCGGGGTGCCGTTCCACATCATCGAGCAGGACACCTACAGCACGGTGACGCGGGTGATTGCGCCAGGCAAGACCCTGTGCAGCCTGTGCTCGCGGCTGCGCCGCGGCGTGCTGTACACCTGGGCGGCGGACAACGGCATCACCAAGATCGCGCTGGGCCACCACCGCGACGACATCCTCGCCACGTTCTTCCTCAACCTGTTCTACCAGGCGCAACTGAAGGCGATGCCGCCGAAGCTGCGTTCGGACGACGGCCGCCACGTGGTGATCCGCCCGCTGGCGTACTGCCGCGAAAGCGACCTCGCCGAGTACGCGGCGCAGCGGCAGTTCCCGATCATCCCGTGCAACCTGTGCGGCTCGCAGGACAACCTGCAGCGCAAGGCGGTGCGGCGCATGCTGGACGAATGGGAACGCCAGCAGCCTGGGCGCAGCGAGAACATCTTCCGCGCGCTGGGCCGCGTGTCGCCCTCGCACCTGGCCGACCGCGCGCTGTTCGATTTCGCGCTGGGCGCGTCGGCCGTGTGGCCAAGCGACGCGGCGGAGGCCGCGGCCACGCCCGGACATTTCCCCCATCCACCTGTCGAGTAACCGCCGTGTCCTTCTTTGCATCCGTTGAAATGGCCCCGGGCGATCCGATCCTGGGCCTCACCGAGACCTACCTGGCCGATCCGCGCCCCGGCAAGATCAACCTGGGCGTGGGCATCTACGTCGACGAGCAGGGCCGCATCCCGCTGCTGCCGAGCGTGCAGGAGGTGGAACAGACGCTGGCCGCCGCCGCGAAACCGCGCGGCTACCTGCCGATCGACGGCATGCCGGCGTACAACCAGCTTACCCAGCGGCTGGTGTTCGGCGCCGACTCGCCGCTGCTGGCCGCCGGCCGCGTGGCCACCGCGCAGACCGTCGGCGGCAGCGGCGCGCTGCGGGTGGCGGCGGATCTGCTCAAGCAGGTGGCCGGGGCGGGCGCGAAGATCGCCATCAGCAGCCCCAGCTGGGGCAACCACCACGCGGTGTTCCGCACCGCGGGCTTCGCCCTGCTCGACTACCGCTACTACGACGCGGCCAGCCACGGGCTGGATTTCGCCGGCATGCTGGAAGACCTCGGTCGGCTCGAGCCCGGCACCGTGGTGCTGCTGCACGCGTGCTGCCACAACCCCACCGGCGTGGACCTGGACCCGGCGCAGTGGACACAGCTGATCGCGCTGCTGCAGGAGCGCCGGCTGCTGCCGTTCGTCGACATGGCCTACCAGGGCTTCGCCCAGGGTGCCGACGCCGATGCCGCCGGGGTGCGCCTGCTGGCCGAATCGGGCATCGAGGCGTTCGTGGTGGCCAACTCGTATTCGAAGTCGTTCTCGCTGTACGGCGAGCGCGTGGGCGCGCTGTCGATGGTCGGCGCCGACCGCGACGAGGCGGCGCGGCTCCTCTCCAAGATCAAGCAGACCGTCCGCGCGAACTACTCCAGCCCGTCCACGCACGGCGCCGCGCTGGTCGCCGGCGTGCTTGGCAGCAACGAGCTGCGCGCACGCTGGGAGCAGGAGCTGGGCGGCATGCGCGGGCGCATCCACGCGATGCGCGCGGGCTTCGTCGACAAACTGGCCGCGCTCGGTGCGCCGGATTTCGGCTTCATCAACCGCCAGGCCGGCATGTTCTCCTACTCCGGTCTGAGCCAGGCGCAGGTGCGCCGGCTGCGCGACGAGTTCGCGATCTACGCGCTGGACAGCGGCCGCATCTGCGTGGCGGCACTGAACCAGGCCAACCTCGACACGGTGGCCGCGGCGGTGGCCGCCGTCTGCCGCTGATATCCACGGCCGTGGCCCCGGCGCAAGCCGGCTCGCGACGGCAGGATGCCGAAGCGAACACCGCAGCTGGCCCGAAGGGCGGGCCGCAGGAAGCGGCCAGCAATCCAGCGATGCCCGCGGGCGCCTTCACTTCTCTTGAACCCTTTTACCCGGATACCGAATGTTCTTTCGCAACCTCACGCTGTTCCGTTTTTCCCCCGCCGTCGCCACTGATCTGGACCGCCTCGACGAAGCGCTGGCCGAGCACCGGCTGCGCCCGTGCGGACCGCTGGAAATGTTCACCAAGGGCTTCGTGCCGCCGGTCGGGCGCGGCGAGGGCGAGCCGCTCACGCACACGGTGAAGCACTGCACCCTGCTGACCGTGGGCGGCGAGGACAAGCTGCTGCCGGCGGCGGTGATCAACGACGAGCTGCACCGCAAGGTGCAGAAGATTGCCGAGGAAGAAGGCCGCAAGGTGGGCGGCCGCGAGCGCAAGCGGATCAAGGAAGACCTGCTGACCGAACTGCTGCCGCGCGCGTTCGTGCGCAGCTCGCGGATGTCCGCCTATGTCGACAGGAAACACGGCTGGCTGGTGCTGGACACTTCCAGCCGCAAGTCGGCCGAGAACGCGCTGAGCCAGGTCCGCGAGGCGCTGGGCAGCTTCCCGGCGGTGCCGCTGGCGCCGGAGGAAGGCCCGCGCGTGCTGATGACCGACTGGCTGGCCAACGGCAACCTGCCGGCCGGCCTCGCCCTGGGCGACGAGTGCGAGCTCCGCGACCCGGCCACCGCCACCGGCGCGATCGCCCGCTGCCGCCGGCAGGACCTGGATGCCGAGGAGGTCAAGGAGCACCTGCGCAACGGCAAGCAGGTGTTCATGCTCGGTCTCACCTTCGATGAGAGAATCAGCTTCGTGCTCGGCGAGGACCTGGTCGTGCGCAAGCTGAAGTTCCTCGACGTGGTGATGGACGAGCTGGGCGACAGCCACGAGGACGCCCACGCCGAGCTGGATGCCGGCTTCGCCTTGCTGACGTTGGAGCTGGAGCGCCTGCTGGGCAAGCTGGAGGAATGGTTCGGCCTGCCACGCCCGGCCGATAGCTGAACGAAAAGGCCATATCGCCGGGACGTCCGGCGCGCCATACTGGGCGTCCGGCCGCTTGCGGGCGGCGGATTCCCCTTTGATCAGCACGGGCCCGGGCAACAAGCAGGCAGGATCATGGCGCAGCATCTGGAAGGCGACTGGCTGGAACTGGCGACGGTGGGCGGCAGCATCATCCGGGTGCTGAAAACCGCCCATCCGCGCGCCCGTCGGCTGCGCCTCACGGTGACCCCGCAAGGCGCGCGGGTCACTTACCCGCTCGGCACCCATCCCGCCCAGGTCAGCGCCTTCCTGCGCAGCCACGCCGACTGGCTGGAGCAGAAGCTCGACGAGCTGAACCTGATCGTGGAACCATTGCCGCCGCTGCGCGTGGGCTACCCGTGCAGCTTCCCGTTGCGCGGCGAGACGGCGATGCTGGACTGGGCCGAGGGCCCGTACCCGAAGATCGAGCCGCATGCCGAGGGCCTCACCTTGGTGATCCCGCGCCCGCACACCCGCGCGCTGCCGATCGCTCGCGGCCTGCTCGCCTCGCACCTGGAAACGCTGATCCGCCGCGACGTCTCGCGCTGGCTGGCCGGCTACGTGCCGCAGCTGGGGCTGGCGCCCACCGCGCTGAAGATCCGCCCGATGAAAAGCCTGTGGGGCAGCCTGGACACGCGCGACCGCATCAATCTCGACCTCGCGCTGGCGCTGGCCCCGCCGGCCGCGCTGCGCTACGTGCTGGCGCACGAGCTGTGCCACCTGAAGGTGCGCAACCACTCGCCGCGCTTCTGGAGCCAGGTCGAACACCTGTTTCCGGACTGGCGCGAGCAGCGCGACTGGCTGCGCCAGCACGGCGCGATCCTCAAGGCGGAGCTCGACCGGCTGGTCGACGACGTGGCCGACTGAACATTGCCCCTGCGGGGCACGGGAGGGATGGCATGAACCACTTCTTCGGCAAGCTGCAGCCCCCGCGTGCCACTTTTCCGCAGGACATGACGCCTGACGAGGCGCGCCTGATGAAGGCCCATGCCGCCTATTGGCAGGAGCTGATGGGGCGGGGACTGGTGGTGGTGTTCGGCCCGGTCGCCGATGCGCAGGGCGCCTACGGCATCCTGGTGCTGCAGTTGCCTGATGGCATGCAGCCCGCGGCGCTGGTCGAGGGCGATCCGGTAATGAAAGCGGATGCGGGCTTCCGCTTCGAGGTGCATCCGATGCGCGCGGTGCTGCCCGATCCGGTGGGTTGAACGGGTTCAGCCCTTGCGCGGCTGGCGTACGTACTTCGTGCCCAGCAGCACGTCCCACAGCGGCGTGGTGACGCCGAAGTTGCTGTCCGGGTGGTAGTGATGCACGTGGTGCGCGGCGGCCCAGCGCCTCAGCAGCGGCTGCCGGAAGCGCACGTGGTGGATGACGAAGTGGCTCAGCCCGTAGACGATGTAACCGAAGGTGATCGCGCTGGACAGCAGCAGGGCGAAGCCGCTGGGCAGCAGCAGCACGAACACGCCGGTCAGCGCCAGCAGCACCAGCGGCGGCAGGAAGAACGGCAGCGAGTCGTAGCCCAGCGGCCGCGCATGGTGCTGGTCGTGGCCCTGGGCGAACAGCGGGATGCGCGTGTGGAACAGCCAGCGGTGGAAGAAGTACTCGATGAAGCTGAAGGCGAACAGGCCCAGGCCCAGCGCCAGCAACGCGGCCAGCGGGCCGGCGGCATGCCGTTGCCAGCCCAGCACCAGCAACAGCAGGCACAGCGCGGTATCCACGCCGAGCTCGGCCCAGTAATTGGCCGGGGTGGCGGACATGCGTACCACGGCGTCCACGAAGTTGCGCCAGGGGCTCATCGCTTGCTGCACCGTTTTGCCTTCCTGCGCACGGGAACGCCAGGCTGCGGCGTGACGCCGGCATTCTCCCACGGTGTCACGCGCATTTCACAATGCCAAGGCAGGGCGGCGGCACGCCGTTCAGCATCGACGTGGGCGGTCAGTGCGACAGCGCGAAACCGGTGAGGATCTGCGCGGTCTGCTCGGGCTTTTCCTCCATCGGCATGTGGTTGCAGCCGTTGATGGTGCTGGTGCTGATCGCGCTGGCGGCGGTCAGGCCGTTGCGCAGGCTGTCCAGCGCGGAGATGTCCACGATCCTGTCGTCGTGGCACCACAGGCCCAGCACCGGCATGGTCAGCTGGCCGAGCCGGTTCTGCACTGAAAGGTATTGTCCGGGCTCGCGCAGTTCGTTGAAGGTGCGTTCGATGAAGGCGCGGTTGCGCTGGTTGTGCTGGATGAACACGTCGACGAAGCGGCCGGGCAGGTCGAGCGGCTGCGCGTACGCCAGCGCGGCGGCGCGTTCGAAACCGGCGCGGTGGTCGAACACGAACGGGTTCCTGCCGGCCAGCGCGTCGCGGTCGAACGCGTTCTCCTTGCCCTTCAGCCCGAACGCGTCGAGCAGCGCCAGCGCGGACACGCGCTCGGGATGCTCGCTGGCGTACACGCCGGCGATCGCGCCGCCCATCGAGTGGCCGACCAGCAGGAAGCGCTGCAGGCCCAGGGTCCGCACGAACGCGTCGAGGCGCCCGGCCTGGGCGTCGATGTTGTAGCTGGCGCCGGGCACCCGCGAGGAATCGCCCCAGCCGGGTAGGTCGGGGATGATCAGGTGGAAGTGCGGCGTGAGCAGTTTCGCCGTCGGCAGCCACACGCTCTTGTCGGCGTCGAAGCCGTGCAGCAGCACGAGGGTCGGCCCCTGGCCGCCCTCGTAGTAGACCCAGTGCGTGTCGCCGGCCTGCACCGAGTGCTCCTCCACGTGCGCCGCCATCGCCTCGCGGGCGACGTTGGCCTGCAGCAGCCACTGCGGCGCGAACAGGTAGCTGCCGCCCAGCACGATCGCCAGCAGCACCACCAGCCACGCCAGGAATTTCAGCCGGCGCAGCAGCATGCGTTTCCAGAGCGGAGTGGTGGTGGGCGTCGATGGCGGCATGGTGGTTTCCTGGAGGAGTCGGGCGGGTTGACTCCCTCTCCTGCTTGGAGTGGAGGGGTGGGGTTGCGCTCGATCTTGATGGAAGACCAAGAGCCTCTCCCCCTTCCCAGCCTACCGCTGCCGTGCAGGGGAAGGGGCGGCAATCACTTCGCTGTCTGCTTCGCCTTGGCGAGGATGCCCTCCACCACCTGCTGGGTCAGCGGGTGGTAGCCGGCCCTGGCCTTGGCGTAGACCTGCTCGGCGAAGGCGAGGCCTTCCGGCGTCTTCACCAGGGCCTTGTACAGCGGCGTGGTCAGGTAGATGCGGCCGATCCGCGTCATGTGCTCGGCGGCGGCGTTCCACACCGCCTTGTCGCCGGCGGCGATGGCGTGGCTGTACCAGCGCATGCCGATCTCCGCGTTCGGCGTGCCGGTGAGGTGCCAGGCGGCGTCGAGCTCCTGCATCTTCGCCAGCGGCGGCGCGTCGGGCAGGCGGTCGAGGAAGTACATCCATTCCTGCGTGTTCCAGCCCTTGGCGTCGAGCGAGCCTGCGGCCCGCCTGCCGGCGAGGAAATCCGCGCGCTCGCGGTCGATCGCGTTGAAGCGCGGCGAGTCGGGCAGCGGCGCATCCTGCGGGATGCCCTCGCCGTAGACCCAGGCTTTCACCTCGTCCCAGCGCATCTTGCCGGGATACTTCTCGATCAGGTTCGGCTTCAGGTAGTCGAGCATCTGCTCGGTGGTGATGCTCTGGAACGCGAAGTGGTGGAAGTAGCCCTTCAGGTAGGCGTCGAAATGCTCGCGGCCGAAGCGCTGCTCCAGCGTGCGCAGGAACCACGAGCCCTTGTCGTAGGCCACGTCGGACAACGCGTCGTCGGCGCCGATGCCGCGCGGGTCGGGCGCCAGCTTCTGCGCGTTGGCGGCCATCGCGCCGATGCCCTTCTGCAGGGCGCGGGCGGACAGCAGCGCCTCCTCGTCGGCCAGCGCCTTGCCGTACACCGCCTCGGTGATGCGGCCCTGCACGTAGGTGGTGAAGCCTTCGTTGAGCCAGATGTCGCGCCAGGCGGCGGATGTCACCAGGTTGCCCGACCACGAGTGCGCCAGTTCGTGCGAGACCAGCGAGACCAGGCTCTTGTCACCCACCAGCACGGTCGGCGTGGCGAAGGTCATGTTCGGGTTTTCCATGCCGCCGAACGGGAACGACGGCGGCAGCACCAGGATGTCGTAGCGGTCCCACGCGTACGGGCCGTACAGCTGCTCGGTGGCGGCGATCAGTTTCTCGGTGTCCTCGAACTCGTGCGCGGCCTTGTCGACCACCGACGGCTCCGCGTAGACGGCCGAACGCGGCCCGGTCTCCTTCACCGCCAGGTCGCCCGCACCGATCGCCAGCAGGTAGGACGGGATCGGGTGCGGCTGCTTGAACGTGAATTGGCCGTCCAGCGGGTGCTTCGCGTCGTTGATCGCACTCATCACCACCCGCACGTCCTTCGGCGCGGTGACGCGGGCCTCGTAGGTGAAGCGGATCGCCGGCGAATCCTGCAGCGGCACCCATGAGCGCGCGTGGATCGACTCGGACTGCGAGAACATGAAGGGCAGTTTCTTGTCGGCCGTCTGCGCCGGGGTCAGCCACTGCAGGCCGGACGCCTCGGGCGAGGTGGTGTAGACGATGCGCACCTGCGCCGGGTGCTTCGGCGCGGCGATGGTCAGCTTGCTGCCCAGCACCTTGTCGCGCGGGGCCAGCGCATACGTCAGCGGCGTGACCCTGCCGTCGGCGGCCAGCGCCTCGACCTTGGCGATCTTCAGGTCGCGCGTGTCCAGCACCAGCGACTGCGCCCTGGGGTTCTTCCAGTCCAGCTGCAGCGTGGCTTGGCCGTCGAGCTGCCTGCGCGGGAAGTCGATCGTCAGGTCCAGATCCAGATGGGTCACCCGCACCTGCTCGGGTTGGGCATAGGAGTTCGGGTCGTTGGCGCGGGCGGCCAACGGCAGCACGAGGGTGCCGAGGGCGAGGAAGGAAAGCAGGCGCATGCGGCGGCTCCGGGTGCGGGGGAAGGGCGAGTATGCCATCGCGGCGGCTTGGCTGGCCCATGACGGAAGGCCCGGGCCCGGTGGCGCACGGCGTGCCGCCCCAACTGTTTTCTTGCCGGCGAAAGGTGCAAGCTTGCCGGCGGGTGTCGCCATGACCGACGGCTGCGCGTCGGTGGGTGGCCTGGACCTGGGGAGGGATGCATGCTGATTGGCGCGGATGCACCGGCGACCGGCTACTTCATTGCGGCCTTGATCGCCACCACCGGCATCGCGTTCGCCTCGGGCGTGCAGTTCATGGTCATCGGCCTGTGGCGGCGGGGCGAGGGCATCTATCTTTCCTACGCGGCACTGTGCCTGTGCATTGCCGTACTGGCGCTGGGCAACGTGTTGCTGCTCGGCGCCGACGGCCTGGCACAGGCCATCACCGCCTTGCGCTGGATGATCGCGGCGGCCATCGCCAGTTTCGTGCCGATGGTGGTGTTCATCCGCGCCTATACCGGTGCCGGCACGCGCTGGCGCGCGCTGATCGGGATGATCCTGCTGGTGGCGGTCCTGCTGTGGGCCAACCAGGCGGCGCCGACCACCTTGCTCTTCTCGCGGCTGGAAGCCGGCCAGCCCATCGTGCTGCCCTGGGGCGAGCGGCTGTACCGCGTCACCGGCGCAGGGTCGGCCTGGGGCGTGGCGTTCCATGCGGCCAGCTACGCGGTTTTCCTGTGGGCGCTCGGCCGCGCGTGGGCGCAGTATCGCGGCGGCGATGCGTTGCGGGCGGCGCTGCTGGGCAGCTGCCTGCTGGCGCAGTTCGTCGCCTTGCTGTGGGGCGATATCGTGGTCGACCTGCTCAAGCACCGGGCCCCGTACCTGGACGCCTTCGCCTTCCTGCCCTTCGTGCTGCTGATGAGCCTGTCGCTGGCGGCGCAGATGCGCCAGCGTACCGCGCAGCTCGAACATGCCCGGCAGCGGCTGGAGGTCGAGGAGCATACCCGCCGTGCCGCCGAGCAGAGCCTGCGCCACCTGGCCTACCACGACAGCCTCACCGACCTGCCCAACCGCGCCAGCGCGCTGAAGCGGCTGGCCGAGTGGCATGCCGACGCGCTGGCGTACGGCGGTTGCGGTGCCTTGCTGCTGATCGACCTGGACAACTTCAAGACCATCAACGACGGCCTCGGCCATCACGTCGGCGACCGCCTGCTGCAGGCGATGGCCGGGCGCCTGCGCGCCGCGACGCCGCCCGATGCGATGCTGGCGCGCCTGGGCGGCGACGAGTTCGTGCTGATGCTCGGATTGTGCGAGCGCACCCCGCCGGAGATGCTGGCCCGCGCCGAACGGGTCGCGCAGGACATGATCGCGCTGGTGTCCGAGCCGGTGACGGAGGAACGGCGCGTACTCGGAGTGGGCGCCAGCGTGGGCCTGGTGGTGTATCCCGACGGCGAGGCGGACGTGGCCGACCTGCTGCGCCGCGCCGACATCGCGCTGTACCGGGCCAAGGCGGCCGGGCGCAATACGGTGCGGGTGTTCCTGCCGCCGATGCAGCAGGAAGCCGACCGCCGCCTCAGCCTGGAGCGCGGCCTGCGCGCGGCGCTGGAGCAGGATTGCATGGGCACGCAGTTCGCCCTGCATTTCCAGCCGCAGATCGGCGTCGATGGCGAACTGCTGGGCGCCGAGGCGCTGCTGCGCTGGCGGCACCCGCAACTGGGCGAGGTGGCGCCGGAGAAGTTCATCCCGCTGGCCGAAGAGACCGGCCTGATCCACGCGCTCGGCGCCTGGGTCGTCGACGAGGCCTGCGCCCACCTGCGCGCCTGGGATCGCGACGGCATTCCCTGCGGCCGGACCCTGGCGGTCAACGTGAGCGCCTGGCAGCTCGCCCACCCGCACTACGCCGCCCGGCTCGTCGCGCGGGTGCGTGAAGCCGGCGTCGCGCCGGAGCGGCTGACCCTGGAGCTGACCGAGAGCGCCCTGCTGCAGGACTTCGACGCCGCGCAGGCCACGCTGCGCCAGCTGGCCGACGCCGGCTTCAAGCTGGCGCTGGACGACTTCGGCGTCGGCTATTCCTCGCTGAGCTACCTGCAGCGCCTGCCGCTGGGCGTCATCAAGATCGACCGCGCCTTCGTCCGCGAGCTGCAGGCCGAGGCCGGCAACCCGCCGTTGGCCGGCTTCATCATCGACGTGGCGCACCGGCTGGGCATCGTGGCGGTGGCCGAGGGCGTGGAGACCGCGTTCCAGCGCCTGGCGTTGGAACGGATGGGTTGCGACGGCCTGCAGGGCTACCTGATCAGCCGCCCGCTCGACGACGCCGGCTTCCGCCGCTGGGTGGCCGCCCACCGGCACGCCCCGGTGTCCTGACGCGCGCAGGCGATCACCGCCACCGCACGCGGGAGCCGTCGGGGAGGCGGCTCAGCCCCACGGCGGCGGCTTGGCCACCATCAGCCAGAAGGCGGCGATCACCGCGAGGAAGGCGGCCCCGCGCCCGCAGGCGCATGCTTCCCGTCCCTGGCGTCCGGCGGCTTCAGCAGTAGCGGTCCGCCAGGCGGTCGGTGGCGCGCACCAGCTGGTCGACGATCGCCGGATCGGTGGCGCTGTGGCCGGCCAGCACCACGTGCAGCTGCGCCTCGGGCCAGGCCTGGCTGAGGTCGTACGCGCTCTTCATCGGGCAGATGATGTCGTAGCGGCCGTGCACGATGGTGGCGGGGAGATGGCGGATGCGCCCGATGTCGCGCAGCAGCTGGTCGGGTTCGAGGAAGATGTTGTGGCGGAAGTAGTGCGCTTCCATCACGGCCAGGCTGACCGCCTTGTGCGGGTCCTCGAAGTCGCCGCCGGCGTCGGGATCGTGCAGCAGCGTGGTGCAGCCGCCCTCCCACGCGCTCCACGCCCGCGCCGCGGCGAGCCGGGTGGCTTCGTCGTCGCTGGTGAGGCGGGTCCAGTAGGCGTCCAGCATCGAGCCGCGCTCGGCCTCGGGGATGAAATCGAGGAAGCGCGCCCAGCGCTCGGGGAAGATCTGCGCGGCGCCGCCGTCGAGCTCGTTGAACCAGCGCAGCTCCTGCGGCCGGCCCAGGAAGATGCCGCGCAGCACCAGTCCCAGCACGCGCTCGGGATGCGTCTGCGCATAGGCCAGCGCCAGCGTCGAGCCCCACGAGCCGCCGAACACCACCCAGCGCTCGATCTCCAGTTGCTCGCGGATCGCCTCGATGTCGGCGACCAGGTGCCAGGTGGTGTTGTCGGTGAGTTCGGCGAACGGCGCGGATTGGCCGGCGCCGCGCTGGTCGAACAGCACGATGCGGTAGTACGCCGGGTTGAAGAAGCGCCGGTGGTACGGCGACAGCCCCGCGCCCGGGCCGCCATGCAGGAACACCACCGGCAGGCCGGCGGGGTTGCCGCACTCTTCCACGTGCAGGCGGTGGATGGCATCGACGGCGATGCGCTGGCTGCGATACGGCTCGATTTCGGGGTACATCTCGCGCATGGCGGGGATCTCTTGGGGATTTTCTTCTCCGCTGCGGGCAGGGGAGGGAGTTTGTTGCATCAGGCGAACTGCAAGGCGGCGGTGAGGTCGCCCGGCGGCGGCCCGCCGGCGGCGACCATCGCCCGCTCGCGCAGCGCGAGGCCGGGCAGCTTGGCGAGGCCGAAGCGGCGGGTGATGAAGCGCAGGATCGAGCCGGTGTCGTAGACGGTGTGGTCGACGAAACCGCGCCTGGCGAATGGCGACACCACCAGCGCGGGGATGCGCGAGCCCGGCCCCCAGCGGTCGCCCTTCGGTGGCGCCACGTGGTCCCACCAGCCGCCGTTCTCGTCGACGGTGATCACGACCAGCATGTTCGGCCACAGCGGGCTGGCCTGCAGCGCCTCGACCACCTGCGCCAGGTGGCGGTCGCCGGCGTCCACGCTGGCGTAGCCGGCATGCATGTTGAGGTCGCCCTGCGGCTTGTAGAACGTCACCGGCGGCAGCGTGCCGGCGGCGGCCGCGGCGAGGAACCGGTTGCTGGCCGCCTCGCTGCCGGTGCCGGCGTCGCGCAGGTGCTGCGCCCGCGCCGCCGTGCCGGGCGCGAACTGGCGGAAGTAATTGAACGGCTGGTGGTGCGGCTGGAAGTTGGGCACTTCCGGAAACGCCTGGTGGTCGCCGTCGCCATGGCCGTCCAGCGCCAGCTGCCAGCCGCCGGCGTACCAGGCCCAGTCGACCCCGGCCGCGGACAGCGCGTCGCCGATGGTGAGGTGGCTTTGCGCGGGCAGGGTGTTCGGGCTGTCCGCATCGGCGAACCGCGGGTCGCGCTTGTCGTGGCCGAATGCCGGCGCGTAGGCCGGCCCCATGGTGTTGACCGCCCAGAAATCGGGGGTGAGTGCGTCGCGGGAGGCGAAGGTCGGGCGGCCCTGCATCGCGCTGGCCGGCGAGTCCTCGGCCAGCTTCGGACGGATGCCGGTGGGGCCGTCTTCCAGCGTGGCGATCTGGAACTTCGCCGGGCTGCGGTCGGCGTGCGGGTAGTAAGGCGGCTGCGCCGCGGCGAGGTACTGGTGGTTGAGGAACGAGCCGCCGAAGGCACCCATGAAGAAGTTGTCGCACAGGGTGTACTGGCGGGCCAGCTGCCACAGCCGCAGGTGGGCTGCGCCGTCGGCGTAATGGCCCATGACCATGGCGCCGGCATTGCTCCAGGCGACGAAGCCGTCGTTGCGGCCGCCGTTGATCTGCAGCTGGTTCTCGTAGAAGCGGTGCACCAGGTCGCGGGTGATCACGCCGTGCGGCAGCGGCGCGCCGTCGGGCGTGGTCAGGGCGAACGGGCGGTTCGGCAGGTGGCCGAACGCCTGTTCGCCGATCTGGTAGTGGCGGCCGTCGACGGTCTGCGCGCGCGGCACCATGCCGCCCCAGATCGGCGGCAGCGTATCGAACAGGCGGCCGTCGCGGTCGCGCTGGCGGTAGGCCGGCGAGTCGAGCGCCTGCAGCGGCCGGGCCAGCCCGGGGAAGCCCGCGAACAGGTTGTTGAAGCTGCGGTTCTCGGCGTACAGCACCACCACATGGCGGATGTGCCGGCGCAGCTGCGCGTCCAGTGTCGCCGCGGCAGGGCTCGACGCCAGCGCGCGCCCGCCGAACGGCGTGCAGCCGCCGACGGAGAAGGCCGCGCCGGCCAGCGCGATGCCGCCAAGCAGGCGGCGACGTTCGGGGTTGGCGGGCGCCTCGTCGGGCGAAGGCGGGCGCGGCTCGTCGGTCGGCTTGGTCGGGTCGGTCATGGGCTCGGTCGGTAGTGGAGGTGGCTCAGTCGTCGGACATGGCCCGTGCCGCCTTCCACATCGCGCGGGTCAGCGGGCGGTGCTCGTGCGGCGTCTGCAGCACGATCAGGGTGGTGGTGCTGGTGCTGGGGCTGGTCTTCAGCAGGCGGTCGAGCACGGCTTCGAGGTGGCCGATCGACATGGCCACCACGTGCAGCAGGGCCGAATCCTCGCCGGCCAGGCGGCGGCATTCGAGCACTTCGGGAATGTCCGCGACCAGCGCACCGATGCGCGCGCAGGTGGCGCCGTCGCAGCGCAGGCGGATCATCGCGCTGATGCCGTAGCCGAGCCGCTTCGGATCGACGCTGGCGCGGTAGCCGCTGATCACCCCGGCCTCCTCCAGCCGCTTCACCCGCTCGGCCACTGCCGGCGCGGACAGATGCACCTTGCGGCCCAGCTCGGCGTAGCCCAGGCGCGCGTCCTGCTGCAGCGCCTCCAGCAGTTGCCAATCCTTGTCGTCGAGTTCCGGCTTCGCTTCGATGACTTTCGATTCCAAGGCAGGGCTCCAGAAAAGCGATGTCGATCGCTGGCGAAACACCGGCGAAACGATCCGGGACATTATTCCCCGAGCTGGACGCCAAGACTAGGATGCGCACTTCCCCACCCCCAGGAATCCGCCCCCCATGGATACCGCTGAACGTCTCGATGGCCGCGCCCTGCTCGCCATCGCGATTGCCCTGCTGACCTGGTCGTCGGCGTATGCCGCGATCGCCTATGCCTTGCCCGCGTTCACCCCGGGCGAGGTGGCGTTCGCGCGGCTGCTGATCGGCTCGCTGTGCTTCGCCGCGCTGCTGCGGGTGAAGCGCGTGCCGTTGCCGGCGCGGCGCGACTGGCCGCTGCTGGCCCTGCTGGGCGTGCTCGGCCTCACCGTCTACCACCTGTGCCTGAACTACGCCGAGACGCGCATCGCCAGCGGCACCGCCTCGATCCTGATCTCGCTGGTGCCGGCCGCGACCGCGGCGGTGTCGGCGCTGTGGCTGCGCGAACGACTGATGTTGCGCACCTGGATCGGCCTGGCGGTGGCATTGCTCGGCACCGTGCTGGTGGTGCTGGCCAGCGGGCAGCGCGTGGAGATGGATCCGCATGCCTTGCTGGTGCTGGTCTGCGTGGCTGTCTCGGCGATCTTCTTCGTGGGCCAGAAGGCCTTGTTCGCGCGCAACAGCATGCTCGGCGTCACCGCGTTCACTTTTTTTGCCGGCACGCTCGCTGCGCTGCCGTTCGGCTGGCACCTGCCGCAAGCGCTGACGGCGGCGTCGTGGGCGCGCATCGGCGCACTGCTGTGGCTGGGCATCGCGCCGACCTTCGTCGGTTATCTCGCGTGGAACATGGCGGTGAACCGCGCCTCGGCGTCGCGGGTCAGCAGCTTCATCTACCTGTCGCCGCCGATCGCGCTGCTGATCGGCTGGCTGTGGCTGCACGAGGTGCCGAACGCGCTGATCCTGGTCGGCGGTGCGGTGACCATCGGCGGCGTGGTGCTGGCCAATGCGCGCCGCCGCGTCGCGCCGGCAGCGATCGTTCCGGCCGCGCCGGTCGAGGCGTGCTAGCGATGCTGAGGGACGCGTGATGGATCGTCTCTTCGACCTGGCGCAGCAGGCCGCGCAGTTGGAACAGGCCTGGCGATCGAAGCGGTTGGCGCGCGTCGGCGACACCAGCCTCAAGCTGACGCGGATGGATGCCCAAGCCTACCCGGACGAGACGCATGCGTATGCCGAGGGCCTGCTGGTGCTCGACGGTGAACTGCATCTGGACGTGGCGGGCGAGACCGTCACGGTGACGGCGGGCCAGCTCTACATGGTGCCGGCCGGCGTATCCCACGCGGTTCGGCCGGGCAGCCACGGGACCCTGCTGATCATTGATGCTTGAAGGCGTTCAGTGCAGCCGGGTCAACCGCAATACCTGCGGATCGTCCGCGTGCTCCAGCAGCAGGCGCCGCACGCGGCCCTGCCAGGCCTGGGCGAAGGCAGCGCGCTGCTCCGCACCGGCGCCGGGCTGCAGCGCGCCAACCATCAGCTCGCGCAGGTTCGGCGCCGCCGGGACCGTGGACAGGTCCAGCTCGACCGCCACGGCGGCACCGTTGTCGCGGCGCCTGAACTGCACCGCGGCGGTGCCCGGAGTGGTCGCGTAATCCAGCAGCGACTGCCGCACGAAACGGCCACCGATGCCATGGAAACCGTTGCCCGCGGCGGCGCCGGTGACCAGGGTCAGCACCTGCGCGATGACGCCGGTGACGCCCTCGCTCTCGGCCGCCGGCATGCGCACCGTGATGCCGCCGCGCTCGGCCGGTTCGTCCGGATACAACGCCCGCAGTGCGGTGCGCGCCATCAACCAGGCGCCGGCCACGGTGGGGCAGGAGTGGCCGGCCAGTCGTACGGCGTCGACGTAGGCATATTCCAGCAGGCCATCCTCGGCGGCGCCGAGGAAGGCCGCCAGTGGATCGCGCATGCGGATGCGCGGCGCCTGCTCGTAGAACGCGGGGTGGTTCATGCGGCGCTCACTCGGTCGGCAGGCCGGTGATGCCGAAGTCGATCACCACCGCGTCGGCGTCGCGCTGGCGATAGGTCACCGTGAGGTTGTCGCCCAGGCGCTCGCGCAGCTGGGCGATCAGCGGGATCGGATCGTGGTCGTTGACGAAGCGCATCGTCTCGCCCGAGCGCAGGGCGCCGATCGCGCCGAAGATCGCCGAATGGCGGAAGCGCCGGGCCACGCCGCGGGCGTCGAAGAGGTGGACGTTCTGTTCGGCAACGGCATCGATGGACATGGTGGGGGTGCTCGCAGTCAAGGGAGCACCCAACATACGCCGCGCGCCGCGGCGCGCCACTGATCTGG
>Ga0209916_1001596_pt1 | contig 17535 bp, 17 predicted proteins | sample ThiBio_1000_plan_FD_183956 | JGI IMG/M metagenome (GOLD analysis project Ga0209916, IMG submission 183956) | Wastewater bioreactor microbial communities from Cape Town, South Africa - Thiocy_solids_2 (SPAdes) | ecosystem: Engineered > Bioreactor > Thiocyanate-remediating > Anaerobic-Aerobic ... | reverse complement strand
GCGGCTCGGCGACGGCTACCGGGTGGAGGCGCGCTTCGTGCTGTGGGAAGGCCGGGACGTGCTGCAGCTGCCGACCAGCGCGCTGTTCCGGCAGGGCGAGGGCTGGGCGGCGTTCGTGCTGGACGGCCGCCGCGCGCGCCTGGTGCCGGTCGGGATCGGTCAGCGCGCCGGGCTCGCCACCCAGGTGGCGGCAGGACTCAAGGCCGGCGACCGGGTGGTGGCGCACCCCGACGAGACGATCAAGGACGGCGTGCGGGTGAAGCCGCGCTAGCTGTGGCCTGCTTCAAAATCGCTTCGACCTCCGCATCCTCGACCTGCGGGAAATCCGCATAGAACTGCCCCACTGCCTGGAACTGCATCGGCGTCGACAGGCACACCACCTCGTCGGCGTAGGAGCGGATCTTCTCCAGCGTGTCCGGCGGCGCCACCGGCACCGCGCAGATCAGCTTTGCCGGCTGCTGCGCGCGCAGCGCATGCAGCGCGGAAATCATCGTTGCCCCGGTGGCCAGTCCGTCGTCGATCACGATGACGGTGCGCCCGGCCGGGTCGATCGGCGGCCTGAGCGGGGTGTACTGCGCGCGCCGTTTTCTGATGGTGTCGAGCTGGGCCTGCTTTTCCCGGGCCAGGTAGGCCGGCGTGCCGCCGACGGATTCGGCGTAGTCGGCAATGTAGCTCCAGCCCGACTCGTCGATCGAGCCGATGGCGAATTCCGGATTGAACGGCGCGCGCAGCTTGCGCACCAGCACCACATCGAGTTCGCCGTCCAGCGCCTGGGCCAGCCGCAGTCCCATCGGCACCGCGCCGCGCGGGATGGCGAGGATCAGCGGATGCCGGCCCTGGTAGGCCTGCAGGGCGTCAGCGAGCCGGTCGGCAGCCTGGTGGCGATTGGCGAACATGATGAAATCCTCCATTTGCATTTTGATCTTAGGTAGGCAGGCGTCAATCGTGACGAAGTGTGGGTCAGGCAGGAAAAATAAATTGTGCAAAATAAACAAATACTGCATAAAATGCTCAATATAAACATGCGTCGTGACTTAAGGAGTATCCCGTGAGCCTCGCAGTCGTCCCCGACGTCGACCAAGCCGGTGTCCTGTCAGAAGCCTTAGTGAATGCGGGCAAGCAACTGGGCATGAGCCAGGCCGACCTCGGCGCCATCATCGGCAAGGACCGCACCGCCATCAGCCGCGGCCGCATCGATCCCGGCAGCAAGGCCGGCGAACTGGCGCTGCTGTTCATCCGCTGCTACCGCGCGCTCTACGTGCTGGCGGGCGGCAATCCCCAGCAGATGCGGCACTGGATGCAGACCGAAAACCTTCATACCGGCGGCATCCCGGCCGATCAGTTGAAAACCGTGCAGGGACTGACCGCCGTGCTGGAATATCTGGATGCCATGCGGGGCAAGCTGTAAGTGGTGGATTGGGTGGACTGTCTGGCAAGCGCCAGGACAGTCGAACTGTCGGGTGTGCTGTTGCGCCTGGTGGAAAGCCAGGAACAGATAGCGACCAGCCAGCTGGTTAGTTCACTCGAACGGCAGGCCGCGCTGGAAGACATGCTGGAAGCCACCAAGCCGCCTCTGCGCAAGGGAACCGCGCAGCTTCACTACCTGCTGGCGACCCCGTTCCGTTACCCCCCGCTGAAGCACGGCTCCCGTTTCGGTGCACGCAGCGAGCCCAGCCTGTTTTACGGTTCGCTGGACACCCGAACAGTGCTTGCCGAAGCAGCCTACTACCGCTTTGTCTTCTGGTTCGGCATGGCCACGCCGCCCGCGGGCAAACTCGACACCCAGCACACCCTGTTCGGGGCGGAATACCGGACGGCCGCCGGCCTGCGACTGCAAGCGTCGCCTTTTGCCCGGTATCGGGATGCGCTCAGCGGCCCATCGGATTACCGTGCAAGTCAGGCGCTCGGATCCGGCATGCGCGCGGCCGGCATCGAAGCGTTCGAATTCTTTTCTGCACGCGATCCGGAGGGTGGCATCAACCTGGCGCTGTTTACGCCCCGTGCCTTGGCAAAACCCGAACCGGTTTCCCAGGAGGTCTGGCTGTGCGAGCTTACCGGCGAACGCGTCCGGTTTCGCGCGGCCCGCGGCCGGGATATCCATGATTTCCCGCTCGGCGTGTTTCAGGTGACGGGCAAGCTGCCGTGGCCTGCCTAGCCAGCGGCTGAACCGGCCAGCCGCATCGGTTACACTCGGTTCAGAAGAGGCGCCCGGCCGCACTTCCGGCCGGGCAGGCAACGCGCCCGGCCCGTTGCCCATTTTCCGACCGCAAGACGAGCACACCCAAAGCATGTCCCCATCCAATCCCAAACCCTGTCCCTTTTGCACGCTTGACCCCCGCCGCATCCTTGTCGAGGACGAGCTTGTCGTCGCCTACCGGGACGGCTTCCCGGTTTCGCTCGGCCACACCGTCGTCATCCCGCGCCGCCATTTCGCCACCCTGTTCGAGGCCAGCGAAGCCGAGCAGGCCGCCTTGCTGAAGGCGATGGCGCAGGCGAAAGACCTGCTGGACAAGCACCACCAGCCGGACGGCTACAACATCGGCATCAACCATGGCCTGGCCGGCGGGCAGACCGTGCCGCATCTGCATATCCACCTGATCCCGCGCTACCGCGGCGACAAGGAAGACCCGCGCGGCGGGGTGCGCTGGGTGCTGCCGGACAAGGCGAAGTACTGGGCCTGAACAAGACCGGTTGTGCGGGCGCATGCTGCCGCGGGGCGGTTTGCAAGACCTTAAAGTCATCGGTGTTTTTGTCGCAATAGGGGAATCAATCTAGCGACTGGGCACTGGACGATGGACGTAGCGCTAACGGACAACGGCGGTCGTGCCGCGGCGATCCGCACCGGCGGGGTGCCGGTGGTGCCGTGGGCGATCGTGCTGGCGGCGTTCTGGACGCTGGTAGCCGTGCTGTCCCTGGCGTGGAACATCGTGCAGGTGCGCGAACTGGTGCTCGAACAGGCCAGGGTCGAGCTGCGGGCGAATTTTTTCAAGGACTGGGCCTTCCGCAACTGGGCCTCCCGGCATGGCGGCGTGTATGTGCCCGTCACCCCGGAGAATCCGGTCGACCCCTATGGGACCAATTTTCCGGAGCGCGATGTGCGCACGCCCTCCGGGCGCGTGCTGACGCTCATCAATCCGGCGCTGATGGTGCGCCAGTTCAACGAACTCGCAGCCGAGCACCATCGTGTGCGCGGCCATCTGAGCGGTCTCAGGCCGATCAATCCGCAGAACCGGCCCGACCCCTGGGAAGCGAAAGCGCTGGCGCAGTTCCAGCAGGGGGTCGAGGAAGTCACGGGAATCGCCGCAATCGACGCAGCCCCCTATCTGCGCCTGATCCGGCCGATGAGGATGGGGGGAAAGTGCCTCGCCTGCCATATTCAGCAGGGATATCGGGAAGGCGATCTGGCCGGCGGCGTCAGTGTGTCGGTGCCGCTTGCTCCGCTCAATGCCGCCGCCGACCGGCGCGTCAACGCGCTGGTGGCCGGTCATGGCGGGCTCTGGCTGTTTGGCCTGGTCGGCATCGGCGCCGCTGCCCGCCAGCTGCGGCGCCGGATCGACGAGAACGGCGCTGTCCACGATGCGCTGGAAGAGCACGAGGAGCGCACGCGCGCAATCCTCGACGCCTCGCTCGACGGCATTGTCGCGATCAATGCCAGAAACGAGATCATCGACTGGAATTTCCAGGCCGAGCAGACCTTCGGCTGGCCGCGCACCCAGGTGCTGGGCCGCTCTCTTTCGGAAACCATCATCCCGGAGCGCTTCCGCGTCCAGCACGAAACGGGCCTGCAGCGCAGCCTGGAGAACGATGCGGCAATACTGATCGGCCGCCGCGTCGAACTGACCGGCCTGCACCGCGACGGCCACGAGTTTCCCATCGAAGTCTTCATCGCCCGCATCAGTGTCGCCGGGACGCCCTGCTTCAGCGCCTGTGTGCGCGACATCAGCGAGCGCAAGGCGGCGGAGGACAAGATCAACCGGGACTATCACACGCAGCGGGTTCTGGCGGAATTGCTGGAAACCTCGATGCGTCCGGCGCCCTTCGAGCAGCGCCTGCAGTTTGCGCTGGAGCTGATTCTCTCGACGCCCTGGCTGTCCCTGCACGGTACCGGCAGCATCTTCCTGGCCGACGCGGCATCCGGAAAGCTGCGCATGGCCGCTCGGCACAAATTGTCCGCGAACATCGTGCAGGCCTGCGATACCGTCGAGATGGGCCATTGCCTGTGCGGGCGGGCGGCGGCGACCCAGGAATTGCTGTTCGTCGATTGCGTCGATGACCGGCACGAGGTCCATTATCCCGGCATGTCGGAGCACGGGCACTATTGCGCGCCCATCCTGTTCGACGAGAAGCTGCTGGGCGTGCTGAATCTCTATGTGGACGCACACCATCGGCAGACGCCGGCGGAACTGCAGTTCATCACTGCCGCCGCGCATGCCGTCGGCGGCATGATCCAGCAGCACCAGGCCGAACAGCAGCTGCGCTACCACGCCTATCACGATGGCCTGACCCGGATGCCGAACCGGACCCTGTTCATGGACCGCCTGGAACAGCGCCTGCGCCACGGCGAGCGGCACCCGGCGCTGCGCTGCGCCGTGCTCTACCTGGATATCGACCGCTTCAAGACAGTCAACGACAGCCTCGGCCATACGCTGGGGGATCAACTGCTGCTCGAAGTGGGCGAGCGCATCCACGCCTGCATGCGGCCCGAGGACACGATCGCCCGCATGGGCGGCGACGAGTTCACGATTCTGCTCGAAGATGTGGCGGAACCCGCCGACGCGCTGCGCGTAGCCGACCGGTTGCATACTGTGTTGCAGCCGCCGATCATGCTCGAAGGCCGCGAGATATTTGTTTCCGTGAGCATCGGCATCGTTGTCGGCGCACAGGGCGACCACAACGCCGCCGACCTGCTGCGCGACGCCGACACCGCGATGTACCGCGCCAAATCCACGGGCACGGGGCACACGGTCTTGTTCGACGAACGCATGCATCTGCGCGCCGTGGCGCAACTGACGCTGGAATCGGAACTGCGGCGGGCAGTGGAACGCGGAGAACTGCGCGTCCATTACCAGCCCATCGTCGACGCAATCCGCGGCGAGGTGCTCGGCTTCGAGGCCCTGGCGCGCTGGGCCCACCCCGATCGTGGCCTGGTTTCGCCGGCCGAATTCATCCCGCTGGCGGAAGAAACCGGGCTCATCAACGACATCGGCCATTGGGTGCTGACGGAGGCTTGCCGCCAACTCCAGGCGTGGCGCCGGGATTTTCCCCAGCGGCCGGATCTGTATATGAGCGTCAATCTGTCCGCCAAGCAGTTCCTGCAGCCGAACCTGGTGGAGCGGATCGACGCGGCGATCGCCGCAACCGGGGTCGATCCGCATTGCCTTGCTCTGGAAATCACCGAAAGCGTGCTGGTGCACAATCGCGAAACCGCGCACAAAATCCTGCTCGATCTAAAAGCGCGCGGGCTGCATCTTTATGTCGACGACTTCGGCACCGGCTATTCATCGTTGAGCTATCTGCAGAACTTCCCCTTCGATGCGCTGAAGATCGACCGCGCCTTCGTCAATCGCCTGACTCCGGGGATCGAGGACGTGGAGATGGTGTCGACGATCATCGCCATCGCCCGCAACTTCAACATGGGCGTGATCGCCGAAGGCGTGGAGAACGACGGGCAACTCGAGCGCGTGATCGCGCTGGGCTGCCGCAAGGTGCAGGGCTATCGTTTCTCGCCGCCGCTCGCGGCGGAGGCCGCCGGTTCGCTGATCCTGACGCGCTATACCGAGACGCCGGGGAATCCCTGAATCGGTCCTGCTGTTCGGCCGGCTGCCGAGGCAACGCCTTGCTGCCCGGCATCCGTCCCGTCCAAGGTCACCGAATCGCCGATTCGGTGTCGCCAGCAACGCACGCCTGGCCTGGAAGCAACCCCTGGCATGAACATGCAGGACAGCTCGCCTCCCGACTCAAGCCGCTGGGATGAGTAACTGATCGATTTGCTGCCCGCTCCCAGTGCGCTACTATATGACCAATAAAATGACCAACTGGAGGGGCGTATGAGCACCGTTACCCTGGCAGAAGCCAAAACGCATCTCAGCCATCTGCTTGACCGGGTCGAGGCTGGCGAGGAAGTCGTCATCACCCGTCGCGGGCTGCCGATTGCCCGCATCACGCCGGTCGCAAAGCCCAAGCAGGCCATCAAACCCCTTGCCGAGTTTCGCAGCCGCATGCCCCGCTGGCGCAAATCCAGCGTCGAACTGCTGCACGAAATGCGCGACGAGGGGCTTTGATGCTCTACTTCGACACCAGCTTTCTGGCGCCGCTCATCCTCGAAGAAGCCGCCAGCGCCAGAATCGAGGCCTTTTTCGCCAAGCTCCCGGTGGGGGAGCTGTACGTGAGCCACTGGACCTGCGTCGAGTTCGCCAGCCTCATCGCGCGCGAAGTCAGGATGGGCGGCCTTGCGGAATCCGACGCACTGCTGGCCATCGGCCAGTTCGATGAACTGGTGGTCGACTCATTCCAGGTCGTGGCGCCCGGCGTCGCGGACTACGAACTTGCCAAGGCGTACATCCAGCACTTTTCCACCAAGCTGCGGGCTGGCGATGCGCTGCACCTGGCTATTGCCCAAAACAACGGCGCAAAGACCCTCTACACCCTGGACGAAGGGCTCTTGCATGCAGCCAGGCTCATGAAGGTCCACGCCAGCCGAGGCATCAAAAACTAGTGGTCAAGGAGTGCACGGTTTCGTCCCCATCCAAGCAACACGGGAGGTTACGGATACATACTGCCTTGAGTTCAAGTCGACCTTCTGCCGTTTAGCGATGGTTCGTCGTGTAGCTCTCGGTGTGGCGATCTCGGTACCTGTCCGGCCGATCGTAGTATCTGTCCGGCCGTCCAGAGGTGTTGTTGGGCTGATAAGACGGCGCGGCGGGAGCGACGGGGACAGTTGAAACCGCCTGACGGCGTGAAGCCATCTGCTCTTCAATTTGGCGTTGCTGGCGAAGGCGAGCCAGAGCCGCCTGGTCGTTCGCGGCTCTGTCAAAAGCCTTCTTCTGCTCGGCAGGAGATGGCGGCAGGCCGTTTGGGTTTTCAACCCGCTTGGCGTTCGCGCACGGTACATCCTGGTAGACGGTCTTGTGGCCAGAAGTGCATCGGTAGATGTCGGCAACCGCCGGCGAGGCGGCGAGAGCGAGCAGGGGGATAAGTAAGGTCTTCATATCGTTCTTTTTCTCATTTTTCTTCTGCTGTTCTTATAGGTTTCCTCCGGTGGCGCCTCCACCTGGCAACGCTTCGGCTTGAAGTCTTATTCGCCTGGCGATTGTAGCCGAATGCCTTGGATTGTCTTGGCAGCAGAAATCCTCAGGGGTAATTCCTGCAACTTGCTGATGATCATGAAGGCCGGAAACCAGCCCGTTCAATAACTGTTCAAGCGTGACATCGTGGAGCGGATGGTCGGGCTGGGTCTCTTGCAGGGTTTCAGACCCTGCCGGGCTTCGTTGTGGCTCACTGGGCCAGTGCGCGTATCCTGTCCAGCTTCTCGACTACCGCCTGATAGAGGTCCCGGTCGGCATCGGGGTTGCGGTCCGGGTGGTGGGCGCTGCGGACCTTTTTCAGCGCAGTCATATCGTCGGGCAGGTCATGCACCTTGGTCACCCGGTCGCCGTTCTTGTCCATCGCGTGCTGAAGCTCGGCCTCTGCGCCTTCGCGTGTGTCGTGCAGCTTTCTGCTGCCAAGACGCCAACCATCCTGGGTCTTGCGCGGGAATTGATTTTTCTTGCCGTCAAACCAGATCCAAGTGCCGGTGTCAGGATTCAATTCAAAGTGAACGGTAATGATATCGTAGGTGTAAACGGGCGGCTTGCGGTCCTTGGCGAACATCTTGAACGTGCCGACCGTATTCACGTCAGCAAGGTAATATGCGCCAGCCTCATGGGGGCAGAATGCGCTGCTGGGCTTGGGCGTTGGCTTGCTGTCGTTGCTTGACGAATCCATCTCGGCCTTGCGGCTGGCGAGCAAGGCTGCCCGGCGTTGTGCGTTGGTCACTGGTATTGCTCCATGATGTTGGTTGAAACCCACTGGGATCACCCCTCGCTGAAGGGATCACCCGCTGGACTCCTGGACCGCCAGGACCTCACTCCGAGCGGTCCTTCAATGGCTGTCCTGTTTAGTCTGGCGAGACGCTTTTGGTAGGCCCGGCCTTTCGGCCTGGCGTGGCGGGCGGCACATAGCCCGAAATCCTGCACTGAAAACCATCAATACGCTTGTTGCCATTGAAGTGGGTGACGCTGCACTGGGATATCTCGCCGCGTGCCGTCAAGTCAGCCAGCGACTTGCGTACTTGAACCAGTGCAATCCCGGTTGCCGACGCGATCTCCAGATCAAGTAGCTGCCCATGCTTTTTCAGGTGGCTTAGGATTTGGTTTGTCTGCATCTCGATTCCTTTGACGTGTTGATCAGCGCGCGGCCCATGGCGAGCCCCGAGCCGATACAGAAACAGGAAAAAGCAAAAGGCCACCCCGAAGGATGGCCTGAATGCTTGCTATGTTTGGCTCCCCGACCTGGGCTCGAACCAGGGATCTGCGGATTGATATCCGGAATTATCCGCAGTCACGTCGGGTCACGGTTTCACAAATATCAAGTAAAAACAATCGCTTATTATACATTACTCGCAGCTGCATGCAACTGGATGCAGCGCAAATTTGGTCCAAATTTGGCCCAAAAATTTCCGCACGCAAAATGGCCGGCCGTGACCGCCGCCAAATCGGCACCCGAAAAAATCAGGATTCGCGCCGGGTGCATTGAACTCGCGATCGCTATACGCGGTATCCGAGTTATGAAGGAACCGGTATGGACCTCGTCGAACCCATCCTCACCACCGAAGACATGATGGCCGTCCTGCGCGTCAGCCGGCGCACGCTCGACGACTATCTGGCGAAGAACAAACTGCCGAAGCATTTCAGGATTGGCCGGCGCGTGCATTGGTATCGGCAAGTTGTCGGGGGAGGGCAGATGCCCACATCAACAAGCGTGTAGCTTGCGTTTGCCGAATGAACCGAACGCCTCAGCCGAGTAGTGACTGGCGTTGCTTCAGCAGGAAGGGACGGTCGATATGGAAAGACAGCTCTTCCAGGTTGGCCGCATCCAGTCCCGTTGCAGCGAAGTGCGCTCGCCACCCGTCCACAACCCGCGCGACCTTGCGCGCCTCGTCCTTGGCGGCCTGCGGGCTCAGCCAGAATTCTTTGGCCATCGAAAGCGCATTGTCGAGGGTCGACTCGGCGCCGTGTTTGCCCACGATCATCGCCTGGTAGCCAAGGGACTGGCCGGTTGGCAGCACGTCGAACGCGGGGGCCAGTTCGTAATGCTGGGTGTCCGTGACCAGCATGACATGGTTTTTCTCGTGGTCGTCGGTGTTGTCGATCAGGATGTTGAAGATCAAGCGCCGGAACAACTCGTGCATCTGGCGGGTATACAGCTGGTCCTCCGTGACGCCTTTGCGGCGCAGCAGCAGTGCAAGATTGGGATAGGTCAATTCCACGCCGGCGGCCTTCAGTGCCACATTGGCGGAGAGCGCGTGCCGCCGTAGTCCGCCGTCGGACCGGTCGAACCGCTTGATGGCGATGGCGAAACCCTTCGAGAGCCTGATCGGCTTCGTCACGGCGACCGTGATTTCTGCTTGCGCAGCCAGCGTCATGGCGGCGTGCTCGATGAGCGGCTCCAGGGAGCGTTCTTCTTCCGGGAATTTCAGGACCCACTCGCTTTCCTCCAGGCGAAACAGGGCCTTCGGATGGGCGCCCCCCATGGTGACGCCCGGTGCGATCAAGCGTTTGAACCGCTCCTCAATCCGTTCACCCGCCAGCACCCTGCGCACGATGGCGTGAACGGCGTCCGCATCCGGAAGTTGCGGCAATGGTCCGATTGCCCGGGGAAGATAGGCGGTCCCGGATGTGGACACCCCGAGCGCGCCAAACCGGTCATCGCCTGCGTAATACAGGTACTCCAGCAGCGATAGCCGCTCTGGGCGGTCGAGCGAGCGAATGACCCGCTCGCCCCACCTGTCCGGCCGCGCGTCATCGACCGCGCCGGCGGCGGTGTCCTTCTCTCGGGGAAAGTGCTCGATGTCCAGCAGCGGCAGATCTTCGCTGAGGGGAAAACCGGCATGCAGCCAGTCGGCCGCGTAACGCAGCGAAACGCCTCTCGCGGACATCACGAGGTTCAACTCGCCAACCAGGAGCGGCGCGTCAGGATTGCCCAGGTACCACAGGTAAAGCTTATTCGGCAGGGCGGGGCTACGATCCTGTGACGTCATGAAGCCTCCTTCTTCTTGCCCAGTTGAGCGGCAAGCGACCGCTGTTTACGGGCGGCGCGAACACGTGTCGCCTCGCGTACGCCCGCCTCAAGCGCCCTGAGATCCTTGGCCGGGCTGGCCAATTCCCCCAAGGCGCCAGACAATCCGAGCAGCCATAGCGCCGTCGCGTATACGCCAATGCTGACGCTCGGGTCGCCACGCTCCATGCGGATCAGGGTTGGCACGGACACGCCGATTCTCATGGCCCACTGCCGCTGGGATTCATTCCGACGAACGCGGGCCAGCGCAAGCTGCTCGCCCAGCGTGGCCAAGGCGCTTTGGGCCTCGGGCGGAAGGGAGGTTAGCGCTAAGGATACTTTAGACATAACATATAGTTTACCAATAATGCTTACAAGGTAAAGTATATGTTACTTTTTGTTGCTGATACGGATGCACTCCGCTTCGTTTGCCACAAATGAATGTGTGGGCTCGACGTCCCCCGATTTGAGTAGCACCTAGGGAATGGATTCAGCATCGCGCAGGTAACGCATGGTTGACACCTTGGTGGGGTGAATGGAATTACTGGCCTGACCGATTGCCTTTGTAGTGACGCCATGCGAATGCCACGCCGATGAACAGGGCGGCAACGATGGCAGCGATCAGGACTGCCTTGAGGGTGAGGGACAGCACGCCGACCCATACGGACAGGGCACCGAGCTTGATGAGAACGAGGGCTGCTGCAACTGCGATCAAGAACATCCAGAACATGGGGACTCCTTTTCGAGGGTGAAAAAAGCGAAAGCCCCGACGACCAATGCGGCCAATCGGGGCTTCCGTAGGGTTGCGACGCTTTCAGTTTTTTGAGCCCATAGCGTCGCCGAAGGCTCTTGGTGTTATCTGGTTAAGTCATGGGTGATAAATCCTTTTGGATCGGGTTAGGCAAAGTGCTCGATAGTGATGTGCCGGTTGTGCGAAAACTGATCAACTATCCCGAAACGGGATAACCCAATTGGGGATTTAGCATGAGGCATGGCTAAGTCACTTCACACACCTGAATACGAAAAATTTCGATCAATTCTCGTTGCGGCTCGCGAAAGGTCTGGGCTAACTCAGAGCGACGTCTCGACGAGTTTAGGTAAACCCCAGTCATTTGTTGCCAAGTACGAGGGCGGCGAGCGCAGGTTGGATGTAATTGAGTTCATCCAAGTCTGCCTGGCCCTCAACATTGACCCCCATACCGTTCTAAACCAACTGCTTGCCCAAGTGGAAGGAGAGTCGGCATGAGTAAGCTGGGTGGTAAGACCGCATATTCTGGACGCCGCCGTCCACCGACACGCTCTGCTGGTTTCGTTTCTCACCCAGATGCGACTGGTGGAGAATGGGACACCAATCCATCTCAGTTCTTGACAGTACCTGCGGGGGCAAAATTAATCATTGAGTTCGCTATTCCCGCACACATCACGGGTCAGTGGATTGCCTTCGGGGGGTGGTTCAGCACGGGCGATAAGGTCAAGCTGGCAATTAACAGCCCCGCGCCAAAAAACACGTTGACTACACCTTGTGCGCCAGACTGGTCCAAATTTGGAAGCATCTGGCAGGGAGATGGAAAGGCCTGTACAGCCACTTTCGAGTTGGAGGCTGAATCCGATATTTCATTTTCTTTTTGGGGGCTGGGCTGCGGTGTCGCAAGGAATCCAGGGTGTCCTACTGGAACAGACTTTGTAGAGTGCGATACCCCAAGTTACCTTAGAAGGATGCACGAGATATCGCCCGAGGCTCATTTATGGCTCAAGACCGGTGAGTATTCCATCTTGGTAGAGAACGCCGAAACTGATTTGGATGTTCGGGAAGGTGGACACGAGATCGTCCTGAAGTCCTGCAACCGGTGCAACCGCTTTCTGCCAATCAATATTCACAATGAGCGGGTGACGCTAAGCTTTTCAAATCATTGTGTAGCTACTGCACCTTGTAAACATTCCACATTCGGTAAGCCAACCCACGTGAAAACGGGGGAGGTGAAGGAACTCACATACGGCTTTCAGTTGGAATGCCGTTATTGCAAGAAATACTGTGTCAATTGGGCACATAACCCACAGCGTACTGCCGCGCAAATGAAAGAAGACGGAGCTCGGCGGCGATTCTTTGAGTTTCTGATTGCAGAACTGTTCCAGCGTAGCAAGCAACTCGAGTACAAGCATAAGCATGGCAAAGAGCTTACAGACTACATCTGGACGCATTTTGATAAGGCATGCTTTAAGTGTGGAGATCCTTTGCCTACTGCGCGGGATATGCATTTGGACCACACGAGGCCCTTGGCGCTTTTGTGGCCCCTGGACGAAACTGCGACCGCCCTATGTGCGTCTTGCAATAGCTCCAAGAGCGACAAATATCCAAAGGATTTTTATGAATTGCCCGGAGAATTGGAAGCTCTCAGCGAAAAAACTGGTATTCCGCTTATTGAACTGGAAAATCCCACGCCCAATACGGAAGTGATTGATGCATTAATGGACAAATTAGATTGGTTCTTTGATGACTTCCTTACCCGAAAGGAAATGGTTCGGGAGTTGGACGGGAAGATAGCGGCTGAGCTCGTCGTCAAAGCCCTGCAAAAGACTCTAGATAAGTACGAAGGTGGCGTACCGATTGACCTTATGGACGAATACAAGAAACGGCACGGCTAACGCTTCTGCAAAATAAGGTACTGGTGCCCCGTCACAGTACCCTTGTCACGAATACCGTGGCTTTCGCAATGCTGCACGGACTCAGTATATGCGTCGAGCAAGGTGAACCGTCCTTTTGCTAACTCGGCCAATTCTTTAGCCATGTCGCATTTATGGCTGAGACCCAGGTGCAGTACAGCAAGGCCACCTGTCTTTAGGCGGTCTTCAAATTGCTGGAAAACAGCGTTGTAAATCGTGAGTGATCGTTTCTGCGTCACTTCCACGAAGTTCTCTGGCTCGGTATCGAAATCTGTCCTATCCCATCCGCAGAACCAATATCGCATCCAGTTCGTCATGTAAAAGCGGGTTGAGTCAAAGAAAGGAGGGGAAGTGATAATTGAGTCAATCTCCCGAAGCTCGTCAGGCCAAGACTTGCAGATATCTGCTTGGAAACACTTTCCACTCACAAACTCAGGAGGCGGGGTAACAGCTAAGCTTTTGCCAACTTTTTGGGTCAGTTTTTCCACCACAGACTTGTAGACAAATTCTCCAGTGGGCGCATAAGGCGTTATCGGGTGACTATTACGGCTTAGTGCATAAGGGCGGTTGCCGTGCAGGATATGCAACATGCAGGCCATGACTAGATACCATTCTGGAGAGTCTTCTTGGTGCTCGGCGAAGAACTCCCGAGCTCTTAGCACTTCATCAAACGTGTCAGGATGAAAGTATTCATGCAGAGGGCCATTGAATTTGATGCTGGCTGCGGAGTTCCGTGTTTCTTCTGAAGGGGGCATGCCCTTAATCCATCCAGCCAAATTGTTTAGTAGAAGTGCGACCTTGTCCGGGTCAGCGCGCGTCACCTTGGCATTGGTCAAGGTAACTCCCAGCAGTGCGATATCCATCCCGTAGCCTTTGCGTCCTATTAGACAAGCTTCAAATGGAATGGTCCCCGAACCGCTGAAAGGATCTACGACAACATCCCCAGGGCTGGAGAACACTGCTACTAGATGATGGGCCAAGGCGGGCTTCATTTTGGCCTGATATGAACATACCGAATGCAGAGGACTACCCCAGTTGCGTTTAGCAAATGGTTGGCCCTGGTGAGGCATGGTCTGCTTGAAGGTTTCCCAGCGGTTCAGCATTTAAGCGGCTTTCTTAAAACCACTAAGCTTTGAGATAGAGGGGATTTATCCTTGGATAATCGCGTCCGCAAATGAGTCGTGCCTAGATGTTCTAGCCCCAAGCTCTCGCCAATATGGGCGAGGATATCGTGGGTAGGGACATGCACACCTGCATATCTGCTGTCGCCGATATCAATGCAGATACTGGCACCGGGCCTGCAATTTTTCGCCAAGCCTTGGAGCACGAGATTCATATCCTCAAAATAGCCCGCCACCATTCGTGGGATGCGCTGATCATATGTATCGGCGCTCAGCTCGGCCACTAGAGACCGAACTAACTCATTCACATGAACTCTACCTTGGGCGGCTGCAACATCGTTAATGCCTGACGTTATGGCTTGATCTCGATAAGCGCGCAAGCCGATGTCAGTGGTCAGGAAGCGGGCAAACCAGAGTTCTAGTTTGGTGTTCCTAAAATAGTTTGTGCCATTGAGATACGGCGGGCTTGTGATAACACCGTCCGCCAAAATGAGTTTCACAAGATTCAGCTGCTTCGCGTTAGCAGTTAGCAGGGTTGCGTTTCCCTTCAATTCCAGGCTGGTGCGGCAATCATTTGCAATGACCAGCAGATGTTTGGCGACTTCGGGAAGGATATCGGGTACCCCTTTGGCCAGCTCTTTTTGAGTCTTGTAGCGAACATCGCCTGATCGTTTTAAGTTTGAGCAGATGACAATCTTGGACATGACCGAAATGGTCAGTAGATGAGCCAATAGGCCGTTCTCTGCGGCTAGCGTGTCTACTACGGTTCGGAGACCGAGAAGTCCCCGATATGCGACTGGGCTAAAGAAAATGCTCCCGTCAAAGTTTGCTTTGTAACTTTTTTCTAGCTGTCCATCAGGCGCCGCTTCCGCCACCCGCTTCGGCAAGTCTTCACTTAATGCGACCAATTGCTTGGCTAGGACAGCTCTGTCGAAAGCAGGTAGCTTTCCTACGCTCATTTTCGCTTCAACGACAAGCTGCATCGCAGGATTAACTTCGCAATATCCGCAATCCAAGCCAAGGCTGGATAGCACCACTGGCGTCGTGCCCGTGCCTGCGAAGGGATCAATAATCAATCGCGCAGCGGGCATGTATTCCGCTAGCACATGCTTGACGAACTCCGGTGAGAAGCCTTCCAAGTAGGGGTACCAATCATGAAACGGCTCACCCTTTCCGCCCCTATGAGTGGTGTGGCGGGAGGCTAAATCTGTCTTCTGAGGAAAAGCTGTCTCTCCACGATGATTCACCGCCATAAGTTCTTCCGGTACCAAATTTGTCATGCTTCGATTCAGCTATTTGTGGCGCCTAGACTCAGTGCCTCCTATCTTACTGTGACTGTGGCGATCACTTTCATAAGTGCTGTCCTCAAATTCAAACGCCCGTGTTCCAGTACCGACCCTATACAGACCCCGGAAAAGCAAAAGGCCACTCCGAAGAATGGCCTTTCTATATTTGGCTCCCCGACCTGGGCTCGAACCAGGGACCTGCGGATTAACAGTCCGTCGCTCTACCGACTGAGCTATCGGGGAATGGGAAGCGCGCATTCTAGTGATGGCGGGCGATTCGGTCAACCCTCAGCCGTCATTTTCCACCTGCAATTCGGGCACGTGACTAAAGGCGATGCGCATCGGCGCGGCGCCGCGGCCATGGTGGGCACCGCCGAAGTAGAGGGTGTTGGGGCCGTAGCGCTGGTTGATCCGGTCGAGCACGCTGTTGAGGGTTTCGTGCCGGTCGTCGGGGTCGAACAGGTCGCGCGTGACCTGGCTGTGCTCGACCAATTCAGTCAGCGTGACGCCGATCTTGAGGAGGGGGCCGGGGTCGGGCGGGCGGCGCTGCCACAGTTCGCCCAGCACGGCGTTGAACTTGAGGGTGTCGGTGTGCGGCGCGAAACGGGCCTGGTCGCCCCAGCGGTCGCGGCCGGGTCCGCCTTTCAGGTAATGCAGGTGCAGGCCGAGGCCGCCGGCGCAGTAGCCGTAGTGGCGCAGCCGCATCGCGGCCTTGTGCAGCAGGCGGTAGAGCACGGCGAGCGCGGAATCGGGTGTGCGCAGTTCGGGTGCTAGCACGTGCGAATGGCCGATACTGGCGCGCTGGGTGGGCGGCGAGGCGAGCACGTCGCCGCGCAGTTTGGCGTAGTAGCGTTCGCCCTCGACGCCGCCCCAGGCACGACGCAGGGTTTCCTTGCTGGCGGTGCAGAGTTGCTCGACGCTGTGGATGCCGGTCTGGTTCAGGCGCTGTTCCATGGCGCGGCCGATGCCGGTCAGGGCGCCGAGCTTGAGTCCGTACAGGCACTGCGGCAGTTCGTCCCGGCGGATGACGACGAGGCCGTTCGGCTTCTGCATGTTGGATGCAGTTTTGGCGAGGAAGCGGTTGGGCGCGATGCCGACCGAGCTGTGCAGCACTTCGCCGACCTGGGCGTAGATCGCCTGCTTGATCTGTTTTCCGAGGCGGACGGCGTTGGCTTCCTCGCGCTCGCTGCCCATCAGTTCACAGGCCATTTCGTCGATCGACAGCACGGCGCCGACCGGGGTGCACGATTCCACGGCAGCGACGATGCGGTGGTGGATCTCGACGTAGGTCGACGGCCGCGCCTGCACGAAAACGATGTCGCGGCACAGCTTGCGGGCTTGCCACACCGGGGTGCCGGTGCGGATGCCGTAGCGCTTGGCGTCGATGCTGGCGGCGATGCAGCAGGTGGTGTCGGCCATCACCGGCAGCACGCCGACGGGACGGCCGCGCAGTTCGGGCCGCAACTGCTGTTCGACTGAGGCGAAGAAGGAATTGAGATCGACGTAAAGCGAATGCAGGGCCATGGGGTGCTCCGGGGGAACACGCCGCCGTCGCTCGATTTTTCCAGGGCGACGACGACTGTTGAGTATAGTGTATATCCATACACTATATGCAATCAATTCAGCCCGGGTTCGCCAGGTTCATCCGCTCCAGCCGCTGGCACAGGGTGTCGATGATGCGGCGCGACAGCGGGGCGGAATGGCGCATCAGTTCTTCCAGCGTCTGCGGCGGCAGCGCCAGCACGGTGATCTCGCCGTCGGCGACGACCGAGGCGGTGCGCTTCTCGTTCAGCAGATAGGCCATTTCGCCGAACAGCTGGCCTTCGCCGAGTTCGCCCAGGCGGCGGCGCCCGCCGTCGGCGTTCTTGTACACCGCGGCGCGGCCGGCGTAGAGAAAATAGGCGGTTTTCGAGTCGTCGCCTTCCTCGATCAGCGCGTGGCCGGCGGGGTGCACCTGGCCGTATTTTTCCAGCAGGCGGTGGCTGTCGCTGAAGACGTAGCCTTCGAGCTTGCCGGCGCCCTCGCCGCTGCCGCCGAGGAACAGTTTTTCCAGCGCGGTGATGTCGGCCTTGCTGTAGGCGTACAGCGCCTGCGCCCACAGGTACAGCAGCAGGAAGGCGAAATAGCCGCCGATCAGCACGAACACCACGCCG
>Ga0209916_1001595_pt1 | contig 17557 bp, 19 predicted proteins | sample ThiBio_1000_plan_FD_183956 | JGI IMG/M metagenome (GOLD analysis project Ga0209916, IMG submission 183956) | Wastewater bioreactor microbial communities from Cape Town, South Africa - Thiocy_solids_2 (SPAdes) | ecosystem: Engineered > Bioreactor > Thiocyanate-remediating > Anaerobic-Aerobic ... | reverse complement strand
CGATCATCGAAGATCCGCCAAGCCGATCCTTACGCGTGCAGGCTCACGCCGGGGGCGGGCCTAAGATACCGTTGCAGCTTGCGGCAGATAAAACGGAACGGGGGCGCGAATCTACGGCGCTGGCGCAAAGCCAAGGGAGCCCGACGGCGTCACCCCATTCCCACCGATGATCAGTCGGCGATTCTCGTCCAGACGCGGACCAGAATCGACACATAAGGAGCCCGCTCGCGGGCGATGCTCTTGCTTTTGCAAATCCCGAATCCCGGCTTTCAACAGACGAATGTCTGGTCATTCCGGCTTTCAAAGCATCGCCCGCGAGCGGGCTCCTACAGCAAGCCAAGGAAAGTGGCGCGAGGGTTACTTCGCCTTGCCCTGGTTGGCCACCGCGGCCATCTTCGCCGCGATCGCTTCGGCGTCGCCGAGGTAGTAGTGCCTGAGCGGCTTCAGCGCGTCGTCGAATTCGTACACCAGCGGCACGCCGTTGGGGATGTTCAGCTCGACGATGGCCTGGTCGGAGATGCCGTCCAGGTACTTCACCAGCGCGCGCAGCGAATTGCCATGCGCGGCCACCAGCACGCGCTGGCCGGCCCTGATCGCCGGCGCCAGCACCTCGTGCCAGTACGGCAGCACGCGGGCCACGGTGTCCTTCAGGCATTCGGTGTCGGGAATCTGCTTCGGGTCGAGCGCCGCGTAGCGCGGGTCGTGCACCGATTCGTTCTTCGCGCGCTCCAGCGGCGGCGGGGGGATGTCGTAGCTGCGGCGCCAGATCTTCACCTGGTCCTCGCCGTACTTCGCCGCGGTCTCGGCCTTGTTGAGCCCGGTGAGGCCGCCGTAGTGGCGCTCGTTGAGGCGCCAGTCGGTGAGCACCGGAATCCACATCAGGTCCATCGCGTCCTGCACGCCCCACAGCGTGCGCACCGCGCGCTTGAGCACCGAGGTATGCGCCACGTCGAAGTGGTAGCCGTCCTCGCGCAGCAGACGACCGGCCTCGCGCGCCTCGGCCATGCCCTGTTCGGTGAGGTCGACGTCGGCCCAGCCGCTGAAGCGGTTGTCGAGGTTCCACTGCGATTGGCCGTGGCGGATCAGGACGAGCTTGTGCATGGAAGGAGGCGCCCAACAGTGAGGTGTAAGGCGGGAATGGTGCAGGCCGGCCTGGGCAGCGTCAAATGCGCCCCCTGCCACAGGTCATGCGCAACCCTGCGCGCCGGCGGCGCATCCTAGCCTGGCCATTCCCCTGCCAGGAGTAAAAACGCCATGCGTCGATTCCCGACGATCCTCATCCTCGCCGCGCTCGCGCTGGGCCTGGCCCTGCCGCCGCTGGCCAGCGCGCGCGACAACGACATCGACAAGGTCAACGGTTCGGTGCAGGTCGACGCCGGCCAGCAGGTCGGCGACGTCAGCACGGTGAACGGCTCGGTGCGCATCGCCGGCGGCGCCAGCGTGCACGAGGCCAGCACCGTCAACGGCTCGGTCGAGCTGGGCGACAAGGCCCAGGCCAGCAAGCTCGGCACCGTCAACGGCGCGATCAGCCTGGGCAGCGCCAGCCGGGTCAGCGGCGAGGTGAACGCGGTCAACGGCCGCATCCAGCTGGCCCGCGGCGCCGAGGTCGGCGGCCGGGTGGAGAACGTCAACGGCGCCATCATGCTGGACGGCGCCCACGTCGCCGGCGGCATCGGCACGGTCGGCGGCGACATCACGGTGGGCGCGGACTCGCGCGTCGAGGGCGGCATCCTGGTCGAGAAGCCGAACAACGGCTGGTTCCGCTGGGGCAACGAGCGCAAGCCGGTGATCGTGATCGGCCCGCACGCGGTAGTGCAGGGCACGCTGGAATTCCGCCGCGAGGTGGTGCTGAAGGTCAGCGACAGCGCACAGATCGGCCCGGTGAAGGGCGCCACGGTGGAGAAGTTCAGCGGCGCCACGCCGTAACGCCGCCCGGTAGGAGCCCGCTCGCGGACGAGACTCCTGTGCTTTCGCGGCGGGCATCAGAGCAAGAGCATCGCCCGCCAGCGGGCTCCTACAACGGCGACGCCAGCCAGTCGCGCGGCTGCAGGTAATCGGCCAGCCGCGCTTCGGCCGATCCGGCCTGCGGCTGGTACGCGTACTCGAAGCGCACCCGCGGCGGCAGGCTCATCAGGATCGACTCGGTGCGCCCGCCCGACTGCAGGCCGAACAGCGTGCCGCGGTCGTAGACCAGGTTGAACTCGACGTAGCGGCCGCGGCGGTACAGCTGGAACTCGCGCTCGCGCTCGCCGTACGGCGTGTCCTTGCGGCGCGCCACGATCGGCAGGTAGGCGTCGAGGAAGCCCTGCCCGACCGCCTGGGTGAAGGCGAAGCAGCGCTCGAAACCACCCTCGTTCAGGTCGTCGTAGAACAGCCCGCCCACGCCGCGCGTCTCGCCGCGATGCTTCAGGTAGAAGTACTCGTCGCACCACTTTTTGTAGCGCGGATAGACCTCCGCCCCGTACGGCGCGCACAGCTCGCGCGCCACCGTGTGCCAGTGCCGCACGTCCTCGTCCACCGGGTAGAACGGGGTGAGGTCGAAGCCGCCGCCGAACCACCACACCGGCTCCACGCCTTCCTTGTGCGCCTCGAAGTAGCGCACGTTGGCGTGGGTGGTCGGCACGTGTGGATTGTTCGGATGCAGCACCAGCGACACGCCGGTGGCGATGAAGCTGCCGCCGGCCAGCTCCGGCCGGTGCGCGGTGGCGCTGGGCGGCAACGGCTGGCCGTGCACGCGCGAGAAGTTCACCCCGGCCTGCTCGAACACCGCGCCGCCCTGCAGCACGCGGGTACGGCCGCCGCCACCCGCCTCGCGCGTCCACGCGTCCTCGGTGAAGCGCGCGGCGCCGTCGGCCTGCTCGATCGCCGCGCAGATGCGGTCCTGCAGCTCGCGCAGGAAGGTTTCGGCGCGGTCGGCCTGCTCGCTCATCGGTTCGTTCCTCGTCGTGGTCGGTGCAGCAAGCTTAGCGAGCCGGCCACTGCGGCGCCCTGATCCGGCGCAGCCGCCGCGGCTCAGCTGATCCGCGCCGCCATCCGCCGGTGTCCGACCAGCCGCGCCCAGCGCAGGCCGAGGTCGATCCACATGAGGTAGCTCGCTTCGAGCAGCAACAGGCCGAGATAGCGTCGCCGCCACGGCAGCGTCGGCTCGGCGGCGACCGGCACGCCGTCGAAACCGAGCCGGCGCGCCAGCAGCAGGCAGCGCGCCAGGTGGTAGCGGCTGGTCACCAGCGCCACCGGCGGCAGCCCGGTTGCGCCGGCCTCGGCCAGCAGCAGGCGGCGCGCGTGGCGCAGGTTCTCCAGCGAATCGACCGAGTCCTGCTCCAGCTCCAGCCGCACCGTGGCGGCGAGGCCGTGTTGCCGCAGCCACGCCTGGCCGGCGGCGGCCTCGCTGCACTGGCTGCCGCTGCGGCCACCGAGCAACAGCAGGTGATCGGTGTGCTGCTGCTCGGCCAGCGCCAGCGCGCGGCGCAGCCGCTGTCGGTAGTCGTGCTCCGGTGCATCGCGTTCGAGCCGGCGGCCGAACACCAGCGTCACCATCCGCCGCGGCGGCGCCAGCGGGCTGCGCGCGGCGATCCGGTAGACGTGGACCAGGTAGCCCAGCCAGACCAGGCCCGCGCTGAGCAGCAGTGCCAGTGCGGTGACCAGCGCGGCATGCTGCACGTCGCGGTCGCGCAGGTAGCGCCAGGGACTGCGGGTTGGAGGCGGATTCGGCGGCACGGCGCAAGCGCGGCATTCGGGACACGCCAGCATAATCGCCGCGCGCCTGCCGCGGCACCTCGGCGGCTGAACGCGCGGCGCATGCAGACTAGGCTTTCACAGGGGTGCCGGCTACGCTTTCCGGATGCCTGCCCCGATGACTCCCCTCGCGGTCACCGCCTGCACCGCCACCTCCGCCATGGGCAGCGGTCTGGCGGCGCAGTTCGACGCGCTTGCGCACGCCCGCAGCGGCCTGCGTCCGAACGACTTCAGCAGCGCGCCGCTGGCGTGCTGGATCGGCCGCGTCGAGGGCGTGGAAGAGGTCGCCTTGCCCGCCGCGCTCGCCGCCTGGGACTGCCGCAACAACCGCCTGGCCTGGCTGGGCCTGCAGCAGGACGGCTTCATCGAGCGCGTGCACGCGGCGCGCGCACGCTACGGTGCGGCGCGGGTGGCGCTGCTGCTGGGCACCTCCACCGCCAGCATCGGCGCCACCGAGGAAGCCTACCGCCGGCTCGATGCCGACGGCGGCATACCCGACGACCTGCTGCGTCCGGCGATTCACGCGCCGCATTCGCTGGCCGCGTTCGTCGCCGCCGCGCTCGCCCTGGAAGGGCCGTGCCTGACTGTCTCCACCGCCTGCTCGTCCAGCGCCAAGGTGTTCGCCAGCGCCGAGCGCATGCTTCGCCTCGGCCTCGCCGACGCGGCGCTGGTCGGCGGCGTGGACACCTTGTGCGACAGCGTGCTGTTCGGCTTCAACGCGCTGGAACTGGTCTCGCCCGAGCCGTGCCGGCCGTTCGACCGCGCGCGCAACGGCATCTCGATCGGCGAGGCCGCCGGCTTCGCCCTGCTGGAGCGCGTCGAGGCGGCGCCGCAGGCGCCGCGGCTGCTCGGCTACGGCGAATCCAGCGACGCGCACCACATGTCCACGCCGCACCCGGACGGTCTCGGCGCGGAGCTGGCGCTCAACGACGCGCTGGCCCGCGCCGGCCTCGACGCGGCGCAGGTGGACTACATCAACCTGCACGGCACCGCCAGCCAGAAGAACGACGAGGTGGAGGCGGCGCTGGTGGCGCGCGTGTTCCCGCCCCGCACCCGGGCCAGCTCGACCAAGGGCTTCACCGGCCATACGCTGGGCGCCGCCGGCATCCTCGAGGCGACCGTGGCGCTGCAGGCGATCGAGCACGGCCTGATTCCCGGCAACCTCGGCGGCGACACGCCCGACCCGAGCTGCGGCGCGCAGTTCGCCTGGCGCAACGAGCACCGGCGCGTGGACGTGGCGCTCAGCAACTCGTTCGGCTTCGGCGGCAACAACGCCTGCCTCGCGTTCGCCCGCGCGGGGTTCGCCGCATGAACGCGCTGCGCGTGTGGGTGGAGGGGGTCGGTCTGTGGTCGCCGCAGCTGGCCGACTTCGCCGCGCTGCGCGCGCTGCTGGCCGGCGCCGCGCCGGCACCACCGCCGCCGCGCCCGGCGGCCGCCACGCTGCCGCCGAACGAGCGCCGCCGTGCGCCGGAGAGCGTGCTGCTGGCGGTCGAGGCCGCCGGCCAGGCGGTGGCGATGAGCGGCCACGATGCCGCCGCGCTGGCCTGCGTGTTCGCCTCCTCGCACGGCGACCAGGCGATCACCGACTACATGTGCGCCACCCTGGCGCAGGCGCCGGCCGAGCTGTCGCCGACCCGCTTCCACAATTCGGTGCACAACGCCGCGGTGGGCTACTGGACCATCGCCACCGGCTGCCACGCGCCGTCCACCGCGATCTGCGCGCAACGCGCCAGTTTCGGCGCCGGCCTGCTGGAAGCGGCGGGCCTGGCGCTGGCCGAGCAGCGCGCGGTGCTGCTGGTGTGCAGCGACACCGCCGGCAGCGGTCCGCTCGACGAAGTCACCCGCTGCCGCCAGTCGTTCGGCTGCGCGCTGGTGCTGGCGCCGCAGGCCGGAGCGGCCGCGCTGGCCCGGCTCGATCTCGCGCTGCAAGCGGGCGCGGCCATCGACACGCCGCTGCCCGCGCCGCTGGATGACTGGCGCGCCGGCAACCCGTCGGCGGCGAGCCTGTCGCTGCTGGCGCTGCTCGCCGCCCGCGGCGGCCGCTGCGAGCTGGCCGCGGCCGCTACACTCGGATTGCGTATCGACATGGAGCACGTCGCTTGAACACTGCCACGCCACGCTGGTGCGTGCTGATTCCCTGCCTCAACGAGGAAGCCGCGATCCGCGCGGTGGTCGAATCCGTGCTGGCGCTGGGCGCGCCGGTGATCGTGGTCGACGACGGCTCGGACGACCGCACGCCGGAGATCGTCGCCGCGCTGCCGGTGACCCTGCTGCGCCACGCCACGCGGCGCGGCAAGGGCGAGGCACTGCGCCACGGGTTCCGCGAGGCGCTGCGCCAGGGTTACGACGCCGTGCTGACCATGGACGGCGACGGCCAGCACCTGGCCAGCGACATCCCGCGCATCGTGGCCGCCGCGCAACGCCACCCGCGGCACATCGTGATCGGCGCGCGCCTGCTCGACCGCGAGCAGCAGCCGAAAGGCCGCCGGCGCGCCAACGCAGTGGCCGACTGGGGCATCTCCTGGGCCTGTGCGCAGCCGGTGGCCGACACCCAGAGCGGGCAGCGCTGGTATCCGCAGGCGGCGCTGGCGCTGGTCGACCTGCCGGCGGAGAACTTCGTGTTCGAGGCGGCGATCCTGATCGCCGCCTCGCGCGAGCAGCGGCTCGGCGTGGTCTCGGTGCCGATCGCCTCGCGCTACCACGGCGCGTTCCGTCCCAGCCACCTCAAACCGGTACGCGACGTCACCCGCATCACCCTCTACACCATCGGCCGGGTGATCCACTACGGCCACATCGTGGCCAGCTACCGCCGCTCGCGCGGCACGCCGCTGGTGCTCGACGACTCCGCCACCGCGCCGGCCAAACCGATCGCGCTGGACGGTTGATCGACGCCGCTCCGCCGCAGGAGCCCGCTCGCGGGCGATGCTCCTGAGGCGGGGATTCGCAAAAGAAAAGCATCGCCCGCAAGCGGGCTCCCACTACAAGGTGATCGAGGTGCGGGCCCTCGCGCAGGCAGCGTCAGCCCATGCCGCCGTTCACCCCGATCACCTGGCCGTTGATGTAGGCGGCCGCGTCGGAGCACAGGAACGCGACCAGCGCGGCGACCTCCTCCGGCTTGCCGGCGCGCTGCGCGGGCACCAGCTCGCGGATGCGCTCGGGCGGAAACGCGGCTTCGGCCATGCGCCCCTCGATCACCCCGGGCGCGACCACGTTGACGGTGATCCCGCGCGAGGCCATCTCGCGCGAAAGCGATTTGCTGGCGCCCACCAGCGCCGCCTTCGCCGCCGCGTAGTTGGCCTGCCCGCGGTTGCCCAGCTGCGCCGCCGCCGAGCCGATCGAGATGATGCGGCCGAAACGCGCACGCGCCATCGGCAACAGCAGTGGCTGGGTGACGTGGAAGAAGCCATGCAGCGAGACGTCGATCACCCGGTGCCACTGCGCCTCGCTCATGCCGGCCATCGGCGCGTCGTCGTGGATGCCGGCGTTGTTGACCAGCGCGTGGATGGTGCCCTCGCTCAGCAGGGTATCCAGCGCGGCGCGCACCGCTTCCGCATCGGTGACGTCGAACGCCACCGCCTGCGCGCTGCCACCGGTCGCGACGATCGCCGCGGCGGCTTCCGACGCGCGCGCCAGGCTGTGGTGGCCATGCACGATCACGTGCCAGCCGGCCGCGGCCAATGCATGGCAGATCGCGCCGCCGAGCTCGCCGCTGCCGCCGGTGACCAGGGCGCGACGGGCGGAATGGACTTCGGGCATGGCGTGGCTCGCAGGCGGTTCAGCGGGAAGGATGGATCACCGCGGCGCGGCCGCTGGCGAGCAGCCGGCCACGATGCTCGACGCGGAACGCATACTGCGCGCCGCCGTCATCGGCGTAAAGGCATTCGGCATGGACGTCCAGCGCGCCGTCGAGGCCATCGACGTATTCCTCGTGCAGCTGCACGTCGCGCAGGCTGACCAGCCGACCGGGACGTACCGTCTCGTCGCCGCGCGCGCGCGCCAGCAGCGCGCCGTGCACCGCCGCCGCCTGCGCGCCGTACTCGGCCAGGTGCACCGCATGCAGGCCGCGCGCGCCGCGCAGCGGATGGTCCGCGCGCACATGGCTGGCGCTGGTCGCGTGGATGCTGCGCGCATCCCAGGCGAGCACCGCATCGAGCAGGCACATGGCGCCCGCGTGCGGGATCAGGTGGGCCCAGTCAGTCTTGTCGAGCATGCGGCGCCATCAGGATCGACAGGCAGAAGTGGAACGCCACGCCGAGGCTCACGGTGAGCCCGATCGCGCGCAGCACCGGAATCGTCGCCCACGCCAGCATGCCGAACACCAGCAGCGCGGACAGCACGCAGACGATGGTGGCGTGCAGCGTGCGCCGCTGCTCGGCGGCGTCGCCGGTGTCGCGCTCGAAGAACAGCGCGTAGTGCAGGCCCAGTCCGCCGGCGAGGATCAGCGCCACCAGGTGGAACAGCGAGATCTCGACGCCGGCCACGCGCTCCACCGCCAGCACCAGGAAGGTGGCCAGGGTCATCGGCGCCAGCACGTGCCAGGCGCGGCGCAGGCTGCGCAGGGCCAGCGCGATGGTCAGCACCAGCAGCAGCGCGGCGGCGGCGAGCGCCTGCAGGATGCGCGTGCGGTAGTCGACCACCAGCGATTCGGAGGCGGCCTTCAGGTCGAGCAGGCGTACCGCGCCGTGCGTGTCTGCACCCAGCGCCTGCAGCGCGGCCAGGTCATGCACGCCGCTGATCGTGCCCAGGCCCAGCCAGTGGCCGTCGCGCGGCACCAGCATCGCGGCGAGGCGCTGGCCCAGCGGGGTCTGCGCGTAACGCTCGGGGGTCAGCGGCGGCAGCGTGCGTGCGGCCTGCACGTCGTCGACGAACGGCTGGAACAGGTCGGCGCGGAACGGCAGCCCCTGCAAGGCCTGGTCCAGCGCGCGCTGCAGCGTGGCGCGGTCGGGCAGCCTGGCCTGCCGCGCGCGCTGCACGGCCACGCTGGGCAGGTAGCGCGAGGGTAGTTCCAGCGCGTCGGCGGCGCGGCGCGCCAGCAGCGCATCCACCTGCGGCTGCAGCCGCTCCGACAGTTCCAGCACGCCCTGCGCGCTGGGCGCCTCGAGCACCAGCAGGTAGCGCACGTCGGGTGCGCCCAGCGCCTGGCGCAGGCGCGCGTCGCGCTGCAGCAGGTCCGCCGGCAACGGAGTCAGCGCGGCGAGGTTGTCCTGCCAGAGCGGAGCGCGGGCCAGCGCCAGCATCGCCACGATCGCCGCGGCGACCGCGACGGGAATCCAGCGCGGCCGCGGCAGGCGGTCGACGAAGGTGCGCGCCCGGATCAGCCAGCGCATGTCGGCCACGTCGTGCACGCGCCGCGGCAGCAGGTGCGGCAGCAGGTAGCGCGTGCTGCAACCGGCCACCAGCAGGCCGACGATGGTGAACAGCGCCAGCTGCTTCAGTCCGTTCACGCCGGAGGCGTAGAACGCCAGGTAAGCGATGCAGGCCGAGGCGATCGCGGTGAGCAGCAGCGGCCACAGCGTGCGCACGCTGGCCAGCGCATCCTCGCCGGCGCGGCGATGGCTGAGCACGCGGATCGGGTACTCCTGCGCCACGCCGAGCAGGGTGAAGCCGAACGCGAGGGTGATGCCGTGCACCTCGGGAAAGGCGAGCGTCAGCGCGGCGATGCCGGCCAGCGCGGCACTGGCGATCGGCAGCGCCGACAGCAGCAGCGAGCTGAAGCTGCGGTAGGCCAACAGCAGCAGCGCGATGAAGCCCGCGGTGGAGATGCGCCCGATCCAGTCCGCCTGCTGCCGCGTCTGCGCGGCAGCCACCACGCTGAAATAGCCCGGCCCGCTCGGTTCGAGCGTTGCGCCGGCGCTGCCCGGCAGCGCAGCGAAGGCCTGGCGGATGCCGTCGATCGACTGCTGCTGCGCCCCCGGGTCGAAACCCGCGGCCGCGGTCTGCACCAGCAGCAGCGCCTCGTCCTGCGGCGAGAACCACACGCCCTCGCGCAGCTGCGGCGATTTCGCCGGCGCCCAGCGCTCGGCCAGCTGCAGCACCTCCAGCGTGGGATCGCGCGGCAGCAGGCCTTTCAGCAGGCTGGCGGCGGGCGAAGACAGGTCGTCCAGCCGCTGCTGCAACTGGTCGGCGAGATAGACCTCGTCCAGCGGCTGCGTGTCCAGCGTGGGCGAGAGCAAGTAGCGGTACGGCAGCAGGCGCTCGTCCAGCGCACCGAGGTCGAAGCTGCCGTTGAGCACCTGGCTGTAGCGCGAGTCTTTCTTCAGCGCGGCGGCAAGGCCCTGGCTCAGGGCCGCCAGCTTCGCGTCGGACTGGCCATGGATGGCGAGCAGCAGCAGGCGCGAACCCGGTCCCTCGCCAACCTGCTCCATCAGCAGGCGCTGGTCCGGCGTGGTCGGCGCTGGCATGAAGCTGCGCAGGTCGGTGCTGACGTGCAGCCGCTGGCTGACCATCCAGCCGAGCCCCGCCAGCGCCAGCAGCCATCCGATCAGCAATGCCGCGCGTGCGCCCCGGCGCATGCTCAGGGCGTGCTCTGGCACAGCGCCTGCAGCGCTTCGCGGGTAGGCTCGGCCGGCATCCGTGCGGCCAGCGGGCCGAGCAGGTCGACCGCGAGATCGCCGTCGGCCTCCTGCAGGTGCATGCAGCGCGAGGCGTTGGCGTAGCCGTCGATGCGGATGCTGGCGACGGTCTTCGCCACGCGCGCATCGCGCGGCACCAGGGTCAGCGTCCACGCGCCGCGCGCGTCGCCCTCCTGGCGCACCTCGAAGGCCTGCTGCAACCGCGCGGCATCGCCGCCGAGCAATGCCACGAAACTGTCCAGCAGCACCTGCAGCTGCGGCGCGCGCTTCAGCGAGAAGTGCCGCGGGCTGCGGCCCTCGCGCTGCTGGGTCACCTCGCCGTCGGCGATGGTGGAAGTTTCCTGCTGCGGATGCTCGACGCGCCGCTGCAGCCGATCGCCGCCCAGCCATGACAACTCGCCGGAGACCACCAGCGGCCGGTCCAGCATCTGCAGGAAGCGCGCCTCGGCAAAGGCGGTATGCGCCGGCGCCGGCTGGCCCAGCGCGGCAATCAGGGGCGAGGCCGCCGCAGCCGGCTCAGACGCCGACGCGCCCGCCCACGGCAGCAGCAGGCTCAGCAGCAGGCTCGCCCGCAGCGGGCGCGTCTTGCCAGAAATCATAGAAGTTGAACCAGTTGTAGGGAGCCACGTGGATGTAGTGCTCCAGCCGTTGCGCGTAACGGGCAATCAGCCGGTCCAGCACCGGACCACGATCATGCCGCGGGATTTCCACCCGGTCGCTGAACGGTTCGAACACCAGGCGGTAGCGGTTGCCGCCGAGGTACAGGCCGAAGCACAGCACCACCGGCACCTGCAGCGTATGCGCGAGCAGCCAGGGGCTGATCGGGAACGGCGCGGGAGAACCGAGCAGGTTGGCCCGCCGCAGCACCTCGTGGCCACGGCCCCGGTCGGCCAGCAGCGCCACCAGCGCGCCGGCGTCGCAGGCCTCGGCCATCGCCAGCGCGATGGTGGTGCCGTCCTGCGCCGCGTCGATCACGCAAGCGCCCACCTCCGGCGCCAGCGCTTCCAGCAGCTCGGTCATCGCCGGCGTCTTCTGCTTGTCCAGCACCACGCGCAAGGCCATCTGCGGCCGGCGCGCACCGATCGCGCGCAGCGCCTCGAAACTGCCCTGGTGCGAACCGAGCAACAACACGCCGCGACCCTGCGCGATGCGCTCATCGAGCAGCTCCAGGCCTTCGGTCTCGATCCGGAACGGTCGCTCGCCGTGTGCCAGCAGGAAGATCCGGTCCAGGATGGTGGCGGCAAAGCAGTGGATGTGCCGAAGCACCTGCCACGTCGTGGCCGGCCGGCCGAACACGCGCTGCAGGTACTGGCGCGAGGCCCGCCGTTCCGGCCCCCGGCGCAGGAAGAAGTACAGCGTGATCGGGTACAGGCACAGCCGCCCCAGGCGGCGCCCGCCGTGCAGCGCAATGGTGCGGATCAGCCACAGCGCGAAGCGGCCGCCGCCCTCGGGGCGGTCCTGCCAATGTCCATGCGTGCTCATGTCGCTCCCTCGACCAGGCCGCGTGCCAGCACCATGCCGTCACGCCGGATCTCGAAACGGACGCGCGACGCGTCCGCCGCGGTCAGCTGCAGTTGCGCGGTCTCGTCGGGCCGCAGCGGCGCGGCGAACTTCGCCTCGAGCACGCGGCCCAGCCGCTGCCCGCGCCAGGCGCGCAGGGCCAGCGCGACGTGCTCCAGCAACAGCACGCCCGGCACCAGCGGCTCGCCGGGGAAGTGGCCGGGCAGCGCCGGATGCCCGGCGTCGACGCGCAACGCCTGCACGAAGCCCGCGTTCACGACGCCACCGCACGCTGACCACGCAGCAGCTGCGGCCAGCGCAGCGCCAGCTGCAGCAGCGTGTCGTGCAGGCCGGGATGATGCAGGTGGCGCAGCCGCCAGCGGCGCCAGGCGTACTCCAGCAGAAACGCCGCGCCCAGCAGCAGATAACCGCCCAGATGCAGCCAGCCTGCCGCCCAGCGCTCGGGCACCGGCAGCGGCGAGGCAAGGCCGGCGCGCGCCAGCAAGCCGCCGTGCTCGGCGCACAGCAGCAGCACGGCGAGCAGCAGCGCCTGGCCACCCAGCAGCACCGTCCAGAACCAGGTGATCTGCCGCGCATAGGCCGCCACGCCCGGCTGGTGCAGGCGCTCAGCCCCCTCGATGGCGGCGATGAAGCGCGCCACCAGAGGCTCGGCGGTGGCCAGCGTGCGGCCGAACCACACGGCCAGCAGCACGTTGATCAGCAGCGGCACCGTCTCCAGCAGCAGCTCGGCAAAACCGTAGCGCCAGCTCAGCAGCAGGCCGGCCAGCGCACCCGGCCACAGCAGCCATGCCGACGTGCGGCGCGCCAGCAGCTGCGGCAAGAGCAGCGCGGTCAGCAGCAAGGCCAACGCCAGCAGCGCGAACACCTGCCGCTGCGTCACCGCGCCGGCGATCGCCAGCAGCGGATAGGCCGGCAACAGCAGCAGGCCGTAGCGGCGCGCGGCGGGTTCGGGCGGGAGGGGAGAGGAGGTCATGCCGGGCTCCGCATCGGCTGCGCCGGAACCTCGAGCCTGCCACGGCCAATGGAACGTCGCATGAAGGAAGCGTGGCGGACGCCGCCGGGCCGAACCGCCGGCATCAGCCGGCGCGGTTCTTCTCGACGTGCGCGGACAGCGTGCGCAGGCTGCTGAAGATCTGCCGGTTGTCCGGGTTGTCCGAACGCAGCTGGAAGCCGTAGCGCTTGGACACGGCCAGGGCGATTTCCAGCGCGTCGATCGAATCCAGCCCCAGCTCGCCGCCGAACAGCGGTGCGTCGGGGTCGATCTGGGCGGCGCTCGAGTGTTCCAGGTTCAGGCATTCCACGACCAGGGTGGCCAATTCGTGCTGCGCCGCTGTCTGTTCCGCCATGCTCGGTTCCGTACGCTGAATGCATTGCCTCCCCCCGGTGGCAGTGGTCGCGAAGTGTAACATAGCGCCCCTGTCGTTCCCGGTTGCAAGCCATATGCAAGGCTGTGAAAACCCCCAGATCGAGCCGTTGCCGCGCCGCGCGCTGCAGGTGTGCTACCGCGCCGGCGCGACCGACGCGCTGCTGGCCGAACCCGGCACGCTGGCCTTGTTCGGCTTCGGCGCCGGCAGCGCGGCCAGTACCGACCCGCGCTGCCTGCAGGTGGCGCTGGAAACCTTCGACGCGCCCGCGCCGCTGGAGCTGTGGCAGGTCGATGCGCCGGTCCGTTGCGGCCGTCACGGCGAGCTGCGCTGGTCCGCCGGTGGCGGCTGGCTGTTCGCGGCGATCGAACTGGACGAGCGCGACCACGGCGGGCCGGCGGCCACGGCCCGGCTGGCCTACGAACAGCTGCACCGCTTCGTCGCCACGCACGAGGCGCAACACGTGCTGCGCGTATGGAACTACCTCGCCGCGATCAACCACGGCGAAGGCGACGCCGAGCGCTACAAGCACTTCTGCGACGGCCGCGCCGCCGGCATGGGCGACTTCTTCGCCGAGGGCTTTCCCGCCGCCACCGCGATCGGCCATCACGGCGACGTGCACCGTCTGCAGGTCTACCTGCTGGCCAGCGAGCAGCCCGGCATGCGCGTGGAAAACCCGCGCCAGGTCAGCGCCTGGCGCTACCCGCGCCAGTACGGCCGCACCCCGCCCAGTTTCGCCCGCGCCATGCTGCTGCCGGCGCAGGACGTGCTGGCGATCTCCGGCACCGCCGCGGTGGTCGGTCACGCGTCGGCGCACCGGGACGACCTCGACGCGCAGCTGGAGGAAACCCTGCTCAATCTCGAGGCCCTGCTGGCCAGCGCCGGCATGACCACCGGTTTCGACGGCCACTCCCCGCTGAAGATCTACGTGCGCCACCGCGCCGACGCCGCGCGCGTGCGCGCGTTCGTGCAGCGCCGCCTGCCCGCTGTGCCGACCCTGCTGCTGCACGGCGACATCTGCCGCCGCGAGCTGCTGGTGGAAATCGACGGCTGGCGCTATGCGTAGGACCAGGCGAGCGTGAGGAGGCGCGATGCCGAGGCGCGTTCCGCGGTCGCCTTCTCTCGCTCCCCTTCGCTCATTTCTGCTTCACCGGCCGCTTCCAGCCGGGAAAGGTCTGCTGCTTGCCGCGTGCCACGGTGAGTTCGCCGGCGGGCGCGTCGCGGGTGATCACCGAGCCGGCGCCGATGGTGGCCTGCGCGCCGATCGTCACCGGCGCGACCAGCGCGCTGTTGGAGCCGATGAAGGCGCCGTCGCCGATGCGCGTGGCGAACTTGTTGACGCCGTCGTAGTTGCAGGTGATGGTGCCGGCGCCGATGTTGACGCCGCGGCCCACCACGCTGTCGCCAAGGTAGGTCAGGTGGTTGGCCTTGCTGCCTTCGCCGAGGCGGGTTTTCTTGGTCTCGACGAAGTTGCCCACGTGCACGCCGGCGTCGAGTTCGGTACCGGGGCGCAGCCGCGCGAAGGGGCCGATCGTGCACGGACCGCGGGTGACCACGCCGTCCAGATCGCAGTGCGACAGCACTACCGTGCCGGCGGCCAGCTGCACGTCCTTCAGCCGGGTGAACGCGCCGATGCGCACCTCGTCGCCGAGCGACACGCGGCCTTCCAGGATCACGTCGACGTCCAGCTCGACGTCGTGGCCGGCCGCGACCGTGCCGCGCACGTCGATGCGCAGGGGATCGGCCAGGCGCACGCCATCGCGCATCAGCGCACGCGCCGCACGCTGGCGGTACTCGGCTTCCAGTGCGGCGAGCTGCAGCGCATCGTTCGCGCCCGAGGCCTCCACCGGATCGGCGCACTCCACGCTGAGCGCGGGGCGCTTCTCCTCGCTCGCCATCGCGAAGATGTCGGTGAGGTAGTACTCGCCCTGCGCATTGTCGCGGTCGAGCCCGGCGATCCACACGCGCAGCGCGGCGGCAGACGCGACCAGGATGCCGGTGTTGACCAGATTGACCGCTCGCTGCTCCTCGTCGGCGTCCTTCTCCTCGACCACCGCCCGCACGTGGCCGTTGCCGTCGCACAACACGCGGCCATAGCCGCACGGATCGGCCAGGCGCATGGTGAGCAGGCTGAAGCCGCCCTCCGCTGCCGCCAGCTGGCGCAGGGTGTCGGCCCGGGTCAGCGGCACGTCGCCGTACAGCACCAGCACGCGCGCTTCGTCGGGTATCTCGCCCAGCGCCTGCTCCACCGCATGGCCGGTGCCCAGCCGCTCGGCCTGCAGCACCCAGCGCAGGTCATCCTGGCCGGCGAACGCCGCGCGCACCTGCTCGCCGCAATGGCCGTAGACGACATGGACGGCCGCCGGCTGCAGCGCCCGCGCGGTGTCGACCACGTGCGCCAGCAGCGGCCGTCCGGCCAGCGGCATCAGCACCTTGGCCCGGTTCGATTTCATCCGCGTGCCGGCACCGGCGGCGAGGATGACGACGTGGAGAGGAGTCTGGCTCATGGATGGGGCCTTGGCGCATTCCGATCGGAAAAGCATATCAGTCCGTTCTGTCCGCTCGCTGACAGAACAGGGCTCAGGGCTTCGTATCCGCGGACGACACCCTGCCCTTGCTGGCATGGCATTCGAAACGGAACACGTAGTCGAGGCTGAACGGTTTCGTCTCGCTGTCCACTACATGGCTGTTGCCGTCGGCATCGGCGGCCCAGCGGTCGATCGTCAACGGGCTGAACCGCCATTGCAGCGCGGCCGCCCGCACCGCGTCGATGAAGGCGCGCCGATCGGCATCCGCCTGCGCCTCGTCCGCCACGCGCACCTCGCCGACCCTGCCGGCCTGATCCACGATCAGCAGGGCCGGCACCTCCTGCGGCGGCGGGCACGCGGCGAGCTGACCGGCCGGATAGATCGACACGACGCGCCGGATCGCTGTGCCGCCGCTGGAGACCTCGCCCAGCGCCAGCTGGTAGCGCACCGTGCCGGGCGGCACGGTCGCACGCCACGACGCGTCACCGATGGCCGGCGGCGGTGGCGCGTGGCGTGGCATGGCGCAACCGGCCAGCAGCAGCAACAGCACGCAGCCGCCATGGCGGAATGTGGGCATCGATCCGGTCATCGGCTCTTCCCTGTGCAGCCAGGATTGCATCCTGCCGATACGAAAACGCCGGCACAAGGCCGGCGTCTTTTCCGCGATGTCCCTCGAAGCGACCGCTTCTATTGGGAGTGCGGCCATGGACGGCCGCCTTTTGACTTTGCTCTGCGCTCACGGACGAGCGCACAAGCTCAGTGCTTGAGGCTCTTGCGCAGCCGCTCCAGCGCCTGCAGCTGGGTGATCGCCTCGGCCAGCTTGACCTGCGCCTCGGCGATTTCCATCGCGTCGGTGCGATTGGCCAGCGCGTCCTCGGCTTCCTTCTTGGCGCGCTGCGCGGAGGCCTCGTCCAGGTCGGCGGCGCGCGCAGCGGTGTCGGCCAGCACGGTGACCACCTGCGGCTGCACTTCCAGCATGCCGCCGGAAATCCAGAACTGCTGGCGCTCGCCGCCGGCCAGCAGCACGTCGACGTGGCCCGGCTTGAGGCGGGTGATCAGCGGCGCGTGGCGCGGCGTGATGCCGAGCTCGCCAACTTCGCCGGTGGCAACGACCATCGTCGCGTCGCCGGAAAAGATCTCGGCCTCGGCACTGACGATGTCGACGCGAATGGTGTGGGTCATGACTCAGGTTCCAAATGCTTGAGGCGCCGGGCGGACGCGCGGTCCGCCCGCAGGGATCAGGCGGCCTTCTTGGCGCCCATCTCTTCCGCCTTCTTGATCGCCTCGTCGATGCCGCCGACCATGTAGAACGCCTGCTCCGGCAAGTGGTCGACGTCGCCGTCCACGATCATCTTGAAGCCGCGGATGGTTTCCTTCAGCGACACGTACTTGCCCGGCGAACCGGTGAACACCTCGGCCACGTGGAACGGCTGCGAGAAGAAGCGCTCGCACTTGCGCGCGCGCGCCACGGCCTGCTTGTCCTCTTCGCTCAGCTCGTCCATGCCGAGGATCGCGATGATGTCCTTCAGCTCCTTGTAGCGCTGCAGCGTGCCCTGCACCTTGCGGGCCACGTCGTAGTGCTCCTGGCCGATCACGTTCGGATCGAGCTGGCGGCTGGTCGAGTCCAGCGGGTCCACCGCCGGGTAGATGCCCAGGCTGGCGATGTTGCGCGAGAGCACCACGGTCGCGTCCAGGTGGGCGAAGGTGGTGGCCGGCGACGGGTCGGTCAGGTCGTCCGCGGGCACGTACACGGCCTGGATCGAGGTGATCGAGCCGGTCTTGGTCGAGGTGATGCGCTCCTGCAGCACGCCCATTTCCTCGGCCAGGGTCGGCTGGT
>Ga0209916_1001591_pt1 | contig 17617 bp, 10 predicted proteins | sample ThiBio_1000_plan_FD_183956 | JGI IMG/M metagenome (GOLD analysis project Ga0209916, IMG submission 183956) | Wastewater bioreactor microbial communities from Cape Town, South Africa - Thiocy_solids_2 (SPAdes) | ecosystem: Engineered > Bioreactor > Thiocyanate-remediating > Anaerobic-Aerobic ... | reverse complement strand
GGCCCCGGCGGCCGCCTCCTCAAGGAGGACGTGCAGAACTACTTAGCCCACCGTGAACGGGCGGCCGCGGAACCTGAGCAGCCGCTGCCCGCCAGCGGCTACGAGCGCGAAGAGGAAGTCAAGCCGATGACGCTGCTTAGGAGGCGCATCGCCGAGCGCCTCGTCTCCGCTCAGCAGACGGCAGCGCTCCTCACGACCTTCAACGAGGTCGACATGTCTGGCGTCATGAGCCTCCGCAGCGAATACAAGGACGCGTTCGAGAAACGCTACGGCGTGCGTCTCGGGTTCATGTCGTTCTTCGTGAAGGCCGCCATCGACGCCCTCAAGCAAGTCCCGCAACTCAACGCCGAGATCCGCGGAACCGACATGGTGTTCAAGAACTACTACGACATCGGCGTCGCCGTCTCGACGCCACGCGGCCTCGTCGTGCCCGTCGTGCGCGACGCGGAACGCCTGTCGTTCGCGGAAGTCGAGCAAGTGATCGCCGAGTACGGCAAGCGCGCTAGCGCCAACAAGATCACCCCAGACGAACTGCAAGGCGGCACCTTCACGATCAGCAACGGCGGCGTGTTCGGCTCGCTGCTTTCCACGCCGATCGTCAACCCGCCACAGTCAGGCGTGCTCGGCATGCACACCATCCAGGAACGCCCAGTGGCCATCGACGGGCAGGTAGTGATCCGCCCGATGATGTACCTGGCGCTCACCTACGATCACCGCGTGGTGGACGGCCGCGAGGCGGTTACGTTCCTCAAACGCATCAAGGACACCATCGAGAAGCCTGCCCGCATGCTGCTGGAGGTATGACCGTGGCGGCCCCAGTTCAGCACGACGTCGTCATCATCGGCGCGGGGCCGGGCGGTTACGTGGCCGCCATCCGCGGCGCGCAACTCGGTTTCGACGTTGCGGTAGTCGAGCGCGAGGTGGCGCTAGGCGGCACCTGCCTGCGCGTGGGCTGCATCCCAAGTAAGGCGCTCCTCGAGTCGAGCCACCGCTACCAGGAAGCCAAAGAGACCCTCGGCGAACACGGCGTGCTCGTCGATGGTGTCAGGGCAGACCTAACGGCCATGCAGGCGCGCCGCGCCAACGTCGTCAAGCAGAACACCGACGGCATCGAGTACCTCTTCAAGAAGAACAAGGTCACCCGCTACCTCGGCGACGGCAAGCTGACGGGCGACCGCGCCGTTAGCGTGACGGCGCCAGACGGCAGCGTGACCGAGTTGGTAGCCGAGCACGTCGTGTTAGCGACCGGCTCGGAAGTGGCCACCCTCAAGGGCGTCGAGCTCGACGCCGAAGTCGTCGTAAGCAGCACGGAAGCGCTCGAGTGGGACGCCGTGCCTGCCAGCCTCGTCGTCATCGGCGCTGGCTACATCGGGCTCGAGCTTGGCTCGGTGTGGTCGCGCCTCGGCGCCAAGGTCACGGTCGTCGAGTACCTCGACCGCATCCTGCCTGGCATGGACTCAGAGGTCGCTCGCGAGGCGTTGCGCGTCTTCAAGCAACAGGGGCTGGAGTTCGAGCTAGGCGCGCGCGTGACCGGCGTTAGCGTGACGGGCAAGGGCGCCAAGCGCACGGCCAGCGTAGCCATCGACGGGCGCGAACCTGTCGTGGGGGAGAAGGTCCTCGTCGCCGTAGGGCGCCGCCCGGCGACGTCCGGCCTGGGGCTAGAGGACGTCGGGGTCGCCCTCGACGACCGCGGCCGCGTGGCAGTAGACGAAGACTTCCGCACGAACGTCGCAGGCGTTTACGCCATCGGCGACCTGATTCACGGCCCGATGCTCGCGCACAAGGCCGAGGAGGACGGGGTCGTGCTCATGGAACGCCTAGCTGGTCAGGCCAGCGCCGTGCACTACGCGCTCGTCCCAGGCGTGGCGTACACGGAACCCGAGATCGCCAGCGTCGGTCAGACCGAGGATCAACTCAAGGACGGCGGTGTCGCCTACCGCAAGGGCGTCTTCCCGTTCTCCGCGAACGGTCGCGCGCGCGCCATCGGCAGCACGCAGGGCCGCGTCAAGATCCTGGCGGACGCCACGACCGACCGGGTGCTTGGCGTGCACATCATCGGCCCGCGCGCAGGCGACTTGATCGCGGAAGCCGTTGCCGCCATGACCTTCGGGGCGAGCAGCGAGGACATCGCGCGCACGTTCCACGCCCACCCGACCCTCTCCGAAGTCGTCAAGGAAGCCGCCCTCGCCGTCGACGGTCGGGCCATCCATATCTGAGGCGGCGACCGCCCGGAGTTAGACTCGTGGCATGACGAGCGAAGTGCTCAACACTCAACTCAGCGACGTCGGTACGGCCGACCTCGTGCTGCGCGACCCTGCGCTCGAACGCATTGCCGACATCGTGCTCTCAGGCGGCCGGCTCGACCTAGCTGACGGCCTCGTCCTCTACCGCACCCGCGACGTTCCTGGCGTCATGCGCCTCGCCGACCTCGTGCGCCGCAAGAAGGTGGGCAGCAAGGCGTACTTCGTGCACTCGCTGCGTCTCTCCCAAACGAACGTCTGTTACGTAGGCTGCACGTTCTGCGGTTTCCAACGCAAGCTGGGCGAGGAGGGCGTGTGGGACTACGACCTCGAGCAGGTCTGGGAGTACGTCGACCGCTTCTGGCACCCAGACCTGACTGAGATCCACATCTCGTCTGGCCACCACCCCAAGCGCGGCTGGGATTACTACCTCGACCTCGTGAGTGGCCTAACCGAGCGCTACCCTGGAGCGCAAGTCAAGGCCTGGACGGCCGCCGAGATCCACCACTTCACGAAGATCACGCGGCCACGCCTCGACTACCGCGAAGTCTTGAAGCAACTCAAGGCCGCTGGCTTGGTGGCGTTGCCTGGTGGTGGGGCCGAGATCTTCGCCGACCGCGTGCGCAAGCGCATCGCGCGGGCCAAGGTAAGCGCAGAGGGTTGGCTGGAGGTGCACCGCACGGCGCACGAACTCGGGCTGCCGACGAACGCCACCATGCTCTACGGTCACGTCGAGACGCTCGAGGAGCGCCTCGATCACATGCTCAGGCTCAGGCAGCAGCAAGACGAGACGGGCGGGTTCCTCTCGTTCATCCCACTTGCCTTCCAACCGGATAACAACCAGTTGGCCGCCGAGCTGGGCACGCGCCACACGACCGGCGTCGACGACCTCCGCAACCTCGCGGTCGCACGCCTGATGCTAGACAACTTCCCTCACATCAAGGGCTACTGGATCATGATCACGCCAGAACTAACCCAGGTGGCGTTGTCTGCCGGCATCTCCGACATCGACGGGACCATCAAGGACGAGAAGATCGCGCACGCCAGCGGCGCCGTGACGGAGAAGGGCATGACGGAGGAGGAACTCGTCAAACTCGTGCGCACGGCCGGCCGCCTGCCCGTCCGCCGCGACGCGCTTTACAACGAGCTGAAGGTCTACGCGTGAGGCGCGAGCGCCTCGGCATAGTGTCTTACACCAACGTCGCCCCGCTGCACTGGGGACTGACAGCCACGGGGGCGGAGAACACGAGCTACGTATACGGCGTGCCGAGCGAGCTGAACGCCGCACTAGCGCGCCGCGAGATCGACTTGACCTTGGTGTCATCGATCGAGTTCATCCGCCACCGTCACGAGTACCGTGCCCTCGCTGACTTCTCCATCGCCACCCTCGGCTCCGTCTACAGCGTCATGCTCTTCCACCTCAAGCCGTGGCGCGAGCTCACGGGTCAACGCATCGCGGTAACTAACGCCAGCGCGACCAGCGTCGAGCTGCTGCGCGTGCTGCTCGCTGCCGACGGCATCGATTGTGAGCTTGCTCCGACTAGCGGCAACCTAGACGAGCTGCTTGCTAACGGAGCCGCTGGCGCGCTGCTCATCGGCGACGCAGCTCTTCGTGAGGCGCTGCGGCACCTGCCACCTTCGGGGGATGGGCCGCAGGGACGCGGCATGACGGGACCGAGCAAGCTACGTCCGGAACTGTTCGTCACGGACCTCGGAGAGGCCTGGTACCGCCTCACGAAGCTGCCGTTCACGTTCGCGGTGTGGGCCGCACCAGACGACCGCAAGCCCTCCGCTGGGCTGGTCCAGCGCTTCAGGGAGTCGCGCTGGCGCGGCCTAGGTGAACTCGCCAAGGTCGCGGCCGTCGAAGCTCGGAAGCTCGAGCTGCCTCCGGAGAGCGTCCAGCGCTACTTGGAGAACTTCCGCTACTACCTCGAACGGCCAGACCTAGACGGCCTCATGGCCTTCGCCAAGCTAAGCGACCCGACCTTCGAGGCCGACCAACTACGCTTCTGGGACGAGTGAAACAAACGCGCGCTACAGAACGTAACGGCTGAGGTCCTCGTCAGACACCACGTCCGCGAGCTTCTTGTCGACCATGGCCTTGTCGATCACCACGACGCCTAGGTCGGTGCCGAACGCGATGTCCTCCAACACCGTCTCGATGATGGTGTGCAGCCTGCGCGCGCCGATGTCCTCCACCTCGCGGTTCACGCGTTCCGCGTAATCGGCCAACGCCACGATGCCGGACTCGTCGAAGCGCACATGCGTGCCGTCGACGGCCAGCAAGTCCGTGTACTGCTTGGTGAGCGCGAAGCGCGGCTGGGTGAGGATGCGCTGGAAGTCGCCGGCGCTCAACTCGTCGAGTTCGACGCGGATAGGGAAGCGGCCCTGCAACTCGGGGATGAGGTCGCTCGGCTTCGAGACCGTGAAGGCGCCAGCGGCGATGAAGAGCACGTGGTCGGTGCTCACCGGCCCGTAACGCGTGTTGACCTGGGTGCCCTCGACGATGGGCAGCAGGTCGCGCTGCACGCCCTCACCCGACACGTCCGACCCTCCCATGCGGTCGTCGCGCGCGATCTTGTCGATCTCGTCGATGAACACGATGCCGAGCGATTCCGCGCGGTCGACCGCCTCGCGGGTAACGGCGTCATGGTCGATGAGACGCTCTGCTTCCTCGTTCTCGAGCAGGCGCCTCCCGTCGCGCACGCTGACCTTGCGGCGCACTTTCTGCTCCGGCATGAAGCGCTTGAACATCTCCTGGAGGTTGATGCCGGCCTCCTCCATGCCCGGCATCGGCAGGCTGGCCGGCTGTTCGGAAGCGACCTCGATCTCTACCGTGCGCTCCTCCAGGTCGCCCGCGCGCAGCAGTTGCCGCATGCGCTCGCGGCTGTCTTCAGAACCGCCGGGGATGAGCACGTCGAGGAGCCGCTCCTCGGCCTCGCGGCGCGCTTGCGCCATGACCTCGGCCTTCTTCTCCTCCTCGACCATGACGGCGGAGGCGCGCACGAGGTCGCGGACGATGGAGTCGACGTCGCGGCCCACGTAACCGACTTCCGTGAACTTCGTCGCCTCGACCTTGAGGAACGGTGCGCGCGCTAGCTTCGCGAGGCGACGCGCGATCTCGGTCTTGCCGACGCCGGTTGGGCCGATGAGCATGATGTTCTTGGGTGTCACTTCGCTCTGAACGTCGTCGGGGAGGCGCTTGCGGCGGTAGTGATTGCGCAACGCCACCGCCACCATGCGTTTGGCCTTGTTCTGCCCGATGATGTGGCGGTCGAGTTCCGTGACTATCTCTACTGGCGTCAGATCAGTCAGGCGCCTGGTCAGTTCGTCGCTCACGCAGGTTCCTCGCTCTCGTCGGCGCCAGGCTCGTCAGCGGGACCGCCGACCGTGAGCACGGTGGCGTTGCCACTCGTATAGATGTCTATCTCCGCTGCTATGCCGATGGCGGCCCGCGCTATCTCCTCCGCGCTGAGCGCGGTATGCCGCAAGAGCGCCAATGCCGCTGCTTGGGCGTACGGCCCGCCGGAGCCGACGGCAGCGACGGGGTCATCGGGGGCGATGACGTCGCCCATGCCGGAGAGGGTGAGGATCTGCTCCGCGTCTGCCACGAGCAAGAGAGCCTCGAGGTTGCGTAAGGCGCGGTCCGTGCGCCACTCCTTGACCGTCTCCACTGCCGCCCTAAGCAAGTTGCCGCGGTACTGGTCGAGGTAGCCCTCATACTTCTCGATGAGAGTGAAGGCGTCGCTGACGGTGCCTGCGAAACCCGCGAGGATGTCGCCCTCCGCTAGCGCCCTGACCTTCACGGCGCCACGTTTGACGATGGTCTCACCCATCGTCACTTGCCCGTCGCCAGCGATGGCGGTGATGCCGTCCTTGTTGACTGCGACGATAGTCGTACCGTGCATGCGCTCCACCCAAGCAGCGTAGCACCCGCGTTCGGGCGAACGTGGACCGCTGCGTGACGGCGCCTCACCCCGGACCTCACCCCGTCCCTCACCTCGCCCTCGGGCGATACCATGGGTCCCATGTTGCTTGGTCACGGTTTCTCCGGAGGTTGGATAGAAGTCATCGCTGGTCCCATGTTCTCCGGTAAGAGCGAAGAGCTCATCCGGCGCGTAACTCGCGCCGTGATCGCACAGCAGAAGGTGCAGGTCTTCAAGCACGCCATAGACGATCGCTACGCCAAGTTGGCCGTTGCATCGCATGCAGGCCGAACCCTCGAAGCGGAGCTGGTGGCAAGCGCTGGCGAGCTGCTCGCGCGCCTCAACAAGGAGACCCAGGTGGTGGCCGTCGACGAGGCGCAGTTCCTCGACGCCGAAGTCGTGGCCGTCGTCGAACGGTTAGCCGACTCAGGCAGGCGCGTGATCGTGGCGGGCCTCGACATGGACTTCAGGGGCGAGCCGTTCGGCGCCATGCCAGAACTCATCGCCCGAGCGGAGGTCGTCGAGAAGCTAACGGCCATCTGCCGTTGCGGGCAGGCGGCGACGCGCACGCAGCGCCTCATTCATGGCCGGCCAGCGCACTACGACGACCCGACTGTCTTCGTCGGCGCCGCCGAGAGCTACGAACCGCGCTGCCGCTCGTGCCACGTGGTGTTGAGGGGTCTACGCGAAGCCCCACTGTTCCTGGAGCAGGGGGCCGAGGTGCGTGGTTGACGGAAGTTGAAGGGCTGAGCAGCGTACGGCCGCTAGAAGTGCGGTTGTGGGGGGAGGTGCGTTTCTCACACGCGGGCGTGGCTGTCGAGCCGACCTCTCACAAGGCCGCAGCGCTGCTCGCTTACCTCGCCGTCGCGCAAGGGGCCGTGCAACGCGAGGAGCTCGCCGCCCTGTTGTGGGGCCCCGAGCGGCTAGCGAACGTGCGCCAAGCGCTTTACACGCTCAGGTCGCTGCCTGGCGCTGACGAGTGGCTGGATGACGGCGTGACGCGCGTCAGCGTGCGCGCCGTTACCGACGTCGGCCGTCTACGACATGCGGACGAGCTCGAACTGGCAGAACTCGTTGACGGCCTTGACGGGACCGAGTTGTTGGCGGGCTTCGGGACGCGGCTCCCGAGCGAGTACCTCGAATGGCTGGCCCGCGAGCGCGCGAGTAGCGCAGGCCTGGTGCGGCGCGCGTTAGCCGATCGCGCCGCCCAGCTAGAGGGTCTCGGGGAAGTGAAGCGGGCACTCGAGCTCACGGTGCACGCGCAGGCGCACGACCCGTACGACGAGGAACTGCAGCGCTCCGCCATGCGCCTCGCGTACGTCTCGGGGTCAGCCGACGCGGCGCTAGCGGGCTACGCTGCGTTCAGTGAGCGCCTGGCGGCAGAGGTCGGCGCTGAACCGAGCGGCGAGACGCAGGAGCTGGCGCGCCGCATAGAACGCCGCGAACCGCTCGGCCTGCGCGGGACGCTGACGGCCCTCAGCGACTCCGACCGCCGCGCCTTGCAGGCAGTGGCCGTGGCGCGCGGCGCGTTGCGCGTGGACGGCCTCGCGGCCGTGCTCGAGCGGCCAGCGTTCGAGCTGGTCGCCGACCTCGCCCGCTTGGCTGAGCGCGGGTTCATCGACGAGCACCTGGGACTGAACCCCGAGCAGCGCGCCGCCATCCTGACTAGCCTCACTGCCCCGCTTAGGCGCCTTCTCAGTGAACGGATCGTGGCGGTGCTGCGCAACGACGTGACCGCCGACCAGGGCGTGTTGGCGCGCCACCTCCTGGCTGCTGGTGAGCGAGAGGAGGCGGCCAGCCGGGCGCTCGCAGGCGCCAAGGCGGCCGTGGAGCGTTCGCAAGCGCAGGCCGCCGACGAACTCGCGTTCCTCACGCTGTGGGCGGCGCCAACCGAACCGGCGCTGCGCCTCGAGGCCGTCCTGCTGCTCGAGCGCAACGCGGCCAGCCGCATGAACCTCGCTGCGCAAGCCGACTTCCTCGAAGAGGCAGAGCGGCTGGCATGGGAACTTCAGAGCGACGCCGCGCTGGCAGAGTGCAACGTCAGGCGCGCCCGCCTGCTGCTCGCCCGCGGTCGCGTGGGTGAGGGGCTCGAGGAGGCACTCAAGGCGTTGAAGACGGCGCTGCGCATACGAGATGACGGCCTGGTCGCGCGCGCAAGGAACGCGGTCGGGGCGGCGCACTTCTACGCGGGCGACCTTGACGGAGCCGCCGCCGCCTTCGCGGCCAGCCTGAGCGGCGCTGACGACGTCGAGCGTTACCGTGCGCACAACAACCTCGGCAGCATCAACGCCATGCGCGGGCGGCTGGACGAGTCGTACCACCACTTCGACGAGGCCCTGACGCTGGCGAGACGCCACTCGCAGCATCTCGACGTGAGCGCGACCCTCAACAACCTCGCGGCCAGCGCCGAGCGCTTCGGTGATTACCCGCGCGCAGAGCGTCACTTCAGGGAGGGGATAACCGTCGCGCGGCGCGCCAACGCGGTCGGGCGCGAGGCGGAACTGCTCATCAACCTGGCCGTCGTCTACGGCCGGCAAGGTCAACTTGGGCCCGCGTGGAACACCATGGCTGAGGTCGAGGTCCTGGCGCACGAGCTGGCGGATCGGCGCCTGAGCATGCGCGTGTCCGAGCAACGCAGTGAGATCTTGCGCCTCTGCGGCGACCTGCCCGGCGCGATAGACGCCCTGAACGCCGGCCTTGACCTCGCGACTTCTTTGGGCGATGAGCGCAAGCGACTTGCGCTCACGGCGCAACTATTGGCGGCCGAGGCACGCCTCGACCCGAGCGTCACGCCGCGGCTCGAGCAAGCGATCCTAGACCTGGACACCGCGCGGCTCACTGACGTTGCGCCGTGGCTGAGGCTCGAGCTGGCGCTCTGGACCGGCGATATCGCCACCGCGCAGGCGCAACTCGCCCTGGTCGACGAGGCGGAGCTGAAGAGCGCGCACCAGCGCCTCGTGCGCGGGGTCGCCCGCATGCGCCTCGCATTGCTCATGGGGGCCGATGCGGCGTTGAAGCGCGCGGGGCTGGAAGCGCGCGACCGCCTCGTGGACGCTGGCCTCGTACGCCCCAGCCACTCTCACGCGAGCGGGCAACCCCAAGGCGAGCAGGCCGAGGTGATGATCGTCGAACGCCCGAAGGCCCGCTACCTCGCCTGGTTGCTCGAGTCGGACGCTCCAGCGAGCTGGCCGCCCCCGGCCCCGCCGCCAGCCGTAGTTAGCGAGCTAAAGGAACAGGGTGCTGGTCTCCCTCGCGCCATGGCGGCCTCGCTGCTTGAACAGCCTGCAGCCTGGCTCCGGCCGCTGGAGTAGCGCGAGCACGTGCTCCGATCTTTGACGCCTCGTTGACACCGGACCTACTAGTCTGCTCACAACCGCAACGGGTGCCCAGCCGCAACGAGGCCGGGCCGCGCAGTATGCAAGGGCGGCAACGCCGTATGACGTAGCGCGGCGAGAGGTGCAGCGTGACCGACACCAGTCATAGGTTCTTACTCAAGGTCTGGCGCGAGCCGGGAACGCAGGCCAACTGGCACGCGACCCTGCGCGACGCCAGCGATGGCGCGGTCCACCATTTCAAGGCCACCGAGGCGCTTATCGAATACTTGGCTAGCCTCGACGAGGTCGCGGCCCCAGAGAAGCACGCCCAGGAGGAGAGTCAATGAAGAAGAAGTTCGTGATCGGCTGCTTGATCGTGGCCGCCGCCGTCCTCGTGGTTGGCGGCGGCGCAGCCTACTTCTACGTGATCAGGCCGTTGACCAACACCGTCAGGGCGGGCATGGAGCTCCCTAAGCTCGCCGAACTGGACCGCCAGGTGAGCAACAAGCGCACCTTCTCCGTCCCGGCGGGGGGTTTGTTGCAGGCAAGCCACGTCGAGCGCTACCTGCAAGTAACGGGCAGCGTCATGACCGGCCTCAAGGGCAAGGCTAGCGCGTTGGAGGAGAAGTACGCCAGCCTCAAGGACGGCAACCCGGGTATCCGCCAGGTGATCGACGCGTACGCCGACATCATCCGACTAGTCGTGGCGGCCAAGGAGCTGCAAGTGAAGGCCCTCAACGACGCGAACTTCTCCCTCGACGAGTACGCCTGGGTGCGTGGCGCCGTCCTGCAGGCCACTGGCCGAACGCTCGCGTTCGTCAACCTCTCGGCCCTGGCGGCCGGGGAGGTCGAGGAGAGCACGGCGTCAGGCACCACCAGTGTGCCAGAAGCGAACGTGACCTTGGTAGCGCCGTACGCTGACCGCGTCGGCGAGTACCTGCCGCTCGCGACTTTCGGGCTATGAGGCAGCTTCAGCGCAGGTCAGGCCCGTGCGCCGACTTCGTGGCGGGCGCCAGGCGCCTGCTTACGTGCGTGCTTGCCATCGCCATCGCACTGCCGCTGGCACCAAGCGCAGTGGCGCAGGGAGCACTGACTAGCGAGGCGGCTAGGGAACTCGCGCGCCAGCGCAACATGCTCGAGGTGGCGTTGGCCGGCGTCGACAGCAGCAGGATCGACCTTGACGCCCAGCGCCTGGACGCCGCGTTCATGGACGCACAAGAACTCGAGGAGCTGCTGGCCAGCGAGTACCGCTTCGAGCTCTACCGCGGCCTTTTGCGGGGCGCGGAAGCCACGTTCATCTCGCGCGCCGGCAACGCGCTCGACCTCTCCTTCTTGCTGGCTACGCTTCTTGAGGATGCCGGCTACGACGCCCGCATCGCCCTTGGTTCGCTGACAGAGGCAGACGGCGAACGGCTGCTGGAGCGCGTGCTCGAGCCGCTCGCCGCCCCTGAGCGTTCGTCGCCAGACCAGGTCAGGGCGGTGGCGCAAGCTGCCGACGTGAGCGTGGAGGACTTGGAGGAGTTCGGTCGCGCCTTGGCTGCGGTGGAACTCGAGGAGACGGCGCCGTACCTAGAGGCACAAGCCGCCAGCGCCGCGCTACTAGACGCGTTGGCTGCGGCCGGCGTTGTCCTCGCCTCCGACGATCACGCGGCGCTCCTGGCAGAGGCCATGGAGTACGCCTGGGTGGAGTACCGCTTGGGTGACGCGGCCTGGGACGCCATTCACCCGGCATTCGGCGCCCTCCCAGCGCCGCTAGTCGTGGCATACGAGTACATCGAGTCGGCTGTACCCGAGAGCCTCCAGCACCGCCTGCGCGTGGAGGTTGGCATAGAGCGTAAGCGCGGGAACGAGTTCTTCGAAGAACACATCATGACGCCTTGGGAGCGCCCCGTCGCGAACATGTTCGGGGTCAACCTGGCGGTGACCAACTCGCCACTCGATCAGCCAGCGGACGCCACGCTCAAGGACCTAGGCACGACCTTGAGGGAAACCGCCTTCTTCGTCCCGCTGCTCAACGGAGTGCTGGCGCCTGGGGCCATGGCCTTCGACACCATGGGCAACCTCCTCTCGCCCGCCGACGCGGCCAACGCCATGGCAGGCGTGTTCCAGACGGCAGCGAGCAAGATGGGTCAGGCGACCGGACTCCTTGGCGCCCTCGGCACCGACGCCCCAGCAGACATGGAGCCGTTCGCGTTGACTGCCCAGTTCGTCGACGTCATACACGTGGCGCCGGGTGGTGCCGAGAACCGGCAACGCCGCTACGTCTTCGACCGCCGTGGAGGCGCAGCGCGCGTGCAAGGCGGTGCGGAGTTGCTCGACGAGAGCGTGTTGCTGAACGGCATATTGAGCAGCATGGAGTTCATGGTGACGGGAGCATCGTTGCCGACCGACTACCTCGTTGACGACTCGGTGCAGCAGGGCCTGCGCTACTTGGACGCCATCGAGAGGCTGGCACAGAACCCGGACCTCGGTCTGATCGACGGCGTCGACGGCCTGCAGGGCCGCGACCAACTCTTGCTGATGGCGCTCTTCGAGGGGGTCGCGCCTGTAGCGGGCGGCGCCGGTTACCGTGCGGCGCCGACGGTCGTCTCGATCAGGCAGGCGCTGACGATCGGTGAGTCGGTTGGCGGCGAGTTGGGCGTCGACATCTTGCATAGCAGCCGGCGTTTCCTCACGACTGGCCCGTCTGGTGTCGTCAGCGACGCTAACCACGCCGTCCTTGCCGGCGCGTGGGACACGATGGTCGAGCGCCTGTACGTCGAGCGTTTCGCTCAAGGGGTCGACAGCGCCTACTCTAGCTTCGCGGACGGCTCGGGGCCGCTGACGGTGCTGACCGATGTGGCTGAACTACAAGGGTCCGGTGCTCCGGATGCGGCACTGCCAGCCTTGCAACGTGACCTCGCCGCAGGCAACGTGGTCGTGTACGCTAGCGACCACGCTGCTAGCGGCACGGCCTTCAGTTGGTGGCGCGTCGATCCAGCTACGGGGACAACGCTCGGGATAGGTAGCCGCGGCCACGGGAACGCTGCGCTCGAGTACCTCGTTCCATGGCAGATCAGCCTTACCGTCGCGGGGGTCCTGGCCGTTCCAGGTGCCATGATCTGTGCTAGCCAAAGCGGCGACGCCCTGATCATCTGTCTGTGCGACATGGTTACTGGCGTGGTGATCTTCGGGAGCATCGGTCTCGCCGTGGGCGGGGCACTGGCTGGCGCCTCCGCAGCTGTGCAAGTTGGAGTCTCCGTCGGGATGTTCGTAGGGTCGGACATCGGCCTCGGCACGGCGATGCTCACGCCTCTAGGTGGCCCCTGCACGTGGGCGGACCGCCTAATGAGCTTCCAGGCGCCTACGACGTGCATTCTAGGGTGAGCCGCGGCAAGATCGGCGCCGTAAGGTAGCGGCGCAAGGAGGAGCAGATGGATGCCAGTCGACCGGCTCGGATAGCGCGCTCGCCCAGGGGGCGAACCGCGCGAGGAGCGCGCATGGCCTTGCTACGGGTACTGTTCAGCCTCTTCATCGCCACCATGGGCAGCGCGCTAGCGCAGCAGTGCACGTATGAGCTCGAGCCGAACGACACGCCGGCCACTGCGACGAGGTTGACGGGCGCAGGGCCGAACATGATCGCGCCAGCTAGCTTCAACGAGGTCGGCGCCCTCTGCCTCACGGGCACCGTTGGCAGCGGAGATCAAGACGCGTTCAGGTGGGAGGTCACCGAGAAACACGCCAGGCACCGCTGGACGCTCGCCGTGGAGGGTCCGCGCAACGGCGTAACCACGGTTGAGCTCTTCAAGGTGACGTTCGCAGACAACGGCGTGGACGTCACGCAAGTCGAGAAGTACTCAAGCGTGACCACGCCGAACGGCGGCGCGGCGCTGTCTGGCGAGTTCCTCGTGCAGCCTGGCAGCTACTACTTGGGCGTGGCGACGAGTGGGGCCGCCGGGGAGTTCGTCGTCAACGTGACGCCGGTAACGACGTTGCGCTACGGCGCTGGCGACGAGCGCTTCGACGGGGGCGCCCCAAGGGAATACGCGGGTGCGTTCGGTTGGTTCGGGCCGGTAACCGAAGAGCTGGCGGTCAGTGTCAGCATCGACGAGGAGGCCGCCGCGCGCGTGTGGGGCCTGGACCTGTGGGCTGCGTACGGTTCCTCGCCCAAGCTGGTGCTCGAGGGCCCGTCCGGCGTCATCCAGCAAGGCAGCGTTGATGCCAACGGCCGCGTGAGCTTCGCTGGCCTCGGACTGGAGGCAGGCGATTACACGGTCAGGGTGGTTGGTGACAGCGGCATGGTCCGCTTGCGCCTCGAGTCACAAGGAGTCCGCGGCGACGGCGTGGCTGTGGAGCCGAACGACGATTGGGCGCGGGCGACAGTGTTCGCGCTAGGCAGCGACATGCGCGCCACGGTGCAGAACCGCGACGATTACTACCGCATAGACGTAGCGGACGCCGACGCCGGCTTCTACGACCTGACGTTCGAGTCGGCAGACGAGCTGACTTATACCCTCAAGGACGAGACCGGTGCCGCGTTGATGTACTCGCGCCCAGGTGTGTCCCACACTGGCCTGCAGTTGCTGGCAGGCAGTTACCAGCTGTTGGTGGAAGGGTCCAACGGCGTCACGTACAGCATGGCGCTTGCGGCAGGCGCCGGGCCAACCGGTGGCGAGTTGGAGCCGAACGATTACCCCAGGTCTGCCAGTCCACTGCCCGCCAACGGCCAGGTCCGCGGCAAGTTCACTGGCTCAGAGTCGGACGTCTACTCCGTACAGATCGAGGGCGCAGCGCAGCGCTACCGCGTTCAGTTGGTCGGGGCGAGCGTCTCGAGCTTGACCGAGCTGACCGTTTCGGGAGAGAAGCTGGCGCAGGCACGCGGCTCGGCCCGGCTGCGCCTCGACGACCTCTTGCTCATGCCAGGCTTGCACTACTTCGAGGTGCGCGGTGACGCAGGTGAGTACGCCCTCAAGGCCATCTCGTTGGGTGAGGTGGAAGTCGGCGCGGCCGAGGCGACACCAGCCAGCGACAACGCCCTGACGCCGGCAGCCGCTGGCGCGCCGGTCGCGGAGGCGGCTGCTGCCGCCGAAGCGCCCCTTGCCGCAGTGCTGGAACCGGGCCCGCCTCCGCCGGCAGGCACGCTGGAGCTGGAGCCGAACGATGACCCGAGTCGCGCCATGCGCGTCGTACCCGGCCAAGTCTACGTAGGTCGCCTGACGGGCGACAGCGACGACTACTACCGCTTCTACCTAGCAGACGACCAGTACGTGATCATCGAGGTCGTACCACCCTCAGGCGCTCCGCCCATCGACGTGTACCTCTCCGAAACCGGTTGGGTCGAGTACCCAGCCGACGCAGTCGACACCACCACCCGGATCGAGCGCAACTTCCTGGCGGGCGATCACTCGTTCTACCTGAACGCGCCAGCTGTCGAGTCGGACGGGTACTACCAGCTCAGGATGACCCTTGCCGGTAGTCTGCTGCCGCCGGTGGACGCCGAGCCGAACGACTCGAGGGCAACCGCAAGCGCGCTGCCTACCGAACTACGTTGGGACGGCCGCGTTGGTGAGTACCACGACGATGACTACTTCCGGCTGCCCGTCTTCGACGAACCCACGACCGTCACGCTCACCCTGACGGGCACAGCTAGCGAACGGGCTATCGGGGCGGACCTGCGCACGGAGTCGAGCACCCTGTCGTTCACTGAACGCGGCGATTCCAAAGCAGGCACGCCGTGGCGTTGGACCGTGCCGGCGGGTGAGCAGACCTACCTGCGCGTCAGCGGCGGTTCGCTTTACAGCGCTACGGTCGAGTTCGGCAGCCAGCCAGATCCCGCCCAGTTGCTGCCGCGGCGAGACGCTAGCGAAGTGGCGGTAACCCTAAGCACGCAGGCGGATGCACTCGCTGCCTACTGGTACGAGGGGCAAGTCCTGAACCTCACGGCCCACGTCGAGAACCGCGGCACGGCGCCGCAGGACCTTACGTTGGCAGCGGCGAGCAGCCACGCTGCCGTGCGCGTCGTGCTCGAACCGCGGCTGACGCTAGCAGCGGGCGAGAGTCGCGACGTCGCCGTCAAGGCCTACTTGCCGAGCGACATGCGCGACGACCTGCCGTTACTCGTCGAAGTCATGGCGACCGGCCCAGGGGGTGCGAGCAGCGCGGCGATCGAGGCGGCGCTGTCGTGCGAAGCTCTGCCTGTTGGCGCCACCGCGTACTGGCCGCTGCCAAACGGCATGCTCGGCAAACTCGACGTGCTGCGCACTAGCTTCGGCGCTGGCATCCACGGCCAGTCCAACTACGAGCGCCGTGACCTAGTGCTCATCGACGGGCGCGTTGGCCCTGGAACGGGCGGCTACCTGGCGCTCGACCACTCGCCGACCTACCGTTTGGCCGGCGACGCCGCCGTCACTCTCGTGGGCGCGACCCTCGACCCTCGCTCGGACGCGAAGCGATCCGATTCCCTCAAGGCCTTCCGCATCGAGACCTCACTTGACGGGACGAACTTCACGAGCGCGTACCAAGGGGTGCTCAAGGCTGCCGGCATAGAACAGGCGTTCGAGTTCGCTGCACCCGTTCAGGCGCGCTACGCGAGGCTCGTTTACGTCAGCGCTCAGTCCGACAGAAAGGACGCCTACCTCGGGGAGTGGAAGCTCCTCGCAGCCGAGGACGGCCTACTCGGCGAGATCAACCTCGCCGCCCGCGAGAATGGCGGGCACGTGGCGTGGAGCGAACCGTTCGTCGGGAGCTATGGCGCTGCCATGCTCACGCCGGACGACGGTCGCGGCAGCACCGTCGACCTGCGGGACACGGGAGCGTTCACGTTCGTAGTGGGCTTCCACGAGAACCGCGCCGCACAGGTAACGCGCATCGAGTGGCAAGAGGAAGCTTCCGCTCAGGGCACGCCGGCGAGCATGTTCCCGGACGTGACCGTCGAGGTGAGCCTGACGGGTGGGGCCGGACCGTGGGCGCCAGTGGCGGACTGGCACCTAGAGCGCGACGCTACCGGCCTAGCGACCCTCGACTTCAGTGAACCCATCTGGGCGCGCTACTTGCGCTTCACGGCAGCGGCCACGTTGGGTGCGGACGGCGCCCTTGGCCGCAACTACTACCCGCCGGACGTGTTGCGCGTGATCGAACGCGCGCCGGACACCGAGTACCGCTCTGCGCTCGGTGAGTGGGGCGCTAACTCGCCAACGGCCATATTCGAGTATCTGAACCCGCCTAGCGTGGCGCAGAGTGCTGACGACGGGGGCAACGACTCGCTGGCGCAAGCTGCTCAACTAACAGTCGGTCGCCAGGTAACGGGCACGGTCCAAGTGGCGGTCGATGAGGACTGGTACAGGCTGACCATCCCGGCCGGGCAGAACTACCTCGAGCTGACTCTTGGCGGAGACCCTGCCATCGCCTACCGTTACGAGGTGGTCGGAGCTGACGGGCGCGGGGTCGGCTTCGACGAGCGCAGTGTCGGAGACGGTGTGGTGCTCACGCTGTTCGGGACGCCTGGCGACTACTACCTACACCTGTGGGAGCCGAAGCGCACGGTGGTGTTCAGCTGGGACACGAGCGGCTCCGTCAACCCTTACCAGGCCATCACCTACAACTCGTTGGCAAGCTTCGCTAGCGGCCTCGACGGTGAGCGGGAGGCCGCCCAGCTACTCGCGTTCGACGACCCTGGCCCCAGGTGGCTACTACCTTTCTGGTCGACCGATCCTGAGCGCGTGCAACGGGCGATCGTCGAGTTCGATCGCAAGTCTGACTCGAGCTCGTCAGAGACCGCGCTCCTCGAGGCGACGAAGGCGTTGGCTGACCGCGAAGGCACCCGCGCCATACTGTTCATGACCGACGCGGAGTCGCCCTCCCCCCAGTACACACCTGAGTTGTGGCGCGCCTTCGAGCGCGTGCGCCCGCGCATCTTCACCTTCGAGATCAGCTCGGCAGGTAGCGACTACGCGCAGGACCTGATGCAGGACTGGGCCGACGTCAACTCAGGTGTCTACGCCTTGGCCGCTGGTGTCGGCGACTTCGACGCTGGCTTCTCCCGCGCCTCGTGCCTCCTGCGGCGCCCGAAGCAGTACACGCTCGCGCTCGACGTCCGTAGCGAGCCCCTACCAGGGCCGGGCAGCCTAGCGGTGCGCGCGGCGCCAGGCGCCGCGCAGGC
>Ga0209916_1001589_pt1 | contig 17630 bp, 18 predicted proteins | sample ThiBio_1000_plan_FD_183956 | JGI IMG/M metagenome (GOLD analysis project Ga0209916, IMG submission 183956) | Wastewater bioreactor microbial communities from Cape Town, South Africa - Thiocy_solids_2 (SPAdes) | ecosystem: Engineered > Bioreactor > Thiocyanate-remediating > Anaerobic-Aerobic ... | reverse complement strand
CCCTTTCGGGCCACCGCGACGACATCGGCACGGAACTCTTTGGGGAACGGTTTGGGCATGTCGAGCATCCTTCCAGCAAGGACCGAATCCTCACAGGCAAGGAGTCAACCGAACCGGGGGCAGTCCCGGAAGCAACGATTCAGTTCGGCGTGGTACCTGCCGAGAGCCCGAACGGTGATAGCTGGCGCCAAGTAACTTGGGTGCGCTGCCCTTCTTAGCCTCATCTCATAGCAGCTGCGGATCGTTGATCAAGGATCGTTCTACGGAATGTAAGCGATCTCGTCCCGGGAGGCCCAATGGAGTCACTGATCGTCGTGACCCGACCCCGTTGGCGGTGCGCCTAGCCGTCGACGTGTCGATCTCCATCTGATCGGCCTCCGTCGCGGACGACGTACATTGGGTGTTCGGGCTCCTCGGAGCCGTGGTCGCGTACGTTCGGCACGGGCGACGTCTGATTGCACCCATACTTTGGGTTCGAGTTGACGCCATGCCGGGCCAGCGCGAAGACAGGGGTCGCGACGATGGGCAGGCCGATGCTGGTGATCGTCGGGGTCGTGATCGCCCTGGTCGGACTGCTGTTCACGCTCCAAGGTGTCGGCATCGTGAAGGGCAGCGCCATGACCGGCACCACGCTGTGGACGGTGGTCGGCCCGGTGATCATCGCGGTCGGTCTGGCGGTGGTTGTTATCGGCTTGTGGCGCCGCGGCCACTGACCCGTCGCACCGTGCCGACCAACACGCGGCGGCCAACCTCGACCTCGGTGAGCGCCACACACGACCAGCCGAGATACCAGGAGTTGATCGGCGTCCGCTCGCCGGTCGTTGACCGGACGGCGATGAGGCAGCGTGAGGGGATCGGGTGCACGACGCGATGCTGCACTCCGGCGTCGGCCGACTCTTGCCGTCGACCCGGGGTCACGTTGCTAGACGGTCTCGAGGGGTCGCCCGGGCCAGCCGCGTTGTGAGCCTGGCCCAGGCCAATGCGCCGATGAGGCCCGTCAAGGGAAATTCCATAGTCAGCGCGGCGTACACCAATGAGCCGCCAATGGCGGGCATCAGTTCCGCTGTTGAAGGAGCGCCCAGGACGCCGGCAGCGATGCCTGCCCCCAGTACGGCCAACAGTCCAAGTCCGACTCCAGGCCAGAACGGATTGGATCGATCTGCATAACGGCGAGTAGAACGACCCAGGGCGAACACCGATACGGCCGCCGCGACCACCGCGGCCGCTGCCAAGTGGGGCGGGAGCAACGGGCCCAGAACTTCTGGCCGTACTGCGTATCCCAGGAACGCCTCGAGCACCAGCAGAAGCGCCCCGCCGACCGTGACCACTGCCACAGTGCCGGCGCCCACCACCATCGGACAACGACGGCCCCCGCCGACCCGGCTACTGGACATGACAGTCCTGGTTTACCGCATCGGACCACTCGGTATGCTGCCGGCCGGCGTCTCCACCGTGTTCATCGTTTCTGGTGCCCGGGATCGTCGGAGCAGGTCGGGCAGGGTGCGCCTGCCAGCGGTCGCTCGGTCCAAACGGACCGTATTCCAAGCGCGAACGCACCGCATCCCGCCCCGAGCGCCCCACCGACCAGAGCGCACGGCAGCCCCACTTCGATGACGGCGAACCACGCCGTCGGCGGATAGGCGTGCAGGCCAACGACGAGTCCCACGACGCCCCCCAGTGACGCGAACGCGGCCGCGGCGTAGGCGGCGAATCGACCCAGAACACGGCCGGTCGACCGCGCGTTGCGCGAACACTCCCCGACCGACGCTGCCATCACGATCGCCTCCAGTGTTCGGCGACATGCCAGTAGCTGAGCAGTTGCTCAACTGACATACTAGGCAGCATTGAGCAGTCGGTCAAGAGCCGTTTCGCGAGATCGGAAAGGCACCGGACATGGGGTCTACATCTTCGCCGCCTTCCGGCGACAGCCCAGCGGGGTCTGCTGGCACGAAGTCCCGCTTGATCCGTGCGGCGCAGCAGACCGTGCGGGAAGAGGGCCTGGCGAACACCTCCGCGCGCACCATCGCAGCCCGGGCGGGCGTCAGCCAGGGCCTGATCTTCTACCACTTCGGCACCGTCAGTGAACTAGTCGAGGCAGCATCGATCGACGCCGTCGATCGGAGCATTCAGAGCTACCGGACAGCCCTGGCGCAGGCGGCGTCGCTGGCCGACCTGCTCGCCGTCGGTGACGAGCTTCGTCGACGCGAGCGCGACACCGGCAACGTGACCTTCATGGCTCAAACGATGGCCGGCGCGCAACACGACCAGGTCCTCGCACGGGCCGCCCACTACGCCATGTCCGCCTGGGTAGCACAGACGCGAACCGTTCTGAACCGCGTACTGCGCGACAGCCCACTGGTTGACGTCGTCGACACCGACGACCTCGCCCACCTGATCGCGGCAGGATTCATCGGGCTGGAACTCTACGACGCTGTCGACCCGGACGGCTCCGCCAGCGCGTTCCAGGCCCTACGATCTCTCGACGCACTCGCTAGCACCCTCGACGGGCTAGGCCCAATGGCACGGCGCGCCATCCACGCGGCAATCCGACGGCGCGACTAACCGCCGTAACAGCCCGATGGCGGAAACCCAAGCGGGCAACAAGATCCCACGTGTTCGCTAGCGGATCGGCATACGGCATGGGCCATCGCCGCGGTCCAGGGACGAAGATCGTCGATCAGAACAGCGCGGCGATGTGCGGCCAGGCCGCGGCGCCAAGACGGCGGTCCGCCTCCTCGTTCCCGCCCCGAGCCATTCGAGTACCGGTGGTCACGACGGGCTCGCCGGTAGGACGGTTCGGTGGCCGGCGCGCAGGTCGGTCACCACCGTGGTTGCAAGGCCACGAAGCTTGCGGCGCTCGCTGATCCGCTCTGCCTGCTCGAGGCTAGGCCACACTCGGTCATCACCACCCGCGACCAACAGGACCTGCGGGATCCCCTCGACCGGGATCGCGGTCCGACCCATATCGGTCTGGTTGGCGAACGACCGTCGGTATAGATCGAGGAAGCTGGGCGGATCCTCCACAGGTTCCCAGTCGCGGCACAGGGGCACGAAAGGCAGTGGTTCAGTATCCGGGCCCCAATGCGAGACCATCCGGCCGTCGGGCATGATCCCTGGCCAAACCACGTCCGATGGCGCGAACGCGATGACGGCCGAGGCCAACAGCGAGTAACAGCCGGACAGCAGCGCCGCCTCGGCACCGAACGAGGTCCCGCAGACCACGACGCGGTCGCACTCGCTCGCGAGCGCGACCGCGCAATCCAGGAAGCGCTCGAGCGGGACCGGCAACGGCCCTGCCGGCTGGTGCGGGCCGCCTCCGTGTTCGGTCACCGTACGCAATACACAGTTGACAGAATGTAATCATTAGACTGGACCAGAGTCGTCGAAGGTCCAAATATATTCACTCATTCGGGCCACACCGGCAAAGATCTTCACGTACTGTAGTCATCGGAGAGGCCGACCGGCGAGCCAGACACAAATGGTGGACCGGTCGTCCAAGGCTGGGTATCCGGAGCCGGATGCCCTTTGACTGGGGAGCCACCAATGTTCAAGACCTTTCGGGCCGCCACCGCAATTGCCGGCATCGCAGCGACCGCATTGGGGGCGGTGCTACTACTTGCGGGCCCCGCATCCGCGAGTCCGCCTGGGCCAACCGGTCACAAACAGACGATCTGTCACCGGACCAATTCCGACACCAATCCCTACATCCGGGAGACGGTTGATGTTGCGTCCATTCTCAAAAAGAGCGGCCACGACAGCCACACCGGTCCGGTGTGGAACTCCACGCTCAAGCCGAGCCACATCAAGTGGGGCGACATCATCCCGGCGTTCACCTACACGGACAAGAAGGGTCACCCCGAGACCTATCCCGGCATGAACGACGGAGCCGCTGGGCAGGAGATTTGGGCTAATGGCTGCCAGGTGCCTGGCGCACCGACCACAACGACGGAGCCACCGACCACCACAACCGAGCCACCGACCACCACAACGGCCGTGACCACCACAACAGCGGCAACCACCACAACAGCGGTAACCACCACGGAGCCACCGACCACCAGTGCGGTCACCACCACGGAGCCACCGACCACCACAACAGTGGTGACGACCGGCACGGGATCGGTCAGCACCGAACCCAGTTCCTCATCGTCCTCGACCGTCCCAGCGAGCATCACCGTGCTGCCAACGAGCCGCAGCATCACCTCGCCGGTGTCGACCTCACCGCAGACCTCACGGCCCGAGTCACGCTCGACACAGAGCAGGTCCTCGGCCACCACATCGTCGCAGACGATCCAGGTGCTCCCGGCGAGCAGCGCGATCACTCCCCCGTCCTCGACGCCACCCGCCCCGTCGGCCACCGCGCACACCGGGCAGTCCTTCGGCCCGCTAGGAGCCCTGATCCTCGGCGGCGGCATCCTGCTGTTGCTGTCGAGCTGGTGGCTGCGCCGCGGCCACCGTGCCCGCTAGCCCGGTCGGTCGACACCGAGCACGCCCCGTGCGCACTGCGAACGACCGGCGGCCCCGAGGATCCACCGTCCTCGGGGCCGCCGGCCTGGTCGCAGTGCTGATCGCCGGGGGCACGCTGTTGCCCGGATCCGTGCCCCGGGACGAACTGTCGAATGCTGTGGGTGCCTCAGCGTCCAGTGTCGACTCGACCATCACGCACGTGCCGCGGCCGACGCATACCCCGACATACCCCTCGGTCGGCGCCGCTGGGGAGCAGCAGACCCAGGCGCCCGGCACCGTGACCACGACCGAGCCCGTCACGACGCCACCGAACACATCGGTACCGGCGACGGCATCGCATCCGGACGCTTCGGCGCGCCACGAGATGCCAGCCATCGCGCCGTCCGCAGCCCTCAGCCTGTCCATTCCGTCCATCGACGTGGATGCGCCGGTGCTGCCGGTGGACTCCCGGCCCACCGGGCAGACCAACGCCTGGGGCGGCCCCATCTATGAGCGCATCGACTTCCCCGTCGACGATGCAGTCCGCCAGTGGGTCCGGCGCGGTGACCCGAATTCGCTGTCGGCCGCGCAATCCGCCGGACACGTCCAGGCGTTCGACCGGGTAGTGCTCTATGGGCACGCCAGCGACATCGGGAACCACCTGGTGTTCCAGAACCTGTCCGCGCTCAAGCCTGGCGCTCGGATCGTCGTGACCACCACGAAGGGCCGGTTCACCTATCGCGCGACGATGGTGACCAGCAGCCAGAAGGCAGACCTCGACCAGTTCGCGCCGCTGTACGACTACCCCCAGCACGGGCAAAAGGAGATCGCCCTGGTCGCGTGCCTGCCCGACACCTCACTGAACACGGTCGTCATCGGTGTGCTCGTCACCGCCGAACGTAGGTGACCCTGCCTGCCACGGACCACGACCCGCCGCCAGCCGGAATCGATCGGGGCTATCCGGTTGGCGCGGTGGCGGACACCCGATCCGGAGCGCGCTCCAGTGTGATGTGAGTTACAGTTCTGGGTATCGAACCTGGTGAGTGAACACAGTCCACCCGAGGGGAGAGAGGTCGCCATGCTGGTCCGGGACGTGCTGGCCGCCAAGGGCACCGCGGTCGCCACCATCGCACCCACCGCCACCGTGACAGAACTCGTCGCCGCACTCGCCGAGCACGGCATCGGCGCGCTGGTGGTCAGCGGCGACGGATCGAGCATCGACGGGATCGTCAGCGAGCGTGACGTGGCCCGCGGTCTGCACACCCGTGGCGCCGACCTGCTGGCCCGGCCGGTATCCGAGGTGATGACGGCCCGGGTGCGCACCTGCCGGCCGGAGGAATCCATCCGCGACATCGCCCGCGTGATGACCGACGGCAGGTTCCGGCATCTGCCGGTACTGCAGGACGGGCAGCTGGCCGGGATCGTCTCGATCGGCGACATCGTCAAGAAGCGGATCGACGAGTTGGAGGCCGAGGCCGATCAGCTGGTCGGCTACCTGTCCACCGCGCAGTAGTCGGAGCGTAAGCCTTCGAGCGTTGGTTAGGCTCTCCTAACTCACCTGTGCGAGGATGGCGTGATGGTCGCCAGCAACCTCGTCGTCACCCATGCCCCGTCCGGCCTGGTGCATGCCACGGTTCAGCGCGCCGAGCAGCTCTCGCCGCGGATCAGGCGTGTCACCCTCGGCGGCGGGGACCTGCACCGGTTCGTGCCGCTGGGCTTCGACCAGTGGGTGCGGCTGGCGATCCCGGTGCGGGAGGGCACCGAATTCGACCGGCTCGCACCGCGATTCGACATGAAGGGATATCTGCGCTACCTGACGCTGCCGCGTAGCACCCGGCCGGTGATCCGCAATTACACGATCCGGCAGGTCCGCCCGGACCCGACCGAGCTGGACATCGACTTCGTGGTGCACGGCGATGCCGGTATCGCCGGTCCCTGGGCCGCCGCCGCCGGCCCCGGCGAGCAGGTGGCGTTCATCGACCAGGGCTGTGGGTGGCGCCCGGAAGGCTGCCCCGTGCCACCAGACTGGACGCTGATCGTCGCCGACGAGAGCGGCCTGCCCGCGGCGGCCGGCGTGCTGCGCGACCTGCCCCGGGATACCGCCGGCCACGCGATCATCGAGCTGATCGACCCCGCAGACCGGCAGGACATCGACGCCCCCGACGGCGTCAGCGTGCACTGGCTGACCCTGGCACCGGGCGGCGAGCCAGGCTCCGCGGCACTGCCCGCACTCCGGGCGCTCGAACCGCTGCCCGGAACCCCGTACGCGTTCGCAGTCGGCGAGCAGGCGCTGGCCGTCGGGGCCAGGCGGTACCTGGTCAACGAGCGGGGCGTGCCGAAGGGCAATATCACCTTCTCCGGCTACTGGCGGCGCGGCAAGGCGCACTGACCGCCGCTGGGCAGATCAGGGCCGACCGCCCGCTCCTCTGGTCGCGGATTCCCCGACGACTCCGTCACCGCCGTCGGCCTCCGCCGCGCGAGTGTCGCCGACATCTCCGTCACCGCCTGGGTTGTCGCCGGGTGGGCCGACCCCATCGGCCGTGTCAGCGCCCTCGGCGACCGACTCGGCGACCCGACCGCCGTCCCCGTCGCCGGGCGACTCACCCGGCCGGCCGGCCGGGTCGTCGAAGCTCGCCGGCACCCGACGCAGGTGCCGGTTCAGCGACTTGATCAACAGGAACAGCGCCAGGCCCAGCAGGAGCCAGATCAACAGCCCGATCGGCGCGGCCTTGCCCCACTCCGGGCCCTTACCGGAAGCCGGGTCGGAATCGCCCGGCGGCGCCGCCGCCCACAGCGCCGTCAGCGGGCCGGCCAGCGCGGCATTCACCGTGTCGCTCAGTGCACCGATCATGGGCTCACCCGCTCGGCCACGCCGGCGAACAGATCGTCCTCGGGCAACGGCGAGTCGACCAGCGACCGGGCCAGCTCGTAGTCGTCGGTGCCCCAGGCCTGCGCCTCGATGTCGTGCGGGATCGCGAACCAGTGCGCATCCGGGTCGATTTGTGTCTCGTGCGCGCGCAGCGCCGCATCCCGGACACCGAAGTACTCCGATGCGGCGATCCGGGTGGTGATCTTCTCGCTGCGGTCCGAGCGGTTGCGCTCGTCCATGTGGGCGATCCACTCGTCGAACGGACCCTCGCCGGTACGCGCCCGCACCGCTTCGTTGACCGCCCGCAGCCGCGCCCGGGAGAATCCACCGTGGTAGTAGAGCTTGAGCACCTGCCACGGCTCGCCGGCATCCGGGAAGGCGTCCGGATCGGCGGACGCCTCGAACGCCCCCACCGACACGACATGGCACCGAATGTGGTCCGGATGCGGGTAGCCGCCCTGCTCGTCGTACGTGATCATCACGTGCGGTCTGAACGTCCGCACCAACCGCACCAACGCCTCGGTCTCGGCTCGTGGGTCCAGCGCACCGAAGCACCCCTCGGGCAGCTCCCAGGTCTCCGGCGGACCCTCGTGGTAGCCGGAGTCCTGGTAGCCCAGCCAGACGTGGTCCACGCCCAGAATGTCTGCCGCGCGGGCCATCTCGCGCTTGCGCACCTCGGACATCGGCTCGTCGGTCACCTGGTACTTCGGGTTGAGGATCTCGCCTCGCTCCCCGCCGGTGCAGGACACCACCATCACCCCCGCGCCGGCGGCGGAGTACTTGGCCAGCGTCGCCGCCCCCTTGCTGGACTCGTCGTCAGGGTGCGCGTGCACCGCCATCAACCGCAGTGGGGCGGCCGCCGCCCGAGCGGACCGCTGAGCCCGTTCGGCCACCACATCCCGCATGCCGTCGGCGCCCGCTGCGGCGTCAACACCGTTGCCGGCGACGCCCTGCCCGGCCACCGCAGCCACGGCGGCCGGGGGTACCTCGTTCACCACAAACCGATCCTTTCCCTGCACCATCGACCCTGGCCGGAGCCGCCGCACGCCCAAGCCCGACCCGAGCGGCACCCGGCCTCGGACCCATTGTCCCCCCGGGCTGCGACGATCGGAATCGACCGGCCATCAGTGTCGCATCGCCGCAGGTGACGGGGCATCCCGGCCCGCCCCGTCCGGGGCTGCGGACCGCCGCCGACGTGGCGCACGGCGGGCACCTCCCGGGTGAATTCGAGCGCCGGCGATGACGCACCGTGGTAGGCTCGTCGCCAGTTGACGCGGCTCCTGCGGGGGCCGCGACGTCGTCTGCGCCCCGGAATGTCCCGTGGAAACACGTGGAAGCTCGCCGAGGCGCACCCGATGCAGCACCCCCGCCCGACCCTCGGGCGGACCGACCGGCCCACCCGGATGCGGGACGGCCCGGTCATTACTGGCCCGCGCAGCCACCGGCCGCGCGGGCCGCACGCATAGTGAGGAGTAATCATGACCGCAGCGAGTGAGACCTGGCTGACTCAGGACGCCTACGACCGGCTGAAGGCGGAACTCGACGAGCTGGTGGTGAACCGCCCGGTGCTGGCGGCCGAGATCAACGCACGCCGCGAAGAGGGCGATCTGAAGGAGAACGGCGGCTACCACGCGGCCCGCGACGAGCAGGGCAAGCAGGAGGCGCGGATCCGGCAGCTGCAGGAGCTGCTGCGCACCGCGCAGGTGGGAGTGCGCGCCGCCGACGACGGCATCGTCGAGCCGGGCATGGTCGTCACGATCGCCTACGACGGTGACGACGATCAGGAGACGTTCCTGGTGGGCTCCCGCGAAGAGGGCGCCCACGGGTCGATGAAGGTGTACTCGCCGCAGTCGCCGCTCGGCAAGGCGATCCTGGGCGCTGCCCGCGGCGAGGCCCGGGAGTACGAACTGCCCAGCGGCAAGACCCAGAAGGTCACCATCATCGACACCAAGCCGTTCTGACCCGGGGACATGGCCGGCGGCGCCGGTGCGCCACCGGCCATGTCGTCGCGAACAGCGCTGGCAGGCCCCCGGTGTGTAAGAACACGACGGTGTCCCCGCGTCGATCATCCGGCGGTGACGATCCCGGCGGTGTCAGTCCTCGATCCGGACGCGCAGCCCCGACCCGGTGAGCGCGTCGATCAGCTCCGTGGCGTGATCGTGGCCGCGGCACTCCAGCCGCAGGCTGACCTGCACGTCGCCCAACCGCAGGCCCGAGCCCACCCGCGAGTGGACCACGTCCACCACGTTGCCGCCCAGCTCGCCGATCCGGGTCAGTAGCCCCGCCAGGGAGCCGGGCCGGTCCGGGATGTCGATGCGCAGCGACAGGAATCGCCCGGCGGCCACCAGGCCGTGCTGGGTGACGTGCAGCAGCACCAGCGGGTCGATGTTACCGCCGGACAGCACCGCGACCACCGGCGGCGTGAATCTCTCGGGCCCCGTCATGATTGCCGCGATCGTGGCGGCACCGGCCGGCTCGACCACCAGCTTGGCGCGTTCCAGGCACAGCAGCATCGCCTGCGAGATGTCGCCCTCGCTGACCGTCACCACGTCGTCCACCAGGGTCGACACGTGCCCGAAGGTCAGCGCGGTGGGTTCGCCGACGGCGATACCGTCGGCCAGGGTAGACATCTCGGCCAGCCGCACCGGATGCCCGGCGGCCAGCGAACCCGGCCAGGCCGCGGCCTGCTCGGCCTGCACGCCGACGACCCGAATCTGGGGCCGCAGGCCCTTCGCGGCCGCCGCGATGCCACTGATCAGCCCGCCGCCGCCGGTGGCCACCAGCACGGTCGCGACGTCGGGCACCTGCTCCAGGATCTCCAGGCCGACGGTGCCCTGGCCACGCAGGATGTCTGGGTGATCGAACGGATGCACCAGCACGGCGCCGGTGTCCGTAGAAAACTGCCGGGCCGCCACCAGTGACTCGTCGAGGTTCTCGCCGACCAGGTGCACCGTGGCGCCATAGGCGCGGGTGGCGGCCAGCTTGGCGATCGACGCCCCGACCGGCATGAACACGGTGGCGCTGGTGTCCAGCATGGAGGCGGCGAGCGCGACGCCCTGGGCATGGTTACCCGCCGACGCGGCCACCACGCCATGGGCCCGCTCGGCGTCGGACAGCCGGGAGATCCGGGTATAGGCGCCGCGAATCTTGAACGAGCCGGTGCGCTGCAGGTTCTCGCACTTGAGGTGCACCGGGCCGCCGACCAGCGTCTCCAGCGGGCGCGAGGTCTCCATCGGGGTGCGCCGCACGACCGGTGCCAACAGCTCGGCGGCAGCGCGGATCTCGTCCACGGTCACGTGTTCCATGAATCCGAATCCTGCCAGCGGGTCGGAAGCGCTGCGAAGCGGGGTCCTCTCCACCCCGCACGGATCAACTCGGCTGGGATGCACCAAGTTCGCCCCACCAGCACCAGTAGCCACATTTTGACCACGTTCGTGCATCCGGGCTCCCTGGGCCCGCGCCCGGCAACCGACCGATCGACGCCGGTCAGTCGGAGTGCGGCCAGTACGCCCGCGGCTGCAGGATCACCGCCGCCGCCCCGACCAGCCCCGCGTCGCCGCCCAGCATCGCCGGGACCACCCGCGGCAGCGCCGCGAAGTCCAGCGCCGCATACCGGGCGTAGGAGTCGGCGATCGGATCGAACAGCACCGCACCCGCTGCCGCCACCCCGCCGCCGATGACCACCACATCCAGATCCAGCAGCGTCACGGCGCCCGCGACGGCCCGCCCGATCGCCTCGCCGGCCCGACGAAACGCCGCCAACGCCACCGGGTCTCCCGCCCAGGCGCGCTCGGCCACCCGGGCCGCGTCCACCAGCGGCTCTGCGCGGTCCGCCGTGTGCTCGGCGGCCCAGGCGCCGATCGCGGTGCCGCTGGCGATCGCCTCCAGGCACCCGGTACCGCCGCACGGGCAGGCCGGACCGTCCGGATGCACCGAGACGTGCCCGATGTGCCCGGCGTTGCCGGTGGTACCGGGCACCACGCGGTCGTCCAGGATCAGCCCGCCGCCGACGCCGGTGGACACCACCATGCCCAGCACGTTGCGCCGGCCCCGCGCGGCGCCGCGCCAGTGTTCGGCCACCGCCACGGAAACCGCGTCACCGAACATCCGGACCGGCAGCCGGTAGCGCTCGGCCAGGCGATCCCGCAGCGGGAAGCCGCGCCAGGCCGGAATGTTGACCGGTGAGACGGTGCCGGCCAGCGCATCCAGCGGCCCGGCCGTGGCCACACCGAGCCCCGGTAGGCCGGCGGCCTCGTCGGGATCCACGCCCCCGGCGTGCAGCACCTCGCCCACGGCGCCGGTCAACGCGTCGAACACGCACTCCGGGTCATCCGTCGCCGGGGTGGGCACGCGCTGCGAGCACACGATCTCGCCCAGCTCGCTGACCAGGGCTGCCCCCATCTTGGTGCCGCCGATGTCGATCGCCAGTGCCCGCATGGGTTCAGATTCTGCCGGATGGGCGGGCCGTCGCGGGCCCGGCTCGGCGAGTCCGCTGCGCCCCGACGGCCCTGCCGCCGATCAACCCCGCACGGATCGACCAGCGCGGCGCCGGCTCAGGCCAGCGCGTCGGACAGGTCGGCGAGCAGGTCGTCCACGTCCTCGATCCCGACCGATAGCCGGATCAGGTCGGCGGGCACCTCCAGTGTCGAGCCCGCCACGCTGGCGTGCGTCATCAGATGCGGGTGCTCGATCAACGACTCCACCCCGCCCAGCGACTCCCCCAGGGTGAACAGCCGAGTGCGGGCGCAGACCTTGACGGCCTCCTCGACCCCGCCGACCACGGTGAACGACACCATGCCGCCGAACCGGCGCATCTGCCGGGCCGCCACCTCGTGCCCCGCGTGCCCGGGCAGGCCCGGATAGAACACCCGACCGACCTTGGGCAGACCGGTCAGCAGATTCACCACGGCCTCGGCGTTGTCACAATGCCGATCCATCCGCACGGCAAGGGTTTTCACACCGCGCAGGGTCAGCCACGAGTCGAATGGCTGGGCCATGCCACCCATCGACTTGAGGTGAAATCCGAATGCCTCGCCCAGCTCGTCGTCGCTGGTGATCAAGGCGCCGCCGATCACGTCAGAGTGTCCGCCCAGGTACTTGGTGGTGGAATGCAGCACCACGTCGGCACCCAGCGCCAGCGGAGTCTGTAGATAAGGAGAGGCGAACGTGTTGTCCACCACCAGTTTTGCACCCACGCTGTGCGCGATGTCCGCCAGTGCGGCAATGTCGGCGATACCCAGCAATGGGTTGGTGGGAGTCTCGCACCAGATCAGCTTGGTGGCCGGCGTGACGGCGGCCCGCACAGCATCGGCATCGGCCAACGGCACGGGCGTGTGCGCCAACCCCCATGGCACGCCGATCTTGTCGATCAGCCGAAAGGTACCGCCGTAGGCATCGTTCGGGATGATCAGGTGGTCGCCGGGACGCAGCATCGCGCGGATCAGGACGTCGGCGGCAGCCATGCCACTGGCGAACGCGTGTCCGTGCCGTCCCCCCTCCAGGCTGGCCAGCGCGGTCTCCAGCGCCGTTCGGGTGGGATTGCCGGCACGGGAGTAGTCGTACCCGGCCCGCGTCACCCCGACCTGATCCTGCGCGTAGGTCGAGGTCTGGTAGATCGGCACCGTCACCGCTCCCGTCAGCGGGTCTGGGTCCTGGCCTGCGTGGATGGCCCTGGTCGCGAAGCCGTCGGTGGGAGTCACACCGTCACCATAGGTCGCCTGAATTTCTGCCTCCAGATGGGCACCCCCGAGTGGCGACCTGCGCCAACGCGTCACGACCCGAATCTGGGGGCAGAATTTCAGACTCCCCCGCTATCTGACGGTTCCGATGGGGGTCTCGCCGCTGGGGCGCGACAGCCGGTGCGCCCAGCGGCGGGTGGCGGGCAGCAACGCCAGAGCCAGCACCACGATACCGCCCCAGTACAGCGGCCACTGCGCCACGCTGAGCCCGTAGTCATACTCGGCGTGCGCCACGACGGTGACGACGATCGAGACCAGCGCCCCAAAGATCACCGACGCCCGGCCCGTGCGCCGCACGAGCGGGATGCTGCCGAAGACCAGGAACAGCACCGCGATTGCCCAGCCAGCGCCGGGCAGCAGCACCTCAGCGGGTAGCTCGTCCGGGTCCCGGTCGTCGGCCAGCAGCTGCACCATGTCCGACAGCCGGTGGTAGGCGGCGAATCCCAGCACCCAGGACAGGATCAGCGCGGCGGTGACGGTCATTCCCGCGGCGACGGCGGCGGGCAGGTCGTCCTCGGGTGGGGATTCGTACGGAGCGGGATAGGTCGACATGGGCGGGCGGGACCTTCCGGTGACGGGCCCGGCGGTGACGGTGCCCTTCGGTGCCTTGCTGGCTGCGGCGGTGATGGCGCGTCCCGAAAGTGTAGATCGGTCGGCGTGCCGCCTGCCGGTGCCGCCGCTGCCCCTAGGCTGGCACGGTAGGACCCACCGACGAAGGAGCCCGAATGCCCCGCACGTCCACCGCCGTCATCTCCCGAGCACAGGGTGCACCCGTCGAACTCGTCACCATCGCGATACCCGACCCCGGGCCGGGCGAGGCCGTGGTGCGGGTGCAGGCCTGCGGGGTGTGCCACACCGACCTGCACTACCGCGAGGGCGGCATCGGCAACGACTACCCCTACCTGCTCGGGCACGAGGCCGCCGGCATCGTCGAACAGGTCGGTGACGGGGTGACCGACGTCGCCCCCGGCGACTACGTCATCCTCAACTGGCGGGCGGTCTGCGGGCAGTGCCGGGCCTGCCGCCGCGGCCGCCCGTGGTACTGCTTCGCCACCCACAACGCGAAGCAGAAGATGACGCTCGAGGATGGCACCGAACTGTCGCCGGCGCTGGGCATCGGGGCGTTCACGGAGTACACCCTGGTCGCGGCCGGACAGTGCACCAAGGTCAATCCGGCCGCCCCGGCGACGGCCGCCGGATTGCTGGGGTGCGGCGTGATGGCCGGGCTCGGCGCCGCCATCAACACCGGAGGAGTTGGCCGCGGTGACTCGGTCGCGGTGATCGGCTGCGGCGGGGTCGGCGCGGCGGCCATCGCGGGGTCCCGCCTGGCCGGGGCGGGGACGATCATCGCGGTGGACGTTGACGCGAAGAAGCTGGCTGTCGCAACGGAACTCGGCGCCACCCACACGATCGACGGCAGCACCGTGGACGTCGTCGAGGCGGTGCGGGAGCTGACCGGTGGCAACGGTGCGGACGTGGTGATCGACGCCGTGGGCCGACCGGAGACCTGGCAGCAGGCGTTCTACGCGCGCGACCTGGCCGGCACCGTGGTGCTGGTCGGCGTGCCCACCCCGCAGATGAAGGTCCCCGATATCCCGCTGCTGGACGTGTTCGGCCGGGGCGGCGCGCTCAAGTCGTCCTGGTACGGAGACTGCTTGCCGTCCAGAGACTTTCCCATGCTGATCGACCTCTACTTGCAGGGCCGGTTGCCACTGGACGCGTTCGTCTCGGAGACCATCGGGATCGGCGACGTGGAGGCTGCCTTCGGCAAGATGTCCACCGGCGCGGTGCTGCGCAGCGTCGTGGTGTTGGACGGCGGGCCGGCGTGACGGCGCGCATCGATCATGGCGTCTCATCCGGAACATTCTCGTTGGACGGTCAGACCTTCGAGGTGGACAACAACATCTGGGTGGTGGGCGACGACACCGCATGCGTGGTGATCGACGCCCCGCACCGAGTGGACGACGTCCTCGCGGTGGTCGACGGACGAGCGGTGACGGCGATCGTCTGCACCCATGCGCACGACGACCACGTGCGCATCGCCCCGGAGCTGGGCCGGCGGCTTGGCGCTCCGGTGCTGCTGCACCCGGACGACCTGCCGGTCTGGCGGTTGACGCATTCAGACGTCGACCCCGACGGGGAACTCGTTGACGGGCAGGAATTGTCGGTCGCGGGAACCAAGCTGCGGGTGCTGCACACTCCCGGTCACTCACCCGGTGCGGTGTGCTTGTACGCGCCGGCCCTTGCGGTCGTGTTCACCGGAGACACCCTCTTCCAGGGTGGGCCGGGCGCGACCGGGCGCAGCTTCTCCGACCACGGCACGATTCTCGCGTCGATCCGGAGCCGGCTGCTGACGCTGCCGCCGGAGACCGTGGTGCACACCGGGCACGGCGAGTCGACCACGATCGGCGCCGAGGCGGCCTCCCTCTGAGCGCTTGTGTGTCTGAGGTGGCGCCATGGCGCGACCCCAGACACACAAGCGCGGGGATCGAGGGCCCGCTCAGCCAGCCAGGAAGGTCAACAGATCGGTGCGGGTGAGTACCCCGACCGGCTTGCCGTCCTCCACCACCATCACGGCATCGGCGTTCTGCAACGCCGCGCGCGCCGCCGATACGTCCTCGCCGGATCCGACCAGCGGGAACGGCGGTGCCATGTGGGCGCGTACCGCGTCGGCCGGCGACGCCTTGCCGGAGAACAGCGCGTCCAGCAGGCCGGCGTCCGTCACCGATCCGACCACCTCGCCGGCCATCACCGGAGGCTCCGCCGACACCACGGGCATCTGCGAGACCCCATACTCGTGCATGATCGCGACCGCGTCGCGCACCGTCTCGTTCGGGTGCGTGTGCACCAGTGCGGGCAGCCCGCCGGTCTTGCGCCGCAACACCTCTCCCACCGTGCGGTGCCCGACCGGCGCCGCGAAGCCGTAGGACGACAGCCACGAGTCGGAGAAGATCTTGGACAGGTATCCGCGGCCGCCATCCGGCAGCAGCACCACCACGACGTCGTCGGCCGTCAGCTCCGCGGCCAGCCGCAGCGCGGCCACCACCGCCATCCCGCACGACCCGCCGACCAGCAGCCCCTCCTCGCGCGCCAGCCGACGCGTCATCGCGAACGAGTCGGCGTCCGACACCGCGATCACCCGGTCGGCGACCGACCGGTCGTAGGCCGACGGCCAGAAGTCCTCCCCCACCCCCTCCACCAGGTACGGCCGGCCCGTGCCGCCGGAATACACCGAGCCCTCGGGGTCGGCGCCGATCACCTGCACCCGCCCGTCCGAGACGTCCTTGAGGTACCGCCCGGTGCCGGAAATGGTGCCGCCGGTGCCGACCCCCGCGACGAAATGCGTGACGCGGCCGTCGGTGTCGGTCCAGATCTCCGGGCCGGTCGACTCGTAATGGCTGGCCGGGTTGTTGGGATTGGAGTACTGGTCGGGCTTCCACGCGCCCTCGGTCTCGCGCACCAGCCGGTCGGACACCGAGTAGTAGGAGTCCGGGTCCTCCGGTGCGACCGCCGTCGGGCACACCACCACCTCGGCGCCGTAGGCACGCAGCACGTTCCGCTTGTCCTCGCTGACCTTGTCCGGGCAGACGAAGATGCACCGGTAGCCGCGCTGCTGGGCGACCAGCGCGAGGCCGACACCGGTATTGCCGCTGGTGGGCTCGACGATGGTGCCGCCGGGCCGCAGCTGCCCGGACCGCTCGGCGGCGGTGATCATCTTGCGGGCGATCCGGTCCTTGACGGATCCGCCCGGGTTGACGTACTCCACCTTGGCCAGCACCAGCGGCGCGACATCCGCGGCCACGGTGTTCAGCCGCACCAAGGGGGTGTTGCCGACCAGGTCGACGACGGATTCGGCGTAGCGCACGGTTGGGCTCCCATCGAGTCGGCGCCGGTTCGGCGCGCGGTGGGTTCCAGACTAGGGCGGCCAGTGTGCCGCCGGATCGCCGGTCCGTATGGCAAGATCGCGGCGGTGACGGGGTCGTCGACGGTGCACGGTGGGCCCGCGCACCCGCACCCTGACCGAGCCCGAACGCATCCGGCACTGCGGGCCGCCGCCGTCGCCGCGGGTCTGCTCGGGACGGCAGGCGCCTCCTGGGCCGGTCTGATGCGCCAGGCCCGCAGGGCGACCACCGTAATCGAGGCGGCGGCGCTCGCGGCCGTGGCCACGGATGGCGCGCTGCCGGACGGGGCGGAGTTCGCCTGGCAGGCCGTGCCGCCCAGCGGTGACGGGGTGTACCTGGCGGACGGCTCGGGGCCGACGGGGTCGGCATCGGGCGGGGCGACAACTGCAGCAGCGTCGGCCGCGACGACCGTTCCAGCCGAGCACGCGGGTGCACCGGACGCGGAACGGACCGTCCTGTTGGCCCTCCTCGGCGACTCCACCGCGGTCGGCTACGGCTGCGCCACCGCAGACGAGGTGCCCGGGGTGGTGCTGGCCCGCGGCGTCGCGGCGGCGCTGCACCGGCCGGTGCGGATCGTCACGCACGGAGTGGTGGGCACCGGGGCGGCGGACCTGGCCAGGCAGGTCACGGCGGCGCTGCCGGACGCCCCGGACGTGGCGGTCATCGTGGTGGGCTCCA
>Ga0209916_1001588_pt1 | contig 17669 bp, 18 predicted proteins | sample ThiBio_1000_plan_FD_183956 | JGI IMG/M metagenome (GOLD analysis project Ga0209916, IMG submission 183956) | Wastewater bioreactor microbial communities from Cape Town, South Africa - Thiocy_solids_2 (SPAdes) | ecosystem: Engineered > Bioreactor > Thiocyanate-remediating > Anaerobic-Aerobic ... | reverse complement strand
CTCTCCCACGAACGCCTCACGTCCTGGGCTCCTCATGGGGGTCACAGCCTGCCAGGACCCCCATGAGGAGCCCAGGACACCCCCGCGCCACCTCGGACGGCCGCCAGCGCCACGGACCCCCGCCCGCCCACCCGCCCGCCGCAGCATCAACCATCTAGCGTGGGTCGGATGGCGACGACCTCCGCACCGAGCGCCGGCATCCGCGGCAACCCGGCGGTGGCGGTGGGGATGGTCGCCGGCTCGATCTCCTCGGTCCAGTGCGGGGCGGCGCTGGCGACGACGCTCTTCGACCGGGTCGGGCCGGCGGGCGCGGTCTTCCTGCGCAGCTTCTTCGCGGCGCTGATCCTGTTCGCGGTCGCCCGCCGCGATGTCGCCCGGCTGCGGCGCGCGGAGCTGCGCGACGTCGCCCTCTTCGGCGTGACCCTGGCGGCGATGAACCTCTGCTTCTACGAGGCGATCGACCGGCTGCCGCTCGGCGTCGTGGTCACCTTCGAGTTCACCGGGCCGCTGGCGGTGGCGGTCTTCGGCTCGCACCGGCGCCGCGATCTCGTCTGGGCGGGGCTCGCGGCGCTCGGCATCGTGCTGTTGTCGGGGGACTTCGGCAGCGGCTCGATCGACGTCTTCGGTGCCGTCCTGGCGCTGACCGCCGGTGCGCTCTGGGGCTTCTACATCCTGCTGAGCGCCCGGATCGGCGGACGCTCGGAGGGGCTCGGCGGGTTGACCGTCGCGATGGCGATCTCGGCGCTGGTCCTCGCGCCGTCGGGGATCGCGGTGGGCGGTGGCGAGTTGGGGTCGGCCGAGGTGCTGGCGCGCGCCGTCGGCGTCGGCCTGCTCAGCTCGGCGCTGCCCTACGCGCTCGAGATCGAGGCGCTGCGGCGCCTGCCGAACGCGGTCTTCGGCGTGATGATGAGCCTCGAGCCGGCGGTCGCGGCCCTCGTGGGCTTCGTCGCGCTCGGGCAGGGGTTGGACGCGATCGAAGCCGTGGCGATCGCCCTGGTCGTGGCCGCCAGCGCAGGCGCGCTGCGCTCCGCCGCGACCCCGGCGCCGCGGGACGCGTAGGCGACTGGCCCACCGCTTCTGGGCCGAGGGCCGGCAACTGTCAGAGTTCTTTCAGAGAGCGTGCCTACGCTCGAACGGTCCCGAGTTTCACCAGGAGGCCGCTTTGACTTTTCTTCGCCGCATCTCGACCCGCCGTCTGCTCGCGATCTGCGCCCTGGCGCTGGTCCTCGTGATCGGCGGTACCACCGTCGCCCTCGCCACCTCGGGCGGCGGCCCGAAGCCGCCCGAGAAACCGCTGGCGAACGCCGTCCACGACGCGCTCGAAGCACCGACGGTGCCCGGCATCAGCGCCGAGGTCCACTTCACCAACAACCTCGTCGACGCCTCCAGCCTGGTAGGCAAAGACCCGATCCTGGCCGGGGCCACCGGCCGCCTCTGGGCCACCGCGTCGGAAGGCGGCAAGCTGCGGCTCGAGCTGCAGGCCGAAGAAGGCGGCAACGACAGCCAGGTGCTGATCGAGGGCCGTCACTTCCAGATCTACGACGGCACCTCGGAAACCGTCTACGAAGGCACGCTGCCGGACGAAGAACAGGGCGAAGCGAACGAAGGCGAAGGCCAGGTCCCCTCGGTCGCCGAAATCCAGGAAGGGATCGACAAGGCCGGCAAGCAGGTCGAACTGAGCGGCGCGATGCCCTCCGACGTCGCCGGCCAGGCCACCTACACGGTGCGGGCGGCGCCAAGCCACGACGGCGGCCTGCTCGGGCGGGTCGAGCTCGCCTGGGACGCCGCCAACGGCATCCCGCTGCGCGCCGCCGTCTACTCCAGCGAAAGCTCCTCGCCGGTGCTCGAACTGGCCGCGACCTCGGTCAGCTTCGAAGCCGTGCCCGCCTCGGACTTCGAGATCTCCCCGCCCGCGGAAGCGAAGGTCGTCAACCTCTCGCCCGCCCAGCTCAAGGGCCCGCACGGTCAGGCGACGCAGGCGGTCGGCGCACCCGCCGTCGAAGCCGCGGTCGACTTCCCCCTGGCCGCGCCGTCGAGCCTCGCCGGCCTGCCGCGGTCCGAGGTCCGGGCGATCGAAGTCGACGGCCACACCGCGGCGCTGGTCACCTACGGCAAGGGCCTCGGCGGGATCGCCGTGATCGAGTCGAAGAGCTCCGCCCAGGAAGGCGAAGGCGGCGGCCCGATGGGCGGCGCCGGCGGCCTCAGCCTGCCGAAGGTGGCGATCGGAAGCGTCACCGGCGAAGAGCTCGACACGGCGCTCGGCTCGGCCCTCTGGTTCAGCCGTGAGGGCGTCGATTATGCGGTGCTCGGCTCGGTCCCCCCGGCGGCCGTGGAGGCGGCGGCGCGGGGCCTCTGAGGGGGCCCTGCTTCGTGTCGAGGGTGATGCCGGAGGCGGTGCCGATCGAGGTCCGTGGCCTGGTCAAGCGCTACGGCGAGCTGGTCGCGGTCGACGATGTCGACCTCACCGTCGAGCCCGGCGACGTCTTCGGCTACCTCGGCCCCAACGGGGCCGGCAAGACCACCTCGCTGCGGATGATGCTCGGGCTGATCCGCCCGACCGCGGGCTCGGTGCGGATCTTCGGGCGCGACCCGCAGCTGAGCGTGAAGGCGCTCGAGGGGGTGGCGGGCTTCGTCGAAGCGCCGTCCTTCTACCCCTACCTCAGCGGGCGGGAGAACCTGCGGCTCTTCGCCGCCTTCGACGGCGACGGGGCGGCGGCGCGGATCGAGGAGTCGCTGGCGACCGTCGGTCTCGCCGAGCGGGCGAAGGACCGCGTCGGCGGCTACTCGCACGGCATGCGCCAACGCCTCGGCATCGCCGCCGCGCTGCTGCGCCGGCCGCGTCTGCTGATGCTCGACGAGCCCGCGACCGGGCTCGACCCGGGCGGCATGCGCGACATGCGCGACCTGATCCGCGAGCTGTCGGCCTCCGGCATGACCGTGCTGCTCTCCAGCCACCTCCTCGCCGAGGTCGAAGAAGTCTGCAACCGCGTCGCCATCGTCCGCACGGGACGGGTCGTCTACCAAGGCTCGCTCGTCGACCTGCGTGCCCAGGCGGGCGAGGACTACGTGCTGCGGACGACCGAGGACGGGGTCGCCCGGCGCGTGGCCGAGATCCAGGCCGGGGTCACCGCGGTCCGGCCGCGGCCGGAGGGCGGGCTCACCTTCAAGGCCGAGGGCGAGGACGCGGTGAGCGCCCTCTCCCTGGCCCTGACCGAGTCGGGCGCGCTGATCCGCGAGCTGAGCCCCCGCCACGCCAGCCTCGAGGACCTCTTCTTCAGCCTCACCGAGGGCGACGAGCGGGTGGAGACGCGCCGTGAGTCGGGGGAAGGCGGCGGCGACCCGGCCGCGCGGGCGAAGGAGGCGGCGTGAATCCCGGCGTCCTGACGATCTACCGCTGGGAGCTGCGCAAGCTCCGCGCGCAGAAGCGCACCTACCTCGGCCTCGGCGCCGCCGCGATCGTGCCGATCATCTTCGTCGTCGCGCTCGTCACCCAGAGCGGCCAGCCGAACGACGTCGCCTTCGGCCGTTACCTGCACGACACCGGGCTGGCGGTGCCGCTCGTCCTGCTCCTCTTCGGCTCGGTCTGGATGTTCCCGCTGATCACCGCGCTGGTCGCCGGGGACATCGTCGCCGCCGAGGACCGCAACGACACCCTGAAGACGATCCTCACGCGGTCGGTGGAGCGCCACCAGGTCTTCGCCGGCAAGGCGCTCGCCACCTTCACCTACGCGATCCTGGCGATCGCGGTCACCGGCGCCGTGGCGCTCGTCGCCGGCATCCTCGCCTCCGGCTTCAACTCGATCATCAGCCTCTCCGGCACGCGCGTCTCGGCGACCGAAGGGCTGGGGCTGGTGGGGCTCAGCCTGCTCTTCTACCTGGTGCCGATCCTGGCCATCGCCTCGATCGGCCTGCTCTTCTCGACCGTGTTCCGCAACAGCGCCGCGGCGATCGTCGGCACCCTGATGTTCTCGCTGCTCGTCCAGCTGATCGGGATCCTGCCCGGGCTCGGCGGCATCCATCCCTACCTGCTGAGCACGCAGTTCAACGCCTGGCAGGGGTTCCTGCGCTCGCCGGTCGACTGGACGCCGGTGATCCGGGCGCTCTGGGTCTGCGCCATCTACGCGGTGCCCGCGTTGATCGCCGCCGTGCTCGTCTTCCTGCGGCGGGACGTCGCCGGGGACTGAGCGGCGCGCCGATGGCCGACCGGGTCCTGGTCGTCGAGGACGACGCCGCGGTGCGGCGGATGCTCGAGCGCAGCCTCGGCGCCGAAGGCTTCGAGGTGACCGGCGCGGCCGACGGTGGGCTGGCGCTGGCCGTGGCCGAGGGTGCGGCGCCGGACCTGGTCGTCCTCGACGTGGCGATGCCGGGGCTCGACGGCTACGAGGTCTGCCGGCGGCTGCGCGCCAAGGGGCTGACCGGCGGGGTCCTGATGCTGACCGCGCGGGACTCGGTGGAGGACCGGGTGCGCGGCCTCGAGTCGGGGGCTGACGATTATGTGGTGAAGCCGTTCGCGATCGCCGAGGTGGTGGCGCGGCTGCGGGCGCTGACCAGGCGCGGCTCGGACCGCTCCGAGCGCCTCGCCCACGGCCCGATCGTGCTCGACACCGCGACCGGCAAGGTGACGATCGGCGGCGCGCCCGCGGTCGAGCTGACCACGCGCGAGGCGCAGCTGCTGGAACTGCTGCTGCGCGATCCGCGCGCGGTCGTCTCCCGCGAGGCGGCGATCGAGACGATCTGGGGCGGCGCCGCGACCGACAACATCGTCGACCGCTATGTCGCCCGGCTGCGGCGCAAGCTCGGCGATCCGGAGGCGATCCGGACGGTGCGCGGGGTCGGCTTCATACTCGCTGCGTGAGGGGTCGCAGCCTCAGCTTCCGCCTCGCGATCGCCTCGGTTGCCGCGGTGGCGCTCGCGGTGCTCGTCTTCGGCATCGCCGCGCGCGTCGTCGTCAGCGACCGCATGCACGCCTCGCTCGACGACAGCCTGCGCCGTCGCGCCACCGACGTCGCCCGGCTCGCGGTGTCGGCGCCCGCGCTGCTGCGCTCGCCGGGGGCGCTCGAATCGCCGCTCTCCGGCCACCAGCTGAGCGTCGAGGTGCTGGACGCCGAAGGGGCGATCGTCGCCCGCTCGCTGTCGCTGGGGGCGAAGCTGCTGCCGCGGACGAGCGCGGAGGCGACGGCGCGCCGCGGGGGCACCGCCTTCGCTGACGCCGAGCTGGGCGGCGAAGGCATCCGGATCTTCGCCGCGCCCGTCGCCCGCGCCGGGGGCCCCGCCTCGGGCGGCGTCGTCCTCGTCGCGGGCAGCCTTGCCGACATCGAAGGCACCGAGCACCGCCTCGGGCTGCTGCTGCTTCTGTGCGGGGCGGGGGCGGTCGCGATCGGCGGCGGCCTGGCCGCCTTCCTCGCCCGTCGCGGCACCCGGCCGCTGCGCGACCTCTCCTCCTCGGCGGCGACCGTCGCCCGCACCGAGGACCCGGCCCGGCGCCTGGTCGAGCCCGCCGGGCCGGCCGAGGTCGCCGAGCTGGCGAGCACCCTGAACGCGATGCTCGACGCGCTTGCCGCCGCGCGCGAGCGCGAACGGCGGCTGCTGGCCGATGCGAGCCACGAGCTGCGCACGCCGCTGACCAGCCTCAGCGGCAACGTCGAGTTCGTCGCGCGCCACGGTGCCGATCCGGAGGTCGTCGCCGACCTCGAGGCCGACGCGGCGCGCCTGAAGCTGCTGGTCGACGACCTCCTGGCGCTGGAGCGCGAGTCGGCGGCGCCGCGGCCGCGCGAGCCGGTGCGGCTGGACGAGCTGGCGCGGGAGGCGGCGGCGGGGCGTCCGGCGGTGAGGGTCGAGGTCGACGAGCCGCTGACCGTGAGCGGCGAGCCGGACGCGCTCGCGCGGGCGCTCGAGAACCTGCTCGACAACGCCGCCCGCTACGGGCCGCCGGGTGGCGCGGTGCGACTGCGTTTGCGGCGGGCGGGGGAGGAGGCGGAGCTCTCGGTCACCGACGGTGGGCCGGGGTTCCGGCCCGGGACCGAGGAGGCCGCCTTCGGCCGGTTCTGGCGCGGCGGCGACGGCGATGCGCCCGGGGCCGGCCTCGGGCTGGCGATCGTGCGGGCGACGGCGGAGCGCCACGGGGGGCGCGCCTGGGCATCTGGCTCGACGGTGACGTTGGTGCTGCCGCTCACTTCGGGTAGAACGGGGGACGTGGCCGGGCGTGGAAAGGCGAAAGGGACGGGGGTGCGGGCGCGCGTGCGGGGGAGCGTGCAGGCGGTCGGCTTTCGGGAAGCGGCGGTGCGGCGGGCGCGCGAGTTGGGCGTGTTCGGCTGGGTGAGGAACGAGGACGACGGGTCGGTGCTGGTCCAGGCGGAGGGGGCTGACGAGGCGGTCGAGGCGTTCCTCGGCTGGCTCGGGGCGGGGCCGCGGGGAGCTGTCGTGGATGAGGTCGAGGTCGAGAAGGGGAAGGTCGAAGGGCACGAGCAGTTCGCGATCCGGGGGGTCAGCGCCGGCGCCTTCGTCGTCCAGGAGCACCAGGCGACCGCGCACCACTGGGATCTGCGGCTGGAGGTAGACGGGGTGATGCGCTCCTGGGCGGTGCCGAAAGGGCCCTCGATGGATCCGGCGCAGAAACGGCTCGCGGTGCAGGTCGAGGACCACCAGAAGTCCCACAACGACTTCGAAGGGAAGGCGGGGGAGGGCGGCGTGATCGTCTGGGACCGCGGGACCTACGAGCAGGGCGGTCGGGTGCCCTGGCCGGAGGCGATCGAACGCGGCCACGCGGTCTTCGTCCTGCACGGGGAGAAGCTCGAGGGCGGCTTCGCCCTGCAGCGGACGCGGCCGGGGGAGAAGCCCCAGTGGCTCCTGATCAAGCGCAAGGACGACGCCGCGCGCCCCGGCTCCGACGTGGTCGTCGAGTCTCCGGAGTCCGTCGTCAGCGGCAAGACTCTCGCCGACGTCGTCGCCGCCGACTGAGCGCCCGCGCCCGGTCGCCGGCCGGCCGCGCCCGTGGCCGCCGGCGCGGTGCCGGTTTTCCGCCGGGAACGGTGCCACACTACGAACATATGTTCGTAGAGACTCATGACATAGACGCAATTGGGCCTCGCGACACCGTCGCGGAGGTGAAACCGAGCGAGCGGCCGGTGCGGCTGCGGATCGTTCACGACGCCGATCGGGAGCGGGAGGCGCAGGCGATCATCCTGCGGCTGGTGCTCGCCGAACGGCCTTCGGAACTGCGCATCGAGGCGGTGATGGCGCGCATCGGCGACGTGGAGCTTGCCGCGCGGGCGATCACGGCCCTGGTCGAAGGAGGTCTGCTGCTCAAGGTCGACGAGTACGTGCTGGCGACGGCCGCGGCCGTCAGCTTCCACGAAGTCCACCTCGCGGCCTGACGGGCGCCGTCGCTTGAGCTTCCGCTCAGGCGCGGCCGCTACCGTCTCCGGATGGCCCCAGGCGTGAAAAGGGCGCTTCTCGCGGCGATCGCCTGCGCGCTCGCGATCGCGCCGCTGGCCTTCCTCGCCTACTCCTTCGGGCCGTTCGGACGCCTCGACCTGCGGGTCATGCTCCACTTCGAGCAGGATTCCGGGCCGATCCACGCGCTGGCCGCGGTGCTGGTCAACCTCGGCGACCTCACCTCGCTGCTCGTCTTCCTGGCGGTCGCCTGCGCGATCGGCCTGCGGTACGGGCGGCGGCGGGAGGTGCTGGCCGCGATCGTCGTCGTCGCCGGCGCCAACCTCACCACCCAGCTGCTGAAGACGACGCTCGAACACGCCCGCCACAAGGCGTTCGAACACGGCATCGAACTGCCCTGGCCCGACTCCTTCCCGAGCGGCCACACGACGGCGGCCGCCTCGATCGCCGTCGCCCTGCTGCTCGTCGCCCCCGCCGCCCACCGCACGGCCGCCGCCGTGGCCGGGGTCGCCATCACCGGGGCGGTCGGCTTCTCGGTCGTGATCCTCGGCTGGCACTACCCGAGCGACGTGCTCGGCGGCCTCCTGGTGGTCGGCGCCTGGGGCTTCGCCGCGCTCGCCTGGCTGCGCATCCGCGCCGGTCGCGACCGCGCCCCGAGCACCCGCGAGCACCGCCGTCCGAGCCACCTGGCCGTCTCCACCGACTAGACCGCTCTACAGTTCCCACGCGGCACCGCGCCGGAGTGGCGGAATTGGCATACGCGATCGACTCAAAATCGATTGCCCTTACGGGCTTGAGGGTTCGAGTCCCTCCTCCGGCATCCCCGCCCCGCGCCAGCTGTTCCTTTTGCGCCTCAGGGGCGCAAAAGGAACAGCTGCGGAGAGGTGGCGACCCGTTCCGCTGTTCTTTATGGCCCTGTGAGGGCCATAAAGAACAGCGGAACGACGGTGGCGCTCAGGCGGGCTGCGGGGCGGTGCCGCCGCCGGCGCCCGCGCCGTAGTTCTCGCCGTTGCCGATCGGGCGCTCCTCCTCGACGTTCCAGGCCTGGTTGAAGCCGTAGAGGGCGACGACGATCACCGCCAGCTGGATCACCGCGAGGATGATCACCAGCACCCCGACCAGTGAGGAGGAGAGGGCCGCTTCGCTGAAGCCCGACTTGTCGCGGGCGAACCAGCTGTCGGCGCCGACCGCGCAGAAGATCGCCAGGATCATCGACAGGGCGGCGGCCAGCGGCAGGATCCCGCGGCGCCAGCGCGCCACCAGGAAGGCGAAGCAGAAGTAGAGGATCGCGTAGATCGCGCAGACGAAGCCCATGCCGTTGCCGCCCTCGAGCACGCTCCAGCCGCCGATCGTGATCAGCGCCGCCAACCCCGCGGTCAGCAGCAGGAGCAGCACGATCAGCCACTTCGTCGTCACCGAAGCGGCCTTCTCCCGATTCGGGCGCCACAGCTCGTAGCCCGGTCTCACCTCCCCTACAGGCACGCCACGATCATAGAATCTAGATGCGACGCGGCAGTTTGACCGCTCGTTAAGCCGCAAGGCGCCACGCGGGCGTGGCGGAATTGGAATACGCGCCAGGTTTAGGTCCTGGTGGGCTTCGGCCCGTGGGGGTTCAAGTCCCTCCGCCCGCATCGTCGAGTGAGTCCCGTGGACTCCCTGCGAGTGGCACCGGCTGCATTAGGCCAAGCGCCGTTGGTGGACCCGATTCAGGCGCTCGGGAACCGTTGAGGTATCTTGCCGCGCGCTGATGAAGGACCGCGAGATGGTGCTGCCGATCAATGAATCCGTCCGGATTCTCTACCGGCGGAGCAGCGCGTATCCCTACGAATATGCCGTGATGCTGCAGGTGATGAACGGTGACGGCTGGGAAACCGTGATCGTCTGCGACAACTCACATGAGGGTGAACGGTGGGACGACAGCGTTGACGACCACCATTACCACAGATATTCTGGAGGAAAGAAGCGGTCGCCCGAATCGTTGCCGTTCGAAGCATCGACCACGAACGAGGCAATGGCTAAGGCAATCGAGTGGTTTGCCGATGATTGGGAAGAACTAATCTCATGAGCATGAACCGCACGGCTGCACAACAGGCGGCCCTGGACGCATTCATTCAGGGGGCCGTCTCGGACGAGGACTACGGCTATCCACACGGCTCGGTGTTCGTCGCCGTCGATGTCGATACCGAGACCGCCGGGAATCTCCTCTGGACGTCGCTGAGCGAAGGGCGCCCGGTGATCCTCATCAAGGAGAACGAGGAGCAGATGCTTATCGCACCCGTCCGTCTGGGTGCCTACCGACGCGTCACCGATCGGATCCGCGGACGCCTTCCTGTAGCCGTCGGGACCCGTCCACGCCCGATTGCAGAGCCTTCGTCACCTCCCATGGGCACTACTTTACGTGCGGAAATCCGACGGGATTCGCTCATCACCGGCGACCTGGCGTTCGCCTGCGTCTAGCGCGACGGACGAACGCGCCACTCCTTAGACCTCCCTTTGCAGACCCGGCAAGGGTCGTGGAGCCGCCGTACCGCTTATCGCCGCTGGCTCGGTGTTCGTTGCCGGTGACGGTCTCATGGCTCGCGTTTCGTCACACCCGCGAGCCGGTGCGTGTCTTCCTTCGGAAGGGCAGGGCCACCAACGAGATCCCCAGGAGGACGACATGGCACTACGTGTCCAGAAGGCAGAGATGACGGGCTTCGACGAGAGCAAGCTGGCGCTCTTCGGCGGGCAGGTGCCGGAGCCGCTCGAGGTCGGGTGGCACAACCCGCCGGTGATGGAGGCGGCGCTCGAGTTCGGCATGAAGGCGGACACCTGGCCCGCCGTCGACGCGCGGCTCAAGTCGTTCGCGCACATGGCGGTGGCCGCGTACGTCGGCTGCAGCTGGTGCCTCGACATCGGCTACTTCACCGCGTTGAACCAGGATCTGGACCCGGCGGTGGCGAGCCAGGTGCCGCGCTGGCGCGAGTCCGACGCGTTCTCGCCGCTGGAGCGCGACGTGATGGAGTACGCGGAGGCGATGTCCTCGACGCCGCTCACCGTCACCGACGAGCTCTCGGCGCGGCTGCTCGAGGCGCTCGGGGAGGCCGGGCTGATCGAGCTCACCGCCTACGTCGCCTTCTCGAACTTCTCCACCCGCAACAACGTGGCGCTGGGGATCGAGTCGCAGGGGTTCTCGGCGAACTGCGAGGTCCCGCTGGCCACCGCCCCTTAGGCGTCGAGCCAGCTGACGTCGAGCGCCGCCAGGCGGGCCGGGTCGGCGAGGAAGTCGATCTCGACGATCCGGCCCTCGCGGACCTTGACCGCGCCGACCGAGAAGAGCTCGCCGTCGCGCAGCGCGACGGTGCCGATCGCGCCGTTGACCCGGACCATGCGGCCTTTGAGGCCGAGGCGGGCAAAGGTGCTGGCCTGGGCGATGACCGCCTCGGCGCCACGCACCTCCTGGGGCTCGCGGTCCGGGCCGAAGTCGGCGCGCAGCACGACGTCGGGGTGGAGGACGCTGACCAGCCGCTCGAAGTCGCCCTGGCGGGCGGCGGCGATGAAGGCGGCGACGACCTCGCGCTGGGCGTCGAGATCGGGCTCGGGGACCGGGTCGGCGGCCTGCAGGCGGCGGCGGCCGCGGCTGGCGAGCTGGCGCGCCGCGTCCGGCGTGCGGTCGACGATCGGCGCGATCTCGTCGAAGGGCACGCCGAACATGTCGTGCAGGACGAAGGCGAGCCGCTCCGCCGGGCTCAGCGTTTCCAGCACCATCAGCATCGCGATGCCGACCGAGTCGGCGAGCAGCGCCTCGTGCTCGGGGTCGGTGCCGTCGATCGGGTCGACGATGGGGTCCGGCATGCGGGCGTCGAGCGGCTGCTCGCGGCGCGAGTTGCGCGAGCGCAGCATGTTCAGGCAGATCCGCGCCACCACCGTGGTCAGCCAGCCGCCGAGGTTCTCGATCTCCTCGGCGTCGCTGCGGCTCAGTCGCAGCCAGGCCTCCTGCACCGCGTCGTCCGCCTCGCCGGTCGAGCCCAGCATGCGGTAGGCCACCGCCCGCAGGTGCGGCCGCTGCTCCTCGAATGCGCTGACGATCAGGTCGCCTTCAGTCATCGGTCACAAACCCCTTTCGCTTCGTGTCATGGAAACAGACACGCGCCGCGAGGGCGATGTGACCGAACGCGAAAGGAGCGCGCACGCCTATGTACTTCGACACCGACGCCGTCGTCGGCCCGGCAGGCCAACTGGAGAAGGGGACCTGGATCCTCGACCCCGACCGCTCCCGCGTCGAGTTCCGCGTCCCGCTCCTATATGGAGTGATCGGGACCGTGAAGGGCGGCTTCACCCGCTACCGGGGGACCCTCGACCTGGAAGCGCGCCCGGCGATCGAGCTGGTGATCGACGCCGCCGGCCTCCGCACCGGCAATGCCAAGCGCGACGCCCACCTGCTTTCGGGCGACTTCTTCGACGCCGACGAGCATCCGGAGGTGCGCTTCGAGTCGGAATCGGCGGCGCTCGACGGCGAGACGCTGCACGTGCGCGGCACCCTGCGGGCCGCCGGGGCGAGCACGCCGCTCGACGTCACCGCGACGGTGAAGGCCTTCGGCGAGGAGCTCGAGATCGAGGCGCACGCCGAGGTCGACCAGCGCAAGCTCGGCATGACCTGGAGCCCGCTCGGCATCCTGCGTCCCCCCGCGCGCCTGACCGTCCGCGGCCGCCTCGTCCGCTGGTAGGCCCGCGATGTTGATGGGCCGAAAACTCGCCTATATGTTTAGTTTTCGGCCCATCAACATCTGGGGCCGCTAGTCGCGGGACTGGGGGAGCTTGGCGGCGCCGCGGGTGGTGACCGGGCGCGAGGGGGGTGGGACGACCGGGCCGATGTCGCCGTCGGGGGCCTCGTCGAGGTCGACGATCACCGGCGCGTGGTCGCTCGGGCCTTTGCCTTTGCGCGCCCTGCGGTCGATCCAGGCGGCCTTCACCCGCGCCGCGACCGGGGCGCCGGCGAGGATCAGGTCGATCCGCATCCCCAGGTCTTTGTGGAACATGCCGGCGCGGTAGTCCCAGTAGCTGAAGACGCGCTCGGTGCCCGGCCAGCGCTCGCGGACCACGTCGTGGAGGCCGGTCGCCTCGAGCTCGGCCAGCGCCGCGCGCTCCGGTGGCGTCACGTGGGTGTGGCCCTCGTAGGCGGCGGGGTCGAAGACGTCGGCGTCGGTCGGCGCGATGTTCATGTCGCCGCAGACCAGCACCGCGTCGGTCCCGGCGGCGACGTCGTCGCGCAGGGCCGCCAGCCACTCGAGCTTGTACCGGTAGTGATCGGAGTCCGGTTCGCGGCCGTTCGGCACGTAGATCGAGTAGATCCGGACCCCGTCGCACGTGGCCGCGACGGCCCGGGCCTCCTGCTCGGGGAAGCCCGGTCCACCGGGCAGTCCCGGCACCACCTCCTCGAGCCCGACCCGGGAGAGGATCGCGACCCCGTTCCAGGCCCCTTCCCCGTGCGCCGCCCACTCGTAGCCGCGCTCACGCAGCGCGTCGCCGAGCAGCTCATCGAACCCCGCGTCGGCCAGCTTCGTCTCCTGCAGGCAGACGACGTCCGGCTCCCGTTCGTCCAGCCATGGCAGCAGGCGCGGCACCCGCTGCTTGACCGAGTTGACGTTCCAGGTGGCGACCCGCACCCGGCGAGCCTAGATCATCTATTCGGTGAGTTCGCAGTTCTCCGCGCTATCCGCGGATTACTGCGAACTCGACCGGAGGGCCTTGCGGCCCGCTAGACCTCGGTGGTGACCACGGACTGCATGTTGAGGAAGGCGCGCATGCCGAATTCGCCGCCCAGCTCGCGGCCGATGCCGCTCCGCTTCACGCCGCCGAAGGGGATGCGGGGGTCGGAGGCGGTCATCGCGTTGACGAAGACCATGCCCGCCTCGATGTCGGCGGCGAGGCGCTCGGCGCGCTCGTGGTCCTGGGTCCAGAGGCTCGAGCCGAGGCCGAACTCCGATTCGTTGGCGAGTGCGACCGCGGCCGCCTCGTCGGCGACGCGGACGACCGCGGCGACCGGGCCGAAGGTCTCTTCGCGCATCACCGGCGCCTGGGAGTCGTGGGTCGCCGAGACGACGGTCGGCTCGTACCAGGCGCCCTTCTCGTCCGGGGCCTCGCCGCCGGTGATGATGCGCGCGCCCGCCGCCTCGGAGGCGCGGACGATCCCGGCGAGCTCGTCGCGCAGGTCCTCCCGGGCCATCGGGCCGAGCTGGGTCTCGGGGTCCAGCGGGGCGCCCCGCCGGAGCTGCTTCGCCGCCGCGGCGAAGCGCTCTTCGAACTCCTCGGCGACCGCCTCGACGACGATGAAGCGCTTCGCGGCGATGCAGCTCTGGCCGGTGTTCTGGAAGCGCGCGGTGACCGCGACCTCGACCGCCTTCTCGAGGTTGGCGTCCTCCAGCACGATGAAGGGGTCCGAGCCGCCGAGCTCCAGCACCACCGGCTTGATCGCCCGCCCGGCGGCCTCGCCGACGGCGACCCCGGCGGCGTCGGAGCCGGTCAGCGTGACCCCGGCGATCCGCCGGTCGCCGATCAGCTCGCTCGCCTTGCGGCCGGAGACGACGATCGTCTTGAAGACGCCGTCGGCGGCGCCCGCCTGCTCGAAGACCCGCTCCAGCAGCAGGCCGCAGCCGGTCACGTTGGAGGCGTGCTTGAGGACGAAGGCGTTGCCCGCGGAGACGATCGGCGTCGCTGCCCGGATCGCCTGCCAGAGCGGGTAGTTCCACGGCATGATCGCGAGGACCACGCCCAGCGGGCGCTTGTGGACGGCGACCTTGCGGCCGTCGCCGGTGTCGATCGCCTCCGGCGCGAGGAAGCCCTCGCCATGCTCGGCGTAGTAGTCGGCCGCCTTGGCGCACTTCTCGACTTCGGCGCGCGCTTCGGTGATCGGCTTGCCCATCTCGCGGCTGACCGTCTCGGCGAGCTCGTCGTCCATCGCGCGCAGCTCGCGGGCGACGCCGCTCATCAGCTCGGCGCGCGGCGCCCAGGGGCTGCGGCGCCACTCGCCGAAGGCGGAATGGGCGAGATCGAGGGCGGCGTCGATCTGCCCCTCGGAGAAGATCTCGTAGGTCTCGACCACCTCGCCGTTGGCGGGATCGATCGACTCGACGGTGGCGGGGCCTGCGGTTGCGCTCATGGGTTCCTCTGCTTCGGTCGTCTTCGGCTTGTTCGGTGTCGCCCCCCGCTGGACAAGACCCACTTTATTGACCCGGCGCCGTCGCTCGGTCGTCGAGGTTTTCGCGGCGCGGCGATTTGCCGCCGTCCTCGACCTCGGGGTCCTGCTCGAGCGGCGGTTCGCCGGTGCTTTCGGCACCGGTCTGCGGGGTCGGGGTTCGGCGATCGGGTCGGCGCTCGCGGCGGCGGCGGAGACGACCAGCGGGCGGGTAACGTGGGGCATGGGTGCCGATCCGCCGCACAGGGTCGTGGTCGTTGGCGGTGGCTTCGCCGGCCTGAACGCGGTGCGCCGCCTGCGCGACGCGCCGGTCGAGGTGACGCTGGTCGACCGGCAGAACTTCCACCTCTTCCAGCCGCTCGCCTACCAGGTGGCGACCGGGGCGCTGGCGAGCGCCGAAGTCGCGGCGCCGCTGCGGGCGGTGCTGAAGCGCCAGGTGAACGCGGGGGTCGTGCTGGCGACCGTGAAGGGGTTCGACCTCGGTGCCCGCGAGGTAGTGCTCGGTGATCTGCCGGACGGCGAGCCGGAGCGGCGCCTCGCCTACGACACGCTGATCGTCGCCGCCGGCTCCAACTACTCCTACTTCGGCCACGAGGAGTGGCGCGAGGTCGCGCCGGAGCTGAAGTCGATCGGCGGCGCGTTGACGATCCGCGGGCGCCTGCTCTCGGCCTTCGAGGCGGCCGAGCTGGAGCCCGACCCGGAGCGGCGGCGCGCCTGGCTGACCTTCGCCGTCGTCGGCGCCGGGCCGACCGGGGTCGAGATGGCGGGGCAGATCGCGGAGCTGGCGCGCGACACCCTGCGCGGCGATTTCCGCCACGCCCGGCCCGAGCAGGCGCGGATCGTGCTGCTCGACGGCGCCGAGCGGGTGCTGCCCGCGTTCCCGGAAGGCCTCTCCCGCCACGCCGCGCGCGAGCTCGAAGAGCTGGGCGTCGAGCCGCTGGTCGGGCGGACGGTGGTCGACGTCGACGCCGAGTCGGTGTCCTGGGAAGAGGACGGCGGGCCGGTGCGGATGCCGACGCGGACGGTGGTCTGGGCCGCCGGCGTGCGGGCGTCGCGGCTGGCGACGCTCCTCGGCGAGGCGGCCGGGACCGAGGTCGACAAGGCAGGGCGGATCGCGGTCGGCCCGGACCTGACCGTCGCCGGCCACCCCGAGGTCCTCGCGCTCGGCGACATGGCGAGCGTCCACGGCCCGGACGGCGAGCCGCTGCGGCTGCCCGGCCTGGCGCCGGTCGCGATCCAGCAGGGCCGCTATGCGGCGCGGGCGATCGCCACCCGCCTGCGCGGCGAGCGGTCGCGTCCCTTCCACTACCTCGACAAGGGCAACCTGGCGACGATCGGCCGCTCGAAGGCGGTCGCCGAGCTGCGCGGCGGCATCCACCTCTGGGGCCTGCCGGCCTGGCTCGCCTGGCTGACCGTCCACATCTACTACCTGATCGGCTTCGAGAACCGGCTCCTGGTGCTGCTGCGCTGGACCTTCAGCTTCCTCACCCGCGGCCGGGGCGCGCGGCTGATCGGGCTTGGCGCGAAGGCTCCGGAGCCCTAGGCGCGGGTGGGGCGATCAACCGACCTCGGAGCGATGCGCGGCGTGCCGGGCCTACCACTGGACAGAAAGCTTCGACCAAGCGTCCAGAAACTGGGGCCGGATCTGGCGGGCGCCGTGCCAGGCGACGAAGAGGAGTGCGGAGCAACACGACAACCATGGAAGGAGAATCGTGTCCACTGCGCTCAGGAGTCGCATTCGGCGGGCTTGCCTGCTCGGGTGCGTGTCGGGAGCGGCACTGCTTGTACTCGCGGTCGGCGGGGCGTCCGCGGCCACCACGGTCTCGGTGGCGATGGACAGCGCGTTCGACGGCGGCGCGGAAGGCTGGACCACGGCCGCGAACGAACAGAGCAGCCCGCTTTGCATCGAAGGCCTGACCTGCCCGAAAGTCACCGACGAATACCAGGCCGCGGGCGGCGTCGGAGGGTCCGGCTACATCGAAACCAAGGAGGCCGGCCTGCTCGCGCTCGGCGCGGTGGTCGAATCGACCGGGACCTGGGAAAGCCCGGCGTTCACCTACCTCGGCGTGGCCGGCCAGCGGCCGACGAAGGTCGAACTCTCGCTTGCCCGGCGGGCGCAGCTCACGGACCTGCTCGGTCTGGCAGGCGCCGGAGCCACCTACACGGTCGAACTGGTCGACCAGACCACGCCCTCGGCCCCGGTGGTGGTGACGAACCGCGCCCCGCTCGCCGCGGTCGAGGAATGGAAGCGGACGTCCACGGCAATCTCACCCACGCTGCTCACCAAAGGCGACAGCTACAAGGTCCGCATCCGCACCTCCTTCGTCGCCCCGGCGACGGCCGTCCCCGCGGGCGGGGTCGGGTACGACGACGTGAAGCTGACGGCGAGCAGGGAGGAAGGCGACGAAGCGTCGAAAGGCCCTGGGGGTTCGGAAGGCTCGGGCAGCGGCGGTAACACCGACGGGCCCAAGGGAGCGGGTGGCGGCGGCGCGACCAGCGCGGGAGGCGGAGCGGAAGGCTCTAGCGGCTCGGCGGGCCCTAATGGTGGGGCCAAGGGCGGGTCGGGCGCCCCGGGCGCCCGCGGCCTCTCGACCGCGCAGCTGCGCACGGCGATCGCCTCGCAGGGACTGGCCGCGACGGCGAGCCTGCGCCATGGGCGGCTGATCATCACCGGTAGGTGCCCGAAGGGCGTCCGCGGGGCCTGCACGGTGAGGGTCCGGGGGATGCTGAGCCGTCGGCAGGCTGCGACCTCGAGTCGCAGGGCGAAGATCGGCGCGGGTGGACGACACAGCTTCGTGGTCGCCGTACGCCCGCAAGCCCGGGCCAGGGTGCGACAGCAGCGCAGGGTGCTGGTCGAGGAGCGGGTGCGGGTCGGCAAGGAGCGGGTGACGGTTTACAAGCGGGTGAGGGTTGTGCGGGGCTGAGGGGACGGTGGCGGGTTGGGGGACGGGCGGGGGTCCGGGGGGCTGCCGGCCGTCCGAGGGAGGTCCTGGGCTCCTCATGGGGGTCCTGGCAGGCTGTGACCCCCATGAGGAGCCCAGGACGTGAGGCGTTCGTGAAAAAGCCGGCACAGGGACGTCGCGAAGTCGGACTTCCGTGACGA
>Ga0209916_1001587_pt1 | contig 17687 bp, 13 predicted proteins | sample ThiBio_1000_plan_FD_183956 | JGI IMG/M metagenome (GOLD analysis project Ga0209916, IMG submission 183956) | Wastewater bioreactor microbial communities from Cape Town, South Africa - Thiocy_solids_2 (SPAdes) | ecosystem: Engineered > Bioreactor > Thiocyanate-remediating > Anaerobic-Aerobic ... | reverse complement strand
CCGTCACGGATCCGTGCCACTCCCGACGCACTCCCGTGAGGCCCCCGCGCACGACCCTCCACACCTTCCGCACACCCGCCCCTCTCGCCACGGCCACAGCCTGCCCGGGCCGTGGCGAGAGGGGCGGGTCCCTACCCGGGCGACAGCTTGCGGGGCCCCGGCCCTCCCGGGCGACAGCCTGCGGGGTGAGGTCGCAGAAAGCCGCGGATAGCGCGGAGAAGTGCGAACTCACCTCGCACTCCTCCCGGGCGCCAGCCTGCGGGTCCCCATCCCTCCCCCGCCCGGGTCCGCCCCAACTGGCGCTCGCACCTCCCGTACTACGACGGGAAGGTGCGAGCGCCGGGGGTGCGGCGGCTATTTGCCGCCGACGATGTCTTCGACCACGTAGGCCGCGACGTTCTTGATTTCTTCTTCGCTCAGGGTGCCTTTGAACGGGGGCATGCCGCCGCCGCCGTCGGTCACCTGTTTTTCGGCACCGGCCTGTTCTTTGGCCAGGGGCATGGTCCTCAGGTCAGGACCGCCGTTGCCGCCGTGGCCGGTGGCGCCGTGGCAGACCGAGCAGTTTTCGGCGAAGACTTCTTTGCCGGCCGCCGCGTTCGGGGCACCGCCCGCTTCGGCCGATTCGCCGCCTTCTTTCGGTTCAACTTCTTCGGCTTCACCGGTTTCTTCGCCGCCTTCTTTTTCTTCGGCGGATTCCTCACCGGCGTGCTCGGTGCCTTCGCCGGCCTCTTCCAGGCCTTTCAGTTCTTCCATCGTGCCGTTGAGGGAGAACACCCAGAAGTTTTCGCCGTGCGGCGTGGCCGCCAGCGAATTGCCGCCCGCGTAGATGGCGACTTTCTCTTCACCTTCGTCTTCGAACACGGTGGCCGTCGTGTTGGCACCGGCGCCGGTCTGGAAGTGCCACAGTTCCTTGCCGGTTTCGATGTCGTAGGCGGCGAACTCACCGTTGTTGTGGCCGACGAAGACGAGGCCTCCGGCGGTGGTCACGGCACCCGAATAGCACGACTGCGGGAATTTGTCCTGCCACTTGATCTTCCCGGTGGTCATGTCGTACGCGGTCAGGAAGCCGGGCGTTTCGAACCCGGAGGCGACCACGGTTTCGGAGCCGACCGTGTTTTTGCCCTGGACGAACTTCGGTTCCTTGGGCGGGACGACGAGCCCGAGCGCACCTTGCTGCGAGCAGACGAAGTACATGTCGTCCTTGGGGCTGAACGAGGACGGCGGCCAGTTGTCGCCACCCACCGCCGCGTTGGCGATCAGGTTGATCGCGTTCGGGTCCGAGCTCATCGGGGTGAAGATCTTGCTCGGGATGACTTTCGGTTTCGGAGTCTGCCCGGCCACCGCTTCTTCGGCCTTTTCAAGCGCCGGCTTGGTGGTTTCGATCGGGCTGAACGGAGGCATGGTCGGCTCGGGCTGAGTCGGCCAGGTCTTCTGTGACGGGTCCTGCGGGACCTTGACCTCGGGGATCGGGTAGATCGGCTTGCCCGTCTTGCGGTCGAGCAGGTAGACCCAGCCGGTCTTCGAAGGCTCGCCGACGCCCTGGCGCTCTTCACCGTTCATTTCGCCGTCGAACAGCACGGTCGGGGACGGCGAGTCGTAGTCCCAGATGTCGTGGTGCACCTGCTGGAAGTGCCATTTGTATTCGCCGGTTTCGGCGTCCAGCGCGACGATCGAGGCGGTGAACAGGTTTTCGCCTTCACGGTTGCCACCGAGCCACGGCGACGCGTTGGAGGTCGAGAAGTAGAGCATGTTCAGTTCCGGATCCACCGTCGGGGTGTTCCAGATGGACGCGCCGCCTTCTTTGTAGGTGTCGTTGTCCGGCCAGGTGTCGCCGCCGGTTTCCTTCGGGCTCGGCGTGGTCCAGAAGCGCCATTCGACCTTGCCGGTCTTGGCGTCCAGGGCCGTCAGGCGACCGCGGATGCCGTACTCACCGCCGGAGCCGCCGACGTAGACGCGGCCGTTGTAGTAGAGCGGCGCGCTGGTGATCGAGAAGCCTTTGCGGAATTTTTCGATGTTGGTGGACCATTTGACTTTGCCGGTCGCCTGGTCGAGCGCGACCTCGTCGCCGTTCAGCTGCGAGACGAAGACCATGCCGTCGCCGATCGCGACGCCGCGGTTGTCCCAGCCACAGCAGACGACTTCGCCGAGCGGATCCGGCGGCAGGTGAGGTTCGTAGGTCCAGAGGCGGTGGCCGCTGTGGGCGTCGATCGCGTAGATGTTGTCGCCGCCGTCGGAGATGTAGATCGTGCCTTCGTACTCGAGCGCCTGGCCCTCGGCGGAGAACTTTGCCGCGGTGGCGTTTTCACCGATTTTCGCGACGAAATCGCCCTTCAGTTCGGAGACGTTTTCGGTGTTGATTTCGTCCAGTTCGGAGAAGCGATCGTTGGTGGTTCCGCCACCGTTGGTGATCCAGTTGTCCCCCGCGTGTTCATAAAGTTCTTCGGAGGTGAATTCGGGCGCGAGCGCGATGCCGGACGACGATTCGCCCGCTTCGGTGCTTTCGCCACCACCACCGGTCGCACTCGTGGTGGTCGTGCCACCGCTGCCACCACATGCCGCGAGGACGACCGCCGCCGCCAACGCCAAGAAAAAGGCCGCAAACCACGTGCGGCGGCCCTTGCTTCGCCTACCGAGACCTCTCAACATCAAACCCACCCTTTCCCGGCGGGCGGAGGCGTTCGAGAACGGCCTTCATCCCGCTCTTTGAAACTTCTTCGAGAAACGGGACGCTAGCACAGCTAAAGGTTGGCTAAATCAGCGGAAACGCAGCGGTGGAGAGGCACTCCGATGGCGGCGCAGGTGGACCGCTCGGCGGCGCCGCATCGAGCCGCTCTCGAGCACCCGCGGCACGTACTTCTCGGGGACCCGCGGGCGCGCCGAGCGGGAGGACGACCGCGACGCGCCCCCGCGCCGGCCTTCCAGCGCGCGGTGGAAGACGGCGATCGCGAGCGTCGCGACGGCCATGCCGATCACCGCCACCAGCAGCGCCGGCACGCCCAGCAGCCCGAGTGCGACCAGCCCGATCAAGAACGCCAAGACTACGGCGGCATAAAGACGGTCTTCGTTGCGCGGACTTTGCATGCTGCTCCACCCGAAAGTACTCCTGACCGGTAGCGGTCACGGGTACCCCCGGCGGCTTTGCAACGAAACTGGCGGGCGCCCCGCGCGGCGCCCGCCAGGCCCGCCCCTCAGCGGGCGAAGCGCTGGTACGCCGACCAGGACGGCTTCGCCACGAAGCCCTTCTTGAAGAGCCCCGAGCCGTCGCAGAAGTTGCAGCTGCCGGGCTCGTCGGTGAAGGAGAACCAGTAGACGCGCTTGATCCGCCACGCCGCCGCTTTCGCGCGCAGCAGCTTGAAGGCGCCGGTCAGTTCGCGGGCCTGTCCCTGCACACCCTTCTCGAACTGGTTGTGGCCGTTGGCCGCGCTGGGACGGCCGCTGCTCCAGCCAAGCTCGGTCAGCCACAGCGCCCGCCCCGGGTCACGGGACTTCTTCAGCGCCGCGCGCACTTCTTCGATTTCTTCGGTGAGCTTGCCGTAGTACTTGGAGTAGGGATGCAGGGTGACGGCGATGAACTTGCCGCGCACGCCGGGCGTCGTCCGGTACATCCGTTCGAGGAAGTCGGCGGCGAAGTAGGCCCGCTTGATCCGCCCGGGCGCCGCCTTCGCGTTGCCGCCCTTGGGCCGCAGGAAGAGGCCGCCGAGGACCATCCGCGCGCCCGGGTCGGCGCTGCGCAGGTCGCGGAACGATTCGACCACCAGCTTGCCGTACTGGGCCGGGCTCGGCCGCGCCGCGAAGTACTTGTAGTTCTCCTCGTTCCAGATCTGCCAGATGCGGATCGGGTGCGGGGCCAGCAGCGGGTTTTCGGCCCAGAAGCTGCCGCCGGGGCCATAACGGAAGACGGCCAGGCGCAGCAGTTCGCGCCAGGCGGAGCGCTCTGCGGCCGTCCGCACCGGCAGGCTGACGGGCGCCCGCGCGCCGCCGATGCCTTCGTAGGCGACCACCCAGGACGGCGGGCCGATGAAGAACGGCAGGACCGAGATCCCCGCTTCGGTGGCGCTGCGCACGAACGGGTCGACCGAGCTCCAGTCGGGTTCGGCGCCGGGCGAGGGCTGCACCGCCGACCAGTTGATCGGAACGCGGAGGCTTTCGACGCCGCCTTGCCGGAGGGTCTGCGCCTGGCCGGCGTCAGGCGCTTCGTTGGCGACGACGCCCCAGAAGCCGCTCGGCAGCGCCGCCGAGGCGGCCGCGGGCAGCAGCGCGAGCGCGAAGAGGGTCAGGACAAGTGAGAGAAGCGCATTGCGTTTCAAAGTCCCCCAACAACAGGCGACCCCCCGTCACGGTTGCGCTCACCCCCCGGTCAGCGGGGCGACGGAGAGGGTCTTGGTGATCCCGCGCGTGCAGGTTTCGAAGGCCAGCGGGGCGATCTTGTTGCCGTGGCCGCCGGGGATGCCGACCCGCAGGCCGGCCGCGGTCGTCACCTTGCACTTGTCGGCGGGGAAGTTCAGGGCGTCGACGATCCGCAGGGTCGCGGTCGCGCTCTGGCCGGGGGCGAGCGTCACCCGTTTCACTTTCTTGCCCTTTTCGTGGGTCGCGAAGGCGCCGATCCGCCGGCCTTTCAGGTCGACCGCGTTCACCTTCGGATACCCCTTCACCGTGCAGGTCGAGGCGGAGAGGTTGGTCAGCTCGATCCGGTAGTAGACGCTGCCCGCCGCGCCGCCGCCCGGTTCTTCGCCCGCCCAGACGACGAGGCCGGAGGCCGCGCAGGCCTTGCTCGCGGTCCCCGCCGGGGCGGCGGAGGCGGAGGACGGCACCGCCGCGAGCAGCAGCGCGGCAGCCAGGGCAGGGGCGAGGAGCAGACGGGCTTTCATGCCCTCACCCGTAGCCCGTCGAGGGCGATCTCAAACGCCCGCGCCGAGGCCCGCTCGCGCTCGGCCCGGTCGCGCAGCGCGGCGACCGCGCCGTCGACCATCGCCAGCACGGTCAGCGCGTCGTCGGCTGTCAGGTCGGGACGCACGAGGCCCGCCGTCCGGGCCGCCTCCAGGCGCGGCGCCACCAGGGCGCGGACCCGCTCGGTCAGCCGCTCGACCTGGCTCTCCTCGACCTCGCCGGCGCGGATCGCCGCGATCAGCCCCTGCGAGCGCAGCTGCGCGGCGATCATCTCCCGCAGCAGCGCCTCCAGCGACTCGGGGTCGATCGGCTCGGCGGCGAGCCGCTCCTCGAGCGCGCCCATGTCCTCCTCCGCCAGCGCCACCAGCAGCGCCCGACGATCGGCGAAGTGGCGGTACACGGTCGCCTGCCCGACCCCCGCCTCCTGGGAGATCTCGGCGAATGACGCCTCGGTGTCGTCGCGGTAGAGCTCGCGCGCCGCACCGAGGATCGCCCGCCGGCTGCGGACCGCGTCCTTGCGCAGGTTCGTCGTCACCGCCCAAACCTAAGGCGAGGGGAGGGGCGATGCAAGAACTGAGAACGACTTCTCAGCTTTGCTACCCTGCCCCGATGTCCGTCACCGCCGAGTCCGCCCCGCCCGCGCCCGCAGGTCGCGCCGGTCGCCGCGGCCACCCCTGGCTCACGCTGGCCAGTGTCGCCCTCGGCGTGATCATGGTCGGGCTCGACGGCTCCGTCGTCGCGATCGCCAACCCGGTGATCGGCGAAGACCTCGGCGCCTCGCTCTCCCAGCTGCAGTGGATCACCAACGCCTACCTGCTGACCCTCGGCGTCACCCTGATCCTGGCGGGCAAACTCGGCGACCGCTATGGCCGCCGGCTGATGTTCCTGGTCGGCGTGGTCGGCTTCGGCCTCGCCTCGGCGGGCATCGGCCTGATCGGCTCGACCACCGGGGTGATCGCCCTGCGCGTCGTCCAGGGCGCCTTCGGCGCGCTCCTGATGCCGAACTCGCTGGCGATCCTGCGCGCCACCTTCCCACCCGAGAAGCTGAACATGGCGATCGGCATCTGGGGCGGCTCCTCGGCGATCTCGGTCGCCCTCGGCCCGATCGTCGGCGGCCTCCTGGTCGAGCACGTCTCCTGGGAGTCGGTCTTCTTCCTCAACCTGCCGATCGCCGCGATCGCCCTCGTGATCGGCGCCTCCGTCCTCGCCGAGAGCCGCTCGCACGCCGAGCAGCACCCCGACCTCCCCGGGATCGCGCTGCTCGGCGCGGGCCTCTTTGCGATCGTCTTCGGCCTGATCAAGGCGCAGGAATGGGGCTGGACCTCGGCCAGCACGCTCGGCTTCCTGATCGGCGGCATCGCCCTGCTCGTCGCCTTCGGCCTGGTCGAGGCGCGCACCCGCTTCGCCCTGCTGCCGATGCGCCTCTTCCGCAACCGCTCGCTGTCGATCGGGACGGCGACGATCCTGGTCGGCTTCCTCGGCATGTTCGGCGTCCTCTTCTTCCTCACGCTCTACCTGCAGAACGTGCACGGCTACTCGCCGGTCCAGGCGGGCGTGCGGCTGCTGCCGCTCAGCCTCTCGATGATGTTCGGCTCGCCGCTCGGCGGCGTCCTCACCGAGAAGCTCGGGCCGCGCCCGCCGCTGGTCGCCGGGCTGGCGCTGCTCGGCGCGGCGCTCTTGCTGATGACCGGCCTCGAACCTGACTCCAGCTACGGCAGCCTCTGGCCGCCGCTGGTGATGGTCGGCCTCGGGCTCGGCTTCGTCATCACCGCCTCGGCCGAGGCGATCGTCGGCAACGCTCCCGTCGACGACGCCGGCGTCGCCAGCGGCCTGCAGTCGACCGCGATCCAGGTCGGCGGCGTGATGGGCACCGCGATCCTCGGCTCGATCCTCGCCGGCCAGGTCGGCTCCGTCCTCTTCGAGAAGCTGACCGCCGCCGGCGTCCCCGCCGCGCTCGCCCGGCAGCTCGAAGGCGCGAAGGAGCTGGTCGGCCAGGGCGCGGCGCCGGTCCAGGGCGTCCCGGCCGATCTCCAGGCCGCCGTCGTCACCGGCAGCCACGAAGCCTTCATGGCCGGCCTCCACACCTCGATGCTGGTCGGCGGCATCCTCGCCCTGGCCGCCGCCGCGGCCGCCCTCTTCGTGCAGCGCACCGAGCTGCCCGAGGCCGCCGCGGCCGCCGCGGCCTGACCCTTCGCGGTGAGTTCGCACTTCGCCGCGCATAGCGCGGTCTTCTGCGAACTCAGTCGGGGTCGCGCGGCGAGGGCGCCTCGGGGGGCGAGCCGGGCAGCACGTCCGGGGCGCTCGTCCGCGCCACGTCGGCCGCGTGGTCGTCGGGCATCTCCTGGGACTCGCGCTCGGCGGCGACGCGGCGGCGGTAGAGGTCGACCTCGCGGGCGACGGTGTCCTCGTCCCAGCCCAGCGGGTCCGCCATCAGCCGCGCCGCCGGCTCGGCGCTCGCCAGGCCGCGGTCCCAGGCCTCGATCGAGATCCGGGTGCGGCGGGTGAGCACGTCCTCGAGGTGCTGGGCGCCCTCGTGGGTCACCGCGTGGCGCACCTCGGCGGCGAGGTAGTCGTCGGCGCCGGGCAGCGGCTCGGCCAGGGCCGGGTCACGGGCGATCTCCGCGGTCAGCTCGAAGATGCGCGAGCCGAAACGGCCGAGCAGGTGCTGGACGCGGGCGGGGTGGAGGCCGGTCTCGGCGGCGAGGCCCTCGGTGCGGTTGCGCAGCGCCTCGAAGCCCTCGGCGCCGACCAGCGGCGTCAGGTGGGTGACCGACGGCGCCACCCGCTTTTCCATCGAGCGCGCGGCGGCGTCGACGGCGTCCTTCGCCATCACCCGGTAGGTCGTGTACTTGCCGCCCGCGACCGCCACCAGCCCGGGGACCGGCACCGCCACGGTGTGCTCGCGGCTGAGCTTCGAGGTGCTCTCCGACTCGTGCGAGAGCAGCGGCCGCAGGCCCGCGTAGACGCCCTCGACGTCGGCGTGGGTGAGCGGCTCGCGCAGCACCTTGTTCACCCGCTCGAAGATGTACTCGATGTCGGAGCGGCTCGCCGCCGGGTGGGCGCGGTCGAGCTTCCAGTCGGTGTCGGTGGTGCCGACGATCCAGTGCCGCCCCCAGGGGATGACGAAGAGGACGCTCTTCTCGGTGCGCAGGATCAGGCCGGTGTCGAGCTGCAGGCGGTCGCGCGGGATCAGCAGGTGGATGCCCTTCGAGGCGCGCACGTGGAACTTGCCCCGCTCGCCGACCATGTTCTGGATGTCGTCGGTCCACACCCCGGTGGCGTTGATCACCTGTCGCGCGCGCACCTTGATCTCGGCGCCGCTGTGCGCGTCACGGGCGACGACGCCGGTGACCCGCTCGCCCTCGCGCAGGAAGCCGACGACGGCGATGTTGTTGGCGACCTGGGCGCCGTAGCGGGCGGCGGTGCGGGCGACGGTCATCGTGTGGCGGGCGTCGTCGACCTGCGCGTCGTAGTACTGGAAGCCGCCGATCATCGCGTCGTCGCGCAGCGCCGGGGCGATCCGCATCGCCTTGCGCCGCGACAGCCGACGGTGCCCCGGCACGCCCTGGTGGCCGCCGCCGAGGGTGTCGTAGAGGATCATCCCGGCGCCGATGTAGGGCCATTCCCAGTGCGCCTCGAGCGGGTAGAGGAAGGGGACCGGGCGGACCAGGTGCGGGGCCAGCCGGCTCAGCAGGAGGCCGCGCTCGCGCAGCGCCTCGCGGACCAGGCCGAAGTCTTTCTGCTCCAGATAACGGAGGCCGCCGTGGATCAGCTTGCTCGACCGCGACGAGGTCCCCGCCGCGTAGTCGCGCGCCTCCAGCAGCGCCACCGAGAGGCCGCGGGTTGCCGCGTCGAGCGCCGAGCCGGCCCCGGTCGCGCCGCCGCCGATCACGACGACGTCGAATTCCTCGCCGCCGAAGCGCTCGATCGCCGCGCGGCGCGCCTCCGGGCTCAGCCGGTCGTCCGGGCCGAGGCGGGCGGCTGATTCGTTTTCGCTTTTCGTGGGCACTGGTCGTTGCAAGGGATACCCGGTCAGGGCCGGGACCAACGTAACAAGGAGCGAACATGGCCCAGGACGCGTCGGCGGAGAGCTCGGGCCGCGGCTACCGCGGCGGTGAGGGGACGCGGCGTTGGGCTTGGCAGCGGACGACCTGGGGCGAGGCCGGTTCCGAGTTCCTCGGCACCTTCGTCCTGATCATGTTCGGTGACGGCGTCGTCGCCACCTGCGTGGCCGGCCTCAGTCAGTCGGGCCGCTCCGGGCTCGCCTTCGGCACCCCGGACTGGATCCTGATCATCTGGGGCTGGGGCCTCGCGGTCACCTTCGGCGTCTACGTCGCGGGCGGCGTCTCCGGCGCCCACATCAACCCCGCGGTCACCTTCGCCCAGGCGCTGCGGCGCGGCTTCCCCTGGCGGAAGGTGCCGGCCTACGTCGTCGCCCAGATCGCGGGCGCCTTCGTCGCCGCGGCGCTCGTCTACTTCAACTACCGCTTCGCGATCGGCAGCTTCGAAAGCGCCGAAGAAATCACCCGCGGCAGCTCCGACTCGATCGGCACCTTCTCGATCTTCGCCACCTTCCCGGCCGAATACTTCACCTCCTGGTTCGGCCCGTTCATGGACCAGGTGATCGGCACCGCCCTGCTCGTCGCCTGCATCTTCGCCGTGATCGACGAGTACAACGCGCCCGCCAAGGCGAACCTGGCGCCGTTCATCATCGGCCTCGTCGTCGTCGCGATCGGCATCTCCTTCGGCGTCAACGCCGGCTATGCGATCAACCCGGCGCGCGATCTCGGCCCGCGCCTCTTTGCCTGGGCGCAAGGTTGGGGGAAGATCGCGATGCCAGGTGATTACGGCAACGTCAACACCTACTTCTGGATCCCGATCGTCGGGCCGCTCCTCGGCGGCGCGATCGGGGCCTACGTCTACGACATCTTGATCCGGGGCGTGCTGATCGCCCGCGGGGTGAAGCCGGACCCGGAGATGGTCGAAGAGGCGCAAACCACCATCGAGGAGGAGGACTGAGATATGGCGGAGTACGTCGCCGCGATCGACCAGGGGACCACGTCGAGCCGCCTGATCCTGTTCGACAAGGACGGCCGGATCGAGTGCGTCGACCAGCGCGAGCACGAGCAGATCACGCCGCGGGCGGGCTGGGTCGAGCACGACGCGAAGGAGATCTGGCGGCGCACGCGCGAGGTGATCGGCGGGGCGATGGCGAGCTCCGACGCCGAGGCCGGCGACGTCGCCGCGATCGGCATCACCAACCAGCGCGAGACGACCGTGGTCTGGGACCGCGAGACCGGCGAGCCGGTCTACAACGCGATCGTCTGGCAGGACACGCGGACCGAAGACATCGTCGCCGAGCTGGCCGGCGACGAGGGGCCGGACCGCCTCCGCAAGGACGTCGGCCTGCCGCTCTCGACCTACTTCTCCGGGCCGAAGATCAAGTGGATCCTCGACCACGTGGAGGGGGCGCGGAAGCGCGCCGAGGCCGGCGAACTGGCCTTCGGCAACATGGACACCTGGGTGCTCTGGAACCTCACCGGCGGCAAGAACGGCGGCGTCCACGCGACCGACGTCACCAACGCCTCGCGCACGATGCTGATGAGCCTGGAGACGCTCGACTGGCACCAGCCGAGCCTCGACCTGATGGGCATCCCCAGGTCGATGCTGCCGGAGATCCGCTCCTCCTCGGAGGTCTACGGCGAGGCGCAGGGCACCGCGCTCGGCGGCCGCCCGGTGGCGGGCATCCTCGGCGACCAGCAGGCGGCGATGTTCGGTCAGACCTGCTTCGACCCCGGCGACGCGAAGAACACCTACGGCACCGGCTCGTTCCTGCTCGTCAACACCGGCGAGGAGATCGTCCACACCGACAAGCTGCTGACCACGGTGGGGGCGAAGCTCGGTCCCGACGGCCCGCCCGTGTACATGCTCGAGGGCTCGATCGCGGTGACCGGCGCCGCGGTCCAGTGGCTGCGCGACCGGCTCGGGATCATCAAGGAGGCCCCGGAAGTCGAAGCGCTGGCGAAGTCGGTCGACGACAACGGCGGCGTCTACTTCGTGCCCGCCTTCTCCGGCCTCTTCGCTCCCTACTGGCGCGAAAACGCACGCGGCGTGATCGTCGGCCTCACCGCCTACGCCAACAAAGGGCACATCGCGCGGGCGACGCTGGAGGCGACGGCCTGGCAGAGCCGCGAGGTGGTCGACGCCGCCAACGACGTCGCCGACGTGCCGTTCTCGGAGCTGAAAGTCGACGGCGGCATGACCGCCGACGAGCTGCTGATGCAGTTCCAGGCCGACGTGCTCGGCGTGCCGGTGATCCGCCCGGCGGTGACCGAGACGACGGCGCTCGGCGCCGCCTTCGCCGCCGGCCTGGCGACCGACTTCTGGTCGGGCACCGACGAGCTGCGCGAGCGCTGGGAGGAGGACAAGCGCTGGGAGCCCGCGATGGACGAGGCTGAACGCGAGCGGCAGTACGGCCAGTGGAAGAAGGCGGTCGAGCGGACCTTCGACTGGGTCGAGTGACCGGCGCGCAGGTAGCTTGAGGCCATGGCGATCGAGTCGTGGCTGATGGACATGGACGGGGTGCTGGTCCACGAGGCCGAAGCGCTCCCCGGCGCCGACCGCTGGCTCGCCCGGCTGCGCGAGCTCGGCCTCCCCTTCCTGCTGCTCACCAACAACTCGATCTTCACCCGGCGCGACCTGGCGGCGCGGCTGCGGGCGAGCGGCCTCGACGTGCCCGAGGAGTCGATCTGGACCTCGGCCTCGGCCACCGCCCGCTTCCTCGAAACGCAGCGGCCGAACGGCACCGCCTTCGTCGTCGGCGAGTCGGGGATCTCGACCCAGCTCTACCAGGCGGGCTACACGCTGACCGACAACGATCCCGACTACGTCGTCCTCGGCGAGACCCGCACCTACTCCTTCGAGCGCATCACCCAGGCGATCCGCCTGATCGCCGGCGGCGCCCGCTTCATCGCCACCAACCCCGACCCGACCGGCCCCTCGCCGAGCGGCCCGCTGCCCGCGACCGGCTCCGTCGCCGCCCTGATCACCCGCGCCACCGGCGTCGAGCCCTACTTCGTCGGCAAGCCGAACCCGCTGATGATGCGCAGCGCCCTCAACGCCCTCGAGGCCCACTCGGAGACGACCGCGATGATCGGCGACCGCATGGACACCGACATCGTCGCCGGCCTCGAGGCGGGCATGGAGACGATCCTCGTGCTGTCCGGCGTCACCACCCGCGAGGAGGCCGAGCGCTTCCCCTACCGCCCGAGCCGCATCGTCGACTCCGTCGCCGATCTGGTCGACGACCTCTAGGCTTCAGGCATGAACGACGACTGGCGCCTGCAGATCGACCTCGACGACGCCGGGATCGGGGGGCAGATCTCCGACCACCTGCGCGCCGCCGAGCTCGAGCACGACCTCGAGACCGCCTTCGACCAGCGGGTGATCGTCAGCCACGAAGGCGAGCGGATCTACCTCTACGCGGGCGACCGCGCCCAACTCGAGCGCGCCAAGGGCGTGGTCCAGGGGCAGCTCGACCAGAAGGGCTGGGACGCGAGGTTCGACCTCCGCCACTGGCACGAGGACGCCGAGGACTGGGAGGACCCCGACGCCGCCGAGCCGACCACCGCGGCCGCGAAGGAGGCCGAGCACGAGCGGCTGATGAAGACCGAGGACGAAGAGACTGCCGCCCGCGGCGGGCTCGCCGAGTTCGAGGTGCGGGTCGAGTTCCCCTCCCACCGCGAGGCGAAGGAGTTCGCCGCGAAGCTGGAGGACGAGGGCCTCGAGCCGGTGCGCCGCTGGCGCTACATGGTCGTCGGCGCGGCCGACGAGGACGCCGCCAACGAGCTTGCCGACCGCATCCGCGCCGAGGCGCCCGCCGACAGCAAGGTCACCGCCGAGGGCTCCCTCGCCGCCGCCTGGCGCGAGCGCCCCCCGAACCCCTTCTTCTTTCTTGGCGGGTTGGCCGACGGCTGAGCGTTAGGGGGCGGGCGGGGGTCCGGGGGGCTGGCGGCCGTCCGAGGTGGTTGAGGGTGTCCTGGGCTCCTCATGGGGGTCCTGGCAGGCTGTGACCCCCATGAGGAGCCCAGGACGTGAGGCGTTCGTGGGAGAGGCGTCACAGGGACGTTGCGAAGTCGGACTTACGTGACGGGGATGTCGGAGAGCCTCCACACCTCGCCCGGATCGTTGACGAAGATGCCGGGAACGTCACACTTTCCGGCCCTCAGAGGCCCTTTTCGGGCCGAATTGGAGGGGTCGAAAACGCGCTGCGTGTTTTAGGGCCCCTATAGGGGGGTCAATACACGCAGCGCGTAGGTCGATGTTGCACAACATGGGAGAAAGATCGGAGTTCTCGACATCTCCGTGACGACGTCTGACTCCCGTCACGGATCCGTGCCACTCCCGCGCGCCTTCCTCCATGCTTTTCATACCCGCCCCTCTCGCCACGGCCACAGCCTGCCCGGGCCGTGGCGAGAGGGGCGCGTCCTTCCCCGGGCCGACAGCTTGCGGGTCCCCGTCCCTACCCCGGGCGACAGCTTGCGGGTCCCCGTCCCTCAGGGGCGCCAGCCTGCGGGCCCTGAGGCCTCCCTGCCAGGAGCAGCACGTCGTTCCGCGCCGGATCCTCCTCCCCCCGTGCAGCGCTCAAGTCCTCGCTGAGTCCTGCCGAAGACCGGGGGGACGCCGATGGTCATCGTCAAGGAAAAAGCCAAAGCGCCGCTCGAGCCGCCGCCGCGGGAACTGTCGGCGATCCGGGTCGTCGTGCTGCTGGTCGTGCTCTGCGCGGTCGGCTTCGGCGTCTGGCAGTTGGCCGGCAAGGAAACCCCGGCGGCCAGCGCCAAATCCGACGCGGTGCCGGTCTACTCCCCTTATGTAGACGTCACCAACACGCCGATCTACCCGTTCCAGCTGCCGTCCTCGAACCCGGTCTCGAGCGTCTACCTGGCCTTTGTCGTCAGCGACGCCGAAGAACCGTGCACGCCCTCGTGGGGCAACTTCTACACGCTGGACGACGCCGAGCAGGGCCTCGACCTCGACGCCCGCACCGCGCAGCTGCGCAGCCAGGGCGGCAGTGTGATGATCTCCTACGGCGGCCAGGCCAACACCGAGCTGGCGGTCGACTGCACCGACCCGCAGCAGCTCCAGCAGGCCTACCTCGAACCGATCGAGCGCTACCACGCGAAGGCGATCGACCTCGATGTCGAGGGCGCCAACCTCGCTGACGCCGCCGCCAACACCCGGCGGGCGAAGGCGATCGCCGCCGTGCAGAAGCAGCGCGCCGCGGAAGGCAAGCCGCTGAAGGTGTGGATGACGCTGCCGGTCGCGACCAGCGGGCTCACCGCCGAAGGGATCGCCGCCGTGCAGGCAATGCTGAAGGCGGGCGTGAAGCTGGAAGGCGTCAACGCGATGACGATGGACTTCGGGCCCGGCGAAGGAGCCGCACACGACATGATCGGGACGATCGAGCGGGCGCTCGTCGCCACTCAGGCGCAGGTGCAGACGCTCTGGCGCGCCGCCGGCCTGCCGAGCAGCGCCTCCGCCGCCTGGGGCCACGTCGGCGTCACTCCGATGATCGGCGTCAACGACGTCACCACCGAGCGCTTCACCACCAAGGACGCGCGCGAACTGGCCGGGTTCGTCAAGCAGCGCGGCATCCCGCGCGTCTCGATCTGGTCGCTGAACCGTGACCAGCAGTGCGGCGGCGCCTTCGCCAAGGTCGGCGAGCTGTCCAACACCTGCAGCGGCGTCGAACAGAAGCCGCTCGAATTCACCCACATCTTCAGCGAGCTGCGCGGGACCAAGACCGCCCATCGCGCCGAGGCCGAAGCCGCCTCAGCGCCGCAGACCCACCCGTCCCCGGAAGCCGACGACCCGGCGAAGAGCCCGTACCCGATCTGGCGCCCGGCGGCCGCCTACGTCGCCGGCTACAAGGTCGTCTGGCAGGGCCAGATCTACCAGGCCGGCTGGTGGAACCAGGGCACCCCGCCCGGCACCGCCGCCGCCGATTCCCCGCGCGGCCCCTGGCAGCCGATCGGCCCGGTGCCGGCCGGCAGCCACGCGCCGAAGCTGGTCAGGCTCGACCAAGGCGACCACCCCGCCTGGTCGCCGGCGAAGGTGTACCACGAAGGCGACCGCGTGACCTTCGAAAAGCTGCCCTACCGGGCCCGCTGGTACACGCAGGGCGAACAGCCGCTGGCCGAACTGCCCTCCGACCCGAGCGTCCCCTGGGAACCGCTCTTCAAGTACCCGGGCGAGCCGAAGACCACGGAACCCACCGGGGCCGAAACGACCGCAGGAGCCGAACGCTGATGAGCCTCTTCCGCCGCAAGCACGACGGACCCCGCCGCCAGTGGGGCGCCGACAGCCACAAGGACCCGATGCCGCAGGTGCCGCGCATCGTCGGCGACTGGACGATGACGATCGGCCGCGCCGCGGTCGTCCTCACCGTCGCCGCCTGGGCGGCGCTCTTCTTCAGCGTCGTCAACGGCCAGGTGATCGAAGGGGTCGTGGGACACGCGAGCCTGGTCGAGACGGTCGGCTTCCTCACCGCCGTCACCCTGCTTGCCGCCTCCGCCACCGCCTACCTCTTCGGCCGGCTCGGCTTCTACTACCGGACCAAAACCGGCCGCCGCACGCCGCGCGCGATGCTCGACGCGTTCTACGCCGAGCGCCGCCCCTCGGTCACCGCGCTGATCCCCTCCTACCAGGAGGAGCCCGGCGTGATCCTGATGACGCTGCTCTCGACCGCGCTGCAGGAGTACCCCGACCTGCGCGTCGTCCTCCTCGTCGACGACCCCCCGAACCCGCGCTACGCCGGCCCGCGCAAGCTGCTCGACAGCGCCGAGGCGCTCCCGGCCGAGGTCGAGCGCCTGCTTTCCGAGCCGCGCCGCCGCTTCGACCGCGCGCTCGAGGCCTTCGAGCGCTCCGTCGACCCGACCCTGCCGACCACCGCGGCCGAGGTCCACGCGATCGCCGCCGAGTACGAGTTCGCCGGCGCCTGGATCCGCTCGCTGTCGGACCGCTACCACGTCTCCGACCACAACGAGGAGTTCTTCGCCAACCACGTGCTCGGCAAACTCTCCGCCGACCTGGCGGTGATCGGCGGCGCCCTGCGCAACGCCGCCGACGACGAGCCGGAGAAGATCGGCGCCGAGCGGATGGCGCAGCTCTACCGCCGCCTCGCCTGGATCTTCCGCTGCGAGGTGTCGAGCTTCCAGCGCAAGCAGTACGCCTCGCTCTCGGCCGAGCCGAACAAGGCGATGAACCTGAACAGCTACATCGGCCTGATGGGCGGCGCCTACCGTGAAGACCGGACCCCGGCCGGCCTCTTCCTGATGCCGTGCGAGGAGCACGAGGCCGACCTCGTCGTGCCGGAAGCCGACTACGTGCTGACGATCGACGCCGACAGCGTGATCATGCCCGAGTACTGCCTGCGCCTCGTCCACCTGATGGAGTGCGAGGAGCACCAGGACGTCGCCGTCGCCCAGTCGCCGTACAGCGCCTTCCCCGGCGCGGCGACGCGGATCGAGCGGATCGCCGGCGCCACCACCGACCTCCAGCACATCATCCACCAGGGGATGACCTACAACAACGCGACCTTCTGGGTCGGCGCCAACGCGGTCCTGCGCAAAGGCGCCCTCGCCGACATCGAGCAGGTCGAATACAAGGGCCCGTTCAAGATCTACCGCTACATCTCCGACCGCACGGTGATCGAGGACACCGAGTCGACGATCGACCTCGCGGCGAGCGGCTGGGCCCTGCACAACTACAACGAGCGGCTCGCCTTCAGCGCCACGCCGCCGGACTTCGGCTCGCTCTGCATCCAGCGTAACCGCTGGGCCAACGGCGGCCTGCTGATCCTGCCGAACCTCTGGCGGGCGGTGCGCGCGCGGCGCAAGCGCGGCGAACGGACCTCGATCGGCGAGCTGCTGCTGCGGCTCAACTACATGGCCTCGACCTTCTGGGCCTCGCTCTTCGTCCTCTGCCTGATGATCATCCCGTTCAACGGGCACCTGGTCTCGCCGCTCACCTACGCGGTCGCGATCCCCTACTTCGTGGTGATGGCGATCGACCTCAAGTACTGCGGCTACAAATACACCGACGCCCTCCGCATCTACGGCTTCAACCTGCTGCTGCTGCCGGTCAACCTGGCGGGCAGCATCAGCTCGATCGTCCAGGCGCTGACCGGCGCCAAGGGCAAATTCATGCGCACGCCGAAGGTCCGCAACCGCACCGTGCCGGCCTTCATGTACGTGACCCTGCCCTACCTCCTGGTCGGTTGGTCGGTCTACACCTTCAAGGTCGCCTACGAACACGACCTCTGGTCGAACGCGGTCTTCGCGGCGATCAACGGCATCCTCGGCTCCTACGCGATCATCGCCTTCATCGGCGTCCGCACCTCCCTCGTCGACATCTGGGTCAACGTCGTCTCCTGGCTCTACAAGCCCCAAGGCCCGAAGAAGATGGCCGCCCGCGCCCCCGCCGCGCTCAAGCCGACCCCGGAGGGCACCGCCAACTGGGAGCTGGTCCTCTACCTCGGCCACGCCGACCGCCGCCGCCGCCCCCGCGAGACCCCGGAAGCGCCGAGCGAGCTCGACCGCGCCCCGCTCACCCTGCCGGTCTCGGCCCCCGAGGTCGACCCGGCTGTGCTCGGCGTCGATTTGGCGCCCGAGAGCAGCTGAGGCCGGCCGCGGCGGGGTCCGGGAGGGACGGGGGACCCGCAAGCTGTCGCCCGGGGAAGGACCCGCCCCTCTCGCCACGGCCCGGGCAGGCTGTGGCCGTGGCGAGAGGGGCGGGGGGGG
>Ga0209916_1001586_pt1 | contig 17692 bp, 15 predicted proteins | sample ThiBio_1000_plan_FD_183956 | JGI IMG/M metagenome (GOLD analysis project Ga0209916, IMG submission 183956) | Wastewater bioreactor microbial communities from Cape Town, South Africa - Thiocy_solids_2 (SPAdes) | ecosystem: Engineered > Bioreactor > Thiocyanate-remediating > Anaerobic-Aerobic ... | reverse complement strand
GTGGCCACCGCCAATGCCGCGCAGGCGGCGCGCGAAGGCGGCCAGTCGATGCTGTTCGGCGCCAGCGACGAGGCGCCGATCCGGTTGCCGTCCGGGCCGGAATGGTCGCAGAGCGAGCGGCTGCGGCGCGAGTTCGAGGCGATCGGCTTCTTCCTGAGCGGGCATCCGCTCGACGAATATGCCGATGGGCTGGTGAAGCTCCGCATCCAGACCCATGCCGAATTCGGCCGCGCCGTGCGGCAGGGCGCCTCGGCCGGGCGGCTCGCGGCCACCGTGATCGACAAGGTCGAGCGCCGCACCAAGACCGGCAACCGCATGGGCATCGTGCAGTTCTCCGACCAGTCGGGGCAATATGAGGCGATCCTGTTCTCGGAGGGGCTGGCGCAGTTCCGCGACCTGCTGGTGCCGGGCGCGGCGGTGCTGCTCGCGGTCGGGGCGAGTTTCGAGAACGAGGGCCTGCGGCTGCGCGTGCAATCGGTCGAGCCGCTGGAAACCGCATTGGCGCGCGTGCAGCAGGGCGTGCGCATCTTCGTGCGCGACGCGCTGCCGGTCGAGGGCATCGCGCAGCGCCTGACACGGCGCGGCGAGGGCGAAGTCGCGCTGATCGTGATGGCGGACAAGGGCGAAACCGAGGTCGAGATCAGGCTGCCCGGCCGGTTCGAGCTGTCCGGCGTGGTGGTCGGCGCCATCAAGGCGGTGCCGGGCGTGGTCAGCGTGCAGCATGTTTGAGGTGTCGTGACTGTTTTCACGGGTTGCGAAAGCGCGAAAGCTGGGATATGAGCCGCGCTATCCCACACGCGGGCCTTGGCGGCTGATTCAAGCCGCTCCGGTGATCGGTTCGCCGATCGGTCTGGCCCGCGGCGGAACCAACCGGAGAAGACATTTCATGGCACTGCCAGATTTCACCATGCGCCAGTTGCTCGAAGCGGGCGCCCATTTCGGCCACCAGTCGCATCGCTGGAACCCGAAAATGGACGAGTATATTTTCGGCACGCGCAACAACATCCACATTATCGACCTCGCCCAGACGGTGCCGCTGCTGCAGCGCGCGCTGCAGGTGATCAGCGATACGGTGGCGCGCGGCGGGCGCGTCCTGTTCGTCGGCACCAAGCGCCAGGCGTCCGAGGCGATCGCCGAATCGGCCAAGCGCTCGGCGCAGTATTACGTCAATTCGCGCTGGCTCGGCGGCATGCTGACCAACTGGAAGACCATCTCGGCCTCGATCCAGCGCTTGCGCAAGGTCGACGAGATGCTCGCCGGCGGCGTGCAGGGCCTGACCAAGAAGGAGCGCCTGCTGCTGTCGCGCGAACGCGAGAAGCTCGACAAGGCGCTTGGCGGCATCCGCGACATGGGCGGCATTCCCGACCTGCTGTTCGTGATCGACACCAACAAGGAACAGCTTGCCATCAAGGAGGCGCAGCGCCTCGGCATTCCGGTGGCGGCGATCGTCGATACCAATTGCGATCCCGACGGCATCACCTATGCCGTCCCGGCCAATGACGATGCCGGCCGTGCCATCGCGCTGTATTGCGACCTGGTGGCGCGCGCCGCCATTGACGGTATTTCGCGCGGGCAGGGCGCCAGCGGCGTCGATCTCGGCGAGTCCGAGGCGCCGATCGTCGAGGACGTGCCGGCGGCGGTGGAGCCTGTCAGCGACGAGCCGGCGGCCGACCTGTTCGAGCGGCTGGAAGCGCCGCGCGGTGCGCCCGACGAATTGAGCAAGATCCACGGCGTCGGCCCCGAGCTCGAGAAGAACCTCAACGAGGCCGGCATCTACCATTTCTGGCAGCTTGCCGCGATGAGCGATGCCGACGTGGAGAAGCTCGACGCCGACCTGAAGCTCTCGGGCCGCATCGCCCGCGACAACTGGGTCGAGCTTGCCCGGGCGGCCGTCGCCGGCTGAGCCTCCCCGCGCGTCTTCGACCGGGCGCGACAAGCTGGATGTGGATTTGCGTGGCCCGGGTCGCCGAAGCGGTGGTCCGGGCCGGTTTTTCGATGAAGGGAATTTGCTCATGGCACAGATCACGGCGGCGCTCGTCAAGGACCTGCGCGAGAAGACCGGCGCGGGCATGATGGATTGCAAGAACGCGCTGAACGAGACCGGCGGCGATATCGAGGCCGCCATCGACTGGCTGCGCAAGAAGGGCCTGTCCAGGGCGGCGAAGAAATCGGGCCGCGTCGCGGCCGAGGGGCTCGTGGCAGCGACGGTGCGCGGCAATCGCGGCGTGGTGGTCGAGGTCAATTCCGAGACCGACTTCGTGGCGCGCAACGAGGAATTCCAGGCGCTGGTGCGCGCGATCGCCGATGTCGCGATCGAGAAGAAGGCCGACGTTTCGGACCTGCTCGGCACGCATTATCCCGGCGGCGGCACGGTGCAGGATGCCATCGCCAACGCCATCGCCACCATTGGCGAGAACATGACGCTGCGCCGCGCGGCCGAGCTGCATGTCGGGCAGGGCGTGGTGGCGAGCTACGTCCATAACGCGATTTCCGACGGGCTCGGCAAGATCGGCGTCATCGTGGCGCTCGAATCGACCGGCGATGCCGAGGCGCTGGCCGCGCTTGGACGCCAGGTCGCCATGCATGTCGCGGCGACGAGCCCGGTGGCGCTCGATGCCGCCGGCGTCGATCCCGCGATCCTGGCGCGCGAGAAGAACGTGCTGGCCGAGAAGAACGCCGGCAAGCCGGCCCATGTGCTGGAAAAGATCATCGAGAGCGGCCTGAAGACCTATTACAAGGAGGTCTGCCTGCTCGAGCAGCCGTTCATCCACGACAACGCCAAGACGGTCGCCCAGGCCGTGCGTGAAAGTGAGAAGACGGTTGGCGCGCCGGTGGCCGTGAAAGGCTTCTTCCGATTTGCCCTCGGCGAGGGAATCGAGAAACAAGAGAACGATTTCGCGGCCGAGGTCGCCGCGGCCGTCAAGCCGAACTGAGTATCGAGAAAGGCGGCCGGTGCCGCCTTTTTTGTAAGGGGAGGACAGCATGACCGGACCGTTGAAGCGCGTGCTCATCAAGCTTTCGGGCGAAGCGCTGCTGGCCAAGGACGGCTTCTGGCTCGATGCCGCCGTGCTCTCCGTGCTGGCGAAGGATATCGCCGGCGTCGCCGCCGACGGCTACCAGGTCGTGGTGGTGATCGGGGCCGGCAATATCATTCGCGGCGCCAAATTCGCCGCCGCCGGCTGGATCGACCGCCCGACCGCCGATTCGATGGGCATGCTGGCCACCGTCATCAATTCGCTGGCGCTTGAAAGCGCCATCGTCGCGGCGGGCGCGCCGGCGCTGACGATGTCGGCGGTGGCGACGCCCTCGCTATGCGAGATCTACGCCCGGCAGACCGCCTTGCAGCATCTCAGCAAGGAGCGCGTCGTGGTGCTGGCGGGCGGCACCGGCAACCCGTTCTTCACGACCGACACCTCGGCCGTGCTGCGCGCTGCCGAACTTGGCTGCGATGCCGTGCTGAAGGCAACGCAGGTCGACGGCGTCTATTCCACCGACCCCAAGCGTGACCCGAACGCCGTGCGCTATGAGCGGCTGAGCCATGACGAGGCGATTCGGCTCGATCTCAAGGTCATGGATACCGCTGCCTTCGCGCTCGCCCGCGAAAGCCGCATGACGATCATCGTCGGCTCGGCGCATGCGCCGAGTTCGATCGGCGGAATTCTGCGCGGCACCGACAAATCGACCGTCGTTTCGCCGTGAACCGGTGATTCCGCTGGGGGATCATGGCGCATCGGGCGAGATTTGCGGTACGCACCGCCCGTGCAACGTGCTTGAATGGCAATCATCGCAGGCGTAAGCGCTTGAGCCTGATTGGCTGGCGCACAACCGATAAGAAGAGTGAGCGATATGTTCGACATGGATGACCTGAAGCGGCGTATGCTTGGCGCTGTCGCGGCGCTGCGCCACGATCTGTCATCGCTGCGCGCCGGCCGCGCTTCCGCCACCTTGCTCGATCCGCTCGAGATCGAGGCCTATGGCGCGCGCATGCCGATCAGCCAGGTGGCGACGGTCTCGACGCCCGAGGCGCGGCTGATCAACGTGCAGGTCTGGGATCGTGCTATGGTCGGGCCGGTCGAGAAGGCGATCCGCGATTCCGATCTCGGCCTCAACCCGAACACCGAAGGGCAGACCATCCGGCTGCGCCTGCCGGAGCTCAACCAGGAGCGTCGCCAGGAAATGGTCAAGGTGGCGCATAAATACACCGAGAACGCCCGCGTTGCCGCGCGCCATGTGCGGCGCGACGGCATGGACCTGCTGAAGAAGCTCGAGAAGGACGGCAAGATGAGCCAGGACGAGGTGTCGCGCCTGTCCGATCAGGTGCAGAAGGTCACCGATCAGACCATCGCCGACATCGACGGCACGCTCGCGGCCAAGGAAAAGGAAATCATGCAGGTTTAAGGGCGGGCGGCCGGGAGGCAGCGATGCACGCATTGGATTCCAGCGTGGCGACCGACCCCGCTGCGGCCGAGGGCGGGCCGGAGCCCGCGGGCGTCGCGGTGCCGCGCCATGTCGCCATCATCATGGATGGCAACGGGCGCTGGGCCGAGGCGCGCGGTTTGCCGCGCACGGAAGGCCACCGCCGGGGCGTCGAGGCGGTGCGCCGGGCCGTGAAGGCCGCGACCGAAAGCGGCGTCGCATATCTCACCATCTACAGTTTCTCGTCGGAGAACTGGGCGCGCCCGGCCGACGAAGTGTCCTATCTGATGGGCCTGCTCAAGCTGTTCATCCGGCGTGACCTCGCCGAATTGCACCGCAACGGCGTGCGCGTGCGCGTGATGGGCGAGCGCGCGGGGCTCGCGCCCGACATCAAGGAACTGCTGCTGGAGGCCGAGCAGCGCACCGCCGGCAATAGCGGATTGACGCTGGTGGTCGCCTTCAATTACGGCGCGCGCCAGGAGATCGTCGCCGCCATGCGCCGGCTTGCCGCGCAGGTCGCGGCCGGCGAACTCGCGCCGGGCGATATCGACGGCGATGCGGTGGCCGGCGCGCTCCAGACCGCCGGCATTCCGGACCCGGACCTGATCATCCGCACCTCCGGCGAGCAGCGCCTGTCGAATTTCCTGCTCTGGCAGGCGGCCTACAGCGAATTCGTGTTTCTGCCAGTGCTCTGGCCGGATTTCGACGCAGCCAGCTTCTCGGCGGCGCTGCGGGAATATGCCCGCCGGCAACGGCGTTTCGGCGGCGTTTCCGCCAGAACCGGATGAGCAACATGGTGGGCGAGGGGGATGGGCGAGGGGGGCAGCGCTTCGCCGTCGATTGGAGCGACCTCGGGCCGCGCATCGGCTCGGCGCTGGTGCTCGTCGCGGGCGCATTGGCGACGGCCTATCAAGGGCGGCTGCTGTTCGCGGTGTTTTGGGGGGCTGCCGCCGCCGTGGTCGCGTTCGAATGGCTGCGGCTGGTTTCGCCGCCGCGCCTGAAGTTGCGCGCGGGTGTGCAGATCGCGGCGCTGGTCGCCCTTGCCTGCCTGTCCGCGGCTGCCCTGTGGCCGGCCGCGGTCGCCATCCTCATCGGCGTCATCGTCGTCGCGGCGCTGCTTGGCGACAGCGGAAGCAGGGTCTGGGATGGTGCTGGTGCGCTTTACGCCAGCGTCCTGGTGCTGGCGCCGGTTGCTCTCCGGCAGTCGCCCTCGCTGGGGCTGGTGGCCATCGTCTGGCTATTCGCCGTCGTGTGGGCGGCCGATATCTGCGCCTATTTTGTCGGCAGAACCTTCGGTGGGCCGAAGCTCTGGCCGCGCATCAGCCCGAAGAAGACCTGGTCCGGCCTGATCGGCGGTGCGGCATGCGGGGTGTTCGCCGGGCTGGCAACGCTGCTGATCGCCGACGTGCCGCTGACCTGGGGCGCGCCGTTCGTCGCGCTTCTGGTGGCGTTTTCATCGCAATGCGGCGATCTGTTCGAATCCTACATGAAACGGCATTTCGGCGTGAAGGATACCGGCCACATCATCCCCGGCCATGGCGGGCTGATGGACCGGCTCGACGGTTTCGTGGTGGCGGCTGCCGTTGCGCTGATAATCGGCCTGCTCAAGGAGCCCGGCAACATGGCGCATGGCATCCTGATCTGGTAGTTCCCGCGCATGATACAGCAGCGTAAACGCCGATTGGCCATCCTCGGCGCGACAGGGTCGGTCGGCCGTAGCACGCTCGCGGTGGTGGCGGCGAACCCGGATCGGTTCGAGATCGATGCCGTGGCGGCCGGCCGCGATGCCGCTGGCCTGGCGGTGGCGGCGCGCCGCGTCGGCGCCCGTTTCGCGGCGCTCGCCGACCCGTCGCAATATGCGGCGCTCAAGGCGGAACTCTCGGGCAGCGGCATCGAGGCGGCGGCCGGGGAGGACGCGGTTATTGCCGCAGCGACCGGCGAATCCGAGCTTGTCGTCGCGGCGATCAGCGGCGTCGCCGGCCTGCGCTCGACCTTCGCCGCCGTGCAGCGCGGCGTCAGCGTGGCGATCGCCAACAAGGAATCGCTGGTGTGCGCCGGCACGGCCCTGATGCGTTCGGCCGCCGCGGCCGGCACCGTGATCCTGCCGATGGATTCCGAGCATAACGCCTTGTTCCAGGCGCTCGGCGACACGCCGCGCGAGCGCATCGCCGAGTTGATCCTGACCGCGTCCGGCGGCCCGTTCCGGAGCTGGAGCGCCGAGCGCATCGCGCTCGCGACGCCGGAGCAGGCGCTGGCCCATCCCAACTGGTCGATGGGGGCGAAAGTCACCATCGATTCCGCCAGCCTGATGAACAAGGGCCTCGAACTGATCGAGGCGCATCACCTGTTCGGCGTGCCGGCCGAACAGCTCGGCGTGCTGGTGCATCCGCAGTCGATCGTGCACGGACTGGTGCGGTTTCGCGACGGGGCGCTGCTGGCCGGGCTCGCGCCGCACGACATGTGCGTGCCGATCGCTCATTGCCTCGGCTTTCCCGACCGGATCGCCTCGGGGGCCGCGACGCTCGATCTCGCGGCCATCGCCACGCTGCAGTTCGAGCAGCCGGACCTTGGCCGCTTTCCGGCGCTGGCGCTCGCCACGAGCGTGTTGCGCGCCGGCGGCGCGGCGCCGACGGTCCTCAACGCCGCCAATGAGGTGGCGGTGGCGGCTTTCCTCGCCGGCCGGATCGGCTTCGGTCATATTCCCGCCGTGGTCGAGGCCACTCTCGAGAAGGCGGTCGGCCGGATTTCCATGGCCGAGCCGGATGGCATCGAGGAGGCGCTGGCTGTTGACCATATTTCGAGAAAGCTCGCCGCTGACGCCGCCGAGGAGAGGCTGTCGCTTGCGCGCTGAGCGGGCCGGTGGCAACGATAACCATCTGTTAAGGATATGGCGGATGGCGGCCTGGGCCGGCTGCACCGCGAGACAAGAGGCGGATGGATGGACCTGCTGACATTGATGCTCGACAAGCTGGAGTCGGTCGCGCTTTACGCGGTCCCCTTCATCGTCATCCTGGGCGTGGTGGTGTTCATCCACGAACTCGGCCATTTCCTGGTCGGGCGCTGGTGCGGCGTCGGCGTCAAGGCGTTCTCGATCGGCTTCGGGCCGGAGCTTTTCGGCCGCACGGACCGGCATGGCACGCGCTGGAAGGTGTGTGCCATTCCGCTCGGCGGCTATGTAAAATTCGCCGGCGACGCCAATGCCGCCAGCGTGCCGGATTTCGATTCCGTCAACACCATGACCGAGGCTGAGCGCCGGGAAAGCTTCATCCTGAAGCCACTCTACAAGCGCGCCGCGATCGTGGTGGCCGGGCCGGTGGCGAATTTCCTGCTCGCCATCGCGATTTTCGCGGTCAGCTTCATGGTGCTCGGCCGCATGGTGCAGGAGCCCTATATCGGCGGCGTGCAGCCGGATAGCGCGGCCGCGCGTGCCGGCTTCCTGCCGGGCGACATGATCCGCTCCATCAACGGCGAGAACATGCCGAGCTTCGACGCGGTGCAGCGCATCGTCTCCAGTAGCGCCGGCGAGAGCCTGGCGGTGACGGTCGAGCGCGCCGGCCAGACGGTGAAGCTGACGGCGGTGCCCGACCTGCGCGAACTCAGTTCCGTATTCGGCAAATACAAGGCCGGCATTCTCGGCGTGCAGGCGAATCCCGATCCGGCCTACCGGCATTACGAGACCTATGGGCCGCTCGAGGCGGTCTGGCTCGGGACCAGGGAAAGCTGGCGCATCGTCGACAGCACGTTCGAATATCTCGGCCGTGTCTTCGTCGGCCGCGAATCGGCGGATCAGATCAGTGGGCTGCCCGGCATCGTCAATGCCTCGGGGCAGGCGGCCAAGCTCGGCCTCGGCGCCATGCTGATGCTGACGGCGGTGCTGTCGGTCTCGATCGGCCTGATCAACCTGTTCCCGGTGCCGCTGCTCGATGGCGGGCACCTGATGTTCTATGCCATCGAGGCGCTGGCGGGCCGGCCGCTCAGTGAGAAGACGCAGGAAATCGGCTTCCGCATCGGCTTCGCGCTGGTGGTGATGCTGATGCTGTTTGCGACCTGGAACGACATCGTTCGCCTGACCGCGCCATGATGGGACGTGGCCCGTCGGCCACGACTTCCGAATTTCTAAACGCTGTTTGTGATGCGCGTTTGCATCTCCGGGGAAAGCCTGTAGAAGCGCTAGAACGAATAGGATGTGCGGCGTGGTGGCCGGGCGTTCTCCAGATCAACAAAAACGACGGACGGGTAATGAACGGTGTTTTGCTGACGTTGGCGCAGTGGAAGCGAGCGCTTCTCATTGCCGCCATATTTGCTTTCGCTGCGCTTACGGCCGGCGAGGCTCTCGCACAAACCGTCACTGTTCGTGGCAATCATCGCATTGAATCCGACACGATTCAGTCGTATTTCGCCGTCTCTCCGGGCGAGCGTCTCGATCAGGCGCGCATCGATCGCGGCGTCAGGGATATGCTGGCGACCGGCCTGTTCAGCAGCGTGCATGCGTCGCGCAGCGGCAATGGCGTGCTGGTCAACGTCAAGGAGAACGCGATTGTCAATCGCGTGACCTTCGAGGGCAACAGCAAGGTCAAGACCGAGCTGCTCACGCCCGAGATTCAGACGCGCTCGCGCGGGCCGTTCAGCCAGGGCCAGGTCGATGCCGATGTCGAGCGCATCCGCGAAGTGTATCGCCGCAGCGGACGCAGCGCGGCTGCGGTCAGCGCCAAGTTGTCGGATGGCGGCAATGGCCGCACCAACGTCACCTTCGTCATCAACGAGGGCTCGAAGACCGGCGTGAAGGCGATCAATTTCGTCGGCAACCATGCCTATTCCAGCTCGCGCCTGCGCGGCGTGATGACCACCACGGAATCGAACTGGCTGAGCTGGCTCAAGTCGTCGGACGTCTACGATCCGGACAAGCTCGCCTCGGATCTGGAACTGGTGCGGCGCTACTATCTCAAGCACGGCTATGCGGATTTCCGCGTCACCGGCAGCGACGTGCAGTTCGATCAGGCGTCGAACGGCTACATCATCACCATCACGGTCGACGAGGGCCAGAAGTATCGCATTTCCAGCGTAAACGTGGAATCGCGCATCCCCGATGTCGATCCCGCCGCGCTGAAGGGCGCGGTCGAGGCCTCCTCCGGCTCGGTCTACAATGCCGAGGAGGTGGAGAAGTCCGTCGAAGGCATCAACAAGCGGGTTGCGGCGCGGGGCTATGCCTTTGCCCAGGTGCAGCCGCGCGGCGAGCGTGACACTGCCAACCGCACCATCGCGCTCGATTTCGTCGTCGACCAGGGGCCGCGCGTCTATATCGAGCGCATCAATATCCGCGGCAACACCCGCACGCGCGACTATGTCATCCGGCGCGAGTTCGATCTCGGCGAGGGCGATGCCTATAATCGCGTGCTGATCGACAAGGCGGAGCGTCGCCTCAAGAATCTCGGCTACTTCAAGTCGGTCAAGATCACCAATGAGCCGGGCTCCTCGCCCGACCGCGTGATCGTCAATGTCGATGTCGAGGATCAGGCGACCGGTGCCTTCTCGGTCTCGGGCGGCTACTCGACCAGCGACGGCTTCATCGCCGAGGCGGCGGTCACCGAAAAGAACTTCCTCGGTCGCGGCCAGTATGCGCGCCTCGCGGTGTCGGGCGGCCAGCGCTCGCGCGGTGTCGAACTGAACTTCACCGAACCGTATTTCATGGGCGAGCGGCTCGCCGCCGGTTTCGACCTGTACTCGAAGATGAACGATAACACGCGTACGGCGTTCTACGAGACACGTACGACAGGTGTGAATCTTCGCGTCGCTTTGCCGATCGACGATTACTTCACCGTCGGCGCGCGTTACTCGCTGTACCAGACCAAGGTCACGATACCGAACTCGAATTCAGACAAGAACTATCGCCCGTATAACGACTGTACGGTGCCTTCGACGACGACGTTCGGCAACTGTCTCAGCAACGGCGAAGCCTCGCTCGCGATCAAGGAAGCGCGCGGCACGACGCTGACCTCGATGGCCGGGCTGAGCTTCATCTACAACACGCGTGACAACGACCAGAACCCGACCGAAGGCTACTACATCGACATCCGCCCGGATGTCGCCGGCCTCGGCGGCGATTCGAAGTTCGGCCGCATCACTGGCGACGCGAAGTATTATTACTCGATCTGGGACGATGTCGTCGCCATGGCCCGGGTTCAGGGCGGCTATATCGCGCCGTTCAGTGGAGACCTGCGCACGCTCGACCACTACTTCATGGGGCCAAGCTTGGTGCGCGGCTTCGCACGGGCCGGTATCGGTCCGCGTGATATCTCGTTCGACAACGGCCGTGAGAACCCGATCGGTGCCACCACCTATTTCGGCGGTACGCTCGAGATGCAGTTCCCGATCTGGGGCCTGCCGCGTGAACTCGGCCTCAAGGCGGCGATCTTCGCCGATGCCGGTACGGCGTTCGGCTATCGTGGCCGCACGGACTTTGCGGGCCTTGGATCGCTGGGCTGCACAACGACCGTCGTTACTGCGGGCAGCCAGTGCCAAGGTAACAATATCCAGGTGCATGACAGCCATATGATCCGCTCGTCGGTGGGCGCCAGCCTGTTGTGGCAGTCGCCGCTTGGCCCGATCCGCTTCGACTTCGCCCAGGCCATCACCAAGGACAGGTACGACCGGACGCAGTTCTTCCGGTTCTCGGGCGGCACGACCTTCTGACAAGCACGGACGGCCAGCCGGAGCGGCTGGCCGCAACGGTCCCATGAGCGAACCTGACTTCTTCCCCGAGCCGGAACGGCTTCCGCTCGATGAGATCATTGCGTTGACGGGCGCCAAGGCGCCCGTTGCCGATTTGACGGGCCGGTTCGTCGGCGGCATCGCGCCGATCGACAATGCCGGGCCGGACGATCTGACCTTTCTCGAGAACCCAGCCTATCTCGATCAGGCCGGCAAGACCCGCGCGGCCGCCTGTTTCGTGGCGCCGCGTTTTGCCGGCAAGCTGCCGGAAGGCACGGTCGCGCTGGTGTCGCCCCAGCCCTACAAGGCTTTCGCGCAGGTCGCCGGCCGGCTTTATCCGACGGCGCTGCGGCCGGGCGGCATCTTCGGCCATAGCGGCATCGCGCCCGGCGCGCAGGTCCATCCGGAAGCGCGGCTCGAACGCGGCGTGACCGTCGATCCCGGCGCGGTGATCGGCCCCGGCGCCGAGGTTGGCCAGGGGAGCGTGATCGCGGCCGGCGCGGTGATCGGGCCGCAAGTGCGCATCGGCCGGCAGGTTTCGGTCGGCGCCAACGCGACGATCCTGCATGCGCTGGTCGGCGACCGTGTCATCCTGCATCCTGGCGTCCATGTCGGCCAGGACGGGTTCGGCTTCGCGATGGGGCCGGGCGGTCATCTGAAAGTGCCGCAGATCGGCCGCGTCATCATTCAGGACGATGTCGAGATCGGCGCCGGAAGCTGCATCGATCGCGGCGCCAACCGCGATACGGTGATCGGCGAGGGCACCAAGATCGACAATCTGGTGCAAATCGCGCACAACGTCGTCATTGGCCGGCATTGCGTGATCGTGTCGCAGGTCGGCATTTCCGGTTCGGCGACGCTGGAGGATTTCGTGGTGCTGGGCGGGCAGGTCGGCGTCGTCGGCCATCTGACGATCGGCATGGGCGCGCAGATCGCCGGGTCGAGCAACGTCAATTCCGACGTGCCGCGCGGCGCGCGCTGGGGCGGCACGCCGGCGAAGCCGGTGCGCGACTGGTTCCGCGAGATGCTATGGCTGAAGAAGATGGCGGCGCGCGGCAGCGCGGGCCATGGTGCAGAGACGAAAGACGGGGAGTAGTGGCCGTCATGGAAGACAAGGGGCCGAAGACGCTCGAGAGCGTCGATATCATTCAATTGCTGGCTGTCCTGCCGCATCGCTATCCGTTCCTGATGGTCGATCGCATCGTCGACATCGTCGAGGATGAAAGCTGCATCGGCATCAAGAACGTCACCTTCAACGAGCCGCAGTTCCAGGGCCACTTCCCTGGCGCGCCGGTGATGCCGGGCGTGCTGCTGATCGAGGGCATGGCGCAGACCGCCGGCGCGATGTGCTGCCTGACGAAGATGGACGGCAAGATGCCGAAGCTGGTCTATTTCATGACCATCGACAAATGCCGCTTCCGCAAGCCGGTCGTGCCGGGCGATACGGTGGAATATCACCTGACCAAGCTGCGTTCGCGCGCCAGCATGTGGTGGTACAAGGCCGAAGCGAAGGTCAAGGGCACGCTGGTCGCCGAGGCTGAACTCAGCGCCATGCTGGTCGCCAAGTAAGCATGGCCGGGACACAGGCGGCCACGGCAGCAGGAGAGAGGATTTTGGCTCGGATACACCCTTCGGCGCTGGTCGAGGATGGCGCGCGCCTGGCCGACGATGTCAGCGTCGGGCCGTTCTGCCATGTCGGTCCCGAGGTGACGCTTGGCCCGGGCGTCACGCTCGCCAGCCATGTCGTGGTGGCTGGCCGCACGACGATCGGCGCGCGCACCAAGGTGTTTCCGTTTGCCTCGCTCGGCCATCAGCCGCAGGACCTGAAATATCGCGGCGAGGCCTCGACGCTGGCGATCGGCGAGGATTGCATGATCCGCGAAGGCGTGACCATGAACCCCGGCACCGAGGGCGGCGGGCTCGCCACCATCATCGGCAACCGCTGCGCGTTCCTCGCCAACAGCCATGTCGGCCACGATTGCAAGGTCGGCGACGCCGTGGTGCTCTCCAACAATGTCATGCTCGCCGGCCATGTCACGCTCGGCGATCACGTCATCATCGGCGGCGGCGCGGCGGTGATCCAGTTCACCCGCGTCGGCGCGCATGCCTTCATCGGCGGCATGACCGGGCTCGAGAACGACCTGATTCCCTATGGCATGGCGATGGGCAACCGCGCCTATCTCGCCGGGCTCAACATTGTCGGCCTGAAGCGGCGCGGTTTTCCGCGCGAGGATATTCACGAATTGCGCGCCGCCTATCGGCTGCTGTTCGCCGATGAGGGCACGTTGCTCGAGCGCGTCGAGGATGTGGCGCAGCGCTATCCGCAAGCGAGCCAGGTGAGCGAGATCATCGCGTTCATTCGCGCCGGCGGCGATCGCTCGATCTGCGTGCCGCGTGCCGGCAGGGACAACGCTTGACCGGCGAGCGGCCGCGCAAGATTGTCCTGATCGCGGGTGAAGCTTCCGGCGACCATCTCGGCGCCGCCCTGATGGCGAGCCTGCGCGAGCGGCGGCCGGATGTGCGCTTTGCCGGCGTCGGCGGCCCGGCCATGGCGCGCTCCGGGCTGGCAAGCCTGTTTCCGATGGCCGACATCAACGTCATGGGCGTGCTGCCGGTCATTCGCAACCTGCCGATGCTGCTGGCGCGCATCAAGGCGACCGCCGCCGCAGTGCTGGCCGACCCGCCCGATGTCCTGGTGCTGATCGACGCGCCGGATTTCACCCATCGCGTGGCGCGCCGGGTGCGCAAGGCGCGGCCCGATATCCCGATCGTCGATTATGTGTCGCCGACCGTGTGGGCGTGGCGGCCGGGCCGCGCGCGCAAGATGCGCAGCTATGTCGACTACGTGCTGGCGCTGCTGCCATTCGAGCCGGCGGCGCATGCCAGGCTTGGCGGGCCGCCATGCAGCTATGTCGGCCATCCGCTGCTGGCGCGGCTCGATGAATTGCGGCCAAGCCCGGCGGAACAGGCGATCCGCGATGGCGAGCCGCCGGTCCTGCTGGTGCTGCCGGGCAGCCGACGTTCGGAAATCCACCACCTGATGCCGGTTTTCGGCGAGACGGTCGCGCAAGCGGCGGCGCTGTTCCCCGGTGCCCGTTTCGTGTTGCCGGCCGTCGATCACGTCCGCCCGGCGATCGAGGCGGCGCTGGCCGATTGGCCGGTCCGGCCGGAGGTGGTGAGCGGCGAGGCGGCGAAGCTGACGGCTTTCCGGCAGGCGCGCGCCGCGATGGCTGCCTCCGGCACGGTGACGCTGGAATTGGCGCTTTCCGGCGTGCCGGCGGTGGTGGCCTACAAGGGCTCCGGCCTTGAAGCCTTCATTGCCCGACGCCTGGTCACGCTCGCTTCGGTCGTGCTGCCGAACATCATCCTGGACGAGGTGGTGGTGCCCGAACTGTTGCAGGAAGCCTGCACGCCGCAGCGCCTGCTCGCGGCCTGGGCGCTGCTGATCGAGGATACCGAGGCACGCAAGCTCCACCTCGCGGCGCTGGCCCGCGTCGCCGACCGCATGCGGCTCGAAGAGGCAAGCCCCGGCGCGAAGGCGGCGGATATCGTGCTGCGCCATGCCGATGGTGCAAAAGAAAAAGGCGCCTGAGGGGCGCCTTTTCTTGTCGTGGCTGGGATATTTTCAGCGCCGCTGTGCAGTCGGCACGTATTCGCGCTTGTCGAAACCGGTATAGAGCTGCCGGGGCCGGCCGATCCTCTGGCTCGGGTCCTCGATCATCTCCTTCCACTGCGCGATCCAGCCGACGGTGCGGGCGAGCGCGAACAGCACCGTGAACATCGACGTCGGGAAACCCATCGCCTTCAAGGTGAGGCCGGAATAGAAGTCGATATTCGGGTAGAGCTTCTTCTCGACGAAATACTCGTCATGCAGCGCAATGCGCTCCAGCTCGACCGCGACGTCGAGCATCGGATCGTCCTTGATACCGAGTTCGCTCAGCACCTCATGCGTGGTCTTCTGCATGATGCGCGCGCGCGGATCGTAGTTCTTGTAGACGCGGTGGCCGAAGCCCATCAGGCGGAACGGATCGTTCTTGTCCTTGGCCTTGGCGATGAATTTCGGGATGTTCTCGACGGTGCCGATCTCGCTCAGCATCTTGAGCGCGGCCTCGTTGGCGCCGCCATGCGCGGGCCCCCACAGGCAGGCGATGCCGGCAGCGATACAGGCGAACGGGTTGGCGCCCGACGAGCCGGCGAGCCGGACCGTCGAGGTCGAGGCATTCTGCTCGTGATCGGCATGCAGGATGAAGATGCGGTCGAGGGCGCGCGCCAGAACGGGATTGACCTTGTACTCCTCGCACGGCACCGCGAAGCACATGCGCAGGAAGTTCGACGTGTAGTCGAGATCGTTGTTCGGATACACGAAGGGCTGGCCGATATGGTACTTGTAGGCCATGGCGGCCAGCGTCGGCATCTTGGCGATCAGGCGCATCGAGGCGATCATGCGCTGGTTTTCGTCGGTGATGTCGGTCGAGTCGTGATAGAAGGCCGACATGGCGCCGACGCAGCCGACCATGATGGCCATCGGATGCGCATCGCGGCGGAAGCCCTGGAAGAAGCGGGCCATCTGGTCATGCACCATGGTGTGGCGCGTGACGCGGTAGTCGAAATCCGCCTTTTGGTTGGTCGTCGGCAGATCGCCATAGAGCAGCAGATAGCAGGTTTCGAGAAAGTCGCCGTGCTCGGCCAGTTGCTCGATCGGGTAGCCGCGATAGAGCAGCACGCCGTTATCGCCGTCGATATAGGTGATCTTCGATTCGCAAGCCGCCGTCGAGGTGAAGCCCGGATCGTAGGTGAACATGCCGGTCTGGCCGTACAGCTTGCTGATATCGACCACGGACGGGCCGATGGTGCCGTCCTTCACCGGGAGGTCCAGCACGCTTTCACCGATTTTAATGGTGCTCGTATGAGCGGTCATGGGAACCTCCTTCAAACGCGACCCGGTCGGGTTATAAAACGTTTCGTGCGGCGCGAAATAAGAAACTGCGTTCGCAACGAAAAACTGTGGCCGAAGAACGCCGCCTGCTCAGCCAGCCTGATCACGCAGCCGTCCGAGGCCTTCCTCGCGGCCTAGCACCTCCAGCACATCGAAGATACCTGGAGAGGTCGTGCGTCCTGTCAAGGCCGCGCGCAACGGTTGGGCGAGATTGCCGAGCTTGGCGCCGGTTTTTTCCGCATGCGCCCGCACGCGGGCTTCAAGTTCGGCGGCGGTCCAGTCCTTGGCCGCTTCCAGCGTCGCGAGCAGGGCGTGCAGACTGGCGCGGCCGCCGCCATCGATGACGGCGGACGCCTTCTCGTCGAGGGTCAGCGGCCGGGTGGCGAACAGGAAGCCCGCGCCATCGACGAGTTCGACCAGCGTCTTGGCGCGCTCTTTCAAGCCGGGCATGGCGGCGAGCAGCTTGGCCTTGCCGGCCTCGTCCGCGATGGCGCGGGCGAAATCGTCGCGGCCCTCGAGATGGGGCAGCAGGGCGATGACGGCCTCCAGCAGCTCGCGATCGTCGGTCTTGCGCATATAGAGACCGTTGAGGTTCTCAAGCTTGGCGAAATCGAAGCGGGCGGCGGACCGGCCGACATTCTTCAGGTCGAACAGCGCGCGCATGTCCTCGGTCGAGAAGACTTCCTGGTCGCCATGGCTCCAGCCGAGCCGCACGAGATAGTTGCGCAACGCCGCCGGCAGATAGCCAAGCGCGCGATAGGCGTCGACGCCGAGCGCGCCGTGGCGCTTGGAGAGTTTGGCGCCATCCGGCCCGTGGATCAGCGGGATATGCGCCATTTGCGGCACGCTCCAGCCGAAGGCGTTGTAGATCTGCGTCTGGCGGGCGGCGTTGGTGAGGTGGTCGTCGCCGCGAATGACATGGCTCACGCCCATGTCGTGGTCGTCCACCACCACGGCGAGCATATAGGTCGGCGTGCCGTCCGAGCGCAGCAGCACGAGGTCGTCGAGATCCTTGTTGGCCCAGGTGACGCGGCCCTGCACCAGGTCCTCGACGATCGTCTCGCCATCCTGCGGCGCCCTGAGCCGGATCACCGGCTTGACGTCCTTCGGCGCCTCGGATGGATCGCGGTCGCGCCAGCGCCCGTCATAGCGCAGCGGCCGGCCCTCCTTGCGGGCGAGCGCGCGCATCTCCTCGAGTTCGTGCTGGCTGGCGTAGCAATAATACGCCTTGCCGGCGGCAAGCAGCGAACGCGCCGCCTCGGCATGGCGCGCGGCGCGCGCGAACTGGAACACGACGTCGCCATCCCAGTCGAGGCCGAGCCAGTGCAGCCCGTCGATGATGGCCTCGATCGCCGCGTCGGTCGAGCGTTCGCGATCGGTATCCTCGATGCGCAGCAGCATCTTGCCGCCGAAGCGGTGCGCGTACAGCCAGTTGAACAACGCGGTTCGGGCGCCGCCAATATGGAGGAAGCCGGTCGGGGAGGGTGCAAAGCGGGTGACGACGGGTGGCGGCATGGAACTCGCGATACCTGGAATGCGCCGCATGGAAGCGGGCCATGTTGAAACTGCGTTTGGGCGTTGCCGGGGCGCGCGCTCATGTAGCATGCTGCCGGCCATCGGTTAAGCGGAGAT
>Ga0209916_1001583_pt1 | contig 17734 bp, 8 predicted proteins | sample ThiBio_1000_plan_FD_183956 | JGI IMG/M metagenome (GOLD analysis project Ga0209916, IMG submission 183956) | Wastewater bioreactor microbial communities from Cape Town, South Africa - Thiocy_solids_2 (SPAdes) | ecosystem: Engineered > Bioreactor > Thiocyanate-remediating > Anaerobic-Aerobic ... | reverse complement strand
TGCTCAAAAGGTTTAGAATATTAGCTGAGCGTTACAGAAATAGAAGAAAAAGGTTTGGCCTTCGCTTTAATCTTATTGCTGGAATTTATAACTATGAACTTTCTTGTTAAGTTTCGGAAGAACTCTAATGTAGAAAAACCATAATAACAGAAGATAGGTCTTATTGCACAACCTACATAAATTTTAAATATCCTATGAATTATTCAAGGTTATATAATAAGAATAGTATTTAACAATAAGGTCTCAAAAAGTAAGTTATAAGTTATTAGATAGGCATTCACGAGTATTATCCCTCATTAAAAAATACCTAAAAGAGCCTATTTTCATGGTAATTAACCTATTTATGCTTGGTAGCTAGTTGAACTTAGATATATAAATGCTTTTTTGTCTAAAGACAGGGATTTTGGTTGAAATAGTTCCATAAACGTATACTAAGTTATTAGTGTTTCTTTTAAATCTTATGGATGTTCGCTACTTTTCTACAATTTTACCGCTAGCTTTTAAAAGCAATCTACTATCTAAAAAATTGTTTACCATAGCTGATAGCATAGCTTTTTCAATTGATGCTATCAAGTCAAGGACTACCTATCACCTATCAACCATATTACTTATATGCTATTTAGCAATTTACCAGGCATATGTAATACCTGCCAAGAAATGAGCACCACTAGTAGGAGCATGCAAATAGCGGTTGTTATCCCTAGCGAGTATATTACTACAATCTATAAATATTGAGAACCGTTGGTTCCATAAATATTCAATTCCCAAATCAATATCTATAACATCTGGTAATGGTTTTGTAGTTTTTGTTGTAGGGTCTAGTGCTTGTATACCACCTAACCAGTGTAGGTTGCTTTTTAGTAAGATCTTACCATGAAAGTTATAGTTATTAAGTATTTCGATGGTATACTGTGGTTTATGCCATGGTTTTTCTAATTGTGCAAGTGTATAATCAAAATATGCAGCCGTAAGTTTAGTTACCAAAGCTTCTTCAAAGCTTGTCTTAGCAAGCTCGGCAAACAACTGCATTACTTTAGCTGCAGCATCATATTGTATATCAAATTGACTACGTTCAGAGGTACTATTGATAAAACAAGGCCAATTTTTATAGCTGCTGATAGATAAACCAGCGTGGCAAGTAAGCTTATCTAAGATGTTACTTTTTACACCTGCATAGCAAATATATTGCTGATCAGTATGCCTTAGCTCTACTGTAGAAGTTAGCCAAGGGTTTTGTAGGATATATTCTTGCCATGCATTAGCTTGAATATTGCCACTTACACCTATATAAGGACGAAAAGCTTTGTTAAGCGCATAGGTTAACTTTACTTCTGGATAAACATGAAAATTTTCAGGTAAAGCAGCTGTATCGTTTTGATAAGTTAGCGTAGTACCTGTTTGAATGGTAAACTCATTGAACTTTGTTACAAAAATGGGCTTAAAGCTAACTATGTTACGCTGTAATGTGTAATTGCTAGGACGTTTATATTGACTTAAATAAATATCTAGGCCAGCTTGTAGTTGAAAAATTTCGTTTAGTCTATAACTAGCGTGCAGCTTACATTTCTCTTGCGTTTCATGGATAGATGAAGAAGAGTTAAGGTGAATAAGCTGGGTGTGTACCTGATACTTCAGTGTACTTGGTAGATGGTTATACAAGCTAGTACAAAGTTGCACCTGATGATATTTATAATGCCTGTTAGGATCATTATGAGTATAAATAGGATTATTGATAAGTTCTTTAAACGGATATTTGTCCCAGTTGTAATCTAATGAGCCGGCTAATGTTAGTTTTTCCATAAGCTTTCTACCATGTAAGCTAATTGCATTGTGGTGCTCTTCAGCGTACTTGTTTTTGCCTTCAGATAAATGACTTATATGTAACCCATAACCATGTCTTTTATTTCTGGTATTGTTAAAGAAAGCTGCTATATAAGGCATGTGGTAGTTTCCATACCCTAGCTTTAAATACTTACTATATAAATTAATGAGTCTCTCTTGCTTGGCCCTGAGTATTTTTATTTTATGTTCTAAAGATTGGAAATCGAGCGGTATGTCATAAAGTGCATATTGTAATTTGACACTTGGTTGCTCCGTAGGTAGCGGTAATGGAGCTTTTTTGATTAACCGATCAGCCTCTGGAAGTTGATTCTTCTTTTCTTTTTTAATAATGAATTCAGCTTCTTGAATGGTTCCTTGTGGGCGCTTGGCGTATCCATAGCTCTCCATAGGGTAAGTACTCCAACTGAGTAGCGTGAACGTTATATAAACTAGTGCATTTACTTTCATAGTATCAAACTTTTACTCTTATTCTAATGTTTTAAATTCATTATCCTCATCCTGCAATGGTTGCGTGGTTGTAGTTTGTGTCTGCGCTTGCGCAAGGCTATCTGCTTCTATTTGCTGTATGAGTTGCTGTAGTTTTTGTTGTGCTATGTCAACAAAGCTTGAATCAGTAGCATTGTCTATAATAGACTGAAGTGTAGCTCTTGCTTGGAAAAATTCTTGTAAGGCTATATAATTATCTGCCATCAACAAAAAACCTTGGTTGGTCCATTCAGTATATTCGGCAAACTGTTTGTTAAGGATAAACAATGTTTCTAATGATTGTTTAAATTTTCCTAGTTGATAATGAATGTATGCTATTAGATATTGAGCTTCTGCTGCATATATATCTTGTCCACTTTTTACAATTTGTTTAAAATGTTCATGAGCTTCTTCGTATTTAGCTTGTTTTAGGGCTGTTTTCCCTAAATACAAAGCTGCTTGACTCACAGCATTAATTGTTATGTTGCCTTGATTAATAATTTGTGAAGCTGCTTTGTTTACCTCTTCATATTGTTGTAGCGCATCACTAGACTTCATGATTCCCTCTAAGGCATAATAAGTTTCTTTTTTATTGCTAGCCCTTTCTTTGAGCTGCTTATAATGTGTAAGTGCTGTATTGAAATCTTTGTGCTTATAAGCAAGCGATGCAATACGTAGCAGAAGCCTATTGTAAAAGGGTGTCTGTTTATTTTTACTAGCAATATGATATTGTATAAGTGCTTGCTCGTCATTTGATAACCTATAATAAGCTTCCGCTATTAAAAAATTAGCTTCATCTATCAATGTGCTATTAGGGTAGCTGGTTATAAATTCTTTAAATTGTTGGACTGCTTGTGTATAGTTTTGGCTATAGTATAAGTTTTTAGCGGCTTCAAAGCTTATGGATGCTAGTGCCTCACTGCTTGGGTTAGCAGCTTTGTAGCTGGCTAAATATTCTTGTAGCTTCTCTGGTTTTCCTTCTTGTACAACCAACTTTGGAAGCTCTAACAATGCACTTTGTGCATTCGGATGAGTCGGGTAGTCTTTAAGTAATGTTTCATAATCTTTTCCAGCTGCTGCATATTGTTTTAAGTTTACCTTGGCAACTGCTCTATGAAGCAAAGCATCTGGCACAAGGGTACTATAAGGTTTCTTTTCAATAAAGTTGGAAAAACCTTTGATTGCTAGATCATACTCCTGATGTTGCAAGGCTAAGTATGCATATTCAAATAATGCTTTTTCATAATAGGCAGTATGTGAATAGGTATTAATTACACTTTCTAAGTTTTGTTTGGCTTCTGCGAACTTGCCAAGCAACCCATAAATAAGAGCTTTCTGGTAACGGTTATGTGCAGGATAACTATCTTCAGTTTTAGTATATAAATCTAGCGCCTTATTGTAATCTTTAATAGCATAATAGCAATCTGCTGTTCTAACTAATACATCTAAACGCCAATTATTATCGTTAGTTATATTAGGTATATTGATATATTGTAAAAATAATGGTAATGCTGCCTTGTATTTTTCTGTATTAAATAAAACGTAGCCAAGCCCGTAAAGTGCATCTTGGTAATAATTTGTATTCTTTTTGTCGGTTGCTGCAAGTACTGTTTGGTAATGTGTAGTCGCTTGCTCGTAAGCTTGCTGTGCTGCATAGCTTTCTGCAAGCCATAAATGTGTTTGTAGTGTTATATCTGTATCTAAAGGATAATATAAAGATTTTTGTAGCCAAGTAATGGCTTTATCATAAGCTTCCTGGTTAAAGTAAGCATTGCCCTTATAAAAAGTTGCTTTTTGATACACTTGTAAAACAGTTTCTGGCTTTTCTTGTAAGCTCTCAATATGAGCAATTGCTAAATCATAGTGGTTGGTATGAAAGTACACTTGGCTTAATAACTGATCAACTGTAGTTATATGTGGGCTGCTAGGGTAAGACTTTTTAAATTTTTGTAAGGCATCGATGGATATGGTAAGTTTCCCTAACTCATAACTTAATTGTGCGTATTGGAAAGATGCTTCTGTTTGTATTTCATTAATAAAGTTCATCTGCCTTGCTTGGTCAAATGCCGCTAATGCTAAATTCTTTTGGCTTGTTTTAATGTATATCAAACCCATATAATAGCTGGCTAGCTGAGCCAGATAATCATCTTGCAATGCTAACTCTTTTAAATATTTGAGTGCTTTATAGTTTTCTCCCGATTTATATAAAGAGTAAGCTAACCGATAGAAGACTTCATGCGTTACTTCTGAAGGTTGAAGGTGGATATAGTTTTCGTAATGTCGGGTAGCTGATGCATAATCCTTTAAGAAGAAATAAGACTCAGCAGTAAGTAATTCTATATCCTCATAGTTTTTTAATGTTGGTTGTTTAGCCTGTACGTCTTTAATATAATTAATGGCTGCTTGAAAACGTTTCGCTTGGTAAAGTACTTCCATTATCATATAAGGGACCACAGCTTCATATGCCTCATGATTCCCAGCTTTTCTTAAGTCTGCCAATGCACTCTCATAATCTCCTTTTTTTAAGGCAAGGTATCCTGCATAGTAGTTGCTGGCAGGTGTGTAGGGATTATCATGGCTTTTAATAGCATTAAAATAGGACAAAGCTTGGTCAAAGTCTCTTTCATTCAGGTATGCATATGCTAACCTGTATTGTAATTCAGTGTGTAAAGTAGTAGTTAACTGTTCTTTGTTGACTGATAAGTAATAGCTAATACCTTTAGCATAGTCTTGTTGATAACAACGTAGGTTGCCTAATTCATAATATGCTAGAGCAGCTTTCGGATGATAAGGATATCTTTCTACAAATTGCTGAAGACGTACTTCTCCATCTATCCTATCTAGTTTAATAGCACAAAATGCTGCATAGTAAGTTGCTTCTATAACGTATTCATTTCCTACATAACCTGTATGTTCGGTTATATACCTATCCATATAGTGCTGGGCTGCCTCATATTGTTGTTTTTCATATAATTCTAACCCTTTATAAAAATCTGAAATAAATATGGGCTTCTCTAGCAGTTCTTGTCCATAAATGGCTAGGTTGCTTATAGACCATACTATAAGTATAGCAGTATAACGTAGTAAGTTTGTCATCATAGTGATAAACTAATAAAGGTTAAAATTTGCGCAGTTAATATATTAATGCAGAAGCTTAAATACTAATTCTTTTAAAATTTCTTCTTCTCCCACAAAGGCATAAGCCACTCCTTTGAGCTGCATATCTGCTTCTTGTAAATGATTTATATTTTCAACGATTTTAGAAATAGAATATTGCTTAGCTGCTGCTACATATTGAGGTACAAAGTACGCATTTATTTGTAAAGCTTGTGATAATGCTTGCGTAGACTTATCACGTGCTTGGTGAAGTAAAAGTATTTTACTAAAAAAGGTAAATAGCAAGCTAATCAAAGGGATAGCTATTTGACTTTTATTGTTCCCAATTAAATGAAAAATAATTTGGTTGGATTTATATACATCTCGTGCGGCTATAGCATTTTGTAGCTCGAAGGCATTAAACTGTTTGCTGATTCCTACGTATTCCTGAATAATATTATCGGTAATTTTGTCTCCTCTCTGTAGATTCAAAGCTACTTTATCTAGCTCTTTAGCTAACCGGACTAAGTCACTACCAATAAACTCTTGCAGCATAAAAATAGCTTTTTCTGTAATATGCAGCCCTTTCTCTGTGACATAGTTGCTAATCCAAGCTGGCAGCTGGTTATCATACAATCGTTTAGCATTTACAAGTACTGCATTTTCTGCTAACACTTTACTGAGGGTTGTTTTGGCAGATAATGTTTTATGCTTATAGCCAAATGCTAATATGGTAGTGGGATTAGGCATCTTAATGTAATTTGCCAAAAGGGTTTGGCCTGCATCGCGGTTTAAATCTTGTAGATCTTGCGCTTCTTTTACAATAACTATTTGCCGTTCCGCTCCTACAGGATATTGCTTAGATTGGCTTATGGCTTGTGCTATAGAGTGCTCTTTACCATATAGAATAGTTAAATTAAAGATTTTATCAGATTCTTCTAATAAATTATTTTCTAAATAATGGATGATGAGATCTATATAGTACACTTCTTCGCCCTGTAAAAAGTATACAGGGGCATATTGTTGCTTCTTAAGCAAATCGAGTACTTGTTGGGGTGTCATAGTAGCCATGGGTGTTTAAAGTTAATAAACAATAGCTTTTATGGAGAAATTGTATAGTATGTTTTTAACCTAAAATTTTAAGAACTTATAAAATACTCAAAAGCCTGATCTTTCTATATAGAAGTTGTGGTTAGTGTTTTTAATAACTTTCATAAAGCTATTATCTTCTAATATATTTGTATACTTATGTACATTTAGTTCAGTATCAATAAACTCATATCTTATGATCGCATATATTCAGGGAAGCATTGTCTATAAATCACCCACTCAACTCATTGTAGACGTAGGAGGTATAGGATATGAGCTACAAATCTCTTTACACACCTATGATTCATTAAAAGATATTGCTGCTAGTTGCAAGATTTTTACTTATCTACATATTACTCAAGATGCACATACCCTATATGGTTTTGGTACTGTAGAAGAAAAGCAATGGTTTTTACAGTTGCTAAGTGTAAATGGTATAGGGCCTCGTGTAGCTATAACCATCTTATCTGCGTTAACCCCAGAAGTTCTTCAGCAGGCTATCATGGCCCATGATGCAATTACATTACAGGCTGTTAAAGGAATAGGACAAAAAGCAGCCCAGCGTATTATTTTAGAACTACAAGGTAAAGTAGGCAAGGTAGGTAACATGTTGTCTTTACAACCGTCTGGGCAAGAAGCTATTTATCAAGAAGCATTGGCAGCACTTAGTAAATTGGGTATACATAAGTCTACTGCAGAAAAAACAGTAGCAGCCATTTTAAAAGAGCATCAAGGGGAAATTACCGTAGAGTCATTAATCAAATTAGCTTTAAAAGACTAGGATATGGTGCCTTAACAAACTTTTTTCAATATAAATTGTAGATAACTTTTAAGTGTTTTGTAGTAGCTTTCTGTGAAATTTTTCCCTTCAGCTAGCAAAAAATTAAAGGTAACTTGAGCCATGCTTATTTAATTGATAATCATGAATATTAAGTCTCCACAGATATATTCGATGCCTATAGTATGAGTAATTAATTGTTAATTAAGCTTGCCACAAGACTAAAACCTTTATTAAATGTAAAGTCTAAAATTTTAAATGGTTCTTAAATAATCAAAACAACGTTGGGACTCATACGCTAAATAGATTATCAACCTAAGTCTTTACTTTATAAAGCTATTTTATCTTTATTACTTTTAGCTTCCTGGTTTCTCTTCATCCAATAAAACTCATTATAAAATAATACCTGTAATTTTATATTTTTTCCTGATTGCTATTTTAAAGGTGCCAGATATTCTAATTTTATCGTCACTTTATACGGACTTTTTATAAATACTACCTAGACTTTGTTTAAATTTGCCCGATCAAGTAAGATCAAACACAATCAACACTTATCATGTTTACTCAAAAACGTAGTAAAAGCTTCTTATTTCAAATGCTAACGCTATTCATGGGGCTAATAATAGCATTGAATACGATTTCCTGTGGCTGTAATAATTCTCGAAAACCCCGAACACCTGGTAAACCTAGTCAACCTAATCAACCTAAAAAAGGCCCTGGTGGCGCTACACCAAAAAAGAATAACCATCCTAGAGCAGAACAAGAAGCTAAGAATGCATTTGAGGCTGCTAGGCAAGCAGCAGAACAAGGAGATATGGAGGCACAATTTAAAGTAGGGGAAATGTATGCAGCAGGTCAGGGAGTCGCTAAAGATGATAAAAAAGCTGCCGAATGGTATCAAAAAGCGGCAAAACAAGGATACACAAAAGCTCAATATAATTTAGCAGAAATGTATAAAAATGGGCAAGGAGTAGATAAAGATGAAGAAAAAGCATTTGATTGGTATCAAAAAGCTGCCAACCAGGGATACGCAGAGGCAGAACTAGGTTTAGGTCGCATGTATTATTATGGTCAAGGAGTAGATAAAGATGAAAAAGAAGCATTCGAATGGTTTAAGAAAGCAGCAAATCAGAATAATAAGAGTGCACAATTTAGTTTAGGCGTAATGTGTCAGAATGGACGTGGAGTAGATAAAAACGAAGGGGAAGCCGTAAAGTGGTACCAACAAGCTGCTGAGCAAGGGCATGCGAGTGCACAAAATAATTTGGGTCGTATGTATGATAATGGTCTCGGAGTGGATAAAAATGAAAAAGAAGCCGTAAAATGGTATCAAAAAGCAGCAGCGCAAGGAAATGCGAATGCACAAAGCAATCTGGGGCGTATGTATCACAGAGGCTTTGGTGTAACTAAGAATGTAGTGGAAGCTGTGAAGTGGTACAAACAAGCAGCGGAGCAAGGGAATATATATGCACAAAATAATTTGGGTCGTATGTATGATAATGGTCTCGGAGTGGATAAAAATGAAGAAGAGGCCATAAAATGGTATCGAAAAGCAGCAGAACAAGGAAGTGTTACTGCTCAATATAATTTGGGCGAGGTGTTTAAAGATAGCAATGGAGTGCTTGGCAGTGATATAGAAGCCGTAAAATGGTACCAAAAAGCAGCCGAACAAGGAGATGCAGGGGCGCAATTTAGTTTGGGTTTAATGTTTAAAAGTGGGCGTGGGGTACCTAAGAATGATCAAGAAGCCGTAAAATGGTTTCAACAGGCAGCCAATCAAGGCCATCCAGCTGCGCAAGCTAACCTAGGTTGGAACCATCGAAATAACCTTGAAGCTTCTAAGGATGATAAAGAAACAATAAAACGTGATCAGCAAGCAGTTGATCAAGGGGATGTGGTTGCACAAACTAATCTGGGTTGGATTTGCCAAATTGGAATTGGAGACTTTCCAGACAAGGAAAAAGCGGTAGAGTGGTACGGAAAAGCAGCAGAGCAAGGATATGCATCTGCACAAACTAACTTGGGATTGATGTATCAGAAAGGCAATGGAATACCCAAAGACGAAGAAAAAGCCATAGAATGGTTTCAGAGAGCGGCAGATCAAGGACATGTAGTAGCACAATATAATCTGGGTTTAATGTATGAGAGTGGCTGTGGAGTACCTAAGGATGCCGCAAAAGCAGTAGAATGGTACCAAAAAGCAGCAGCCCAAGGACATATAGATGCACAAAATAATCTGGGAGGCATGTATGCAAATGGACATGGGGTGGCTAAAGATGGGGTAAAAGCAGTAGAGTGGTATGAAAAAGCCGCAGAACAAGGAGATGCAAAAGCACAGTATAACTTAGGTATAATCTATCAGAGAAGACATGGGATTTCTCGGAATGATGATGAAGCATTCAACTGGTATAAGCAAGCAGCAGAACAAGGACATATAAGAGCTCAAGTTAACTTGGGTTGGATGTATCATGCTGGCCGGGGAGTATCTAAAGATGATACAGAAGCCGTAAGATGGTATCAGAAAGCAGCAGACCAAGGGCATGCAGAGGCACAAAATAATCTGGGCCGGATGCATGAAAATGGACATGGAGTGCCTGTAAATAATGTAGAAGCCGTAAAATGGTACCGAAAAGCAGCTGAACAAGGACATGCGCCTGCACAGAATAATCTGGGGTCCATGTATTTTTATGGCTTTGGAGTACCTAAGGATGCTAAAAAGGCGATAGAGTGGTATCAAAAAGCGGCCAATCAAGGATTTGCAGTTGCACAAGATAATCTAGGCTTGGTATATGAGAATGGACTTGGAGTGCCTCAAAATAAGAAGAAAGCAGTAGAATGGTTTCAACAAGCAGCAACCCAGGGAGATATAGTTGCACAAATTAAGCTACGTTGGATCTATCAAGATGTTCCTGAAATCTCTCTAGATAATAAGGGAGCTGTAGAACAGTATCAACAAGCAGCAGACCAAGAAGATGTAGTTGCACAGACTAAGCTGGGCTGGGTTTATCAGCTTGGACTTGGAGTAGCTAAAGATGAAGAAGAAGCTGTAAAATGGTACCGAAAAGCAGCTGATCAAGGGCATGCCCCTGCCCAAACTAATCTAGGGTTAATGTATCAGAATGGACAAGGAGTGCCTAAGGATGAAGCAAAAGCAGCAGAATGGTATCAAAAGGCAGCCGATCAAGGAAATATAGTTGCACAGTCTAAGCTAGGTGATTTGTATTATCATGGACAAGGCGTAGCTAAAAATGAAGTAAAAGCTGTAGAATGGTATAAAAAAGCAGCCGATCAAGGACATATAATTGCTCAATACAACTTGGGTTTGATGTATCAGAATGGAACTGGAGTATTTAAGAATGAAACAAAAGCAGCAAAATGGTGTCAGCAAGCAGCAGAACAAGGATATAGGAAGGCACAGTATAATCTAGCAAATATGTATTTTTATGGGCAAGGAATGGAGAAAGATGAAATAAAAGCATTTGAATGGCATCAAAAAGCAGCAGACCAGGGGCATGCAATTGCACAAGCTACTTTGGGTTGGATGTATATGAATGGTCGTGGAGTTTCTAGGAATTATACAGAAGCGGTAAAATGGTTTCAAGAGGCAGCCGAGCAAGGAAATGCAGATGCACAGACTGGTTTAGGCCAGATGTATGCAAATGGACAAGGAGTAACTAAAAATCATATAAAAGCGGCAGAGTGGTATAAAAAAGCGGCAGAACAAAAAAATATGCAAGCGCAACATTATTTAGGCTCAAGCTATTTATATGGCTTGGGGGTAAATGAAGATCATATGCAGGCATTCAAATGGTATCAGCAAGCAGCAGACCAAGGGTATGCGGATGCACAAGATTGTTTGGGTCTTATATATCTAGTTGGGGTGGGGGTAGCTCAGAATAATGAGGAAGCTGCAAAATGGTATAAAAAAGCAGCCGAGCAAGGACATAGAGGGGCACAGTTTCGTGTAAATATAATGTATTCTAATGGTTATGGCTTTCCCAAAGGTTGTAAGGAATCTTTAAAATGGTATCAAGCAGAAGATCAGACACTAGCACCTGCCCAAAATAACCTAGGGTTGTTGTATAAGAATGGATTAGGATTCCTTATAAATGATGAAGCAGCTACAAAAGATTATCAAGAAGGTGCGAAGGTCGGACATAAAGCTGATCAAAATTATTTGGGCTATATGTACCAATACGGAATGGGGGTTTCTCAAGATTATAACGAAGCGTTAAAATGGTACCGAGCAGCAGCAGACCAAGGCCATGCACCTGCACAAAATAACCTAGGCTGTATGTATCAAAATGGAATGGGTGTGCCTAAAGATGATACGAAAGCCATAGAATGGTACCAGAAAGCAGCAGATAAGGGACTTGCAATTGCACAAAATAACTTGGGTTGGATGTATCACAATGGCTTTGGGGTGCCTAAGAATGATGAGGAAGCTATAAAATGGTATCAAAAAGCAGCTGACCAAGGGCTTGTGTATGCAAAAGAAACAGTTCAGAAATTAACGGAACCGCTAGAGAAATAATATAAAAAGGGTTTGTTTATTAAACTATATTAAATTAAATCTAGCTTTAATTTATGGCTCTACTTGAAATGCCCCTTAATACAGTTCAGTGAACAAACCCATTAACGCTAAGTTTAAAAAAGATTATTTGTATTTTTATTAAAAACCTGCTTTACTTATGACTATTTATAAGCAGTCTTTAATTTGGATAGGGGAGGCTGGTAATCTTGTTAAACTAAGCTATCAAAAACAGGGATAGTATTTAAAATTTCAGGGCTTAACTGTCCATAATCTAGTCTCCAGCAACTATATTCTTGTCCATTACTTATTACCAACAGTTTGGCTTTAAGGTTTCTATTATAGCGAGCCAGCTGACTATAGACTTTATCAGAAATAGGTATATGAGGTGCTTTACATTCTGCTATAAGAAAAGGATTGCCACTTTTATCATAAATAACAAGATCAGGTCTATTAACAAGATAGTGTCCTTGTATTTGTCTTTCTACACTAATAAGCCCTTTAGGGTATAGTAGCTCTTTGGTTAAATAATGTATCAAGTGTTGCCTTGTCCATTCTTCAGGAGTCAGTCGTACATATTTTTTACGTATAATGTCAAAAATATAATGCTTACCCGCTATTGTACGGACCTCATAGTCAAAAGTAGAAAAATTAATAAATTGCATGTAACTTGTATACAATAAGTCAAAGTCAACAGAGAAAAATTTATGAAACACAGATTGCTGCTATTAATTAGCATGGTGTGCATCTTTTTGTTTCTTATCTGCATTATTGCCTATAATTTATGAAACGCTACGCTATAATCCTTATAACTGCTATATCACTCTTTTCGATTGCTTTTATACCTACTCAATCTATTCCGTCAGATAAAGCAGGGTGGGTAGAATATCAGTTTCAGCGGCTCACTTTGGAAGAACGTATTGGTCAACTTTTTATGGTAGCTGCTTATTCTAACCAAGGCGAAAAGCATCATGAATTTATAGAAAACTTAGTACAACGATATAATATTGGAGGACTTATTTTTTTTCAAGGTGACCCTGTCAGCCAAGCAAAACTTACCAACCGATACCAACAAAGAGCCAAAACACCTTTGCTTTTAGCTATAGATGCAGAATGGGGGCTTGGTATGCGTCTTACTAACACAATAAGCTACCCTAGGCAGATGACTTTAGGTGCTATACAAGATCATCAGCTTATTTATAATATGGGTGTAGAAATTGCACGTCAGCTTAAATTATTAGGCTTACACATCAACCTAGCTCCTGTGGTTGATATTAATACTAATCCAGATAACCCAGGCATAGGTAACAGATCTTTTGGAGATGGTAAGGGAAGTGTAACTAGCAAAGGGTTAGCCTATATTCAAGGGTTACAGGATAATGGCATTATGGCAGTAGCTAAACATTTTCCTGGCAAAGGAGATGCTAGCAAAGATGCACACCATGACTTACCCACTATCTCACATGATATTACTCGGTTAGAAGCTATAGAGCTATACCCATTTAGAAAAGCAATACGTGCCAATGTAGGTGGTATTATGGTTTCACACCTATACTTGCCAGCTTATGATAAGACTCATAACCGAGCTGCATCCCTCTCACCACATATTGTAACACAGCTCTTAAAAAATAAATTAGGTTTTAAAGGACTAGTTTTTACAGATGCGCTTAATATGAAGGCTGTTAGTAAATATTATCAGCCTGGAGAAGTGGACTTGCTGGCTTTGCAAGCAGGCAATGATATTTTACTTTTCCCGGAAGATGTTCCTAAAGCTATTGCACTCATTAAATCTGCTATTGAGCAGGGCAAATTAGCTAAAGAAATAGTGGAACAAAAGGTTAAAAAAATCCTAGCAGTCAAATACCAGATGAACTTGCACCAGTGGAAGCCTGTAGAAATAGATGGGTTATGCGAGCAACTCAATACGCCAAAGGCTCAAGTGTTAAAGCAAAAACTATTTGAACAAGCCATAACATTAGTAGCCAACCAAGATGATTTAATTCCTATTACCAAATTAAATAAACATAAGATTGCTTCACTTTCTATTATTAAGCAGCCTATTACTGCAGAAGCACAGAAATCAATCAACCAACAGAATACAGTTGCTACTAATAAGCCATCTACTATTTTTGATCAGTTTTTATCGCAATATGCTCCTGTTGCTCACTATACACTCAATAGGACATCGCTAGATGTTAATGTGCTACAGCAACTGGCAGATGAGCTAGAAAATTATTCATTGGTTATCATAGGCTTACACGACTTAGCTGGCAACAGAGCTAATAAATTTGGTTTGCAGACAGAATTATTAAGCTTTTTGACTAAACTACAGCACACCAATACAAAAGTGCTCGTAGTAGTTTTTGGAAGTGTTTATAGTTTAGAATTATTCCAAAACATGCAACATCTTATAGCAGCTTACCAAGATGATCCTATAGCAGAACAAGTGGTACCTCAGATAATTTTTGGAGCCTTACCAGCTGTGGGTAATTTACCTGTTAGTATACCTAATGCTTGGAAGTCAGAATGGGGTATTAGAACAAAAAGTATAAAAAGACTTGGTTATGCTTTGCCAGAAGCTGTACAAATGGATAGTCGCATATTGCAAGGTATTGATAAAGTTGTAGAGGATGCAATTTTAGAAGAGGTAATGCCAGGTTGCCAAGTGTTGGTAGCTAGAAATGGGAGAATAGTTTTTGAGAAAGCTTATGGTTATCACACCTATGCAAAAAAGAATCCTGTTACTAATACAACACTTTATGATATTGCTTCCATAACCAAAGTAGCCGGCCCTTTACAAGCAATCATGTATTTAGTAAGCCAGAAAAAGCTAGATATAACACAAAAAGTTTCTACCTATTTACCAGAATTATCTGCTACTAATAAAAAAAACTTAACTATTAAATCAATTTTAGCTCACCAAGCTGGATTATTGGACTGTGGTATAACAAGAAATATTTTGTTTCAAAAAGATAGTAAATTAAGCAAGAAACTGTTTAGCAACTACCCATCGGCAAGCTATCCCAATAGGATAGGTACGGAGCTATATGCCCCTCATTTATTAAAAGAGCTTATGTGGGATTTGTATATCAACTCCCCAATAAAAGAAAAAGATAAAACAAAAAAATCATCTAAAACACATAGTTACCATTATAATGACTTAAGCTTCCATATTATGCATAGGCTAATAGAGAAGTTGTTGCAACAGCCTATGGAGATTTTTCTTGCTAATAAATTCTATCAATCTTTAGGAACTGGTCTAGTTGGTTATAATCCATTAGAAAGAATTAGTTTACAGCAAATAGCACCTACAGCAGAGTGTGACTTTTTTAGAACTACCCCCATACATGGTATTGTTCATGACCCACAAGCCGCAATCTGTGGGGGGGTAGCAGGAAATGCTGGACTCTTTAGCAATGCTCATGATTTGGCTATTATTTTGCAAATGAATTTGCAAGGTGGCTATTATGGAGGAAAAAGATATTTGAAAAAGAAGGTTATAAAACAGTTCACCAGCCAAGCTTTTAAAAATAATCGGCGGGGTCTTGGATGGGATAAACCAGAATTACCTACCAAACTAGATGATAAGCATAAGCTTAATACATCTTCATATGCTTCTGTTGATACTTATGGGCACTTGGGCTTTACAGGCACGGCTGCCTGGGTAGACCCAAAGTATAATCTTATATATATTATTCTATCTAATAGAACATATCCTACACAAGAGAATAATAAGTTAGCTGAGCAGAATATCCGTATTAAGCTACAAGATATTGTTTACCAAGCTTTGCAAGATGTTGAACAATGAATTAGCAGTTAAATACTAAGACAGTTTGAATGGTTGGTAAGTGTAAAGATTTGTAAAGCTTTTTATTATCTATATGCTTATTTTATAGCCTATTTATAAATTTTGTGTAGTTGCATAAGCTTGAATGTTGCCATAGAGTATAAAGAGGCCTAAATGTGTTAAATACTTAGTTCTATTAAACCTTTTAATTTAGATAAAGCTATTATATGTAACAAAAACCTTCTGCAATCTACTGATTGTTCATATTTATATATTTTGGACGTCTGGTAATAGTATCTCTACCTAGGTCTAACTAAAATAAAATAGCTCTTTTTAGCTGAAAAAGGTTTCTTGTATATCCTTAATTTAGCTAGCAGACAAGTATAAAAGTGCACTATAAAGGGTGGATTTATTATTGGTTGGGTAACAAGTAAAATAGGATTTTTTTCAGGCATTTCTTTCTATGCCTAATATGATATACCCACGTTAAGGTATACACTTAACAGTGTTTTCCCAGCAAGTATTAGGAGTCAATAAGACTTGCTGGGTAATTTTATTAGTTACTTATCTTATTTATCTGGTTATCTATTCCTCCTACCTGTTGTTTGTAAACTTTCTTTAGGATATAACCAGTCCATTATATTTACACCAACGTTAAGTTGTAAATAATTGGCATTTATAAGTCTCATAAAATTTACAAAAGTAGTATCAAGTTCAATATCTTTTCCAAAATCATCGTCACCTAAACTAGAAATAAGTTTGAATAGTTCTATAGGAATTTCCATTCTAAGCTCTGCATAAATTCCTTTAGGGAAGTCAGCACGGTTGCCTGTTATAATACTGCCAGAGAGCCGAGAAAAATTGGCTACAGATTTTTTAACATTTTGATCTCCTTGCATAGAAACGGGCAACTCATAGTAATCTCCTGATTGTTTATAGTCAGATGTTAGGATAATATTAAATTCATACCCCAGTATGATGCTGTGTGCAAAATAAAATGATACATCATAAACCTTTGTAATGGATACGAGCAATGGTAACTTCAAATGATTTTCTGTGAAGGTGATTTCAAATTCTGGTATTTTTGTAACTCTAGAAAAACCATATCCTATTCCTGCTTCAAAACCTATTCTACGCTTCTCTGAAATTGCAAAACTATAACCAGCTAGCATCTTCATGTTATGATTAAACTTAGTTTTAATGGGCGCCTTAGTTCCCCTAATTTCAAATTTATGTGTGGGAGTCATGTATGCATATGGAAATACACCAAACTCATATTCTAAACTTAATCGTGTATCTTCCCATGAAAAACCTGAAAAACCATTATTTTGTCTCTTATTATAACGTGGAGCTGCATATATAAGTGAGACAGGCAAGCATATGATCAATAAAGTTTGTAAAATATATTTTTTATTTTTAGGCATATAAAGTAATAAGTTATAGTCAAAGAATGTATGTCTTTAACTTCATTTGTCAATAATTGAATGTATATTTATTCTATTGGATTTTTATAAAGTAGTGGGGACAGCTAAAACTAAACCAGCACTTATAATACAAAATAGATATCAAATACTTGCTGCAAATTTAAAATATGATTGTAGTAAAGAGAAAGATTTCTAAAATTTTAATCATCAATTAACTTAAACATATTTTCTGAAGCTATAGCATCTTTAGGTATTCTAGGAAAGGTATTATAGAAACTAACCATATCCTTAAAAGTAAATTTAGCTAATACTGAAAAATCATGTTTCAATTCAAGTATGATATTTGCTTTGTTAAAAAACTTCGCTTATTTCATTAATAACTTTGCTAAATGTAGCTAGCAAGATTAAATATAGCAATTAGGCTACAAAGGTTTTGGTAATAGTTATATCTATTTACTGTTTATAGATAGCCTTTCATATATGCAAAAATTAAACTTATTACTTAATTATTCTTTACGTTGATATATGTCAGTAGGGTAGCGGCTCATGGATTGTTGCTTTTGCTTGATTATGTAACATTTATTATCAATTATAGGGTATTGTTAAATTAGCATAGATTTAGTAGGTTAGGAGGAAAAATGGATTGCCCAAGATGTAACAATAATCAAAGATGTAAAGATGGAATTGTTGGAGGTAGGCAGCGTTACCAATGTAAAAATTGT
>Ga0209916_1001582_pt1 | contig 17777 bp, 17 predicted proteins | sample ThiBio_1000_plan_FD_183956 | JGI IMG/M metagenome (GOLD analysis project Ga0209916, IMG submission 183956) | Wastewater bioreactor microbial communities from Cape Town, South Africa - Thiocy_solids_2 (SPAdes) | ecosystem: Engineered > Bioreactor > Thiocyanate-remediating > Anaerobic-Aerobic ... | reverse complement strand
AGCTTTTATTGAACTGTTCAATTGATATCCCTTTAAACATACCAAATAATTTAGCTTCAAAAATACTAAATAATTTGGCATTTACACATTCCCTATCTTTGGTTTACGCCCTAAATGGATAATTCTATAATTCTTATCATTCAATAAACCACTTTTTTTCACAATATACAAGTTTGCCCTTCTAATAACTTTATGCGAGATTAAGGTTTCATACTATTACAATTTTATTTATAAACGGTAAACATAGAATTCCTTTCGCCGTAACTTGGCTTTAAATCACGCTAGATTGACTAATAGCTCATTCAAGGAAACACCAAAACTAAATAAAGTAATAAATTCAAAATAACTAATTCTCATTGTATATTCGGCTAATTGCAATAACTACAGGCCAGTCTTTCGAGGTAACTTATTGTTAGAAGAAACACTAAAGTCTTAAAGAATGAAAAAAAATGATTTTATTGAAATAATTGACTTTCTGGTTAAAGGGACTCCTTTAAAAAATAATTTTATTGAAAGCGTTATTATGCGGGAGGAAGGAATGACAAATCGCAATTATTTAGCTAAAACTATTACGGGCGAAAAATATATAGTTCGTATCCCAGGGTTGGGTACATCAGAGATTATCGATAGAAAAAGTGAATGGGATAATCACCGTAAAATCGCAAATCTATTCATAAATGTCAACCCTGTTCTTTATTTAAAGAACTCTTGGATAAAGGTGTCCGGTTACATAGATAATAAGTTCGATCTTGTTTCTACAAGAAAGAAGCAAATTGACTTGGTATGTAAGACTCTAAAAGTCTTACATGGCTCTAATATAAAATTTGAAAATAGATTTTGGGTTGGAGATGTAATAGAAATGTACGAAGCAGTAGTAAAAAGGAATAAAATTAAATTAGATCACAGATATTATTCTTATAGGAATTCATTGAAAAATTATTACGAAACACAACTTTATGAAAACATGCATTGGACAGCATGTCACAATGATCTAGTTAAGGAAAATATTATATATGATGGGAAAAAAAAATTATACCTTATCGATTGGGAATATTCAGGGATGAATGACCCACTTTGGGACATAACATCTTATAGCCTGGAAAATCAATTAAACAATGAAGAACAAAAATATTTTCTACAACAGTATTATGGCCCCAATTCTACAAGAGAAATAAATACTATCGTAGCGTTATTTAAAGTTTATCAAGACATTTTATGGTATTTGTGGGCAAAAATAAAGGAGTTTCATGGAGTAGACTATTCTAAATATTCAACTATGAGATTGAATAGAGCTGCTAAGAATTATCGTAACATACAAAAAAACATCTTTTGAAATCAATAGCTCATTTTATCTATTTTAATTTGTAAACATCGCCGATTTGATAAAAGACCCTTTAAAAGTATAACGGAATACTTGGCAAAGTAAATCTTTTGTTACCTTTTTTGAATTCGACTTTAATTCAGTCTATTACTTGCAGAAACTCCTATGTTCAACAGCTATGATACTATAGTCTCTGGCAAATTAACACCAGATAAAAATTTAGCAACTTCCATTTCCAAATAATAATTGCAAGGCTCAGAAACCATCCCAAATTGCCCAACAGGATTTACTTCTAAAAAATAAAATTTATCATCAGTACCGTAAATGAAATCAATTGAGCCCGTATTCAATTCAATTTTATGCATTAATTGTCTAATACTATTTTCAACACTTTGCGGAACTTTAAAAGGAACCTTTCTGTTTGGAATTTTATGGTTATACCGTCTAAAATCAACACTTGTTTGTTTATCGCTTTGAGATAATATCGCCATCGAATAAATCTTACTATTAATAAAAAAAACACGAATGTCTGCTTTTTTTGAAATAAGAGGTTGAAATAAAGACGGAGAAAAAGAATCGGGAAAATTCGCCAAATCACTTTCTTGAATTTTATTCGTAAAAAAGTTATAGCCAAACAATTTTGAATCTTTTTTGATTGTACAAATCTCGGGATCACTTATTATCTTCGTAATAATTCCAGAAGGATATTTTTTTATAAATTCTTCCAAGCGGCTTTTGCTAGTTTCAATTATCGTTTCAGGCGTTGTTAAGCCAACTTGCCTTGCTAATGATAAATCAAGTAATTTATTATTATGGCGCTTAAAATAGTTTCCCAGGGTTGGTACTCTCTTCATCAAAAATGTGAACAAATAGTCTCTTATTCTAGAGTGGTCCTTTTGAACTTGTCGTATGGCAGCTCCATAGCTAAAAATATTTCTTTTTTGTTTTTGTGTATTTGTCAACTCAGGCGATTCAATATTCAATGTTCCTCTCCGATGCCAAAAAGAGACGACATCCTTTAATTTAAAATCAGTTCCATTACAATTTAAGGTTATTTCATTCTCATCAAATAAATGGAAATTCTTAATCTTAACGTCATCAATAGGATTAATTCTTAAAAAATTTTGATTCAAATATTTTAGACAGCGACATACATCAGAGGTTGTGCCATCGTATTCGTCACTAATGATAAGTATTAATTTCATTTTTTTATATTATACTTTATATTTATATTCGCCTGACTAAACTATAAATTTATGAAAAAGCTAAAATTGGATTCATTGAATTTAGACATTTTCAACAAGTCTAAGCTAACATCAGATCAAATGAAAAAGATTTATGGAGGAGATGGGCCAACAAGTGGTAGTGGCTCTACAATTTGCCAAGGAACTCCTAACACTACGAACACTACGGATCCCCTTACCGGTGAAAAGAAGAAAGACTGGGATTCTTGTAGCGATGAAGATCCAACCCAAGGGTAGAATATGGTTGAAAATGCTCAATATTTTTACAAACATTGAGCAAAATGAATGATAAACTAATCTCAAAATATTTCGGAACAAATATTTGAGATTAGTTTGTTTTTTTTAATTTGTTAATTCTATTTGAAATGCGCTATATTCAAGATGCCTTTGATGATAAAGTATTTACCAGAAATGATATTTCTAATTTTCCTATCTTTTTTCAATATTTGGAAAGAACTGAAAATGATTTGACTCCTTTGGAAAGGCAACAGCTGATAAAAAAATCTCGTTCGAAAGAGTTTAATACGGATTTTGTACCTCTGATTTTTTCTAAAAAGCCGATTTCCAAACTGTTTTAATGAGAATAACTTCTACTAGTTATGTTTTTTAAAATGCACGCTAGTTGTATAATTGTAAAAGGGGCTCTGCGATCTACAATTTGCGATTTGGATCGGAACGATTTCCATTTAATACCCAATACGTTAGCTGACTTGCTATTGAACTTTGATGGAATGCACAAAGACGAAGTCTATCGTTATTATGGAGACTCTAATAAAGATATTCTTGATGAATACTTCGAGTTTTTGCAATCAAAGGATTTAATTTTTTTCTGTCAGGATAAGTGCGAATTATCATTATATCCACCGATAAATTTTGACTTCCTAAATCAAAGTAATATAAATAACGCAATTATTGATATTGACCCTGGAAATGTCTTAATTCAAAGATACATGATAGATGAGCTAAAAGATTTAGGATGCCAGCATTTACAAATCAGATTTTTTAAATCCGTAAAAGTTAGGAAGCTTAAAAAGATTATTTCAATGTTTGATGACTCAAACCTTTCAAGTATTGAGGTAGTTCTACCATATTCTAGAGAGCTTACCAAAGAGGCGTTAATCAATCTTTACTTAATGTTTCAAATTTCAAATATTCAAATTCATTCAACACCTAAAAGTGAAGTTGACGCATTAAATAACTCTATTGGAAAAAGTTGGAATATCATTTTTTTTGAAAAAATAATAGAAAATGAAACTCATTGTGGCGTTATAAATCCGCATTATTTTAATGTACACATTAGTCTGTTTTCCGAAGCTAAAAATTTCAATACTTGTTTGAATAGAAAGATTTCAATCGATCAATTTGGCAATATAAAGAATTGTCCAAGCATGCCAAAGTCATATGGTAATATCTCAGATACAAAGCTCTCTTCTGTCTATAGTAATAGAGAATTTCAAAGTTATTGGGCAATAAAAAAAGATGAGATTAACATTTGCAAGAGCTGTGAATTTAGATACATCTGTTCAGATTGTAGAGTTTACATCCAAAACAATGACTTGTATGGTAAACCCTCCAAGTGCCAGTATGATCCTTTTTCTGCTAAATGGAATTATTAAATTTAAACAAACAAAATGATTTTCCTGTCTGCTCAACCTGATGATTTTTTTTTTACTTGGCAAATCGAACTCCAGCTATTTAACTTTATTCAAAATGGTATAACTAATGCAGACGATATTCATATTTTAGTGGGATATAATCCTGAAAGGGGATTATCAAGCTTTTTTAAAGAAGTAAAAAAGAAAAATAGGAATAATGCCCGCTTTTTTACATACCCTGATAACAGAAAAAGCAAAGCATATGTTTCGTCTATTCGCCCCCACATAATTAATCAGCACTTCGAGTCTTTTCCCGGCTTATCGAACGAAAATATTTTCTATCACGACTCAGATATTCTTTTCACTGAGCTGCCTGATTTTCTAAAACTTGAGAATTCTGAAAGTTGGATTGTTTCTGATACGAAAAGTTACATAGGCATCGATTATATTATATCTCGTACGTCAGTACAATTTCTTGAAGAGATGTGTAAAATTATTGGCATTGAAAAGCAACAAATTGAAGCAAATAATGATAATGCGGGCGGTGCGCAATATTTTATAAAAAATTGTCCTAAAGGATTTTGGTCTAAAGTAGAAAATAATAGTGAGGAGCTATTTAAGTTACTAAATAGATATAATCAATTAAATAAGTGTAGCGACAAAACCATAGAGGCTTGGTATTCTGATATGTGGAGCCTGTTATGGAACGCATGGCTTTTTAAAAAAGACGTGAGGATTTCGGAGGAGTTAAATTTTTGTTGGACAAAAGATTCTGTAGATGAACTAAGGAAAAATAAGATTTTCCACTATGCAGGAACTGTAGATATTGAAGATGTAAACTATTTTCGGAAGTTTAATTATCGTAGTTTCCCACCTTATTACGACTTACAAGTCTTGAATATTTCCGATAACAATTGTAGTTCTAAGATAAAAAAAACGATATCTGAGTTTAGTGGCATGCAAGAAAAACATATACTTCAAAATACAACCTTCATTTTCATCTTGCAAAATCTAGAAGATCTAGAAGACCTAATTAACTCTATAAACTTTATACACAAAAATTTCAAAACGGAAATAGTCTTAATCTATAGTGGAAGTGAAGAGCAAATTGACTCGAAATATTTTCCTCTTCATACAAAATACCACCGCATTACTTCAGAAAAGGCCGGTCCCATTTTTAGCAAGAAAAACTTGGAACATGTCAGTACAGAATTTTTCTGCTTTTATAATCATAAATATATAGTATCTTCCTCAGATTTAATGAAAGGCCTTAATTATATATTTGGACATAAAGACCGTTGTGTCATCCCTTGTTTGAAAACCTATCATAAAGTGGATTTACTTCTAAAAAATCTATATTTTAAATTCTTAAATATTGAAGTTCTACGGAAAAACAAAGGTAAATGTATAAAGAGAAAATTGAGGTCGAATCCATTTGTGATATCACGTACAGACAATTTTAGGAAATTTGAAGAATTTAGAAATATAAAATCGATGAAACAAACTGTTTTTGGTTTTGATTAGTTAAATCTTTACATGAACTATTCTTTATACAATCAACATTTATTTCAGGAGATTAATAAGTGCTTAAAAAGTAATTGTATTGATCAAGCAGTTGATACACTTTTCCTTGCATCAATAAATGACAAAGTCTCAACGTTTTCCAATAATTTAGAAATATTGCAACTAAAGGATCATGTCCTGGAAATAATTGAAACTACATTTGAAAAATCAAACTATAGACTAGAAGGAATTGGTTGTATTCTTGAGTTAATTTCAGAAGCAAAAAATTATAATATAAATACCAGTGTTTACCTTTATGATTTAGATGATTACTTATACAAACTCTATGTTTACAGTGAACCTGCATTTCGCAAAGATGAAGATTTGGTAAAGCTTTGTGCTTATTTTTATTTTAGGTTTACGAGTATTAATAATGACAATAAATTTAGAAGGACAGTTAATTATGAGATTCTTCTGTTAATATTTTTGGAAATAAAGGATAGAATTACTGAAAGCAAATTTCCTATCAAGTTTCTTCCGCTAACTGGATTTTTACTTTACATTACTAAGCTGCTATTTGACAACAACTTAACGCAACATTGCGTGAGTGATTTTTTTGATAACTACAATCATCAAATAAGATTATATTTAGAGCTGGTAATCAAAGATAAAAATACGGATAAAAAGAATGACTTGTTATTCTTAAGTAGTTGTTTTCTTTTTGCAAATACTCTCAATGACCATCAAAATCGGGATGCAGTTAACCTTATTAGTAAGGTACGCTCCTTTACTATTGATAAAGTAGATTATAACAAATTTACCAAGTGCAAAAATGAAAATATAATACTATCAAAAATTACTTGTAAAAGCGAGATACATTTAAAATTGGTTAGTGAACTTTTAAGAAAGCACTCTAGTAATATTACGATCAATAAGCTATTAAGAAATTTCTTGATTATTAAATACGCTTTTTCGGATATTAATTTACATATGTTGTGATTAATATGTAATAGCCACTACCTGATCATGTATCATAATTTAGCTACCGAGAAGACCTTACACATTGTTTAGTTATTTGTCAAAACAATTCAACTTTTAATAATGAAAATGCCTTAAAAGAAAACAGACCGAACACTGAGAAGACAACAAGGGGAATTTATTAAGCAACTTGAAGATGCACTACCGAAAAAAGGTAATATTTTTTTACCTGATGAAGCGCTACAAAAAGGCAAATCGTTTCTTGAGAAAATCGAAGTTATGGGAACAGTAGACGAAGAAACAGCAAACGAACTTACCAAAATACTTAAGACACATTGTTATGCACGGCCGCAGGGTAAGGTAAACCCTTAATTTAGCACCATTACCAGGACGATGACTGTATTATTGCTAGCCCAAGCTCCGGTTGAAAGAAAGCCAGGATAGATGATACTACCTATTAGAAAATCCCTTCCTGGCGATTTTGCAAACCTGAAATACAAAGAACATCCCTTCAGATTGTACATTCCTGCCGATGTTGACCCATTGTAAGCTCCCCCAAAATTCGGCCAGTTGAAGTTAGAGTTAACAACCAATGAGTTTGTTAACTTTAAATTTTAATACAATGAAAAAGCGATTTACAGAAGGTCAAATAGTGGCCGCCATTAAGAAGCAGGAAGCTGGTATATCCGTTAAAGACATCTGCCGGGAGGTCGGTATTAGCGAGGCGACTTTTTACAACTGGAAAGCTAAATATGGCGGTATGGAAGCCAGTGATGTTGCCCGACTTAAAGAACTTGAGAAGGAGAATGCGGAATTGAAAAAAATGTTTGCAGAGATGAGTCTGGAGAACAGGGCGATGAAAAATCTAATTGAAAAAAAGTTGTAACGCCCCAGGAGAAACGGGAAGCTGTTGATTTTTTAGTAAGGGATGAACAGCTAAGTAACCGAAAGGCGTGTAAACTGATGGGAATGTCCCGCAGCAGCCATCAGTATATAGCAAAACCCAAAGACGATACAGAATTACAGACGGCCTTAACCGGGCTGACCACTAAGCATGTTGCCATTGGCTTTTGGCAGTGCTGCTATCGGCTTTGGAACAAAAACTACCAGTGGAACCACAAAAGAATATACCGGGTGTATACAGACATGAATTTGAATATTCGCCGGCGGTCAAAGCGCAGATTGCCGGAGCGGGTGAAACAACCCCTTACTTTACCCACAGCGCCCAATCAGATGTGGAGCATTGACTTTATGAGTGACAGCCTGGTCGACGGCCGGAAATTCCGGTTGCTCAATATTATTGATGATTTTAACAGGGAGTCTCTGTCCATAGAAGTGGATACGTCCATGCCTTCAATCAGAGTAATTCGGGTACTTGACCGATTGATAGCTGAACGAGGCTGCCCTTCAAACATCCGGTGTGACAATGGTCCGGAGTTCATTAGTCATAAGTTGGAGGAGTGGTGTAGTCATGAAAGCCGCCGGATCAGCCTTCAGTTTATCCAGCCAGGCAAACCCATGCAGAACGCATACATAGAGAGAAATAACGGCAGCATCCGGCGGGAATTGCTGGATGCATATCTATTTTATAGCCTGGCAGAAGTAAGAGCTATGAGCGAGCAATGGCGTCTGGATTATAACACGGAACGACCGCACAAATCACTGGGTTATCTATCACCGTTAAAATACGCCGAACTGAAAAGCAATGAGGCAGCTTTATCCACACCGGCAAGCGGAAATCATTTACAAATTGAAGCGCAGCCGGTCGTGGATAAAGCGGTGGATGCTGAAAAGAAAATTATATTTGAAAACTCTAACTGATCCTGGCCCTAAAAAAGGGGGAGCTTACACCATGTATATGCGCCATTGCGTCATCAGACATTTACCAGCCTCGCTGCCCTTAACACAGCGATGCAACAGCAATTGGTGTTCCTTAACGGCAAACCCTATAAAAATACACCCTACAGCCGCCACTGGTTTTTTGAACAGCAGGAACGTGCTGTGCTTAAGCCCTTACCACCAGAACGCTTTATTGCCAAAAAAGTGGTATGGCTTACCATACAGCGTAACTACCATGTGCAACTTAGCGAAAACCATCACTATTACAGCGTTCCTTACCAGCATGTAGGCAAAAAGGTGAAGGTGATCTATGACAGGGATACTGTAGAAGTTTACTTAGAAGGTAAACGCATTGCCGTTCATGTACGCAGAGGACATAACAAAGCCTATACTACACTTGCCGAACACATGCCGCCTCACCACCAGAAAATGCAACAGATAAAAGGCTTCAACCGGGATGACCTGCTGACCCAGGCCGCCCGTATAGGTGCCAGCACAGTACAGGCAGTTACCCTTATGCTGGAAAACAGTATTTACATGGAGCAAAACTATAAAGCCTGTTTTGGTATGTTGATGTTACACAAAAAATACACGCCCCAGCGGCTGGAAGCCGCCTGTGCCAGAGCCCTTCAGGGAACGAGAGTAAACTATACTATGATCAAAAATATACTGGAACGGGGATTGGATAAACAAACACAGTTACCACTTAGTGGCTCCTCCATACCTGACCACAATAATATCCGCGGAAAAGATCACTATCAATAATCATCAAAAACAAATTAAATCACAAAAACAAATCCATTATGAACTCAACACAAACCTTACAACAAATGCACGGGCTCCGTCTTCAGGGAATGTACCAGGCTTACAGATCGCAACTGGAGCTACCGATGAACCAACAACTGGAAAGTCATGAGCTTATTGCACATCTTATACAATCAGAAGAACTCAACCGCGCCAATGAAAAAACGGCTTATTATCTTAAACTGGCTAAACTTCGGTTACCCGCCACATTGGAGCAGATAGAGTGTGGCGCTTCGCGCAATCTCTCCAAACAGCAACTGGCAACGTTAGCAGAAGGACTTTATCTCAGCAATGGTGAAAACATTCTTATAACCGGAGCCACTGGTTGTGGCAAAAGTTTTATGGCATGCGCACTAGGTCACCAGGCTTGTTTACAGGGATATAAAACCACTTATCTGAACATGAACCGTATCCCATCGGCGAACCCCGTCATTTCCGAGTAAAAGTTTCGGTATAATTTTGTGGCAGTAGGTAGTGTAGGTTTTCTTTGGAAGTGCTGTTTATATTTTCAAACAGGTTTGTAAGCCACTGCTCCGGGTTGATGTTATGCAGGCGACAGGTGGCAAACAAACTATACAACATAGCTGCATCCTGTGCTCTTTCGTGACTGCCCGCAAATAAATAATTCTTCCGGCCCAGTGCTACTGGGCGAATGCTGTTTTCTACCAGGTTATTGTCTATTTGCAATATGCCATTGGTGGTATACACACACAGCTTCTCCCACCTTTTAAGCGTATAGGTAATTGCCTTGCCCAAAGGACTTTTGGGAAGTGTTTTGGTTAAGAATATTTGAAGATTATCGTGCATATTCTCAAGTATAGGCACAGCATATTGTTGCCGGTATGCTTTTATTTGTTCCGGTGTATAGTGATGATCCCTGCACCAGTCTTCTATTTTATATAATGATTGTACCTGACCTAAGAGCATCTGCCCATAGTATTTGTCATACTCCAGGGCCTCAAAAAACTTTCTCCTGGCGTGTGCCCAGCAACACAAGGTCGTCACGCCGTCTACCTTATCAAAGGTTTCATAGGCATCATAGCCGTCTGCTTGCAGGTAGCCTTTAAAGTTATGCAGCATTGCCTTGGGATATAATGCTCCCCTGCCAGGCTGATAGTCGAACAATGCCAGTTTTCGCTGAGTATCGTAGTACACCCAGTAATAACCCTGATGGATGGTTCCCCGCCCGGATGAACCGTTCGGACGGGCTTTTTTGTTTTTATCTAAAACTTTTATGGTTGTTTCATCTGCATTCAGGTAGTTGGTATTTAATACCTCTTTGCAATGCAGGTTGTATACCGGTTCTACAAGGGTCACTGCATCTTTTATCCAGCCTGATACCGTGCTTTGATTAATAGTAACGTTTTGCCTTTTAAATATTCCAAGCTGGCGATATACCGGCTGATGATCTACAAACTTACTTACCAAAAGATGGGTAAGCAGCGATGAGCCTGCAATAGATTTCTCCAAAGGCATGGCAGGCAGTGGCGCTATTACGCGTTTTGCTGTTAAGCCGTCTGCTGATGGTTTTATATACTCAGGGCGGATAATTTTTTTTACATACAACTCGCCGGGCTGGTACTCTAATACCTCTTTTATTTCCTCTCCTACCACTTTTAAATTACTTACATCTTCATCGGGTTGCAATGTTATCACTTCACGGCGAAGATTATCCGGTAATGGATTGCGACCGGGATGATTTACGGTGAGTTTTGTTTGCTTTTTTTCAAATGATTTTATCACTGTGGTTTTTACCACATCCAGTTGCCCCAACTTGTCATCGGGGAACATATCCGGTTGCACCACATTGGTATTAGAGGATGCTATAAATTTTTCTCCCTTACTGCCGAAGATCATTTTTTTAAGCTCAGCTAATTGTAATTGCAGCGACTGTATCTGTAGTAGCGATTGCTCGTAAAGCGCTTTATAATCCGTATGTGTAAGGGTTGGTTCGATGGATGCTTCTTAAGCAAACATTATACCGTAGTTGCTGTTATTGAAAATCTTTTTCTGTGACGAATGCTCTTTAACACCACGCCCTGCAAAATATATTGCAGTTGTTGTGAGGTAATGTTGTAGTGACCCTCTTCATTTATTACAGGTCGTTCAAAGCTGCCACGCTCTAAGCCTTTTTCATATAGAGCAAAGCCATCCCTGTCCCATTGCAGCAGTTTTATTTTATTGCCACGCCTGCCTATGAAAATAAATACATCTCCACTCAGCACATTCTGGTTCATTTCATTGCGTACCAGTCCGCTTAAGCTATATGCCCCTTTGCGCATATCGGCAATACAATTGTAATAAAAGTATCGGCAACCGGTGCTCAAATGCAACATACCAACTCTTTTAAAACCGGTAGATCAACAGCACCGCAAAACTCAATGCATACGCCGTTGGGATACCTGACAGTTACTGCTATTGTCGGGATCTTCACAGATTGAAGTTCTGTGAATGCAGACTTCCGCCCAGCACCAGAGCGTAACCGCTTTTGCCAGTAATAATAATTGGAAGGAAGTAATCCATGCAATTTGCAATAAGCGGACACAGTCAGTCCTCCTGATCGGCAGGCTTCAATATGGGTGCCCATGAATTCGGCACGCTTAAGTGTATCTTTGTTTTCCATCCCGCAAAAATCAGTTCAGATCGGGTTCAAACCAACATGGGGTTAGACGAAGGGATACCATGAACCGGCTCATTGAAAAAGTAACTCTTTCTAAATTAGACGGCTCTTATATTAAACTACTCAACCACCTGGAAAAGCAAACCCTTATCATATTGGACGACTTCGGTCTGCAACCCCTATCACAGGAAATAAGACTTACCCTTTTGCAATTACTTGAAGACCGGTATGGTAAGAAGAGTATTATTATAACTTCCCAGTTGCCCATCGCTAAGTGGTATGAATATATAAACGATCCAACACTCGCAGATGCTATTATGGACAGATTGACAGCTAATGCCAACCGTATTGAACTAAAAGGGGAATCCCGGAGAAGAAAAAAATCGGGCAACTCTTAATACTCATACGTATTTTTATCATCTCATTAAGTTCTTACTCTTATTGCCCGCAAGCGGGGTGGGTCAACATCCAGGAACACTGGGTCAACATGACAAGAATTTACAAGATTAGAGTGTATAACAAAATAATAATCATTTCTATATATTCCGGAGCAATAACATGTTATAGTATTTCCTATTTAATAAATAAATAATTCATTTTGCATTTTATTTGTTAATGGAAGTCGTTTTTACTATTGAATAATATAACCTTTCAGGAAGCCGCATATCCTTTGTAATGACAAATGCCTTCGCTTTAAGGCCACTTTTATAACTAATAGATTTGCGCTGATTCGTAACAAGACCGTTATCTAATCTTATCGTTCCCCAAAAGCTGTCTGCAACGGGCACATTGGAGATATAATCTAAAGTCCCAGACAGATAACCATTTTCTTGATATGGATATGCATAAAATCGTAACTGTACTTTCATGCCAGTATCGATTTTTCCGATGTTATCTTGAGCTAATCTAATTTCTGCAAAATATCTACTATCCGTTGGGTTGACATATCCTAACAGTTTCCCTTGCTCTACATATTGATTTTGCTGAAGGGGTAAAGCGAATACAACCACCCCATCGGCGGGGGCTGGTATAGTATACTTGTTTAACCATTCATCTACAGCGCCTTTTAGGTTAAATACAGCTTGTTCAAAGGTCTGTTGCTGAAGGAATATGTCATGATCTATTTGATCAATCTCCTTTTTCTTATCTCGGATTTGATTATCTTGTATGGATATATTCACATTTGATTGTGGTATAGACAATTGTTTATTTAATAGTTCCCGTTGGGCTTGTCTAAATTCCTCTGCCGAAATAACTTTTTCATCATATAATCTTTTATTCATTTCAAAACTCAATTTTGCAAGAGCGTTATCTTCTGTAGTTAGTTGTTTTTGAGTCGTAACTTGCTTTTTAATGTCGCTAAGTGTATTTATATCAGCAACTAACATTTCCCTTCTTTTTCTATAAAAGTTATTTACAAAGTAATCGCTGTATTGTTGTCTTGCATTTATGAACGCTTGATAAGAAATTTGCAGCTCTCCTAAATGTGTATAACGTTTGTTGAACAATTTGACGACATTTGACAACCTATTTACTTGTGCTAATTCGACACTACTATCTAATCTTGCAGACAGATCAAAAACTTCTTTAGTATCGGCGCTTGATTCAATAAAACCAAGGATTTCTCCTCTTTTTACTCGCTGATTATTTTTTACCAATAAAGCTACAAGCTTCCCACTTTGTTTTGGTATAATTTCTTTAGGGGCATTTCCTCCAGTAAGGATAGCGGTTCCTTCAATAATATCAGGATATTTGATAAACCAAGTTCCAATAATCAAGCAGAAAATTATTAACAAAAATGTCAATAAAGCCCATTTTTCAAACGCTCCAGGTTTTCGACTTATAATTTCTTGAGTTATCTCAGACCGTAGAAAGAAGTTTTGACCCAAAGAAATTGAATTCATATCTTCCCCTGAAAGAGGAGCAAATTCATTTGTGTCTTTATGCAAATTAGTTTCCAAGTTCCAATTGATTTTTTACCAGCTCAAAATATTTTCCCTTTAGCTTTGTCAACGATATATGTGTACCCTCCTCTACTATTCTACCCTTTTCTAATACAACAATTTTATCCGAATTTTTCACTGTACTAAGCCGATGTGCAACAATTACAACCGTCCTTCCTTTAAAAAAATGGCTGAGATTTTCAACAATCGTTTTTTCGTTATTTGCATCTAATGCGTTGGTTGCTTCGTCAAAGAAAATATAATCCGGATCTTTGTAAATTGCTCGTGCTATGAGTAGCCTTTGCTTCTGGCCTTGGCTTATCCCCATTCCATCTACACCTAATTTAGTAAAATATCCGTTCGGCAAAGATTCTACAAATGAATGAAAATTTGCAATTCGACAACTTTGTACAATTCTATTAAAGTCTACGGATTCACTTCCGATAGAAATATTGTTGGCAATTGTATCATTAAAGACAAAACCGTCCTGCAAAACCGCGCCACATCTACCTCTCCAATACGAATGACTAAACAAATTAAAATTTATACCTTCTTCACAACCGTCAAATCCAATCCTTATCTCCCCCCCGTATTGATTATATACTTTCAACAATAGCTTTACCATTGTAGTTTTTCCACTACCACTAGCTCCAACAATAGCAGTTACTTTGTTCTCCGGAATTTCCAAGTTTATACGTTCGAAAACTGGTGAATTTTCGGCGCCTGGATATGTGAAAGATAGGTTTTTAAGTAAGATGGTCTTCTTTTCTGGTAAACTCTTCAAAAAAATTCTTTCTGATTTCTCCTCTTCATCCAACTGATGAATCTCATTAATACGTTCTAGGCTTATTTTAGCATCCTGGGCACTTTGCATAAATCCAATCCATTGTTGAATAGGAGCGTTAAGTTGCCCTATCAGATATTGAATGGCTAGCATAGAGCCAAATGTTAGTTTGCCTTCAATCACCAGATATGCTACTATAAAACTTATAATTACTCCTTGTGTTTCATTTATCAGCAATGCTCCAGATTCTTGCCATTGACTGTAATTAAGATTTTTAAAATTCAGCTTAAAAATTGATGCCTGAATGTTTTCCCATTCCCATCTTTTGTATTTTTCAGCATTGTTTAATCTTAATTCTTGCATTCCATGTATCAGTTGTAAAGTAGCGTCATTTTCCTTTGTAGAAAGTTGAAAGTTTTCATAGTTTAGTTTTCTTCTTATACGCATAAACAGAGCTACCCAGACAAAATAGATAATACTTCCTACACAAAAAACAGAAAAAAGAGGTAGCGAATACAATATCATTACTATTGCATAAATTATAAAGTTGGCAAACGAAAACAATGTAAATATTGCAGAGCTAGTTAGAAACGCTTGAATATGCTTGTGATCACCAATTCTTTGCAGGGTATCTCCTGTGTGATGTATATCAAAGTAAGAGACAGGTAACTTTGTAAGTTTGATCCAAAAATCAGAAAGAATCTGTATATTGAGGTTATTAGATATTCTCATTAATAGTCTATTCCTAATAAAATCTACAATTGCTCTGCTGAAAATAAGCATAGTCTGTGCTGCTAACACAACCATTACAAAATTTAGATTTTGTACATTTATTCCAGAGTCAACAATACTCTGCGTCAGAAATGGAAATGCCAATTGTAATAATGATGTTATTGCCAGAGCAATAAATACTTGAGTTACCTGCCATCTATTTGTATTGAGATATTGAAAAAACAACCTCCAACTCAGTTTTTTTTCTTTGTCTCCTTCTTGTTTATAAAATAATGGAGTAGGTTCCATCAACAACGCAAAACCAACTTCTTCGCCCGTTTCATTCCTTGAAGAAACCCAATGCTTTAAAAATTCGGAATGTGTATACGTGATTATTCCTTTCCCCGGATCTGCAATTTTCACTTTTGTCCGTGATATGGATATTAATACTACAAAATGATTCTGATCCCAATGCAGAATACAGGGACTTAATACTTGTTGAAGTTGATAAAATGATAATCTGACACCGCGCGTACGAAATCCAATATGTTCGGCAGTTTCACTTATGCCAAATAAAGATACTCCAGAGCGACTAAATCCCGATTTATGACGTAACTTTTCTAGGTCAAGATAAATGCCATAAAATTTTGAAATCATTTTAAGACAGGTAGGCCCACAGTCCATCGCGTTTAGCTGTCTGTAAAAAACAAACTTATTTGATCTTGCCATATTTACTCATTAGCAGAAGCTAGGTTTAACAATTATGATCTGATGCTACACATCGGTCAAGCTACCTAATGATTTTTTAATCCATTTGATTTCTAACCAATACATAACTCATCCCGTTTACTTCTTATTATCAATAGGTTATAAAATAAATCACTATTGTCCGACTAAAATAAGCTAAAATGAGACAAAAAAGGGCAGTTCGTTAGAACCACCCATATTAGCTATGTTTGAGTTACCACACAAAAACATGGCAGATGAACAAAGATAAAAATTTTACCGGACAGCCGATCCTATCACAAATATTAGATGTGATACCCAGTTCTTTGATTAATAAAGCGAACAGGAAGTACGATTCTAACCGGTATTATAAGAAGTTGCCGCTTCGTATCCACCTGGTAAGCCTGCTGTATGGAGTATTTAGCTATTGTAACGGTCTCAGAGAGTTGTGTGAGGGGCTGCTGGGCTGTGAGGGCAAGCTGTCCCATTTGGGGTTTGATAAAGCTCCTGCCCGAAGTACACTTTCTGATGCAAACACAAAGCGTAGTTTTTTGGTTTTTGCCATGATTTACGAGGAGTTGTTAAGACAATATCACTCTTTTATCTCGGACAGCCGGTTAAAGGGATTAAGTATCCGCAACTTAAAAGTAATAGATAGCAGCACCATCCAGTTATTCAGTGAAATACTACGTGGTGTGGGTCGCAAACCTATAGCAGAAGGCAAACGCAAAGGCGGCATTAAAGTACATGCTATGATGGATGCCTTCAGTGGTGTTACGGAGTTTGTACGGATGACAGAAGCCAGGGAACATGACCGTAAATTTCTTTACCACCTGAAACTGGCAGCCAACAGTTGGCTGGTGTTTGATAAGGCATACACCGTATATCATCAGTTTGCCAAATGGGCGAATGATAAAATATGGTTTGTAACCCGTATGAAGGACAATGCAGATTACCATGTAACCAAAGTATTGGTGGACAAAACCAAAAAGAAAAATGCCATAGGCGTATTAAAGGAGCAATACATAACTGTAGCTGTAAAACAGGCAGGCAAAGAGTTACAGCGGTTAAAACTTCGCCGCATCACTTATAAAACAAAAGAAGGGAAAGTGTATGTGTTCATCAGCAATAACTTTACGCTGCCGGCATCGCAGATAGCAACCATTTATAAAAACCGGTGGATGATAGAGTTGCTGTTCAAACAGATAAAGCAGAACTTTCCATTGAGGTACTTCTGGGGCAACAGCACCAACGCTATCAAGATGCAGGTGTATTGCGTACTGATTGCCCAACTGCTAATGGTGGTGATAAGAAAGAAAGCAGCCACAAAGAAATCATTCGCCAACATGATTACAGTAATAAGGCTGCACCTGATGAGTTATGTGGCATTGTTGGACTTTATAAAAGACAGCTATAAAGCATGGAGAAAAACACACAATGCTTCCTTTGCTTTTGCTACATAAAAAAGGGGGTACTACCCCCAATATTGAAACAACCATTTTTTATCTTGTAATCTTTAACAGTAAAGGGTTACAGCATTTTTTAACCCGATTTTAGTCGGACAACAATGAAAATAAATGAATAGAATTATCCATTTAGGGCGTAAACCAAAGATAGGGAATGTGTAAATGCCAAATTATTTAGTATTTTTGAAGCTAAATTATTTGGTATGTTTAAAGGGATATCAATTGAACAGTTCAATAAAAGCT
>Ga0209916_1001581_pt1 | contig 17787 bp, 12 predicted proteins | sample ThiBio_1000_plan_FD_183956 | JGI IMG/M metagenome (GOLD analysis project Ga0209916, IMG submission 183956) | Wastewater bioreactor microbial communities from Cape Town, South Africa - Thiocy_solids_2 (SPAdes) | ecosystem: Engineered > Bioreactor > Thiocyanate-remediating > Anaerobic-Aerobic ... | reverse complement strand
GGGGGTGGTGCTGGCGGCGACGGCCGCGGAGGTCCTGGCCGCGGCGGTCACGGCGAGGGCCGCGAGGGCCGGGAGGATCGAGCCGCTTCGGCCGGTCGCCTCGCCGCTGGACGTGGTCTGTCAGCAACTGATCGGCATGGCCTGCCTGGGGGAGACGTCGATCGACGGGGCGTTCGCGATCGTCCGCCGGGCCGCGGCGACGGCCGATCTGGACCGCGGCGACTTCCAGGCGTGCCTCGACTTCCTATCGGGCGACCTCCCCTCCCCCGCGGGCGCGGTCGAGCCCGAGCCGGGCGCGCCGCCGCGGTGGACGTCGCCGCGGATCTGGAGGCGGAACGGCTGGTTCGGCGCGCGTTCGGGGCGGGTGAAGCGCTGGTTCTGGACCAACGTGGGGACGATCCACGCCGAGGAGTCGGTGGCGGTGACCGCCGACGGCGAGGCGGTCGGCACGGTCGACGGGGCTTACGCCGAGCGGCTCGCGCCCGGCGATCGCTTCGTGCTGGACGGTCGGACGTTGGAGTTCCAGGGGCTCGACGGCGCGGTCCTGCGCGCGCGTCGCGTCGGCGGCGAGGGCTCGCCGCCGGTCTGGCGCGGCGACCGCCAGGCGCTCTCGACCGAACTGGCCGCGGAGCTGGCCGCGGTTCGCGCCGAGGCGTCCCGGCGCTCGGTGTGCGAGGGCCCGGAGGCCGTTCGCGGCTGGCTCGGCGAGGCGCTTGCGCTCGACCCCCGCGGCGCGGCGGTCGTCGCCGAGTTGATCGAGGCGCAGGACCGCGAAAGCGAGACCCCCGACGTCGACGCGCTTTTGATCGAGGAGTTCCCGACGCCGCTGGAGCCGGGCTGGACCTATGCCTTCCACGTCCCCTTGAACCGCTCGGCCGCGGAGGCGCTGGGGCGGGCGGTCGCGGCCAGGCTGGGACGGCGGCGCGGCCGCGACCTGGCGTTCCAGGCCGCCGACCTGGGCTGGACGCTCCGACTCCCCGACGACGACGCGCGGCTCGATCCGGCCGACTTCGACGGGATCGCGACGTTGGAAAACCTGGAGGCGGACGTCCTGGAGGGGGTTGATCGGGGCGAGTTGTCGGCGCGTCGGTTCCGCCGGGTGGCTTCGACGGCGCTCATGGTCCTGAAGAATCCGGAGCCGGGCAAGCGGGTGCGGGTCGGCGGGATGAACTGGGTCTCCACCCGGCTGTACCCTCTGGTGAAGGCGGCGTGCCCCGACCACCCCCTGCTCCGCGAGACCCGCCGGGAAGTCCTTCACGACGTCCTCGACGTCCCGGCCGTCGCGCGTTGGCTGGCGACGGGGCCGGCGGTACGGTCGCGGCGGCTCGACGGCCCCTCCCCGTTCGCCGTCGCCTGGATCGCTCCCGGCGACGACGAGCCGATCCGCCTGGAATCCCCCGACGACGCCCTCCGCCGCCTCCACGCCCGAGTGACCGCCGCCGCGGAGCCGTCGCGATGATCGGCGTCTTCGAGCACGAGGGCTGGCTGTTGACCCCCGAGGGCGCCGCGATCCGGCCGGAGGAGGCGACGGTCGTCGTGGCCGACGTCCACCTGGGGTACGAATGGGCGCGCGGAGCGGCCGGCGACTCCGTGCCGGCGCACTCGCTCCAGGAGACGCGCGCGCGGTTGGAGAAGGTGTTCGCGAGGTTCGACGCGCGGCGGCTGGTGGTGGCCGGCGACCTGGTCGAATCGCCCCGCCCCTGCCCTGAAACCGCGGCCGACGTCGCGCGGCTGGAGGACTGGCTGGCCTCGCGGGGGGTGGAGCTGATCCTGGTCGAGGGGAACCACGATCGCGCGCTGGTCGGGTCGCCGCGACCGCCGGCCGTGGTGGCGACGCTCGACGTGGCCGGCTGGACGATCCAGCACGGCGACCGCGGCTTGATCGGCGACCGCGCGGCGGTCGGTCATCATCATCCGGTCTTGCGCTTCGGCGGGCTGGTCGCGCCTTGCTTCCTGGCCGGGCCGTCGCTTTTGGCGCTGCCGGCGTTCTCGGCGAACGCGGCCGGGCTGGACGCGGCGGCGGCGGACTGGCCGCGCGAGGGCTTGCGGTGCCTGGCGGCGACGCGCGACGGCCTGCTCGACTTCGGCCCGCTCGCGACGCTCGCCGCTCGCCTTCGATCGACCGCCGCGCCGCATTGATCGAGACGCCGGCCGGGATTACGATGAAGCCCGCTCCCATCCTCAAGCGTCGTTCGACAAAGGCCCGTTCCCATGGCTATTCGTCCGCGTGATCTTTCGCGAGCGCTGTCGCGCGTCCTGGTCGCGGCGTCGATGGCGGCGGCCTCGGGCTGCGGCGTCAACTTCGACGACGGCGGCTCGCAGGTGTGGGGCCGGGTCACGGTCCGCGGCGCGCCGGTGACGCAAGGGGCGGTCGTCCTGATGCCGCTGGACGACCGGGCCCATACCTGGGGGGCGGGCAATCTCGACGACTACGGCCGGTTCCGCGTCAAGTGCTCGCGCCCCGACGTGCCGCTGGACCCGGGAACCTACGCCGTGTACATCAGGCCGATTCGGCACCTTGACCAGGAGACGGAGAAACCCGTCCCGCCGAAGGACTTTCCCGTGGCTGAGAAGTACATGGACGAGGAGAACCCGGTCATCCGCGTCCGGATCAAGGACGAACCCACCATGCTCGACCTGAAACTCGACGATTGACGCCGGCCAGGCGGCGACCCCCGCGATGGAGGTCGCCGCCCGGCGTCGGCTCGCGGTCGAATCGAATCGGTCAGTAGCAGGTCAGGCAGGTCGGAACCACGACCGGGACGGTGGTCACCCGCTGGGTGGCGACGGTCCTGGGGACGTAGCGGGCGACCATCCGGGTGGCGGTGACCGGGACCTGCTCGGCCACGCAGACCGGCACCTGACGGCTGGCGGTCTCCGCGACCATCCGGGTCTGGACGACCGGGACGTTCTCGACGCGCTCCTCGGCGACGTACTGGCACGTCGTCACCGGGATCGTCTCGGTACGCTCCTCGGCGACGTACTTGCAGGTCTGGACCTCGTAAGGCTCGACGCGCTCCTCGGCGACGTAGCTGCACGTCGTCACCGGGATCGTCTCGACGCGCTCCTCGGCGACCATCTCGCAGGTGCGGACCTCGTAAGGCTCGACCCGCTCCTCGGCGACGTACCGGCAGGTGCGGACCTCGTAGGGCTCGACCCGCTCCTCGGCGACGTACCGGCAGGTGCGGACCTCGTAGGGCTCGACCCGCTCCTCGGCGACGTACCGGCAGGTGGTCACGGGGGTGGTCTCCACCCGCTCCTCGGCCTCGTAGCGGCAACGGGTGACGGGGACCTGGCGGACCATCGTCTCGCGAACGTAACGAGTCTCGGACACGTCGCGGGTCACCGGCCGCGAGACGAACACGCGCTGGCTGACCACCCGCGGCGGGCACTGCACGGCGACCGTCGTCGTCACCTTCGGCTGATGATGGAGGATGCGGCCCAGCAGGCCGCGGCGGACCTCGTTGCCGCACTCGTCGACCTCGGTCACCGGCACCCGGACCTGACGCTCGACGACCGGGCCGGGGATCGTGGAATACTGACGCTCGTAGTAGCCGGTCTCCACCGTCTCCTGACGAACCGTGGTGACGGGACGGCAGACCGAGTATTGCTGGTCGACCATCACCGTCTCGGTGACGGGCTTCATCACCGTGTAGCGACGCTCGCGGTTGACCGTCTCGTAGACCGGTCGCGAGACGGTGTATCGTCGCTCGCGACGCTCGGTCTGATAGACCGGCTTCATCACCGTGTAGCGCCGCTCCATCTTCTTGGTCTCGTAGACCGGCTTCGAGACGGTGTAGCGCCGCTCCATTTGCTGGGCGCGCGTCACGGGCTTCATCACCGTGTACTTGCGCTCTTGATTGACGGTCTGATACACCGGCTTGGTGACGGTGTAGCGGCGCTCGCGGCGCTCGGTCTGGTACACGGGCTTCATCACCGTGTACTTGCGCTCTTGATTGACGGTCTGATACACCGGCTTGGAGACGGTGTACTTGCGCTGGACGTAAGACGTCTCGGTCACCGGCCGCATGACCGTGTAGTTCTCGGTCCTGTAGGCGGTACGGTAGCGCGTCTCCGTGTAGGTGACGGGCTCGGTTTCGTAGACGGTCTCATAGACGGTCTGGTAGACGGTCTCGACTTGCGGCGCCAGGGCGACGACGCCGGTGGCGACGACCGGCGCGGGGGCGCACGACATGCACGCGCCGCCGCCGTAGGTGGCCCACGCCGACGGCGCGGCCCCGCCGAGCAGCAGGGCGACGGCCGACGCCGCGGCCAGGCTCATGGGTCTTATCGACGTGGACATTGCCGAACTCCCTCAAGGACCCTCGAAGCTCACGCCGACCCGAAGGCCGACGGTCCCGAGGTCGCGCGGTCTCGTCCCTGAGAAAGCCCTCGCGAAAAAACTCGATCGCCCCCCGGAAATCCCTCAAGGGGCCAGCCGATTCATGCCGATGCCAATACGTTCGGCCCTCCGAGGGGCCTCCCATCCTCACTATATCACCGCCGCCCCGCCCGACTTGAGCCGAATCCGGCGATTCCCGACGCCCCGGTTCGTCCTCTGACGATTAAATCGACCGCGTCGTCGGCGAGGAATCCGATCGTCAAGCGGATGGGACGACCCGCGCGACCGCCGACCCGTCCGGCTCGACGGCCCCGCCACGCTCATGATACGCAAAACCCGCGCGCGACGTTCGGTTTTCCGCGAGAAAAAGTAAAGTGCGCGAGGTTTTGTAAATATTACAAGTCGAACGACGGGTCGCGGGCCCGGCTGGCGGGCCGACCGGGATCTTGCTAGACTCGACATGCACGCTTGAATCCGACGCGACGCTCGGGAGGAACGCCCGTGAGCACCGCCGACCAGCCGGTTCGGAAGGTCGCCGCTCCGTCGTGGTGGCTGAACCTGGACCCCTACGACCCTCGGTTCCCCACCAGCGACGGCAAGCCGATGGCCGACAGCACCAGTCAGTATCGCTGGATGGTCACGATCCAGGAGGGCCTGGACCTTCTGTTCCAGGACCGGGAAGTCCTGGTCGCCTGCAACATCCTCTGGTACTTCGACGCCGACGACCCCAAGAAGCGACTCGCGCCCGACGTGTTGGTGGCCTTCGACCGACCGCGCGGGGATCGCGGCTCGTACAAGCAGTGGTTCGAGGGGACGCCCCCCCACGTCGTCTTCGAGATCCACTCGAAGGGGAACCGCAAGGACGAGTATCTCCGCAAGCTCCACCTCTACGACCCGTTGGGCGTGGAGGAGTATTACTACTACAACCCGATCGGCGCTTGGCTCCGCGGCTGGCTTCGCGAGGGAGGCGAGCTACGGCCGATCGCGGCCATCGAGGGCTGGACCAGCCCCCGCCTGGGAATTACGTTCACCCACACCGGCGTCAAGGAGGGGATGGTGATTCTCGGCTCGGACGGCGAGCCGTTCCAGCACGCCCAGGAGGTCTACCAGGATCGCCGGGTCGCGCGGCGACTCGCCCGCGACGAGCTACGCCGACGCCTCCAGGCCGAGCGCCGCGCCGACGCCGAGCGTCAGCGCGCCGACGCCGAACGCCGACAGGCCGACGCCGAGCGTCAGCGCGCCGACGCCGAACGCCGACAGGCCGACGCCGAACGGCAGCGCGCCGAGGCCGAGCACGAACGGGCCGAGGCCGAGCGGGCGCGCGCCGAACGCTTGGAGGCTCGGCTGCGGGAGTTGGAGGGAAGGATGGATTGAGGCGGCGGATCGGTGGGATCGAGCGGGGGGCTTCGGCTTCAGATCGCCCGCACCGGCTCGTCCAACTCCAGCGCCCCGTCTTCTTGAAGGCGTCGCGCCATCGCCTCCAGCTTGCGACGGACGGCGGCGAGGTCGGCGGGGAGGTCGGAGGCGGGAAGGGATTCCAGCGTCCGCAGGCCGGCGACGGGACGGTCGAGGCGGCGGATCAACACGTCGGCGAGCCTCAAATGAATCCTCGGGGACGGCAGCCGCGACTCGTCGAGGTACGCCCGCATCACGCCGGCGGCGTCCTCCCACCAGCCCGCGGCCAGAAGCGCCTTGACCAGCTCCAGCCGTTCGGGGTCGGGCGGACGCCAGGAGGGGCGCTTGCGGCGGACGTCGCGATAGAAGCCGATCGCCGCCTCGGTCTCCTCGGCGTCGAGATGCCCCCGAAGCGTCCGCAAGGCGACGACGTCGGGATCCTCGCCCGAACGGCGCGGCTTTTTGGCCTTCTTCCGGGCGCGTTTCTCCGGCGGGCGCCCCGGACGCTTCTTCTCGGCCCGGCCGAGCCGCATCCGCGAGATCAGGTCCCAGCCCTCGCAGTCGACGAGATTCAGCTTCAGGAGCGAAAGCCCCAGAATCACCCCGCCGAGCGCCCCGGTCGCGTGCGCCAGCGCCGACGAGGCCGACAGCTTCCAGAGGCTCGCGAGCATCACCTCCCAGCCGATGTAGAACGCCGAGAACCAGAGGATCGGGATCTCCGGCTGGAAGACCAGCAACCGCATGAACCCCGAGAGGATCACCAGGCAGTACAGGACGTTCCGCGGCGCCCAGATCATGCAAAGGGCCATCAAGCCGTAGATCGCCCCCGACGCCCCCATCGCGTACCGCGCCCCGCCGGGATCGGCGAACGTCTGCATCAGGCCGCTCTGGAACGCCCCCATCGCCACGAACGCCGCGAGGAAGCCGAACGCCCCCAGCTTCCCCTCCACCACGATCCCGAACGTCCAGAGAAACAGCAGGTTCCCCAGCAGATGCACGACGTTTCCGTGCAGGAATATGTTCGTCACCCACTGGATCGGATGGACGCCGTCGCCGAGCGCCAGCAGGTATTCCGTGTGTTCGTGCCCCGGATCGGCCGCGAACGCCAGGACGCAGCCGACCATCACGCCGATCGTGGCGATCGGCCGATGGTACAGCGGCGCGTCGGTCCCCCAGGGGATGATCACCTCGGACCTCCGATTCCGGTCGTTTCGAACACCTCGGACGGATCGCGCGACGGCCTTCCCCCCTCGCGGGGGAAGGTGGCCCGAAGGGCCGGATGAGGGGGAGGACGAGTAAGACGGCCGTTGGAATTCGCGAAAGCCCGACCGGCGGTGTTTCGAACTTCAACGGCCCCGATGCGCGTCGTCCCCCTCATCTGACCGCTTCGCGGTCCGTCTTCCCCCGCGAGGGGGGAAGACGTCTCATGGATCTCACCAGAACTTCCACTCCCCCGTCGCGATCACGTAGATCCCAAGCGCCAGGTTGGCGACGACGTGGCTGACCGCGCAGGTCGCGACCGACTTGGTTTGCCACAACAGCCACGCCCAGAGCAGCCCCGTCAACAGCGCCGGGAGCCATTCCGGATGCGCCAGCGCGAACAACGCGGAGACCACCGCGGCCGAGAACCACGTCACCCGGCCGATCGGGACTTTCCAAAAGTCCTGATCGATCACGAACCGGATCAGGAACGACCGCCAGAACAACTCCTCGAAGACCGGCACCAGCACCACCAGGCCGATCATCCGAACCGCGATGAACGCCCACTTGCCTCCCGTTCCCAGCACGCTGGGGTCGAACGCCTGACGCGCCCCTCCCATGAACGGTAGGTCGGGATACAGGCCGTCGAGTCCGACCCAAAGCGCGATCACGACCAACCCCGTCACGACGGCAAGGAGCAGGTCCAAAATCTTCGGTCGGGGCCGGAAGTCTTGCCAGGTCCCGCGGTAACGCCACATGAGCGCCGCGACGACCGCCGCCTTGACGGCGTAGGCCGCCGGATACCAACTCGGCGAGGGAAGATAGCCCTCCAGGCTCGATAGCGCGACGTAGGCGAACATCGGCGCGATGTACGGGAGGAAGTCGCGCGCGACGGTCGGCAAGGCGTCGGAGGTCCCGGGGGCGGACGCGAGGGGGGACGACATCGACGGGCTCCGGTTCGGGTCGCCTGGCCGAAAACGATCTTCCCGCCTCGCGGGGGAAGACGGACCGCGCGGCGGCCGGATCAGGGGGACGACGCGCGAGCAGGCCGTTGACATTCGCAAGGGCCCATCCGAGCGGTTTGGAATTCCCAACGGCCTTTCGGCTCGCCCACCCCTCATCCGGCCCTTCGGGCCACCTTCGCCCTCAAGGGGAGAAGGCCGTCGTCGTCGGCTCCACTTGAATGACGTTCGAGTTTCGATCAAAGCCCCAACCGCGCCAGAAGCGCGGGGGCGTCCAGGCGGGGGACGATCAGGTCGGCCGACGCCAGGCCGGCGGCCAGGCTGTGCGCGTGCGGGACGGCGACGGCGAAGGCCCCGGCGGCCTTCGCGGCGGCGACGCCCGCGGGACTGTCCTCAAGCACCATAAGACGTTCGGCGGCCACGCCCAAACCTTCGGCCGCCTTGCGATAGATTTCCGGGTCCGGCTTGCCGCGCCGGACGTCCTCGGAACCGAGGACGAACGCGAACCGATCGCGGACCCCGTGCCCTCCCAGAAGCCGCTCGGCGTGCGCGCGTCGCGACGAGGTGGCGACGGCCTTGGGGATCCCTCGAAGCTCAAGCGCGTCCAGGAGCGCCGACAGCCCCGGCGTGGGGGCGGCCTCGTCGTCGAGGACGGCGAGGTAATTCTCGCGGACGTCGGCCAGAAGCTCGGCCGGGTCGGCGTCGATCCCGCTCATGGTTTGCAGGACGTGCCCGGCCTCGACGGCCCGGCGGCCGATCATGGCGGCCATCATCTCGACCGTGAACCGACCGCCGCGGGCTTGAAGCGTCTCCCCGGCCACGCGGAAGAACAGGGCCTCGGTGTCGAACATCAGGCCGTCCAGGTCGAACGCCGCGGCCTCGATCGTCGCATCCATCGTCGCGGAAGTCCCTCGGGTCGTCGTCGTCGATTACCGACGAGAGCGAGCGTTCATAATCCCTTCTCCCCTCGTGGGAGAAGGTGGCCGAAGGCCGGATGAGGGGGCGACCGCCGCCGCAACCCAAACCAGCCCATGGCGTTGAAGTCCTCGGCGTTCAGGCGCGCTCCCCTCGTCCGCCCCATCGGGGCGCCTTCTCCCACGAGGGGAGAAGGGAGGAGAGCACCCATTCGGATGCTCTGGACGCCGTTGGAGTTTACCCGTTGTCGCCCGACTCATCCATCGCGACGGCCGCCGCTTCGTTTAGAGCCTGGGCCCGTAAACCTCGGCGAGGGCGTCGGCGATCTCCCGCCAGTGGTCGCGACGGGCCGCGGGGCCTTGCTCGATCTGGATTCCCCCGCCGCGGCAGTAGCGATTGACGACGTTCCGCGGCGACTTGCCGCCGATGCGGCTCTCCGGCCCGGCGATCCGGATCGGCGTCCCGGTCCCGTCCAGCTTGCGCTCCAGCGCGGCCTTGACCTCCTCCTTGAGCGCCGACGGCGCCGCGCCGCCGATCAGGACGCCCGCGCCGCTCATGCCGTGGAACGAGACCGCGTGGGCGAAGTCGCGGCCGGCGACCTCGGCCAGCAAGGGATAGCTCGCCTCGGAAAGATCGGTCGCGGTGACGTGCCAGCGGACGGAGGCGGACGGCCCCCCCGGCCGCCCGTAGCCCTTAATCGTCCAGCGGACGACGGGCTTGCCCCGAAGCGCCTCGTACAGCCGCTCGGCCTGCTCGGCGGTGCGCTTCTCGATGTCGCCGCCGTGGGGGGCCAGGATCAACAGACCGGCGGCGTCGGCGTCGTCGCGGAGTCGCTCGACCACCTCGCCCAGGCGCTCGGCCTCGGCGTCGGACAGGTCCGAGCGGGGCGCGAACGGCAGGACGCGAGCCTGGAACGGGTCGGACGTCCCCAGCCGCTCGCGCCCCTTGCGGCCGATCCGGACGACCGACTCGGGCGTCTCGTCGCGCGCCTCGCCCACGGTGTACACGGCGAAGTCGTCGGGACCGCGGACGACCCGGACCTGTCGGCCGGCGGCCAGGCCGAGCCCTTCCAGCAGATCGGGGTCGGCCGAAAGCCGCTCGCGAGCGTTCAGGATCGCCGCCTGTCCCTTAAGCGCCCGACGGACCTGGACCTCGACGCCGATCGGCGACGGCGCCTGCCACGCCAGGCCGATCCGAGGCGTGGACAACCCGCCGAACATCGCCATGAGCAGCGACGAACACCAGACCGACGCTTCCCTTCGCATGATTCCGCCCTCGCCAGCCGTCGATGAATTCCCCGCGAGCATCGCACGATCCGGGGCCCGTCGGAAGGGCCGACGCCCTCGGCGGCCACGGCGGGTTTACGCCCCTCCTACAATCAAGGCGACAAGACCCCGGCTCGGGCCGATCCGGGCGCGGGGCGCGTCTCCATCCAGGGAGCTTCAAAGACGATGCAAAAACGACAACTCGGCCGGTCGGACCTGAAGGTGGCCCCGTTGTGCCTGGGGGGCAACGTGTTCGGATGGTCGATCGACGAGGCGGCCTCGTTCCGCGTCCTCGACGCCTTCGCCGACGCCGGACTCAACTTCATCGACACCGCCGACGTCTACTCCCGCTGGGCCCCCGGCAACCGGGGGGGCGAGTCCGAGACGATCATCGGCAAGTGGTTCCAGCGTTCCGGCAAGCGCGACTCGATCGTCCTGACGACCAAGGTCGGCATGGACATGGGCGACGGCAAGGTCGGGCTGAGCAAGCCCTACGTCCTCCGCGCCGTCGAGGACTCGCTCAAACGACTCCAGACCGACCGCATCGACCTTTACCTCACCCACAAGGATGAAGATCCCAACACGCCGCAAGAGGAGACGCTCTCGGCCTACGACGAACTCGTCAGGCAAGGGAAGGTCCGGGTCGTCGGCGCGTCCAACTTCACCGCCGACCGGCTCGTCGAGGCCCTCAAGATCAGCGCCGAGAAGGGCTACGCCCGCTACCAGTGCCTCCAACCCGAGTACAACCTGATCGAGCGCGGCTACGAGAGGGAACTGGCGCCGCTCTGCGTCCAGGAGCAAATCGGAGTCACGCCGTACTACTCGCTGGCCAGCGGCTTTTTGACCGGCAAGTACCACTCCGAGGCCGACCTGTCCAAGAGCGCCGCCCGAAGCGGCAACGTCAAGAAGTATCTCGACGCGAGGGGGATGAACGTCCTGTTGGCGCTTGAGGAGGTCGCCGCGAAGCTGGGGGCGAAGCCGGCCAGCGTCGCCCTCGCCTGGCTGATGACCCGTCCCGGCGTCGTCGCCCCGATCGCGAGCGCCACCAGCGTCGAACAACTCGGCGACCTGATCAAGGCCGTGACGCTCAGGCTCGACGACGACTCCCTCAAGCGACTGGACCGGGCGGACGCCTGATCGAGCCGGCCGGGGACGGGGCCGCCCACTCGCCCCGGCCGCCGCTCACAGCTTGAAGAAGACGCCGTCCTTCTCCAGCCGCCGGATCAATGCCCAGACGATCAAGAAGTCGAACGACGTCAGCAGCGCCGCGTACCAGAACGGCGCGTCGCCGGGGAGGTAGGGCTTCACGGCCCCGGCCACCATCGAATGCAGGACGTAAGCCGCGAGCGCGTTGGTGCCGAAGGTCCGGAAGACCCCGACCGACAAGCCCGCCACGTCCGAGACGACCACGAACAGGGCGTAGACCAGAAGCGAGAACCCCGCGGCGAACGTCTGGTACGAGGCGCTTCCGGAGCGCTGGCTCATCGTCCAGAGGTCGACGGCCGACCCCTCCGCCGGCGGCGTGAACGGCGGCGGGGCCCAGCCGCCGACCGACGCCAGCGCGTAACCGGCCGCCATCAAGACCGCCGACCACGCCAAAAACGTCGGCACGGCCGAGCCCCGCGAACGATCGGCGGCGTCGCGCGCGGCGATCGCGTCATAGGCCATCGTGCCGACCAGCATCGGGATCGCCCAGGTCAAGATCCCCAGCCAACCGCCGTCGATCACCGGGACTTCCCAGGCGAAGTCCAGCCAGAACCACCACGACAAGGCCAGGTGCAAGCCCGCGCCGACGGCCATGTACGCGACCCGGGCCCCCGCGGAGGCCGCCACCACCGGCAAAATCCAGACCGACGTCAGCCCGATCTGCACCAGCGTCTGACACAGGTCGCGCCGGAAGGCCGTCGCCAGGAAGCCGCCCGGGCCCAGCTCGCGAAGCTCCTCCCAGGAGCGGACCTCGCCGTCGAGGTGGTAAACCACGAAGCCGATGACGATCAGCCCCAGGGCCCGCCGGACCACCGCGGCCGACGCCCCCCGCCGGCCGATCGCCGCCACCCGCCGCAGGTACGTCAGGCGATACGCGAAGCCCACCGCGAAGAAGAAGTGGGGCATGATCGTGTCGGCATAACTGCAATACGTCCGGTGATGCTTGAAGATCGCCGGGAAGACCGCGATCCCCCCGATGAAGTTCACGAACACCATGGCCGCGACCGTGTAGCCCCGGAACTGGTCCAGGGAGACGATCCGGCCTCGAAGCCCAGGCGACCCGTCGGCCATCGGCGTCCTCGACTCGGTCAGGCGCGCCGGGACGACCGCCGACCCCCCGGCCGACGGCTCCCCGACACGACCAGCCTAGAAGACGAAGCCGTCGGCGACAAGCGGTCACGATCGAACCGACTCGCGAATCCGAGCCCCCCCGCGTCGCCTCAAGAAGACATGAATCGATTCATATGGCGACATGCGCGGGACCGCCCGCCGTCTAGTATGGCGAACGATTCGACCGAGGCCGGACCCGCGGCCGCGTCGCGGCCAGGCGGGACGCGGGGGCGCCGCGACGGCGGTCGCCGCGACGGCCGACGCGACTCCGGGGCCGTCGACCGCCGTCGCGAGCGACCCCCGAAAAAATCGGGGCGTGGCTTGACTCGCACGCGGATTGGTCGTATTTTGACGATCGTCCGCGACGTGACGGCGACCCAGAAGTCGATGTTAAGTCGCACCGCCGTTCGAGTTGATATTCATTACGATCCTCTCGCGCTCCGCGCCGTCGGCGTTTTCGACGACATGGCCTCCCCCTGAAATTCAAGGTCCGATTTCCCGGCGGCACGGATGCGCGCGTCGGGTACGGCCTTTCCCGGGATGGTTCCGCCCGGCCCAGCCGGGCGGCGCCCTCCACGTCGGGCTCCACGGCCCGGACCCCGACCCCGCACGGACGCGGGACTCGATCCGGGTCGCCGTGGACCCACGATTACGCCATTGTTGGCGTCAATGTTTCGGCTTACTTCGGCCCGACGGCCCCCGCGATCAGGGGACGACGCGGTCGTTGTAAAGCGCGTCGGCCTGGTCGCGGAGCATTACCGAATCGGGCACGGCGTCGCGCGAGAAGTACGGGTTGCGGCCCGGCGTGCTGGGAGGCTCCTCCGGGATCGGCTCCGGCGGGCTGCTCCCCAGCCGGACGGCGACCCGGTCGAGCACCGCGCGCGAAAGCGCCCGGTCGCCGAACCAGCCGACCCGCACCGTCGCGGTGGCGGAACCGGGGCTGCTTCGGATGGTCACCGCGCAGGCGCGGTCGTCCTTGGAGACCGCCTCGTAGCGCAGGACGGTCCCGTCGCGCCGCGGCCGGACGTCGCGCATGCCGAGGTCGGCGAGGGCGTCGGCCGTCGCCTGGGCCACCGCGGAGACGGGGACCGGGAAGGTTTGCGAGCCCTGGCCGACGGAGTATTCGAACTCCCGGCTGATCGGAACCGCGGCGGGCCTGGGCAGCGCGCAGCCGGTCGCGAGTCCCATCAGGGCCGCCAGGGCCGCCCGTCGATTCGCTCGTCGTCGTCGCATGGCGTCCGGCCCTCCATGACCGTCCCGCGACCCTCCGCGGCCGCCGGCCGGGGCACGCTATCCCGACCGCCTTGGCCGGTCAAGGCCGCGTTCGGGACGGCGGAGGCCAAGTCCGGTTGCCGCGGGGTCGCGTCCTCTGATATGATTCGTCATGGTGCATCCGTCCCGCGCGGGGCGGGGCGGTTTTCGTTTTTCGGCTTTCGTCGAGCGTCGCGAGCGGGACCGTCGGCCCAGGGGGTCGTCGGGGCGTCGCGGGTCGACGAGTCCGCGCCGGCCGTCGGAACGGCTCGGGGCGGAAGACCCTTCACGAATCGGGATTTATGGTAGATCGCAACCTCCTTCGCGAATTCGACGTCAACGAGGACGAACTGGCCGCGGTGGTCGCCGCCGGCGAGGACTCCAAGGACTTCGACGACTTCCTCGGCGAAAGCCAGAGCTTCGAGATCGGCGGCATCGTCTCGGGCAAGGTGGTCGAGTTGGTCGGCGACCAGGTGGTCGTCGACGTCGGCTACAAGTCCGAGGGCCTCGTCGCCCTCAACGAGTGGGAGAACGAACCTCCGCCCCAGCCCGGCGACGAGGTCGAGGTCCTGCTCGAGGGAATGCAGGACGAGACCGGCGAGATCATCATCTCCCGCCGCAAGGCCCATCGCAAGCGGGCCTGGGAGCAGGTGATCTCCAAGCACCACGAAAACGACGTGGTCACCGGCAAGGTCACCCGCAAGATCAAGGGGGGCCTCTTGGTCGACATCGGCGTCAACGTCTTCCTGCCGGCCAGCCAGGTCGACATCCGCCGGCCGTCGGACATCGCCGACTTCATCGACCAGGACATCGACTGCATCATCCTGAAGATCGACGAGGCCCGCCACAACATCGTCGTCAGTCGCCGCAAACTGATCGAGATCACCCGCGAGAAGCAGAAAAAGGCGCTCATGGAGGAGATCGCCGAGCGCCAGATCCGCAAGGGGACCGTCAAGAACATCGCCGACTTCGGCGCGTTCGTGGACCTTGGCGGCATCGACGGCCTCTTGCACATCACCGACATGAGCTGGGGACGGATCAACCACCCCAGCGACATGCTCAAGATCGACGACCAGATCGAGGTGATGGTCCTGCACATCGACAAGGAGCGCGAGAAGATCGCGCTGGGGCTGAAGCAGAAGTCCCCCAGTCCGTGGGAGAACGTGGCCGACAAGTACCCGGTCGGCTCGCGGATCGGCGGCGAGGTCGTCAACGTGATGTCCTACGGCGCCTTCGTCAAGCTGGAGGAGGGGATCGAGGGTCTGGTCCACATCTCCGAGATGTCCTGGACCAAGCGGATCAACCACCCCAGCGAGCTGGTCAACACCGGCGACAAGATCGACGTCGTCGTCCTGGGCATCAACAAGGAGAAGCAGGAGATCTCCCTGGGGATGAAGCAGACCCAGGCCAACCCCTGGGACCAGGTCGCCGGCAAGTACCCGCCGGGCACCATGGTCGACGGCACCGTCCGCAACCTGACCAACTACGGCGCCTTCATCGAGATCGAGGAGGGCATCGACGGCCTCCTGCACATCTCCGACATGAGTTGGACCCGCAAGATCGGCCACCCCAACGAGGTGCTCGAAAAGGGCCAGCAGATCAGTTGCCAGGTGCTCAACGTCGACCAGGACCGCAAGCGGATCGCCCTTGGGCTCAAGCAGCTCAAGGAAGACCCGTGGGAGACCGACATCCCCGGCCGCTACGGCCCCAACGACGTCGTCAACGGCAAGGTCACCAAGCTCACCAACTTCGGCGTCTTCGTCGAGCTTGAGCCGGGGCTTGAGGGTCTTCTGCACATCTCCGAGTTGGCCGACCACAAGGTCGACAGCCCCGAGGAGGTGGTCAAGGTCGGCGACGAGATCGAGGTGAAGATCCTCCGCGTCGACCGCGGCGAGCGCAAGATCGGCCTCTCCCGCAAGAAGGCCCACTGGTCCCCCGAGGACGAGGCCGAGGGAGGCGAGGAGGCCGCGGGCGGCGAGGTCGCGGCGACCGCCCCCAGGGAGACCAAGGAGCAGAAGGAACTCAAGGGCGGCCTCGGCGGCGGCGGCCCCCTCTTCAGCATGGGCGGCGCCCCCGCCGAAGAAGGCGAGTGAGCCGAGCCCTTCGCCTTCTGAAGACGTGTTGATGAACGCCGCTTCCGGAAATGTCCGGAAGCGGCGTTTTTTCCTGACCGTCGCGGATTTTGGGGGGCGCCTGATGAAGACGATCCTCCCCGCGCGGTCGCGGAGCATCTTCCCTCGGGACCCCGCCACCAGCCAGGGCCCTTCCCAGGTCCACGAGACCACCATCCCCTCCCGGAGTCGCCACTCCGCCGCTGGGCCAGGACGCCCGAGTGCTGATCGACCCGCCGTGCGGTTCGGGGAACACCGCTTTCCGGCCGACCAGCGTCCTCCACGCGACCTGGGGCCTCTCGGCGCCCATCGACCCATTCGTCAGCTTCCCCAACTCCACGCGACCTGGGGCCTCCCGGCGCCCGTCGACCCATTCGTCAACTTCCCCAACCCGATCCCTCCCGGCCCCGTGGCCCCGCTCACGCCGGACATTCCTCTATCGACCGATGTCGAGTATGATCCAAGTGCCGCGCCGGGCGACCCTTCGCTCGGCTGACCCCGAGGCGCGAGGTGAGTCATGAACCGACCGATGCGGATCGCGGCGGCTTGCCTGATCGGGGCGCTAGTCCCGCTGCTGGGCTGGCAACCGTGGCGGACTCGCGACGGGACCGGGGGCCGGGAGCCGATGCCGATGCGAACGCCCGCACAGGCCCAAACCGTCCCGCTCGACGACCTTGGGGAACCGCCGGCCGACTGGGCCCGCTTGCGGATCGGCACTCGGCGGCTCCGCGACCGGACCTTCGGCCTGAGGTGGTTGGACTCCGGCGAAGCGATCGCCTCGGTCGGCTGGGCGTTCCACCGCTGGTCCGCCGACGGCGGCGAGGAGTTGAGCTACTGGGCGGATCCCAGGTTCGGAGCCGTCAATTGCGTCTCGCCCGACGGCCGCTGGCTGGCGTCGACGGCTCGCGCGGCCCGCGACCCCGCATCCCCGGCCGGGCCCGGTGAGTCGGACATCGTGATCTACGACGTCGTGTCCCGGCGGGTCGTCGCGCGGCTGCGGGGCCATGCGATGCCGGCCTCGGCCCTGACCTTCTCCGATGACGGCCGGCGGCTCGCCTCGGGGGCGGTCGACGGGACCGTCCGGCTCTGGGACGTCGCCGCCGGGACGCAGATCGCGCAGGCCCGTTGGCGGGAGGGCCTGGCCCCCGGGTCCCGCACCGAAGCCTGCGCGTTCGTACGATTTTCCCGGAATGGCCGGCGGCTCGCCTCGGGCGGGATCGACCCCACGCCGCGGCGGGAGCCCCACGCCGCCGGGATCCTCTACGGCGTCAAGGTCTGGGAGTGCCCGGACCTGGCCCTGAAGGGGACGCTCGTCGCGGAGGCTGCGGCCGCGTACGCCGGGGCGTTCGCCGACGCGGTCTTCTCAGCCGACGACACCGAACTGCTCGCGGCCGGCCTCAACGGCGGTCTCTGGAGCTGGCGGGTCGACACGGGCCAGCGGGCCCGGCCGCTCAGGCCGACGCCCCACGGCCTCCTGACGATCGACGCCAGCCGCGACGGCCGCTGGGTCGCCGCCGGCGACACCGACGGGGCGATTTGCCTGTGGAGCACCGACGGCGACGCGCCGCCCAGGCTCCTGAAGTCCCACCCTCAGCGGGTGGCCCATCTCGCGTTCAGCCCTGGGGGCGACCGTCTCGTCGCGGCGAGCGGGCAGGCCCTGACGATCTGGGACGTCGCCGAGGGCCACCCGCTGGGCCGCGACGAGGCGGTCCACGACGACGCAATCCTGGCCCTGGCGGCCTCCCCCGCCAGCGACCTACTAGCCACCGCAGGCGTGGGCGGGACGATCCGCCTCTGGGACGCCGCCACGGGGCGACTGCGGCGGGTCCTGGCCGGCCACGAGGGATTCGTCGTCTCGCTGGCCTTCGCGCCCGACGGTCGGTCGCTGGCCTCCGGCGGTACCGACGGACTGGCGAAGACCTGGGATCTGGCCACCGGTCAGCCCCGGCGGACCTTCTCGGGGCACGCCGACGCCGTCATCCCGGTCCTGTTCGCCCCCGACGGCCGCCGGCTCGTGACCGGCGGCAAGG
>Ga0209916_1001579_pt1 | contig 17799 bp, 12 predicted proteins | sample ThiBio_1000_plan_FD_183956 | JGI IMG/M metagenome (GOLD analysis project Ga0209916, IMG submission 183956) | Wastewater bioreactor microbial communities from Cape Town, South Africa - Thiocy_solids_2 (SPAdes) | ecosystem: Engineered > Bioreactor > Thiocyanate-remediating > Anaerobic-Aerobic ... | reverse complement strand
CCGACCCCGCCGGTCAGCCAGTGGAGGACCAGGCAGACCACCAGCCCCGACCAGGAAAACAGCGAGGGGACCAGCGCCAGCAGCGCCAAAACGTGGATTCCGGCCATGTAGAGGATCACCGGCCACGCCAGGCGTCTTGGGACGGGGCGAGCGGTCGTCGTCGTGCTCATGGTCAACCTTTGGGTGAGGCCGTCGGGAGGTCGGCTGGCGAGTCGCGGCCGCGGTCGTCGCGGTCGGTCGTGGGAGCGCGCGTTTCGCCCCACGACCCCGTTGGGAGCCGATGACGTCGGGGCCGCGCCGGTCGCTGGGAATCGAGAAACCGGGCCGTCTCGGTCATTGGACGCCGAGCGGCCGCGGTCTCGCCTCTTGTACCATTTTTCACGAGCCGACGGCAGGGGGGCGTGATTGACGACCGTCGCGACCCCGGCCTCAGAACGAGTTGACCAGCCGCTGGCTGCGGCTGGACATGCGCTCGGCCATCTTCCAGGCGTGGTAGTGCATGCCGATGTGGAGGACGTAGTACAGGGCCAGTCCGGGGCGGCGGTGGACCTTGAGGAACCCCTTGAAGCGCTTGCGGTACTCGCGCTTCAGATGCTCCTCCTTGACGTTCCAGAGGATCCGGGCGAAGAGGCCCGCGGCCTCGACGGCGCTTCGGATCTCGGAGGCCATCCAGCGGGCGGAGATCCGCCACCAGCGCTTGCGGCTGGTGATGCCGATCTCGAAGTCGGGGTCGAGGAACAGGGCGTCGGTGCGGTCGAAGTAGCCCACGGGGTCGTAGAGTTCCCGGAGGCATTTGAAGTAGCCTTCGAGCAACTCCTCGCGGGTCATCTTAAGGGGGATGATGTTGGTGCCGAACTCGGAGTGGTCGGCGTAGTCGAGCCGGCCCTCCTCGGCCAGTCGCTTGTGCAGGGGGGTCTTGGGGATGGCGGTGAGCATCCCGGTCATGGAGAAGGCGATCCGGCTTTGGCGGACGAAGTCGATCTGGCGGTCGACGATGCCGACGTCGTCGCTGTCGAAGCCGAGGATCATGCCGCACCAGACCTCGATGCCGGCGTCCTGGATCCGGTGGACCTTCTCCAGGAGCGTGCCGCCGGAGCGCATGTTCTGGAGCTTCTTGGCCTCGCGGAGGGAGTCCTCGCTGGGGCTCTCGATGCCGATGAACGTGGAGATGAAGTTGGCCTGGACCATCAGCTCCAGCAACTCGGGCTCGTCGGCCAGGTTGATCGAGGCCTCGGTGAAGAGGGTCAGGGGGTAGCCGTGTTCGCGCTGCCAGTCGATGACCGCCTGGAGGATCCCCTTGATCGCGTACTTGTTGCCGATCAGGTTGTCGTCGACGATGAAGCAGATCCGTTGGCCGGTCCGCCACATCGCGTCCAGCTCGGCGACGACCTGGGCCGGCGTCTTGATCCGGGGCCGGCGGCCGAAGGTCACGATGATGTCGCAGAACTCGCACTGGAACGGGCAGCCGCGGGAGAACTGGAGGCTGCCGAAGGCGTATCGATTCATCTTGAGGAGGTCGAAGCGGGGCGTCGGCACCTTGGACATGTCGGTCTTTTCGACCTGTTCGTAGCGGTACTGGTGCAGGCCCTGCCTCCACTCCTTGAGGAACTGGGGCCAGGTGTCCTCGGCTTCGCCGACGAAGATCGCCGCGGGGGGGTCGTCGTCGAAGTAGTCCTCCTGCACGGTGATCCAGGGCCCGCCGATGACCGTGAAGCAACCCCTCGCCTTGAGCTCCTGGTGGATCTCCTTCATCCGGAACCGCTGGACGCTCATCCCGGTGATGCCCACGATGTCGGCCCGGGCGCAGCGGTCGAAGTCGATCGGCTCGGCGTTCTCGTCGATCAGGGTGACGGTGTGTTCCTCGGGGGTCAACGCCGCCAGAAGCGCCAGGCAGGCCACGGGCAGATTGGCCGCCTTGCCGAGGTGCCCGATCATATAGTCCATCCCCCAGTACGAGGGCTCGAACTTGGGGTTGATGATCACGATATCTGCCATATCAGGTTCGATCCTCGCTCCCGGCGACGGGGGATTTGGGGGGGATGGGCTGAAGTGGGCTCCGAGCTTGCTCATACTAGTCGCGCTTGACGTATTTGCCCAGGGCGACTACGCCGAATTCGCCGCCCGCCCGCGGCCGACGAGGCGCGACCGGACTCGGGACCATCCGCGCCTCCCACGAGGGATGGCGACTTGGAGCCGCGCCCGCGTCGCGAGGGCCGCCCCGCTCTTCTTCGCGATCATGGGAATACACATTTCATGCCAGAATCCCCAAATTCCCCATTCGACCCCCATCCCTGGTTCCCCGGCGGCCACGCGCAGACGATCGCCGGTCGCTACCTGGGGCCCCACCGCCCGGTCGTCCCCGCGCGCGGGGAAATCGTCGCGTTGCCCGACGGCGACCGGCTGTCGGCGCTGGATTCGACCCCCGAGTCGTGGCGCGCCGGCGACCCCGCCGCGGTCCTGGCGCACGGTCTGGCCAGCAGCGCGGAGGCGCCTTACGTCCTCCGCATGGCGCGCCGGCTTCTCGACCTGGGCGTCCGGGTCGTTCGGATGAACCTCCGCGGCGCCGGCGCGGGCTTCGGCCTGGCGCGGGGGACGTATCACGCGGGCAAGACCGAGGACGTCCGCGCCGTCGTCGACCGCCTGGCCGAGTCCGCGGCCGGCTCGCCGATCGCGGTCGTCGGCTTCTCCCTGGGGGCGAACCTGGCCTTGAAGCTGGCCGCGGAGGCGTCGCGACCGGATTACGCGGGGGCGCGTCTCGATTGCGTGGTCGCGGCCAACCCTCCCGTCGACCTTTCGGTCTGCTGCCGGGCGATGCGGCTGCGCTCCAACCGGCTTTACGATCGGAGCTTCACCCGCTGGCTCCGCGCCGAGACCCGCCGGCTGCACGCCCGATTCCCGGAACTGGGCCCCGCGGGGATCGACGGCGTCGGCTCGGTCTACGAGTTCGACGACGTCTACACCGCGCCTCGGAACGGCTTCAAGGACGCCGAGGACTACTACCGCCGCAACAGTTCCGGGCCCTTGATCGAGTCGATCGCGGTCCCCGGCCTGGTGGTCCACGCGGCCGACGACCCGTTCATCCCCGCCTCGGCCTTCGAGAGCGTCCGATTTCCCTCGAACGTCCGCTTCGAGCTTATGCCGACCGGCGGCCATCTGGGTTACATCGCCCGCCGCCCCTGGCGCGGGGATCGCCGTTGGCTCGAAACCCGCCTGACCCTCTGGCTGGCCGAGCGCTGGGGACGTCGGGGATGAACGCCGCGAGCCCCGTTCCCGCGAACGCTCGGCGATGGTAGTGTGATGACGTCGATGTCCGACGAGTGGGACGACGTCGACCGCGAGGGGATCGAACTCACCGTTCGACGGCGACGGGAGTCCGACGTGAAGCCCCGATTAAGCGTGCTCACCCTTGGCGTCGACGACCTGGAGCGATCGCTTCGGTTCTACCGGGACGGGCTCGGCTTTCGGACGGACGGCATCGTCGGCCGGGAGTTCGAGCACGGCGCCGTCGCGTTCTTCGACCTTCAGCCGGGGTTGAAGCTGGCGATCTGGCCGCGCGAAAGCCTGGCGCGGGATTCGGGCCTGCCCCTTGGGAGGCCGAGCGCCACGGAGTTCACGCTCGGCCACAACGTCGGCTCGCCCGAGGAGGTCGACGCCGTCATGGACCAGGCGGCGGGGGCGGGGGCCGTCGTCGTGAAGCCTTCGGGGCCGACGTTCTGGGGCGGCCACGCGGGCTATTTCCTGGACCCGGACGGCCATGCGTGGGAGGTCGTCTGGAACCCCAACCTCCTTCCGGAGGCGTGAAGTCGTTTTCCGCGGTGCGATCCCGCGTCAAAACGGCAGGAACTCGACGCCTTCGGGGCCGAGGCGGAACCGTCGGGCGCGGATGGCGCTGCCGCCGCCTTCGGTGTAATAGACGATCAGGACGGAGCCGTCCTTGAGTTCGACGGTGGCGGGGTACGCGCCGATGCACGAATCGATCGCGAACGATCCGCGCCAGGTCTTCGCGTCGTCGTCGCTGACGTGGATCGACGTCTGCGGGAGGCGATGGCTCAGGATGATTCGGCCGTCGCTCAGGCGGGTCAAGTGGGGGGCGTGGGCGGGGAAGCCGGCCTTGCTCGCCTCGGACCAGGTCTTGGCCCCGTCCTCGCTGATCGCCTGGTACATGTCGTCGGTGAACGACCGCATCGCGGCGTAGAGTCGGCCGTCGGCGAGGGGGATGACGTCGGTCTCGGCGTTGAGGCCGACGCCCGGCGGCGCCTTGATCGCGACCGGGGCCTCCCAGGTCCGGCCGCGATCCATAGACCGCGTGGTCCCGGCGATGCTGAGGCCGGTCGCCGGATCCCCTCGGTAGAGCCCCAGCACGCAAGTCCCGTCGGCGAGTTGGCGGACGGGGGCGGAGCAGACCCAGTCCGGGATGATCACGCGGGCGTCGGCCTCCCACGTCCGGCCGTCGTCGCGACTGACGACGATCTGGACGCCGCTCTCCGCGTGATCCTCCCCACCCTCCTTCCTGGCGAGTGAGAAGAAGGCGCAGACCACCGAGCCGTCGTCGAGTTGCGCGAGATGGGGGTCGCGGTTGTCGTCCTTGTCGTCGAAGAGCACGGCCGGCTCGGACCAGGTACGGCCCTCGTCGGAGGAGCGGACGACGCAGAGCCGACCGCCGAGCGGGAACTCGTCGCTCGGCCACGAGACGTGGGTGTAACCCGCGTAGAAGGCCGCGAGGATGTCGCCGTTCTTCAGGCGGCATGCGTCGGGGAACGCCTGGTAGCGGCCCGCCGCGCCTCCCCGCGAGATCACGATCGGGTCGGCCTGGGTCGCCCTCCAGTAGTCGGCCTTCATGCCGTCGCCGTCGATGCGGGTCCAGACGCCCACGCGCGACCCCTCGTGGACGACCTCCGACCGCGTCGTCAACTCGGGACGCAGGACGGCCTCGAACACGGCGACGTCCCAGATGACGCGCTCGGCGTCCCTGGGGGCGTGCGTCTCCCAGCGCTTGACCAGGTAGTCCCGAACGCCCCCCCCGCCCTTGAAATGGGAATCGACGTCGGCCTTGCTCCACCGGAAATTTTCGGTCGTGCTGTTGGGCATCACGTTCAACTCGACGCCGCTCTTGAGCAGGACGGCGGCGGCGTGAAGGTCGCCCTGGGTGTTGAACTCGGAGGGCGCGAGTCGGCCGTCGTCGAATCGGAAGCCCATCACATGAACCGCCATGCGGTCCTTGACGGCGGGGTCGAGCAGCAGCGCGGAGGCGACGTTGGTGTAGGCGCCCAGGGCGAAGACCTGGAGCTTGCGTCCCGGCGGCGCGGCCCTGGCCTTGAGGATGATGTCGCGGGCGGCGAGGGAGTCGACCGGCTCGTCGGGGCCCGGCATGGGGCGCGTCGCGCCGAGCGGGTGGGCGACGCGGTCGCTCATCCCCAGCAGCGCGAGCACCTCCTCGTTCATCTTCTGGCTCGTCCGCGTGTTGGCCTCGAAGTCGCGCGGTTCCCCCCATCCGGCCGACGAGAGGCCGACGACCTCGAATTCCGGCGCGATCAGCGCGCGATACACGGCGTAGGGGTCGTCGACCTCGTTCCCCATGTCGGTGTCGACGTAGACGATCGGCTTGGCCGATCCGCCCTCGGCCGCCGCCCGCGGTTTGGGCGTTTCGGGCGTGAGTCGTTCCGCCGCTCGCCAGAAGTCGGCCATCATGCCGGGGACGTCGACGGCGCTCCAGATGTGAAGTCGGGCGCCTTCGTGGGTGATCTCCGTCAGCGTCGCCAGTTCGGGACGCAGGACGGCCTCGAACACGGCGATGTCCCAGAGGGTGCGCTCGGGGTCGGCCGGGCAGTAGACCTCCCAGCGCTTGACCAGGAAGTCCCGAACGCCCCCCTTGCCCTTGAAATGGGAGTCGATGACGGCCTTGCTCCACTGGAAGTGGCGGAGCGTGGTGTTGACCATGGCCTTCAACTCGACGCCGCTCTTGAGCAGGGCGGCGGCGGCGTGAAGATCGCCCTGGGTGTTGGACTCGTTGGTCGTGAGCCGGCCGTCGTCGTACCTGAAGCCCATCACGTGGACGGTCATCCGGTCCTTGACCGTGGGGTCGAGCAGCAGCGCGGAGGCGACGTTGGTGTAGGCGCCCAGGACGAAGACCTGGAGCTTGCGCCCCGGCGGCGCGGCCTTGGCCTTGGCGATAATGTCGCGGGCGGCGGGGGAATCGACCGGCTCGTCGGGGCCGGGCATGGGATGCATCGCGCCGATCGGGTGGGAGACGCGGTCGCTCATCCCCAGCAGCGCGAGCAGTTCCTCGTTCATCTTCTGACTGGACCGCGTGTTGGTCGGGAAATCGAGCGGGCCCTCCCAGCCGATCGCGGACAGCCCGACGACGTCGAACTCGGGCGCGATCAGCGCGCGGTAGACGGCGTAGGAGTCGTCGACCTCGGCCGCGACGTCGGTGTCGATGTAGACGACGGGCTTGGCCGAGGCGTCAGGGGCCGACCCCGGCGCCGGCGGTTGGGCCTCGACCGAGGCCAGCGAGGCGCCCAGGATCCACGCGATCGCGATCGGGAGGGATGTCTTCATCGGCGTCTTCAGTCCTCAAGCGGCGTCGGGCCGGGCTCGGCGATCCATGACGACCCCGCGACGGCCAGGCGCGCGAACGGGTGGATCGATCGCCAGCGCGCGACGCTCGAATCGGCGGGGCGCGCCTGGCCATTATCCGACGCGAGGGACTTCAAAGCCATGCCCCGCCCTTCCCCGCGCCGATCCCTCCCCTTCATCCCTCAAGGGGGGAGGAATCCTTGGACGCGGCTCGCGTGACCACCGCGGCCGGCTTTGATCCGAAGCGAGTCGCCGGCCTCATCCCCCCGCCGCGGGGCGTTCGCCGCGGAGGAAGGCGGCGCGGGCGCGGGGGTCGTCGAGGTCGAGCTCGAAGGGGAGCCACAGGCCGTTGGACTCGTCGAGCAAGGCGGCGTCGACCCGGCCCTTGAGTCGGGTGGCGGCGTTGATCCAGACCAGGCGGTCGTCCTCGTTGGTGAAGCCGTGGCCGTCCCACTGGCCGATGCCGCCGACCGTGTCGCGCAACGCCGCCCGCACCGCGTAGACCGCCTCGACCACCTCGGGGCGGCCGCGGATCGCGTCGGGATAGACCCGGATGGCGTAGATCTCGCGCACGCTCTCCATGTAGTCGCCCAGCCATCGCGACGACGAGGCGGGGCCGCCGGCCTCCAGGCCGTCGATGAAGTCGGCGACTTCCTCCGCTCCCAACGTGCCGGGACCGACGGGGTTGCGCTCGATCGTCGCCCAGACGTGATGGACGTCCTCGGCCTCCGGGCCGATCGCCAGGTAGTTTCCCAGCATGCCGGGGTGGTCGACCGACCAGATCGCCCCGAACGGGACCGCCCGCTGCAACGTGGCCAGGGGGACGTCGCGATCGTCGACGGTCAATAGGCGGAGATAGTCACCCATCGGCCGGCTCCGTCACCAAGTCCCCGACGCTCGCCGTCGCGCCTCGCCTGGAGTGGGTTCGCCGGGGACGGCCCGCGTCGACGCCCACTCGCGACGCATCGGCGCGTTCTCCGGTCGCGACTCGCGACGACCGGAATCCCCTCAAGAAATACACTAGCAGCGCCCCATTGATGATGCAAGGGACGACGAAGACCCAGGCGTCGACCCCCGGGCTCGTCCGCCGCATCCATTCCCCGGCCGCGACGCTCCCCAACAAGGACGGCAGCCCCGTCGAGGCCACCAGGTAAAGCGCCTGGACGCTCGCCCGGTGGGTCGCCGGCGCCCGGCCGTCCAAAAACACCTGGCCGCCGATCATGAAGCAGGCGACCCCCACCCCCTGCAACAGCCCCACCCCGGCGGCCAGCCAAAGCGGCGGGTGGACCGCCAGGATCAGATATCGGAGGGACCAGGCCCCCAGCCCAAGCGCCATCGTTTTTTGGGATCCCAGCCGCCTCAAAAGCCAGGGCATCGCCGCCAGGGCCGCGATCTCCGTCACCTGGTTGAGCGTCACCGCGGTGGAGATCCACGCCCGCGGCATCCCCCGTTCCGCCAGGTAGCCGGGGACCACCAGGTACGCCAGCGGAGTGGTCAGAAACGCGCCGAAGGTCGCGATCAGGAAGACCCGGACGTCGCGATCGCCCAGAAGCTCCGCCCCCAGGCGGAGGCTCGCCCTCCCCGCGGCCCCGCGCGCCAGCGGAGGCGTCCGCGGCAGCGCCAGGCAAAACGCCGCCATCGCCGCGGAGAGCGCCGCGGCCAGCCAGAAGACCTCGGGCATCCCCGCCGACCCGCCCCGGCCGCCCCGCGCCAGCACCGCGGCGGAGACCGTCCAGCCCGCGGCCATCCAGCCGACCGTCCCCCAAAGCCGCACCGGCGCGTACTCGCGCCGGGGGTCGTCCAGGTTCCGCATCGCCAGCGAGCCGCTCAGGCTGTGCGACGGCATCACGATGCAAAAATACAGAAAAAACGTCGCCAAAAGCGGCAAGGCCCCGACGATCCACCCCGACGCCAACCCCGCCAGCACCACCGTCCCGGCCGCGTAGGCCGAAAACAGAAACGTCCGCGTCGGCAACAGCCGGTCGACCAGCTGCCCCGCCCCCAACGGCAGCAGCGTCGCCGCCAGCGCCTGCGAGGCGAAGATCAGCCCCCGCCAGCGGCCGTCGATCCCCAACTCGTCCAGATGCACGCCCAGCACGGGCCAGAACGACCCCTGCACGGCGTACAAAAGGGCCATCATCACCGACAACCGCCACCGCCCGCGCGTCTTCATCCCCGCCCCGTTTCGCTCGTCCCGTCGCCCCGCCGTTCCCCCGTGAAAACTGTACCAAAGACCCCTGTCGCGCCCCAAGGCCACTCGACGCGAACCGAGCGTCAATGTCGCCCGCCGTCGCGACTCTTTGGTCCCGTCGCCGTCGTCGGGATAGAATCCAGTCGACCGTCCCGGATTTCGGGGCGGCGATCCTAACGGTCTTCCCCCCTCGCGGGGGAAGACAGACCGCGAAGCGGTCAGATGAGGGGGAAGGCGCGAAGAGAAGCCGTGGGAAAGTCGAAAAGCCGGTCCAGATGGCCCGGAATCCCGACGGCCTTCTTACCCGCCCCCCCTCATCCGGCCCTTCGGGCCACCTTCCCCCGCGAGGGGGGAAGGCCGTTAGGATCGCCGCCCCGAAATCCGGGACGGTCGGGAATCCACCACCAACGATCCCTCCGCGCCCGCTTCGAGGCCCCTCATGCTCTGCCGAGTCCCGCCGTACCGCGTCGCAACGGGACCGGCCAACATGGCGATCGACGAGGCGATGCTGGCGCGCGTCGCTCGCGATCCCTCCGCCGCCTGGCTGCGAACCTACGCCTGGTCCGAGCCCACCCTGAGCCTCGGCTACTTCCAACCCTGGGCCGAGACCGAGCGCGAGCCCCGATGGCGATCCGCCGCCAAGGTCCGTCGCGCCACCGGCGGCGGGGCGATCTGGCACGAACACGAATTGACCTTCGCGATCGTCATCCCGTCGAACCACCCCCTGGCCCGGCCCAACGTCGCGCTGTACCGCGCCGTCCACCGCGCCGCCGCCGGCATGCTTGAAGCGGCCGGCGCGCCACCGCGGCGCCACGGCGACCTGGAACCGGACGAAGCTCCCTCCCACCCGTTCCTCTGCTTCGCCGGCCGCGACGGCGAGGACCTGGTCCTCCGCGGCGCGAAGGTGCTCGGCAGCGCCCAGCGCCGACGCGCCGGCGCGGTGCTTCAGCACTCGTCGCTGTTGCTCCGCAAGGCCGACGCCGTCCCCGAACTCCCCGGCGCCGCCGACCTCGCCGCGATCGACCCCGACCCCCGCGCCTGGTCCGACCCCCTCGTCGCCGCCCTCGCCGCCGCGTTGGGGTTGGAGCCCGTCCCGACCGACTGGCCCGACGACCTGCTGGAGGACGCCGATCGGATCGAGCGCGGGGTCTATCGAAATCCGGACTGGAACCGCAAGCGTTGAATTGAGAATTGGAAAGGCGCGATCTCATGTTCCTGGCCGCCGCGATCCAGACCCGCTCCGGGACCGACGTCGCCGCCAACCTGGCCGCCATCGAGGCGCTGGTCGCCCGCGCCGCGGGGTACGGGGCGCGGTTCGTCGCCACGCCGGAGAACTCCGGCTTCCTGGGCCCCGCCGACGAGAAGGTCCGCCGGGCCGAGCCCCTGGACGGCCCCGTCTGCTCCGCCTTCGCCGCGATGGCGCGGCGGCGCGGGATTCATCTCTTGCTCGGCTCGTTCCACGAGCGCGGGACGTCGCCGGGGCGATGTCGCAATACGAGCGTCCTGTTCGGCCCCGACGGCGCGCGGCTGGCGGTTTACCGCAAGGTCCACCTCTTCGACGTCGACCACTCCGACGCCGCCCGGTCGACCGAGTCGCGGACGGTCGAGCCGGGCGACGAGTACGTCGTCGCCGAAACGCCCCTGGCCCGCTTCGGCCTGAGCGTCTGCTACGACCTTCGGTTCGGCGACCAGTACCGGGATCTGGTCCGCCAGGGCGCCGAGGTCCTCTGCGTCCCCGCCGCGTTCACCATGCGGACGGGCCGCGACCACTGGGTCGAGCTTCTGCGCGCCCGCGCGATCGAGTGCCAGGCGTTCATGATCGCCCCCGCGCAACACGGCCGCCACGGCGAGGACTCGGAGCTGCGCGAGAGCTTCGGCCGCGCCCTGATCGTCGACCCCTGGGGCGTCGTCCTGGCGACCGCCCCCGACGGCCCCGCCGGCCTGGCGCTCGCGGAGATCGACCTGACCCGCGTCGCCGAGGTGAGGCGCGCGATCCCGGTCTCCAAATACGACCCGCGCTAGCGCCCCCGAGCCGGCCGTCGTTCCATTCCGATCGAACCCCATTGACTCCCACGGGCGTGCTACGCAATATTCGGTACTCAGTGGCGCGTGGGGTTCGGTCGCGAGGGAGGACGGAACGATGGCGGGGCGGAAGGCGTTGGCGATCACGGAGCGGCAGTTCGCCGTGCTCCGGGTGTTGTGGGAGCGCGGACCGCTGACGGTTCGGGGGCTGATGGAGCACCTCCCGCGGGGGGGGCGGCAGCCGTACACGACCGTTCTGGGACTGCTGCAACAGATGGAGAAGGCCGGGCTGGTCGACCATGAGAAGGACGGCCAGGCGCACGTCTATCGGCCGTCGGTCTCCAGGCGCGAGGCGACCGAGAGCTTGCTTTCGGATTTCCTGTCGCGGTTCTTCCACGGCTCGGCCGAGAGCCTCGTCCTCGGCCTGGTCGATTCCGAGCAAATCGCGCCCGACGACCTGCGCGCCATCGAGGCCAAATTGGCGGAGGTGGAACGCGCGGACGTACCCGAGACCGAGCCGACCCCGAAACGGAGCAAGAAGCGATGAGCGACCGTCTCGCGGACGCCGTCTTATGGACGTTGGTAGACGTCTCGATCCGATGGGGGCTATTGATCGTCGCCCTCGGCGTCTGGTTCGCGATCCGGCCGCCGCGGAGGACCGCGACGCGCTCCGCCCTTTGCGTCGCCGCGCTGCTCGCCGGCCCGGCGCTCGCGTTCGCGCCACGGTGGGACGCTTATGTGTTCCGCGCTCCGCCGTCGGCGAGTACGGCGGCCCTGGCGCCGGGCCCCATCCCGGACTTCTCGCGAATTCGGCCGCTCACCCCGGCCCAGGTCGAGGCGATCGAAACCCGCGTCGCGTTTGAAGCCCGGCGCGGGCCGCGGACGCCCGCCGCTCCGGTCGATTGGCCGCGGATCGCCGCGAGGACCGTCGTCGCCGCGTGGCTGTTCGGGATGTTGACGACGCTCGTCCGCCTGGCGCTGGGCATGCGGGCGCTTCGGCGATGGGTCCGCGCGGCGACGCCCGCGACGGCCGACGACCGCGCGCTTTGGGACGCCTGCCGCGAGGCGCTGCCGACGTCGCGGCCGGTCCTTCTGGCGCGGCATCCCGAGGCCGCCTCGCCGGTGATGGTCGGCGGCCTTCGGCCGATCGTCGCGCTGCCGGACGACTGGGACGCCTGGCCCGTGGACCGCCGCCGCGCCGCGATGATTCACGAACTGGCGCACGTTCGGAGATATGACGACGTCGGTAAGCTCCTGGAGGAGCTGTTGCGCGCGCCGTCGTGGTTCCATCCGGCCGTCGCCTGGCTGCTGGCCCGGATCGACCGCGAGCGCGAACTGCTGTGCGACGAGGCCGTCGTGGCGGTCGGCGACGACCCCCGCGGTCTCGCCCGATTGCTGTTGGACCTTTCCCGAGGGCCGGCGCCCCGCCCTCTTCCTTCCGCCTCGCTCCCCTTCCTGGACCGCCGCGCGACGGCGATCCGCATTCAGCGACTCCTGGAGGACGACATGCCGCGCACGCTTTCGCGTCCGTCCCTCGCCCGCGCGCTCATGTTAGGATCGACGGCCCTCGCCGTCGCCGTGGGCCTGGGCGCGCTCCGCGTCCGCTCGGCGACGGCCCGGGAATCGCCGACGCCCCCGGCCAAACCGGCCGAGGCCGCGGCCCCGCCTTCGAACGAACGCCCGACGTCGATCGACGGCGTCGTCGTCGACTCGGACGACGCGCCGATCGAGGGCGCGACGGTCGCGGTGTTCGGCGACGAAGGCCGCGGCCGTCGCCTGCTGACGACCGACGCCGAGGGGAAGTTCTCGACGTCCTGGCCGGGGGACGACGTCAGGGTCTTCGTCGTCGCGGCCAAGCCCGGCCTCGCGCCGGGGTCGACGGCGCGGTTCATGGGCCCCTCGTTTCGCGCGAGCGGCGAACGGGGCCTCGTCGTCAAGCTCGCCCGCCCCGCGGCGTTCGCCGTGACGATCGTGGACGAGCGGGACCGGCCGATCCCGGGCGCGACGATCCGCGTCGTCCAGCGGGCCGAGCCCGGCCCCGCGGCGGGCGGGCCGGGGACCGGCGCGACGTCGTGGATCTATCCTCCGTTCCCCCGCGGCGGCGTGGAGGGGACGCCGATCGACCGGCACCTGACCGCGACCGCCGCGGCGGACGGCTCGTGTACGCTCCCCGAGGCCGCGGCCGCGGGGAGCCCCCTCCGGTTCGAGGTCGCGACCGCCGACGGCCGCCCCCGGGTCTTCCCGCTTCCGAAGGCGAGCGGGCCGGCGGCCTCGCCCGAAGACCGAGGCTTCCTCGCCGCCTCGCCGGGGAGCGCGATCCGAGTGAAGACCCTGCCCGCCTCCCGGATCGAGGGGAAGGTCGTCTCCAAGGTCGACGGCGTCGATCTTTCCAAGCTCCGGGCCTGGTGCCAGGCGAGCCAGACGCCGCAAGCCACGCCGAACTTCACCCGCCCCAGGGGCGAGGCCCCCGTCGCCGCCGACGGCCGGTTCGTCATCGACGGCCTGCAAGCCAGGCCGTTCAACGTCTACGTCGCTGGCGCGGGCGAGGGCGAGTCGTGGACCTTCCGCGCCCTGGAGGGGCTGGAACCGGAGGCCGGCCAGGCCGCCGACGCCACGATCGAGTTGATTCCGGGCGTCGAGGTTTCGGGGACCGTCATGTCGTCGGAAGGGGCCAGTCCCGTCGCCGCCGCCGTGGTCGGCGTCTACGGGCCCTCCAACCCGAAGACCGGCCCGGCGCGGCTCCTCCCTCCCACCGGAGCGGACGGACGCTACCGGGTCCGGCTCCCGGCGGGCGAATCGTCCTTCTACGTCCTTAAGGTGGAGGGACGCGCGATGACGACCGGCATCCGGTTGCACCCGACGACGATCCCCAGGGGCGTCGCCCGGTTCGACGCCCCCACGCTCCGCGTCGAGGGCGAAGGCCGCGACGCGACCGCCCGGCCCGGCCCGCCTCCGGGCGTGAAGAGCCCGGCCGACGTTGCGGCCGACGAACTCGCCGGCGTGGTCGTCGACGAGGCCGGCAAGCCGATCGAGGGCGCGCTGGTCGACGCCTGGACCTGGCACGAGGGGAACGAGACGAAGACCGACGCCCGGGGATTCTTCCGGCTCGGCGACCTCGGCCGCGACCGCAAGATCGAGGTCCGAATCTCCAGGGAGGGCCGCACTCCGGCGCTGTTCGTCCAGCGGCCGACCGGCCAACCCGACTGGGTCGTCGTGCTGGGCGACAAGACGTATTTCGAGGGCCGCGCCACCGCCCCCGACGGCAAGCCCGCCGCCGACGTTCTGGTTCGGGCGAACTGCGGACCCAAACGGGGCGACGGCGTGATGATCGGCGAGATCTGGTCGGAGACCAGGACCGACGCCGACGGTCGCTACCGCCTTTACACCCAGGCCGACGTCTACGACGTCCAGGTTCGCGCCCCCGGCGTCGGCGTGTTCCGACGATCCGGCGTCGCGCTCGCCGCCGACCAGGCGCAACGGCTCGACCTGCCTCTGGAAGCCGGCGCGACCTTCCAGGCCAGGGTCGTCGACTCCTTGACCGGCAAGCCCGTCCCGAAAGTGAGGCTCTTCCACTGGCAGCATCCAGGGGTCGAAGGGACGTCCGACGCCGACGGGGACCTCGCGATCCGCGACATGCTCCCCGGCCCGTTCCAGTTCTCCGTGGAGGCCCCCGGCTACGCGCGGTGGTGGTCGGAGCAAGCGTCGACCCAGTGGAGCCGACCCGAGGCGTTGCTGAATGGCCGCGGCCTTCAGCGCAACTTCGACCGTCTGGACTTCGAGTTGTCGCCCGGCATGGCCCCGGTGACGATCACCGTCGAGCCGGCCGTGACGGTGATCGGCCGGGTGCTCGACCCCGACGGCGAGCCCGTCGCCGGCGCGACCGCCACGGCGGCCAAGACGGGGTCGGGGAACTCGTTGACGGGCGACACCCGCTTCAGCGAGGCGACCGCCGCCGACGGCTCGTTCACGCTGAAGCTGCCGGCCAGCGGCGACGTCGAGTACAACCTCGTCGCCCACGACGGCAAGTACCAGGAGTGGCGGAACTGGGCCAACGGCGTCCTGCCGCCGATGAAGACCAAGCCCGGCCAGACCATCCGCGACGTCGAGATCCGCCTGACCCGCCCGGCCGCCGTCAAGGGCCGCGTCACCACCGCCGACGGCAAGCCCGCCGCGCGCGTCGCCGTCCGCGCCAGCGCCGCCGACCGACTGGAAAACCGCTACTACGACCCGACCGCCGAGACCGCCGAGGACGGGACTTATGAGTTGAAGTTCATCCGTCCCGGCGAGCAGTTCGTCCAGATCGCCCCGTTCTGGCTCGACGCCCGGCAGGCCCCGAAGGGGACGTCGCGAACCGTGAAGCTCGCCGAGGGGGAGGCGAGGGAGGGCGTGGACTTCCGGGCGGGGAGTGATCGACGGCCATGAAATTCTAACGCAACCGCGAGATTTGATCCTTGAGACATGCCGTTGCGTCGGTCGCCTTCTCCCCTTGAGGGAGAAGGTGGCCCGAAGGGCCGGATGAGGGGTCGACCGGCGTCGCGTTCCGGCGCGAGCCTAGGGACGACCGCGGCTCCGAATCCGAGGGCTTCCGGTCCCGCCCACCCCTCATCCGGCCTTCGGCCACCTTCTCCCTCAAGGGGAGAAGGATGCTTGGCGACGGCTCGCTCGGGTTCGCGGGTTCGGCTGGATCCTTGCTTCCGCGCGCCGGGACGGGCAAGATGGCGGGCGTCCGAATCCTCCCGCCGAAACCGCGCGCGAGGACGTCCACCAATACCGAGGGAGCAGCCACGATGACCGGACCCGCTTCCATTCCCGAGGGTCGGGCCGAGACCGCCACGACCCGTCGCGACTGCCTCAAGACGGCCGCCCTCGCCGGCGCGGCGTTCGCCGCGCCGACGATCGTGCCGGCCAGGGCCCTGGGCCGCGACGGCGCCGTCGCCCCCAGCGAGAAGATCGTCATGGCGGGCGTCGGCCTGGGCCCCCGCGGCCAGTTCGACCTCGACTGGATGAGCGCCGAGCCCGACGTCCGCTTCGTCGCCATCGCCGACGTCCAGAAGTCGCGCCGCGACGAGGTGAAAGCCAAGATCGACAAGCACAACGGCGACCAGGACTGCAAGACCTACGCCGACTTCGAGGAGATGCTCTCCACCCGCCCGGACATCGACGCGGTGCTCCTGGCCACCGGCGACCGCTGGCACTCCCAGGCCGCCATCCGCATCATGCGGCTGGGCAAGGACGTCTACTCCGAGAAGCCCTCCAGCATGACCGTCGCCGAGGGCCGCGCCGTCGTCGACGCCGCCTCCCGGTACGGCCGCGTCTACCAGACCGGCACCCAGCGCTTGAGCGAGGGCCCCTTCCGCCAGATCATCGAGCTGGCCCGCCAGGGGAAGCTCGGCAAGATCCACACCGTCCGCGCCCACATCGCCCCGTGGGACTCCGCCGACCTGAGCCACGCCTGGCTCCCCGAGGAACCCCTCCCCCCGGCCGACGAACTCAACTGGGACGCCTGGCTCGGCGGCTGCCCCTGGCGACCGTACAACAGCGGCTACACCAAGGGAGGCTGGCGCGGACATTACGACTTCCACACCAGCTGCATCGGCGAGTGGGGCGCCCACACCTTCACCCAGTGCCAGGCCGGCATCGACGCCCTGGACACCTCCCCCGTCTCCTACGGCTACGTCAAGAACGCCACCGGCGACGGCATGGTGACGACCTTCGCCAGCGGCGTGAAGATGGTCCTTCAGCTTCAAGGCTGGCGCGGATCCTGCGGCATGACCTTCGAGGGCGACGAGGGCTCCGCCTCCTGCGCCGACGGCTACGAGAAGCCCGACGTCTCCTCCCCCGCCCTGCTGGCCGAGGGGGAGAAGCTCCTGGCGGAATACATGGAGAAGACCGGCCGGCCGATGAACCACGTCCGGAACTTCTTCGACTGCGTCAAGTCGCGCGAGCAGACCGTCGCCAACCCCGAGGTCATGCACCGCTCGATGTCGGCCGTCCACGCCGCCAACGTCTGCATGTGGCTGCGTCGCGACGTCCAGTTCGACCCGGTTCGCGAGGAGTTCGTCGGCGACGCCGAGGCGAATCGCTTCCTCACCCGCGGCCAGCGCGCCCCCTGGATCATCTGACCCCCTCGACGAGGAGAACGAACATGCAGCCGAAATCCGCCGTGTTGGCCGGCGCCGCGCTCCTGGCCGCCTCGTCGTCGGCGATGGCGCAGAAGGCGTCGCAGTCCGCCGGCAACCGCCACGTCCGCAACCAGGCCGAGTTGCTCAAGGTCCTTCAAAACGCCGACGCCTCCCGCAAGGACAGGGCCGACGCCCTCCGCGAGCTGGCGAGGGTCGGCAACAAGGGGTGCCTGAAGGTCGTCGCGCCCTTGCTGCAAGACGAGGAACAGGCCGACATGGCCCGCTACGCGATCGAGCCGATCCCCAGCCCGGCCGTCGACGCCGCGCTGCGCCGGGTGGTCGCCAAGGGAACGGGCCGGCCGCTGGTCGGCGCGATCGGCAGCCTGGGCGCGCGTCGCGACGTCAAGGCCGTGCCGATGCTCGTGAAGAAGCTCGACGACGCCGACGCCCAGGTCGCGATCGCCGCGGCCAAGGCGCTGGGCTCCATCGGCGGCGCCGAGGCGTCCCGGGCGCTGGCCGCGGCCCTCCCCAAGACGACCGGCTTCGCCCAGGCCGCCGTCGTCGAGGGCCTCTTCCGCGCCGCCGAATCCCTCGCCGATCAGAAGCAAACCGCCGCCGCCGCGAGCCTGTACGACGCCCTCGCCAAGGGCGCCCCGCTCGATTGCGTCAAGAAAGTCGCCGCCGAACGCGCCGAGGCGCTGCGCAAGGCGTGACCGGGCCTTCGTTGAAATGCGAAACGACGCGCCGCCCCCTCTCCCGGTGGGCTGACGACCCGACACTTTTTCGGAGGCCGCGGCGATCATCGCCTTCTCCCCTTGAGGGAGAAGGTGGCCCGAAGGGCCGGATGAGGGGTCGACCGGCGTCGAGTTTCGGCGTAAGCCATGGGAG
>Ga0209916_1001576_pt1 | contig 17823 bp, 21 predicted proteins | sample ThiBio_1000_plan_FD_183956 | JGI IMG/M metagenome (GOLD analysis project Ga0209916, IMG submission 183956) | Wastewater bioreactor microbial communities from Cape Town, South Africa - Thiocy_solids_2 (SPAdes) | ecosystem: Engineered > Bioreactor > Thiocyanate-remediating > Anaerobic-Aerobic ... | reverse complement strand
TGAAGAACCGCGGCAACCCGAATTACCGCAGCCTCGGCGCCTCCGGCGCGGTGTCGGCGGTGCTGTTCGCCTTCATCCTGCTGGCGCCGTGGTCGCGCATCATCGTGCTGGTGATCCCGATGCCGGCCATCGTCTACGCGGTGCTGTACACCGGCTACTCGATCTACATGGACCGGCGCGGGCAGGGCAACGTCAACCACAGCGCGCACCTGTGGGGCGCAGCCTACGGCGTGATCTTCACCCTGCTGGCGGAACCGCGGGTACTGCCGCATTTCCTCGACGCGCTGATGCAACCGAGCTTCCGATGATGAACGCTTCTTGCGCTGCGTAATGCCTGCCGCGGCCGGGGCGTGCATACTGGTTGCAGCTGCATCGCCCACCGCAGGAGAACGAACGCATGGCTATGACCCGCAAGTCGGCTGCGAAGAAATCCGCGGCAAAGAAAGCTACCGCCAGGAAAGTACCGGCCGGGAAGGCCGTCGCGAAGAAGTCCGCCCCGCGCAAGGCCGCGGTGAAGACGGCTGCCGCGAAGAAGAGCGCTGCGAAGAAGACCGCCGCAAAGAAGCCTGCGGCGAAGCAAGCCGCTGCGAAGAAGACGCCAGTGCGGAAGCCCTCTGCCGACAAGGCGGCAAGGAAGACCGCGAAGAAGCCGGCGGCGAAGAAAGCGGCGCCCCCCAAGGTTGCGGTGAAGAAGGCGGCCGCGAACAAGCCCACGGCGAAGCCGGCGGCCAAGCCGCGCATGGCCAGGGCCGTTGGCCAACCCGCCGTTGCGGCGAAAAGGCCGGCCCCGCGCAAGCGCGCGCCGGAGCCGGCACCCCGCTACCTGAGCCAGGAGGATGCCGTGGCGAAGATCCAGGCCCTGCTGGAGGCCAAGCAGGAACGGGTGAGGCAGGGGCCGAGCTGGCCGGACGCCAACCCGGCCCAGCCGGGGTCGGGCAACGCGGAGCTGCACCCGCCGCTGGCCGGTCCGGTGGGCGGCGAAGGCGCCGACGGGCGCGTGCTGGCGCCCCAGCGGAACGAACAGAGCAAGCGCAGGGGTTGAGCCAACCGCGGCGCCGATCTGAACCGACGCCGGGGCGTACGTGGCTGGCGGCTAAACGCCGACAGGGCGCGCGCGGCAACTCAGTGCGCGTTCAAGCGCCGCGGCCTAGCGTGAAGTGGCGACTCCCCGATGGAGACAGATCATGAAACGCCTGTTGGCCACTGTTGCCTTGAGCCTCGCCGCCGCGACGCTGTCGGGCTGCTATTACGACCCGGGCTACAGCTATGTGCGTGGCTCCGGCTACAGCGGCGATGCCTACTACGGCGATGGCGGCAACGCCTACTACGCCGCGCCGGGCTACTACGACGGCTATTACGGCGGTTACTACGGCTGCTGCTATGCGCCCGGCGTGAGCGTGGGCGTCAGCAGCGTGTGGTACGGCGGCTCGCGCTACCGGGATGGCGGCTACCGTTACCGCGACCATGGCGGCTACCGCGATTATCACGACCACGCCGGCCGTTGGCAGGGCCATGACCGCGACGATCATCGCGACGCTCGGCCGCCGCGGCGCGACGCTCGCCGCGACCGTGACCGCGATGACCGCGATCGCCGCTGAGGATCGAGGCAGCACTGGGGCATGCCCGGTTTCGCATCGCCGCGCCTTCGCATTCCAAGGCTCATCGCCATCGCGGCGATGGGCCTTTTGCTGTGCGCCTGCGGCAGCCTGCGTTACTACGCACAGGCCGCGCATGGGCAGGGCAAGCTGATCGTGCACCGGCGTGCGGTAAGCAAGCTGCTGCGCGATCCGGCCACCGACCCGCAGCTCGCCGCGCGGTTGCGCCAGGCGCAGCAGGCGCGCCGATTCGCCTCGCAGCGGCTGGCGTTGCCGGACAACCGCAGCTACACCGGCTATGTCGCGCTGGATCGGCCCTACGTGGTGTGGAACGTGTTCGCCGCGCCGCGCTATTCGGTGCAGGCCGTGCCGCAGTGCTTCCCGATCGCCGGCTGCGTGGCCTACCGCGGCTGGTTCAGCCAGGCGGCGGCGAAGAAGCATGCGGCGCGGTTGCTCGCGCGCGGCGACGACGTGTGGATCGGCGGTGTGCCGGCGTACTCCACGCTGGGCTGGTTTGCCGACCCGATCCTGTCCAGCATGCTGCGCTGGGACGACGACGAGTTGGACGGCACCATCTTCCACGAGTTGGCGCACCAGCTGCTCTACGTGAAGGGCGACACCGCGTTCAACGAATCCTTCGCGACCTTCGTGCAGACCGAGGGCCTGCGCGAATGGCGCCAGTCGCGCGGCCTGCCGCCGCCGGACCAGCGCGCCCGCGCGATGGACGAGGGCTTCACCCGCCTGGTGCTGGACCTGCGCACGCGGCTGGCGACGCTGTACGCCAGCGGCGCGGACGCGGCGGCGATGGAGGCGGGCAAGCAGCGCGAGATCGCGGCGTTTCGCGCCCGCTATGCCCAGTGGCGCGAGCGCGAGTGGCCGGACGATCACCGCTACGACGCCTGGGTCGCGCAGCCGATCAACAACGCGCGGCTGCTGCCATTCGGCCTGTACGAGCGCTGGATGCCGGCGTTCGCGGCGCTGTTCCGCCAGGCCGAGGCGCAATGGCCGGCGTTCTACGCCAGCGTGCGCGCGCTGGCGCGCGAACCGCAGGCGCAGCGCGAGCAGGCGCTGCAGGCGTTGGGCGATGCGCGGCAGGTCGAGGCGGCGGCCGGGCCGTGAGCGAGCGGTCGTTTCAACCGCCGCGCTTGCGTCCGGCCATGTGCCGCAGGTAGGCCAGCACGGCGTCGAGGTCCGCATCGGACAGCGCCTGCGTGCCGAATGCCGGCATCTTCGCCTGCGGCCAGCGCCGCAGCGACTGCGGGTCACGGATGAATGCACGCAGCAGATCGGCGCGCAGGTATTCGGTGGGGTTGTGCGGAATGTTCAGATCCGGGCCGAGCTTCGCATCGCCCTGGCCGTTGAGCGTGTGGCAGGCGAGGCAGGTGCGCTGGAATGCGGCGAAGCCGCGCCGCACTTCGCTGTCCGGCGGCAGCGCCGGATCGGGCAGCAGTGCCGGGAAGCGTGCGGCCACGCCGGCCAGCCTGCGGATGCTGGCGAGCTGGTACGGCCATTGTTCCGGGCCGACACCGGCCGCCTGCGGGTGCGTCCACACCACGTAGAACGGTCCGGCGCGGCCGTGGCCAGGCAAGGCGGGCCACGGCCGCGCCGGGGCCTCGATCGCCAGCCACGCTTCGCTGCCTTGCTTGTTCAGCAGCAGCGCGGCGGGAATCTCGGCGGCAAAACCGTCGCCGGCCACGAATTGCAGGTGGTCGCCGGCCGTGATGCCGTCGAGCAGCGCGGCCAGCGGCACCGCGCGGTAATGCATCGTGCGGCGGAACGCCACGTCGGCGGGTACCTCGATCGTGCGCGCGTCGGAGCGCCCGAGCAGGGTTTCGCTGCTGTAGGTGATGACGCCATGGCCGAGGTCGATCTTCAGTTCGGCCGCCGCCGCGGGCAGGGCCAGGCACAGCGCGAGCAGGTACACGGCGAGCAGCTTCATGGTCGATCCTGCGTGAGGGTGAAGAAATTGTAGGCGGTGGCCGCGCCGTCCGCTTCGCGCGACCAGCCTGTCGGAAAGCTGAACGAAGGCCCGTGTGCACGTTGAACTCACTTGCCGCCGTCCACACTAAACACGCGTATCGCCGTGACGGCGACAGGAAGTGGCGCAGTCCATCGCACCACTGAGGGGCCGGCATTTCCTCCCCTGGATGCCGCCTGACAAACCCCATCAGTCCTCCCCTGGCTGATGGGGTTTCTTTTTGGGCGGCACCCGGCCGCGCGGTTCGCGCGGATAATGGCCGTTCCGCTCCCGCTTCCCGCCGCCGATGATCATCGAATCGCTGCTCGACACCGACCTGTACAAGTTCTCGATGATGCAGGTGGTGCTGCACCAGTATCCGGCAGCCCAGGTCGAGTACCGCTTCAAGTGCCGCACGCCCGACATCGACCTGGTGCCGTACATCGAGGAGATCCGCGCCGAGCTGAAGGCGCTGTGCCGGCTGCGCTTCGCGCCGGACGAGCTCGACTACCTGCGCACCTGGCGTTTCATCAAGAGCGATTTCGTGGACTTCCTGGGCCTGTTCCAGCTCAACGAGAAGTACGTGGAGATCGCTCCGGCCGCGGCCGGCAACGGCGAAATCGAGATCCGCATCTGCGGACCGTGGCTGCATACCATCCTGTTCGAGGTGCCGCTGCTGGCGATCGTCAACGAGGTTTACTTCCGCCACACCAGCGCCGGCCTCGACCTCGCCGAGGGACGCCGGCGGCTGCAGGCGAAGGTCGCCTTGCTGCGCGATACGCCCGGCTACGAGGGCTGCAGGATCGCCGACTACGGCACGCGCCGGCGCTACTCGCGGGTGTGGCAGGAAGAGGCGGTGGCTGCGCTGCGCGAGGGGCTGGGCGAGCAGCTGGCCGGCACCAGCAACGTATGGCTGGCGCGCAAGCTCAACCTGACTCCGCTGGGCACGCTGGCGCACGAGTACCTGCAGGCGCATCAGGCGCTGGGGCCGCGCCTGCGCGACTCGCAGGTGGCCGCGCTGGAGGCATGGGCGAAGGAATACCGCGGCGACCTCGGCATCGCGCTGTCGGACGTGTACGGGTTGGACGCGTTCCTGCGCGACTTCGACATGTACTTCTGCAAGCTGTTCGACGGTACCCGTCACGATTCCGGCGATCCGTTCGCCTGGGGCGAGCGGGTGCTGGCGCACTACGCCGCAAACCGGGTCGACCCGCGCAGCAAGGTGCTGGTGTTCAGCGACGCGCTGGACATCCCGCGGGTGATGCAGCTGTACGCGCACTTCCGCGGCCGCTGCCAGCTCGCGTTCGGCGTGGGCACCAACCTCACCAACGACATGGGTCCCGCGCCGCTCAACATCGTGATCAAGATGATTCGCTGCAATGGCCAGCCGGTGGCCAAGCTCAGCGACTCGCCGGGCAAGAACATGTGCGAGGACGAGGCCTACGTGGCCTACCTGCGCCAGGTGTTCCAGATTCCCGCCTCACAGGGATAAACGCTTTGCTCCTCCCCCTGCGTGCCCCAAAGGGACTTCCTTCGGTCGCAGGGGTAGCTCAGCCCGGCGAGGACGGTCAAGAGCAGCTCACCTAAAGGACTCCCTTCGGTCGCCCGGCCCTCACCTGCGTTGCAGGGGATGGAGTCAGAACGCCGGCAGCACCGCGCCGTGGTACTTCTGCTCGATGAAGGCCTTCACCTCGGGGCCGGTCAGCGCCTTGGCCAGCTTCTCCACGCGCGGGTCGTGCTGATTGTCGGCGCGGCCGACCAGGTAGTTGACGTAGGGCGAATCCTTGTCCTCGATCAGCAGCGCGTCCCTGGTGGGGTTGAGCCCGGCGGCCAGCGCGTAGTTGGTGTTGATCAGCGCCAGGTCCACCTCGTCCAGGGTGCGCGGCAGCATCGCTGCCTCCAGCTCCTTGAACTTCAGCTGCTTCGGGTTCGCTGTGATGTCCTTCGGCGTGGCCAGCGCGTTGCCGGGATCTTTCAGGGTGATCAGGCCATGCTTGGCCAGCAGCAGCAGGGCGCGGCCCTCGTTGCTGGGGTCGTTCGGCAGCGTGACGCTGGCGCCGGCGGGCAGCTGGTCGATGCTGCGGACCTTGCGCGAATAGGCGCCGAACGGCTCGATGTGCACGCCGACGACCGGCACCAGGCGGGTGCCGTGCTCGCGGTTGAAGGCGTCGAGGTAAGGCTTGGTCTGGAAGTAGTTCAGGTCGATGGTCTTCTCGGCCACCTGCGTATTCGGCTGCACGTAGTCGGCGAACACCCTGATCTGCAGCTTCACGCCTTCCTTCGCCAGGATCGGCTGCACCTGCTTGAGGATCTCCGCGTGCGGCACCGCGGTGGCGGCCACGGTGAGCGTGTCCGCGTCGCCCTTCGGCGCGGCGCAGCCGGCCAGGAGCAGCAGGGCCAGGGTGGCGGAAAGGGCGGCGAGCAACATGTTCTTCATGGCGGTTTCCGAAGCGGTTCTCGAGATTAGACGTCCATATGGTGCAAGGACAAATAACCGGATCAGTATCTCTTATAACGCGCCACGATGCGGTCGCCCCACATCTGCAGCAGCTGCACCAGCACCACCAGCAGCAGCACGGTGACCAGCATGTAGTCGGACTTGTAGCTGAGGTAGCCGTAACGGTAGGCCAGGTCGCCGAGGCCACCGGAGCCGATCGCGCCGCCCATCGCGGTGTAGCCGACCAGCGCGATCGCGGTGACCGTGACGCCGGCGAACAGGCCGCCGCGGGCTTCCGGCAGCAGCACATGGCGCACGATCTGCCACAGGCTGGCGCCCATCGCCTGGCTGGCCTCGATCACGCCCTGCTGCACCTCGCGCAACGCGGTCTCCACCAGCCGCGCGAAGAACGGCGCGGCGCCGATCACCAGCGGCGGGATCGCGCCGCGGATGCCCAGCTTGGTGCCCACCAGGGCGTAGGTAAGCGGCATCAGCACGATCATCAGGATGATGAACGGCACCGAGCGCAGGATGTTCACCAGCAGCGAGGTGATCGCGTAGAGCTTCGGCATCGGCCGCAGCTGGCCCTTGCCGGTGAGATACAGCAGCACGCCCAGCGGCAGGCCGAGCAGCACGGTGAGGGCCAGCGAACCGCCCAGCATCAGCAGGGTATCGATGCAGGCGCGGCCGATCTCGCCCCAGTCGTCGATGTTCGGAAAAAGCTTCTGCAGCGGATTCATCGGGGCAGCTCCTCGATCTCGATGCCGGCTTCGCGCAGCGCCGTCAGGGCGGCGTCCACCCGTTCGCCCTGCATCGCCAGGGTGAGCTGGCCGTAGGGCAGGTCCTTGATGCGGTCGATCCGACCGGCGAGGATGTTGAACTCCACGCCGGTCTCGCGTGCGATGCGGGCCAGCGCCGGACTCGTCGTGGCGTCGCCACGGAAGCTCAGCCGCAGCAGGCGGCCGGGAATCCGCGCGAACGGCGCCAGCGCGCCGGCTGCCTCCTCGGGCAGCGCCTCCTCGACGAAACGCTTCGTGGTGGGGTGCTGCGGGTGCAGGAACACGTCGGCCACCGTGCCGCGCTCCACGATCGCGCCGGCGTCGAGCACCGCCACGCGGTCGCACACCCGGCGCACCACGTCCATCTCGTGGGTGATCAGCACGATGGTGAGCTTCAGCTCGCGGTTGATCCCGGCCAGCAGCTCCAGCACCGAGGCGGTGGTCTGCGGGTCGAGCGCGCTGGTGGCCTCGTCGCACAGCAGGATGCTTGGCCGGTTGGCCAGCGCACGGGCGATGCCCACGCGCTGCTTCTGGCCGCCGGACAGCTGCGACGGGTACTTGCCGGCGTGCGCGCTCAAGCCCACCCGCGCCAGCAGCTCGTCCACCCGCGCGCGGATCGCCGCCTCGTCGCGCTCGCCGGCCAGCCGCAACGGAAACGCCACGTTGTCCGCCACCGTCTGCGAGGCGAGCAGGTTGAAGTGCTGGAAGATCATGCCGATGCGGCGCCGCTGCGCGCGCAGCGCCGGCTCGTCCAGCGCGGTCATCTCGGTGTCGCCCACGAAGATGCGTCCGCCGCTGGGTCGTTCGAGCAGGTTGATCAGGCGGATCAGCGTCGACTTGCCGGCGCCGGACAGGCCGATGATGCCGAACACCTCGCCATCGGCGATATCGAGGCTGAACGGCAGCAGCGCGGGAATGTCCCTGCCGTCGACGCGGTAGGACTTGTGGACATCGGCGAAACGGATCACGGCGGGGAGCGGCCTGCGGGCGGAGGCGCCATTCTATGCCACGGGCGGCGCCGGCCATGGCGTATGCTGCCAGGTCGATCCTCACGATGGAGTCTGCCCATGTCCAGCGTCTACGATTTTTCCGTCCGCGACATCGACGGCAACCTGCGTTCGCTCGCCGAATGGCGCGGCAAGACCCTGCTGATCGTCAACGTCGCCTCCAAGTGCGGCTTTACCCCGCAGTACCAAGGGCTGGAGAAGCTGTGGCGGGAGCAGCGCGACCGGGGCCTGGTGGTGCTGGGCTTTCCCTGCGACCAGTTCGGCCACCAGGAGCCCGGCGACGAGGCCGAGATCAAGACGTTTTGCAGCACCCAGTACGACGTGAGCTTCCCGCTGTTCGCCAAGATCGAGGTGAACGGCGAGTATGCCGATCCGTTGTACAAATGGCTGAAGAGCGAAGGCAAGGGCATTCTCGGCAGCGAGTCGATCAAGTGGAACTTCACCAAGTTCCTGGTCGACGCGGATGGCCAGGTGGTGAAGCGTTATGCCTCCACCGACACGCCGGAAAAGATCGGCAAGGATACGCGGGCCCGGCTGGGCGGTTGACGGTCCGATCCCGGCGGCCTGAAGCGCTTCTGCTAATCTTGCCGGTCCTCGCCGCCGGTGGGCGGCCCGAATCCTTCACGAGACCATCATGCAGATTGCCCAAAACGCCGTTGCCGCCTTCCATTACACGCTGACCGACGACGAGGGCCAGGTCATCGACAGCTCCGCCGGCCGCGAGCCGCTGACCTACCTGCACGGCAGCGGCCATATCGTGCCGGGCCTGGAAAGGCAGATGGAAGGCCGCGCCGCCGGCGACAAGTTCACCGCCGACGTGGTGCCCGAGGAAGGCTACGGCGTGCGCCACGAGGAGCTGATGCAGGAAGTGCCGCGCGCGGCGTTCCAGGGCGTCGAGGACATCCAGCCCGGCATGCAGTTCCAGGGCAACGGCCCCCAGGGACAGGTCAACGTCACCGTCACCAAGGTCGAGAACGACGTGGTGTTCATCGACGCCAACCACCCGTTGGCCAGCAAGACCCTGCACTTCGCCATCGAGGTGACCGACGTGCGCGGCGCCACCGCGGAAGAGCTGGCGCACGGCCACGTGCACGGCGCCGGCGGCCATCACCACTGATCGCGGCTGCCGCCGCCACGCGAAGGCCCGAGCTTGCCGCGGGGCCTTCGCCGTTCAGCCCTGCGCCCTAGTACCAGTCGAGCAGCGACACGCCCACGCCCAGGTAGCTGGCGTTGTGGTTGTAGTCGATCAGGCTTTCGCCGTAGCCCTTGAACACCTCCATGTAGCCGCGCAGGTTGCCGGCTACCGGGAAGCTCCAGCTGAAGCGCGCCGAGCCATGGCTGTGGTTGCCCCCGCGCAGCGAATGGCGCAGCAGCATGCCGAACTCCTGGCCGCGCCATTCGTGCACGATCTGCATCTCGCCGCGGCCCATGTAGTCGCTGATGTCGGGGTTGTTGTCGTCGCTGCGCGCTTCCGGGATGCGCCACCACGGACGCAGCATCACGGTCCAGCCGTCGCGCTCGAAGCCGACGTTGGCGATCATCCGGTTCCAGCTGCGCGACAGCGGATTGCTGCGGCCATTGGACTGGTGGTTGAAACCGATGCCGAGCAACCGCCCTTCCCAGCCCAGCACCTGGTAATGGGTGTCAAACACCAGCATCGCCTCGGGCTCGTAGTTGGTTTCGCGGAATGGGCGCGACAGCTGCGAGTTGTAGACCTGCCAGCGCGAGGACTGCGTATAGCCCACCCACAGGTCGCCGGCATCGCCGAACACGCCCTGCCACAGCTTGGTCTTCAGGCTGAGCTGGAACTTCATCTCCGCGTTGTCCAGCTGTTCCCCCGGACCCGGCACGGTGTTGTCCGGGTTCGGGCTGTGCGGCCGGTTGTTCTGGTTGCTGGTGGCGAACAGCGGCAGCGCATAGACCGGCTTGTAGCCGCGGATGTTGAAGGTGCCGAGCTTGCTTTCCGGCGACAGCTCCCAGCGGCTGTCCAGCAGCGACAGTGGCGTGGCCACCTCGCGGTTGGTTTCCGTGCCGGCGGAGGTTTTCGGGCGATCGCGGCTGAAGACGTTCGGCGTGGTGGCGGCCTGGTCGATGCGCTTCTGCGCGATCGGCAGGTTGACCCGGCCGGTGGCGTGGTCGTAGCAGGCCAGCCGCTGGGCGTCGCTCTCGATCGCGGTGCAGGCACGGATGTCGGTGGGGTCCGGGTTCTGCGCGTGAGCGGCGCAGGCCAGGGTGCCGGCGCACAACGCCAGCAGCGCGGCCGCGATCGGATGTTTCATGAAGGAATGTTCCTGGCGGGTCGGCGCACCAGTTTAGCGGAGCGACCGCGCGGCACATGAAGACGCCGGCCGCGCGGGCGGCCGGCGTCTTTGGTGGGGAGGCTCAGTCGTTGTCGGTCCAGCGCTTGTACTCGCTCTTGCTGATGCGCCCGTCACGGTTGCGGTCGGCGTGCAGGAAGTCATTGGCAAGCAGCGGGTAGGCCGAGGCCTGCTCCTCGCTGATGTATTTCCCGCCACCGGACAGCTGCTCGAAACTCGGCGCCGGACCGGCCGGCGGGGGTGGCGGCATGCTCGAACGCACCTCCAGCTGGCCCTGCGGCGTGTTGACGGTGGCCGTGTCGGCCTGGCCGGTCGGTGCCTCTGTCGTGCCGGCCGCCGGCGGTGTCTCCGGCATGCTCGATGATGCCGGGGCGGGTGGCATCGGCGGCGTCGCCGGCGTTGGCGGTGTCGGCGGGGTAGGTGGTGTCGGCGGGACGGTCTGGGGCGGCATCGGTTGCGGCGCCGTATCCGTGGGCGGTGGCGGCGGCGTCTGCGGCGGCATGTCCTGCTGCGCGATCAGACTGCCGGCGAACAGCAGGGTACCGGCGGCGAGGGCGCTCAATAACGGCTTGCGGGATTTCATCATCGATACTCCATGCCAGAATCATCGGTGGGGTCGTGCGGTGCCCCGCACTCCATCGGGCGGGTGTTCCGTCCGGCCCAATTCGGGTTTCACGCTAACAGGGGCCTTGTAAATGCCGACTCAATATCCAGGTCACGAGGTCGTGAAAGCGAACAGCCATTGAGCGCCGCTTCAGGTGATGAGGGCGTGTTGAGCCTGGCGCAGGCGCGGGCGTTGCAGTTGTTCGCGCAGGGCCTGCTGCAGGCGCCGCGACGACGGGCCCGCCGTGACGATGTGGTGGCGGCGGTCGCGCGCATGCGCCTGTTGCAGATCGACACCATCCACGTGGTAGCGCGCAGCCCCTATCTGGTGCTGCATTCGCGCCTGGGCGATTACCCGACGGCGTGGCTGGACGAGGCGCTGGCGCAAGGGCGGCTGGCCGAGTGCTGGGCGCACGAGGCCTGTTTCGTCAGCGCCGCCGACATCGCCTGGCACCGCGGCGGTCACGATCACCGCGCGCAGCACTGGGCGCATCGCCATGCGGCGCGCATGTACCGCGAGCAACGTGCCGACATGGAGGCGCTGCTGCAGTCGATTCGCGCCTCCGGTCCGGTGCGCGCAGCCGATTTCGCGCGCAAGGGCACCGCCGCCAAGCCGGGCTGGTGGGAATGGAAACCGGAGAAGCGCTGGCTGGAGGCCTGGTTCGCGCTGGGCGAGCTGATGGTGGCGCGGCGCGACAACTTCCAGCGCGTTTACGATCTGGCCGAAAACGTGCTGGCCCGGCTCCAACCGCCGTTCGAAGCGGCCTTGGTGCCTTCGGCGGCGGCGCAGCGCGAACGCTTCATCCTCGACGGCGTGCGGGCGTTGGGGGTGACGCAGGCGGCCTGGATCGCCGACTACTTCCGCCTGAAGCCGAAGGTCGGCGAGCGCGAACTGGCGCCGCTGGTGGCCCGCGGCGAATTGCTGGCGGTGCCGGTGGAGGGCTGGCGCACGTCCGGCTACGTGCACCGCGACCACGCCGCCACGCTGGCCCAGGCACTGGCCGGGCGACTGCGCGCCACGCGGACCGCGCTGCTGTCGCCGTTCGACCCGCTGGTCTGGGACCGGGCGCGCGCCCAGGCCATGTTCGGTTTCGAGTACACCATCGAGTGCTACACGCCGGCGGCGAAGCGCCGCTACGGCTACTTCGTGTTGCCGATCCTGCATCGGGGCCGCCTGGTCGGTCGGCTCGACGCCAAGGCCCACCGCGACGTCGGCGTGTTCGAGGTCAAGGCCGTGTTCCTGGAGCCCGGGGTGTCGCCGCAGCCGGCGCTGGTGCGGGCGGTGGCCGCCGCGATTGCCGCTACCGCGCGCTGGCACGGCACGCCGCAGATCCGGCTGGGGCGCACTTCGCCGGCGGCGCTGGCGCGGCCGTTGCGCGCCGCCTGGGCGGCCGGCTGATCGCGGCGATTCAGGGCGTGCTGGTCGCCGGCGCCGGGGTCTCCGCGCACGGCTTGCCATGCAGGGCCTGGCGCAACTGGCTGGCCAGCGAGTTGCAGCGTGCCGCCAGCTGCGGCCGGATGTCCGGATTCTTCGCATCGCGCAGCAGCCCGGCGCGCATCGCCTCGTAGCGGGATTGCAGCTGGTTTGGCGGGAAGATCGCCGCCGCGCGATGGCAGGCCAGATAACTGGCCAGGTAATCGTCGCAGGCGGTGATGCCGGTGTCCTCGGACAGGTCGGGTTTGGCGGCGGCGGGCTTGCTGGCAGCACGGTTGGCGTGTTCGCGCTCCCGTTCCCGCTCGGGGGCCGCCTTGCGCGCGGGCGCGGACGGGCTGGCCGTGCTGGTGGTGGTCGTGGTCCGGGAGGTCTCGTGGGGGGCGCAAGCCGCCAGCAGGCCTGCGAGGGCGCTGGTCAGGATCAGGCGGTACCGTGCTGGCATGGCTCTCCTCCAGGATGGCGACCGTGCCGACCGGTGGCGGGCGGCGGGTCCGGGGACTGCTCGCCACTAGACCGCGCCGAAGGTCAAGAAAACCTGAATTTGCCGCCGGGGCGGCCCGGAAGGGTGAGCCGGCTCCATTCCGTTTGGCCCGGTTGTGCCGTTATGATCCGCCCCACTGCGTTTGCCGGGGTCAGCAGAGTCTGTGGCCCGATGCTGCCGATCCGCGATCTGCCTCATCGTTCACCCCTGGGTTGTTTCCTTGCATACCAGTCGAGCCGGCCGGTCGCCTCGCGGCGGCCTGTCCATAAACCCTGTGGAGTGATTAAACATGTCTGATCGTCAGGTGGGTACCGTCAAGTGGTTCAACGACGCCAAGGGCTTCGGTTTCATTGCCCGCGACAATGGCCCGGACGTTTTCGTGCATTTCCGCGCCATTACCGGCAGCGGCTTCAAGAGCCTGCAGGAAGGCCAGCAGGTCTCGTTCAAGGTGGTGCAGGGCCAGAAGGGCCTGCAGGCCGAGGAAGTGACCCCGGTCTGAGCGCCGTGCGATACCGGAAAAACCGGGCCGGGATGCCCGGTCTTTTCCGGTCTGGATAATGGCTCCGGCAGCCCGCTTGACAAATCACTCGCGGGCTGAAAATCCGTTATGCTTGGGCCGCTGCGTCTGCTTGGCTACGTGAGTGCCCGGTAAGGATTTCCTGAATCCGACTGTTGCACCGGACCCTGCATGCTCAGTAAACGTCGGCCCGCAGGGGCCGGTTTGTCTCAGCGTCTGGATAGGATCGGAGTGAGTCATGTCGGATCGTGAAGTAGGTACCGTCAAGTGGTTCAACGACGCCAAGGGTTTCGGCTTCATCAGCCGTGAGAACGGCCCTGACGTATTCGTGCATTTCCGCGCCATCACCGGCTCGGGTTTCAAGAGCCTGCAGGAAGGCCAGAAGGTGAGCTTCAAGGTCGTCGACGGCCAGAAGGGCCTGCAGGCCGAAGACGTCACCCCCGTCTGATGGCGGTGGCTGCATCTGTTTGAAGAGGTCGGCGCAAGCCGGCCTCTTTTTTGTGGTGGCGCAGACAATTCGCTAGCCTGCGGCAATGGCCGATTCCTCCATCGACAGCACCCTCGCCGCCGAGCCGCTGCTGCTTCCGGCAACCAGCGCCGATGGCGCCCGTTTCGAATTGATGGCCGTGGTTCCGGCTACTGCCTGGCAGCGCCTGCTGTACTGGATGCCGGCGATGGGCATACCGGCGCGGCATTACCTGCCGTTGGCGCAAGCGCTGGCGGCGCGCGGCGTCGCGGTGGTGCTGCACGAGTGGCGCGGCATCGGTTCCAGCGACCGGCGCGCCGGTCGCGGCAGCGACTGGGGTTATCGCCAGCTGTTGCAGGACGATCTGCCCGCCGGCGTGGCCGCCGTGCGCCAGCGCTGGCCGCAGGCGGATTGCCTGCTCGGCGGGCACAGCCTGGGCGGCCAGCTCGGTCTGCTCTACGCCAGCCTGCATCCGCGCGACTTCAGCGGCGTGCTGCTGGTGGCCAGCGGTTCGCCGTACTGGCGATGCTTCCGCCATGGCGGACTGGTCCGGCTGGCTTATGTGCTGGCACCCTTGCTGGCGGGGCTGCTGGGTTATTTGCCCGGGCGGCGGCTCGGCTTCGGCGGCAACGAGGCGCGCGGGGTGATCGCCGACTGGGCGCGCAGCGGGCGCACCGGCCGCTATGCGGCGAGCGGGATGACGCAGGATTTCGAACGCCAGCTGGGCGCGCTGACGCTGCCGCTGCTGGCGCTGCGGCTGCAGCAGGACTGGCTGGGCCCGGCCGCATCGCTGGAGTGGCTGCTGCGCAAGCTCGGGCCGGGCGAACGGCGCGTGGAGACGATCGCGCGCGCCGACCTCGGCGGCCAGCCGGCCGATCATTTCAGCTGGATGGGCACGCCCGCGCCGCTCGCCGCACGCATGGCCGACTGGCTGGCTGCGGCGGACGCAGCGTTCGTCGCAGGTGATAGCGCGGCGGGTTGATTCGCCGCGGGCCGGGCTGCATGTCTAGGTACCCAAGCCGCCGGACGCTCCCATGAAACTGTTCGAACCGTTTCCCCAGCGCAGCCTGAGCCTGCGCAACCGCCTGGTGGTCTCGCCGATGTGCGAATACTCCGCCCTCGACGGCGTGCCGAACGACTGGCACCTGGTGCACCTGGGCAGCCGCGCGGTGGGCGGTGCCGGCGCGGTGATCGCCGAAGCCACCGCGGTCTGCGCCGAGGGCCGCATCTCGCCGCAGGACACCGGTCTGTGGAACCAGGCCCAGCAGGAGGCGTGGCGACCGATCGCCCGCTTCATCAAGGCGCATGGCGCGGTCGCCGGCGTGCAACTGGCGCACGCCGGACGCAAGGCCAGCACGCTGCGGCCGTGGGAAGGGCATGGCCCGGTGCCGAGCGGGCAGGGTGACTGGCGCATCGTGGCGCCCTCGGCGCTGCCGTTCGACGACGGCTGGCAGGTGCCGCAAGCGCTGGACGAGGCCGGCATCCAGGCGGTGATCGCCGATTTCCGCGCCGCCACCCGGCGCGCGCTGGCAGCGGGTTTCGAGCTGGTCGAGGTGCACGCCGCGCACGGTTACCTGCTGCACCAGTTCCTGTCGCCGCTGAGCAATCGGCGTACCGATCGCTACGGCGGCAGCTTCGAGAACCGTACCCGGCTGGTGCGCGAAGTGCTGGCGGCCGTGCGTGAGGCGTGGCCGGGCGAATTGCCGTTGTGGCTGCGCATCTCGGCGACGGACTGGGCCGACGGCGGCTGGACCGCCGCGGAAAGCGTGGAGCTGGCGCGCCAGGCGCAGGCGCTGGGCGTGGACCTGGTCGACGTCTCCAGCGGCGGCCTGGTGCCGCACGCGAAGATCCCGCTGGGGCCGGGCTACCAGGTGCCGTTCGCTGCGCAGATCCGCCGTGAGGCCGGCATCGCCACCGGCGCGGTAGGGTTGATCACCGGCGCGGAGCAGGCCGCGCAGATCGTCGCCACCGGTGCGGCCGACGTGGTGCTGATCGCCCGCGAAAGCCTGCGCGATCCGTACTTCCCGCGTCGTGCCGCGCAGCGGCTGGGTGCGAAGATCGAGGCGCCCGTGCAATATCAGCGGGCGTGGTAAATCACCGAGGAGAACATGATGGACGCCGTGCCCACCCTGGTCGAAGGAACCCGCCTGCATGATCTGGGCGATGGTTTCGTGGTGCGCCGCATGCTGCCGGTGCTGCTGGCGCGGCACGTCGGCCCGTTCGTGTTCTACGACCACATGGGGCCGGTCATCTTCGCCGCCGGCAGCGGCATGGACGTGCGGCCGCATCCGCACATCGGCCTGGCCACCGTGACCTGGCTGTTCGACGGGGTGATCCGCCATCGCGACAGCCTCGGCAGCCTGGCCGACATCCACCCGGGCGCGGTGAACTGGATGACCGCCGGCCACGGCATTGCGCACTCCGAGCGCACGCCGCCGGAGGCGCGCCAGGGCGGCCAGCTGCTGCATGGCATCCAGGTCTGGGTGGCGCTGCCGCAGGCCGACGCCGAGGTGGCGCCGGAATTTCATCATCACGACGCCGACGCGCTGCCGCGGGTTCGCCAGCCTGGCGTCGAGGCGGTGTTGATCGCGGGCACCGCCTACGGCGAGCGTTCGCCGGTGAAGGTGTTCGCGCCGATGTTCTTCCTCGAAGTGCGGCTGGCGGCGGGTGCCGAACTGGCGCTGCCGCCGGAACACGCGGAGCGCGGCGTGCACGTGGTCGAGGGCGCGGTGCGCTGGGGCGAGCTGGAGCTTGGCGCGCAGCAGATGGCGGTGCAGGCCGGTCCGGCGGCGCCGGCGCTGCGTGCGCACGAGGCCAGCCGCCTGATGCTGTTCGGCGGCGCGCCGCTGGATGGCGAACGGCACCTGTGGTGGAACTTCGTGGCCAGCACGCGCGAGCGCATCGAACAGGCCAAGGCCGACTGGCGCGAGGGGCGCTTCCCGAAAGTGGCCGGCGACGAGCAGGAATTCATTCCGCTGCCGGAGTAGGCGCAACGCGCGATGCGGCGCGTGGCAGAATCGGGCCGTCCCGCCGTGGAGCAGGAACATGTCCGGCTATGCCAGCTTTGCCGAGTTCTACCCGTTCTACCTCAGCGAACACAGCGACCGCCGCTGCCGCCGGATGCACTTCATCGGCAGTACGCTGGTCGTGGCGGTAGTCGTGCTGGCGCTGGCCAGCGGCCAGCTGCGCTGGCTGTGGCTGGCGCCGGTGGCCGGCTATGGCTTTGCCTGGATCGGCCACTTCGGTTTCGAAAAGAACCGTCCGGCCACCTTCAAGCACCCGCTGTACAGCCTGATGGGCGACTGGGTGATGTACGGCCAGATGCTGCGCGGCAAGATCCGTTTCTGACCGGCCTGGTCGCTTTTTTGGCGGGGTCGGGGCGGGCTTGACTCGCGCGCAACCGGGAGCGCCCCCACCCAACCTCCCCCGGCATGCAGGGGGAGGAGCAAGGCATCTTCAGCGGTACTGCTGGTGGCAGCTCTTGCAGGTTTCACCAACCGGCTTGATCGCGGCCGCCACCGCTTCGCAGTTCGCCGGCGCGGCCTGCACGGCCTGGTGCAGGCGTTCCTGCAACTGGGTGGCGTCGTCGGTGAAGGCTTTCTCGTCGATGCCGAATACCGGCGTGATGTCGCTGGCGGTGGACTCCAGGCGGGCCAGGTGATGCTGCACCTTCACCCGGTCGCACTGTTTGGCCTTGATCGCGTTCTTCAGCTCGCCCACGTGGTAGCCCATCGTTTCCATCACCGCCTTCGGCATCGGATTGCGCGCGGCCAGCGCGTTCATCACGTTGGCCGTGCCAATCACGCCGATCACCAGGCCAAGCAGGATCATCAGGGCTGCGCGCATCGCTACGATTCCTTGGGTGGGTAAACCCGCAGGATAGCGCGCCGCCGCACGGCATCCACGCGGGCACGATAAAATGGCGCCTTTGAGCAGGATTCCCCGGTGACCCACGCAGACACGACCACGCAGCCGCTCGGCAGTGCCAGCGCCGCGGCGACGTTCCCGGCCGAACGCTTCGCCGGCGTCGAGCGGCTGTACGGCAGCGGCAGCGTGGCCACGCTGGCCGGCAAGCATGTCTGCGTGATCGGCATCGGTGGCGTCGGCTCGTGGGCGGCCGAGGCGCTGGCGCGCAGCGGCGTGGGCCGGCTCACCCTGATCGACGCGGACGAGGTCTGCGTGTCCAACACCAACCGCCAGCTGCACGCGCTGGACGGCGAGTACGGCA
>Ga0209916_1001574_pt1 | contig 17829 bp, 12 predicted proteins | sample ThiBio_1000_plan_FD_183956 | JGI IMG/M metagenome (GOLD analysis project Ga0209916, IMG submission 183956) | Wastewater bioreactor microbial communities from Cape Town, South Africa - Thiocy_solids_2 (SPAdes) | ecosystem: Engineered > Bioreactor > Thiocyanate-remediating > Anaerobic-Aerobic ... | reverse complement strand
GACGTGGGGGCGACGACGCTGGTGGACTTCGGTCCCGGCGGGGTCGGGGGCGAGTTCCTGGAGGCGGTGGGGCTCGACTTGCCGGGGCGGGAGGACTTGCCGGGGTATCTGGCGTGGCTGCCGGATCGGCGGGTGACGCTGCATCGCGATCCGTCGGCGTGGGCGGTCGAGCGGGCGCGGGCGTTCGGCGACACTCCGGCGCATCGGGCGTTCTGGCGGTTGCTGGATCGGCTGGCGGCGGTCTTCTGGCGGGCCAGCCGGCGGGGGGCGAAGCTGCCGATCCAGTCGCCGGCCGACGCGATCCGGGCGGTTCGCGCCGTCGGGCTGCGAGACCTCGCCCTGGTCCGCCACCTGAACCGGACGATGGCCGACGCGCTGGCCGCGAGCGGCCTGGCGGACGGTCGGCCGTTGCGAGGGCTCCTGGCGATGCTGATCGAGGACACGGTCCATGGGACGCTGGAGCGGGCGCCGCTGATCAACGCCGCGCTGGGGATCACGATCCGGGGGGCGGGGTTGAGTCGGGCGCGGGGCGGCATGCGGGGGTTCTGGACCGCGCTTGCCGAGCGTTATCGCGCGCTGGGCGGCGATGCGAGGCTCGGGCGGGCGGTCGAGCGGATCGAGGGTCGCGAGGGGTCGTGGCGGATCCAGACGCGCCGGGATCGGTTGACGGCGGCTCGGTTGGTGATGGCCGTGCCGCCGGCCCTGGCCGCGGCGATCGGGCCTCCCCAGCTGGCCGAGGCGCTGGCGCCTTGGATTCGTCGGGACGCCGGCGCGATGGGAGGGGCGATGGCGGTCTACCTGGGCGTCCCCGAGTCCGAGGTCGCCGGCCGGGAATTCACCCATCATCAACTGTTGCAAGATTACGGCCGGCCGCTCGGCGACGGGAACAACATGTTCGTTTCGGCGTCGAGCCCCGGCGACGTCGAGAGCGCTCCGCCGGGTTGTCGCGCCGTGATGATCTCCACCCATTGCGAGCTGGGGCCGTGGGAGGGTCTTTCCGACGACGAGTACGCCGCGCGGAAGCGCGAGGCCGGCGATCGGCTCGTCGGCCTGGCGCGTCGGGTTTATCCGGAGTTGGGGCGGCGGGCGCTTGTGTTTGAGGTGGCGACGCCGCGGAGCTACGCGCGGTTCACGGGCAGGCCGCGCGGGGCCGTGGGAGGGACGCGGTTGACGGTGGCGAACGCGAACCAGAACGCCGCGCCGAACGACGTGGGCGTCCCCGGTCTCTGGCTGGTCGGCGACGGGACCTGGCCGGGCCTCGGCACGGTCGCGTGTTGCCTTGGGAGCCGGAACGTCGCCGAGGCCGTGCTCGCGCGCGCCGGCGATCCGTTCAAGGCGCGCCGTCGCGCGTCGCGTTGTCCCCTCCGGCCGGTCCTGGCGCGAGGGTGAGAACGTCTCGTCGTCGGCGGCCGCGACCGATAGGATGGAGGTCGGCCGAGGACGTGGACGGAGGGAAGTCATGGCGACCGCGACTCGAACGCAAGCGACCGTCACGGCGACGAACGGCGCGACGCGGATCCTGGCGGCGGGCGTCTCGTGGGAGTTCTACGAGCGGTTCGTCGACGGCCTGCCGGAGTCGTCCGCCGTCCGCGCGGCGTTCGACGGCGAGGACATGGAGATCATCGTCAAGGGCCCGCTCCACGAGGACCTTCGCGCGCTTTTGGGCCGGTTCGTGGAGGAGGTCGCCGGCGAGGTCGGAATCCCCTTCCAGGGCTTGGGCGAGACCACCTGGAAACGCGCCGACGTCGAGCGCGGGCTGGAAGCCGACCAGTGTTTCTATTTCGAGCCGGCGAAGGTCGCCGCGGCGCGGGCGGCGCTGAGGCGTCGCGAGAACGACGTCGCCGCCTATCCGAACCCGGACCTGGGCATCGAGATCGACATTTCTCCCTCGCTGATCGACCGCCCCGCCATTTACGCCGCGCTGGGAGTCGCCGAGGTCTGGCGGTTTGACGGCCAGACCATCCGCATTGATGCTTTGAGCGACGTCGGCGGCTACCAATCGTCCCCCCGAAGCCGTTTCCTCCCCGTCGCCGCCGAGGAAATCCAGGGCTGGATCACCGCCGACGACGCCCTCGACCGCCCCTCGTGGTCGCGTCGCCTCCGCGACTGGGCCGCGATTCGCGCCCGCTAATCGACTCCATCCCCGTTCCTCGGTTGCGAACATGGGAAACATGGGTAAAAATAGAGCTTTGGGCGACGGGCGACGCGCGGGGCATTCGGGAGGCGGGTACATGGCGACGAGGACACGCGCGCGGCGCGGGCGGCCGCGGCGGCCGGGGGTGGAGTTGCTGGAGGGGAGGACGCTCCTGAACGCCTCGATCGACGTCGCGGCCGACGGCTCGCTCGTCTACACGACCGACCCGACGACGCCGCAGTCGCTTTCGGTGAGCGTCGAGAACGGAGTTTACACCTTCGCCGTCGATCCCGCCGACCCGGTGATCGTCGTGACCAGCAACGACGCCCATTTGGTCGTCTCGGGCTCTGGTTCAACGACCGTGACCGTGGCCGATCCGGCGGTGGGGATGCGGATCGAGGCGGCCTCGGCGGGGCAGACGATCCGCGTCCGGAGCACCGGCCTGCCGACGGTCGTGGATCTGGCGGCCGATTCCGAACGGGTGTTCCTGGGCGCCGGTCCCGACGGCCTGCGCGGGCTGGTCGGGGCGGTCACCGTGGCGTCGACGTCGCCGGCGTTCACCTCCAACAGTTTGACGGTGGACGACGGGTCGGCCGCGTATGATCCGGGCGTGTCGCCGACGTACGCGCTGACGTCGACGACGATCGCGTCGCCCACGGCCGTTGGCTTCGGCGGGATCGCCTATTCGGGGCTGGCGACGTTGACGCTCAAGGGGACGTCGAACGCCACGGCCGACGCCGCGCTGTACCAGGTGGCGGGGACCGCCGGAGGCGTCGCCACCACGATCGACGCCGGCGGCGGCCACGCGGTCGTCCAGGTCGATTCGACGCGAGGCGCGAACTTCGGGCTGAACTCGAACCTGACCCTCCAGGGGGGCGGCGGCGCGATCGACGTCCAGGTCGCCAACTTCCGGAACCCCGGGACGCCCAGCGGAAATCCGAACTGGACGTTGGGCTTCGATCCGGACGCGCCGTCGCCGTTCGCGAGCCTGCGGGACGCGACCAACCCGAACCTCGGCGGGCTGTTCTTTCGTCCGGCCGAGGTCCACTCGTTGAGCGTCGACGCCGCCGGCAACCGCGGCGCGTCGCTTCTGGTGGACTTCAGCCAGGGTGATCCGCTCCCCTCCGGCGCGGCGGCCGGGAACCCGGACGACCCCCAGCCGGGTTTGACCTACGTCGGGGCCGCCGGGGTCGGGACCGGCGCGCGCTACGCCCTGGCGTTCACGGGAACGCCGCCGAGCGGAGCGTTCGCGTCGGAGGCGCATACGGTCTTCCCGCTTTACGGCGGCCAGATCGTCTGGACCGAGGCCGGCGGCGCGACCCGGAACGTCGCCTACCGGCTTCAACCCTCGGCCTCGCTGGTCGATGACTCCGCGACCGCCGCGTCGTATAGTTGGTTCTACGACATCATGCATGGCGCGGTCGACGGCCAGCGGACGCTGCCCAATGGCGCGGTCGTCTCGGCCAAGGTCGATTCGACTCTGGTCGTGGGCGCGGCGACGTCGACCGTCACGGAGGGGTGGGGGCTGGGGCTGGCGGAGGCGAACGCGAACGCCTTCCTGGCCCGCTACCTCGTCACGGGCAAGACCGACGTCGCCCTGCGACGGGGATGGTCGCTGGGCGCGGTGGCGACCGTGCTGAACTACGCCCCGACGCTGGAGGACGGCACGGCCCCGGCTCCGGGCGAGGTCCCGCCGGTCGTCGGCCTGGCGACCTTGACGATCGAGGACGTCTCGCCCCCGGACCAGCCCACCGCCGACGTCGTCCAGATCGCCGCCGCGCCGCCGGCGACGTCCATCTTCGTCCGCCAGAACGGCGGGGCGGACACGGCGATCGTGAAGTTGACCGGCCTGGACGGCGTGCTCGGCGTGAGCCTCGACGGCGGGACCAGCAACGGGCCCGACGGCCAGCCCGACAAGGACGCGCTCCAGATCGACGCCGACGGCCTGAACCTCGGCCCGGCCGGCTTCGTCGGCCTGGGCCCCGGCGCGATCCAAATTCCCGCGCTGTCGTCGCTGACCGCGACGGTGACGGCTCGAAACTACGAGGACGTCCAGGTCTTCAACTCCTCGACGCCGACGTTCCAGACCCAGCCCCGGGCGATCGCGGCGACGGCCCAGGTACCGCTTTCGAACGTCGTGGCGGGGGTCTTGACGGTCACGTTGCCGGGATTAACGTTCGCGGGGATGACGCCCGTGATCGCCTGGGGCGACGGCCAGTTCTCGGTCGGGAGCGTCCAGGCGATCCCCGGAATGCCTGGCGTGTTTCAGGTGATCGGCTCGCATACCTATTCCCGGTCGGGGGTCTTCACGCCGATCATCCACATGCAGGGGACGTCCCCGGCCCAGACGACGGTCTCGGACGTGCCGGTGACGTTCCAGGTGGCCGGCGCGAGCGGGACCGCGGCCACCCCGCCGGCCGTGGGCGTGGTCCTGACGCCCGGAAGCGATTCGGGGATCTCGTCGTCGGACCTGTTGACGAACGTCACGCGGCCGACGTTCGCCGGGACGGCCGCGCCTGGGACGTGGATCAATCTGTACGCGGCGGAGCGCGGGGGGGGCGGGCTGATCCTCCTGGGCTGGACCGTCGCCGACGCCTCCGGCTCGTGGACGATCCCCTCGATGGTCGTCCTGGCCGATGGCGATTACACGATCCAGGCCGTTTCCTTCTCCGCCTCGTCCCCCGCCAACGGCGTGGCCGACCTCGCCGGGCCGCTACGGATCGACACCCTGGGCCCGGTGGTCTGGGGCGTGACGGTCAACCCGGTGGGCCGCGAGGTCCGCATCGACGTTCGCGACCGCGGCGGCGCGGGGGATTCGGGATCGGCCGTGTACGCGGCCAACGTCGCGGGGAATTACGCCTTCACCCCCGCCGGCGTTTCGTCGGTATTGACCGCCCCGCCGTATCCCGCGACGTCCATGATCGTCAGCCTGCGGACGATCCGGCCGATCCGCCCCGCCGTCCACGCGCTCACGGTCCTGGCGGGCCGGGACCTCGCGACCGGCCTGGGGATCTTCGACGCCGCCGGCAACCCGCTCGACGGCTCTTTCAACGGCCGATTCCCCTCCGGCGGCGCGAACGCGGGCCAGAACTTCGTGGCGCAACTCGTGATCCACGGCAACCGCGTCGTCGCCATCCGACCGGCGCCGACCCCGCCGGCTCGACGTCCGCCGGCGCGTCCGCCCGTCCGGCCGTTGCCGCGCCCCCCGGCGCGTCCGCCGGCCCGGCCGATGCCTCGGCCCTTGCCGCCGCGATTCGTCGGCCGACGCTGAGCGGAGCTTCACGCCTCGAACTGGAGGCGCCGCCCCTTGGGTCGGGAGGGGCGGCGCCTGGTCGTTACTTGCCGGAGGCGGCCTTCTGGTACTCGTCGAGCCGCTCCTGGAGGGAGGCGTCGTCCTCCAGTTCGGTCCCCTTGGCCAGTTCGAGGGCGCGCTTCTGGGTCTCGACGGCCTTGGCGGCGTCGCCGGAGGCGAAGTAGGCGCGGGCGAGGGTGTCGGCCAGGAACGGGTTCTTGCCCCCCTCGATCTCGTCGCCCTTCTTGGCGGTTTGCAGCGCGAAGGCGACCAGGTCGGGGCTGGGCTTGGTCTTGACGTCGGGATCGACGATCGCCCAGGCGACGAAGTTGAGGGCGTCGGACTCCTCGCCGGCGGCGCCTTGCAGGAGCTTCTTGGCCATCGTCAGGGCCTCGGCGTGCTCGCCGGCTCCCAACAGCGCGCCGAACTTGAGCGGGACCAGCCGGGCCTCCAGGGAGGGGACCTCCTTGACGGCCTCGGCGACGGCCGCGAGGATCTGCTTGGGATCCTCGGACTGCACGGCCTTGCCGAGCTTCTCCTGGATTCCGGCCAGCTTGGCGTGTTCCTCCTTGGCCTTCTTGGCCTCGGCGACGGCGGTCGCCAGGTCCAGCTTGCCGGCGACGACCTTGTCCAGCGGCTCCTCGATCTCCGCGGGGTGGCCGATCCAGACGATTTTAAGGTCCTTGTTGACGATGAACGCGGTGGGGATGCCGTCCTGCTCGGCGGCCTTCATCCAGTTGGTGGCCATCGCGCCGTCGTCGGCGTCCTTCCCGTCGGGGATGGAGTCCATGGCGACGCGGTAGTCCATCTTGTCGCCCATCTCCTCCACGAACGGGGCGACGGCGTCCTGGTCCTGCTCCCAGACGCTGACGCCGACGATCTTGACGTCCTCGTGCTTCTTCTGCATCTCGGTGAGGTGCGGAATGGTGGCGCGGCAGGGGCCGCACCAGGTCGCCCAGAACTCGACGACGTATGTGTTGCCGGGCTCCAGGGCCTTGATCGGCTCTCCCTTGACGAACTTGGCCACTTCGAGCTTGGGCGCCGGGTCGCCGACGTTCAGGTCGGCGAAGGCGGGGGCGGCGAGGCCGGCCAGCGCGGCCAGGGCCGTCGTCGCGGCGAGCTTGAGCTTCATCGGAATCCCTTCGAGTTGAACCGGGGGCGCGAATCGCTCCGCGAGCGGATCGCGGGCGCTCGGCGATCGATCCTAACCTCCGGTCTCGCCGGGGTCATCAGGGATTCCCGCGAGCCTCGGCGCCGCGTTCGCGCCGACGTTGCGCGCGAAGGCCCAGAAGGCGGCCGAGCGGTCGAGCCCGAAGCGGTCGCGAAGCCTCGCGGCGAGATGGCGACGCTCCTCGAAGTCAAGCGTTCCGAAGGCGTACAGCGACGGTCCCCACGAACTCTGCCCCGCGCCGACCAGCCCGAGACGCTCCATGTCGGCGACGATCGCCTCGGATTGGGCGCTGGCGTAGACGCCCCCCTGCGCCGGCGCGAAGGCCGAGCCCACCGCGCGCTGGATCTCCGACACCGCCGCGCCGAAGGCGGCCAGGTCGCGGGTGGCGACGGCGGGGAGCAGGTCCAGCAGGACCAGCCGGCAGAGCCGTTCGGACGTGCGCTCGGGCATCGGCGGCAGTTCGCCGAAGGCGGCGACCTCCTCGCCGCCGTGGCGGCCGGCGGGGGCGGCGGGGGGGCGGACGATCAGGACCGACCACTCCTTGGGGAAGTCGAGGCGGGCGATCAGCGGCGGGACGTCGTCGGCCGAGGCGTGGCCGCCGTCGACGATCAGGCCGCCGCGGACGAACCCGTGCAGCCCGACCCCCGAGCGCCGGCCGCGCCCGGTCAGCCGCGCCAGTTCCGCGACCGTCGGCGGTTCCGCGCCGGAGAGCGCCAGCGCCAGCCGCGCCACGGCCAGGGAGAGTTGCGTCCCCGTCCCCAGGCCCGCGTGTTCCCACGACGAGCGCCGGACCTCGATCCGGACGGGGCGGATCGCCGGGCCGAGGCGGTCGAGCAGGCTCGCGACCCGATCCGCGTACGGGCCGACGGCCTCGTGTCGGTCGGCGGCCGTCGCGATCAACTCCATGCCGGGCGTGTCGACCATTAGCCCGACGCCGCCGAACTGGCGGCGGACGTGGGGCCCCCAGCCCAGGAGGCCGAAGTGGAGCCGGCTGCCGGTCGCCATTCGGATCGTGGTCATGACTCGTCGGCCCTCGGCCCAGTCGCCTCGCGGACGTGGGCCAATAGCAGGTCGAACGCCTCCCGCTCCGTCGGCCCTCCCGTCTTGTCGACGACGATCGACAGCTTTCGATATTCCTCCAGGATCTCGGCGACCGGCAGGAACGCCGTCCTCGTGGCGAGGATCGCCGCCTCCACGACGGCGTTCCGCGCGCGGTTGAAGCCCAGGAAGTCGCGCAGACGACCCTCGGCGACGGTCTCCACCAGAATGGTCGTGCGCTCGTCGGCGTCGTCGATGACGATCGGCTGGAACTCGTAATAGCGGCAGGCGTCGGCGAGGATCCGACCGGCGACGGCCGTCGCGGGGAGCGTCCGCGGCGGGGGCTCGACCGCCGCGCCGATCGCCGTCCGCGCTAACAGGCCCACGTCGTCGACGACGTGGAACACCCCCGCGCCGCCGGCCTTGAGGTTGCGGTACGTCGTGGCGGTTCGGTACGGCCGCAGGACGAACGTCGCCATGCTCAGATCGGCGGGGATCTTCGGCCCCATCGGCGCGACGTTCAGCGCGCCGTCGGGGCCCAGGGTGGTGACGAGGCCTTCGAGGATCACTCGCGTCGACCCTCCTCGGGAGGCGCGCCGGGCGGGGGCGCGCCGCCGACGCGGTTCCGCTTCAGGCGGTGGCTGATTTCCGGCTCGGTGAGGAAGCCCCACGACAGCGCTTGATCCTGGCGGTACGCCTTGCCGAGCGTCAAGGCGGTTTTCGCCTTCATCATCTCCCACCCCAGATAAAACGCATGCGAGGCGTCGGCGACCCCCATCTCCTCGAAGATCAGGAACGGGTCGGTCCCGCTTAACAAGTGGTCGCCGTTGAGCGCGTGGATCACGCCCTCCTCGGCGTAAATCCGCCAGTTGGGGTCCTTGATCCGGCGCTGCATCTCCCCGAGTTCGTCGGGGCCGAACGGGGGGGGGAGCTTGGGATCGCGGAGCGTCACCAGGTCCGGCTCCAGGTGTTTGGGCAAGACCCGCTCGACGGCCGCGCGGCGCGTCAGCCGGCGCGCCAGGTCCAACTCTCGAACCGACGACCGCGCCCAGTTGATGACGGCCGTGGTCAGGACCGAGTGGATCCTTTGCTCCTGGCAGAACCCCATCAAGAGGACGTTGATCCCGGCGGAGTCGACGTCGGTCAGTTCGGTGAGGTTGCCGATCCCCATCAGCATCGCCGCGCCCGGGTGACGGCGTCGGACCTCCAGGTAGCGCCCCAGCGATTCGGCGAAGCCGAAGCCGATCGGCTCCAGGATCGGGTCGACGCGATAAGGGACGCCGGCCTTCTCCAGCGCGTTTAAAGTGGCGTCGAGGCCGTCGAGCGAGCCGGGGCGGTCGGGGATGGCGACGACCTCGACGCCCCAGTCCCCGGCGGCGTCGCGGTTCTCGGCGTTGACGCTGAGGACCAGTTCCGCCCCGGCGGCGACGGCGTCGGCGACCTCGCGGGGGTTGAAGCTGTCGATGGAGACGCGCAAGCCCCGATCGCGAAGCGCGCGAACGGCGTCGCCGACCCCGGCCCAGGTCGCGCCCGGATCGCAGCCGACGTCGATCACGTCGGCTCCTTCGGCCTGGAACGCGAGCGCCTGGCGGATCAGATCTTCGCGGTGAAGTCGCGGGGCGTGGTTGATCTCGGCGAGGATCTCGACGTCGTAACCGCCGACGCCTTCGGGCGTCGGCGTTTGGTCGTCGCCGAACCACCGGGGAAGGTCGCGAAGGTCTTCCGGCCCGTTCTCGACCGTCGCGCCCGGCGCCCTGGCCTGGATCGGCGTCAGGTCGCCCCGGCAGTGCCCCGGCAGGACGATCCGGGCGACGCCCTCCGGCGGATCCAATCGCTTGGCGACCCACGCCGGGGTCAAAAGCGCCGCGACGGTGATCGGCATGACCGCCACCTCGGCCTGGAACCCCGCGCGCGGCGCCAGATCGTCCAGCACCCGCCGCAGCGAGAACTCGGCGATCCGGCCGGTGACGAACAGGATGCGATTGGATGCGGAGTCAGGCATGCGCGGGCCCTCCGAACGACCGTCATGGATTTCCGAGGCGGTCGGATCGTCACGGCCTTCCCCCCTCGCGGGGGAAGGTGGCCCGAAGGGCCGGATGAGGGGGAGGACGAGCAAGAAAGCCGCTGACGTCCAGGGCTTGCCGGACGGGCTTCTGCGAATCCCGACGGTCGTCTCGCGCGTCGTCCCCCTCATCTGACGCCTTCGGCGTCTGTCTTCCCCCGCGAGGGGGGAAGACCGTTCGATCCGGCGTCGAGTCGCTCCAGCTCGATCGCGGCGGCGACGGCCTCCGGAAGGACCGGCGCGCCGCGGGCGGCGGCTCGCGCGAGGTCTCTTCGGGCCTCGTCGATCCGGCCGTCGAGGAGTCGGTCGAAGCCGAGGTAGCAGCGGATCTCCGCCTCCATGTCGTCGTCGGCCGCGAGCGCCGTCAGGGCGGCTTCGTCGATCTCGCGACGAAGATACTGGACGATCGGATAGGGCCAGGTCGATGGGTCGGCCATGCGCGCGGCGTCGTCGAGCAGTTCCCGAGCCGCGGGGGGGTCGCCGGCGCGGCGGGCGGCGAGGCCGCCGACGATCGCGGCGTAGGTGGAGATCTCCCAGGCCCAGCCGTCGGCCTGGATCGTGGCGCGGGCGACGTCGATCGCCCAGTCGCGGCCGGCGGAGAGGCCCGCCAGGGCCTTGGCGTGGGAGGAGGCCAGGCCCCCCTCGGGGTCCTGGCGGGCGACCGCGTCGAAGTCGGCCGCCGCCTTGCCATAATCCCGCTTCGCGAACCAGGCGACGCCGCGGTTGTGCAGGGCCGAGGCGTCACGGGGGTTGAGCCGCAGCGCCGCGTCGAAGTCGGCGATCGCCTCGTCATGGCGCTTCAGCGCGATCCGGGCGACGCCGCGGTTGTGAAGGGCGCGGGCGTTTCGCGGGTCGAGTCGGATCGCGGCGCCGTAGTCGGCGTCGGCCTTGTCGAACTTGCGCTTGGCGGCCCAGGCGTTGCCGCGGTTGTTGTAGGCGGAGGCGTAGCGCGGATCGAGCCGGACGGCGGCGTCGTAGTCGGCGATCGCCGCGTCGAACTCCTTCAGGGCCGCATGCGCGTTGCCGCGATTGTAGTGGGTGGAGGCGTCCTGGGGGTCGAGTCGGATCGCCTCGTCGAAGTCGGCGACCGCCTGGTCGTACCGGCCCGCGGCGGACCAGGCGACGCCGCGACGGTAGCGGGCGACGGGGCTTTCCGGGGCCAGGCGGACGGCCTCGGTCAAATCGGCGACCGCCTCGTCGAGTCGCCTCGTCTCCGTCAGGGCGATGCCGCGGAAAGTCAAGGCGACGACGTTGTTCGGGTCCAGACGGATCGCCTCGGAGAAGTCGGCGATGGCCGCGTCGAACCGCCTCTGGTCGAACCGGGCGATGCCGCGGTCGTTGCGGGCGGAGCCGCGGTCGGGGTCGAGTCGGATCGCCTCGTCGAAGTCGGCGATGGCCTCGTCGTGGCGCTTCTGGTCGTATCGGACGTTGCCGCGGTGGTGATGGGCGGCGGCGAATTCCGGGTCCAGGCGGATCGCCTCGGAGAAGTCGGCCGCGGCCTGGTCGAACGCCTCGCGCGCGGCGCGGGCGAGGCCGCGGTCGTGGAAGGCGCGGGCGTTTCCGGGGTCGATCCGGATCGCCTCGCCGTAATCGGCCTCGGCCTTGTTGAACTCGTCGCGGGCGCGCTTCAGGTCGCCGCGGAGGCGGTACGCCGGGGCGTTCTCCGGATCGAGGCGGATCGCCTCGTCGAGATCGGCCATGGCCTCGTCATAGTCCCCCTTGGCGAACCGGGCGAGCCCGCGCTTGTAGCGGGCGGAGGCGTCCGCCGGGTCGCGTCGGATCGCCTCGCCGTAGGCGGCCGCGGCCTCGTCGTATTCGCCCCTGGCGATCCAGGCGTCGCCGCGGGCGTCGGGGTCGGCGGCGTCCTCGGGTTCGGGCGGGGCCGCCTCGTGAAAGTCGATCATGACCGCGTCGCTCTCCTTTCCCAGCATTCTATCGGCCGCGCTCGCGCTTCGTCACGCCAGGGCTTCAGGGAGGGGGCGAACCGCCGAGACGCCGAGGACGCCGAGAAGAAAGGACGGAGACCGGAGGAGCATGGGGAAAGGATCTGAATCGGTGATCGAGACGCCCGTCGAGGTCCGTGATGAATTCTCTCTCCTTCGACCCTGCTTCTCTCGTCCCTGTCCTTTCCTCTTTCGCATCGGTCCTTTCTTCTCGGCGTCCTCGGCGTCTCGGCGGTTCGTTCCCTCGATCCTCCCTCGTTCATCGGATCGCCCCGCCGTTGACGCGGAGGACCTGGCCGGTGAGGAAGCCGGCGTCGGGGCCGACGAGGAACGCGGCGACCCTGGCGACGTCCTCGGGTTCGCCCCAGCGGAGCAGGGGGGTCTCGCGGCGGACGCGGTCTTGCCATTCCTTGGGGGCCGATTCGCCCCAGGCGGTGCGGATCCAGCCGGGGGCGACGGCGTTGACGCGGACGCTCGGCGCCAGGCTCAACGCCAGGCTGCGGGTGAACGCCGCGACGGCGCCCTTGACCGCCGCGAACATCTCGCCGGAGTCCCCCTCCATCCCGGTCTCGGCCTGGTCCCATCCCATCGTGACGATCGCGCCGCCGCCCCCCTCGACCATTCTACGGCCGACGTCGCGGCAAAGCCGGATCGCGGCGGCGACGTCCACCTCCCACAGCAGGTCCAGCTTGGCGTCGAACGGGAGCCTGGCGTCCTCGCCGGTGAGGACGTCGGCGCCGGCGAAGTGGATCCAGGCGTCGAGCCCTCCCCAGAGCTTCCAGGCGTGGGCGACCAGCCGGTCCCCTTGCTCGCGCGAGCGCAGGTCCGCCAGGATCGACGCCACCCGCGCGCCCTTGCCCTCCATCTCCTGGACCAGTCGCGCCGCGGCTTCGAGGCGGCGGCCGTGGACGATCACGTCGGCCCCGGCATGGGCCAAGGCCAGCGCCGTGGCGCGGCCGATCCCCGACGTCGCGCCCACGACGGCGCATCGCAGACCTCTCAAACTGGCCTCGGCGGGGGGCATGGGGGGCTCGCGGGGCGGGGGAGGATGGACGAAACGACGCCGTTCGACCATGCTACACGGTATCCCGTCGGAGTTTCCCTCGACAAGCCTATCGGGCCCGCTCCATGAGACGATCCCGCGCCACGTCCGTCCTCCGCGTCTGCAAGGCGATCCGCGACGGGTGGCTGCTGCTGGGTCTTTCACTGGCCTTGATTCTGGCGCTGGAGTTGGGCGCCCGCGGCGTCTTCGCGCTTAAGGACCGCCTCGCGGCTCCTCCGGCCGTCGACCCCCGGATCGTCGCCGCCGCCGGCGCGGACTGGCCGATCGAGCACGACCGCGAACTCAAGGCGATCGTCGACCGCTGGGAGCCGTTCGTCTACTTCCGCCCCGAACCCTTCGAAGGCGCCACGATCCACGTCGACGCCGACGGCCTTCGCGCCGTCTGGAAGCCGCCGGCCGGGCGGGCCGGCAAGCCGGTCAAGCTCGCCGTCCTGGGCGGCTCGTCCCTCTGGGGCTACGGCGCCCGCGACGACGAGACGATCCCCTCGCGACTCGCCCGCGCCCTGTACGAGCGCGGGGTGGACGTCGAGATCCGCAACCTGGCGCAGATCGGTTATGTGAATACGCAAGAGGTGATCGCGCTTGCGCGCGAGTTGCAAACCGGCTATCGGCCGGACGTCGTCCTGTTTTACGACGGCGTCAACGACGCGGCGTCGGCCTTCATGTCGGGGCGGGCGGGCGTGGCGCTCAACGAGCGCAACCGCGCCTTCGAGTTCAACCTGCTTCAGTCGCCGGTTCGCGCGACGGCCGCGGCCTTCGGCAAGGTCGTCGCCGATTCCGCCCTCCGTCGCGGGGCCGACGCGGTCGTCCGTCGCTTCCTGGGAGGACCGCCCACTCCCGCGTTGCCGGCCGTCGCTCCCGAGGATCTGGCGCGCGGCGTTCTCGACGTCTACGAGACGAACGTGGCGGTCGTCGACGCCCTGGCCGCGCGGTTCGGCTTCCGCCCGGTCTTCGCCTGGCAGCCGAGCCTCTTCGACAAGGCCCCTCCCACGCCCCTGGAACGCGACGAGGCCGCGAAATACGCCTGGCTCGCCCCCGCCATCAAGCACGCCGACGCCGAACTCGACCGCCGCGCCGACTTGAAGGCCCGCCCCGACTTCCTCGACCTTCGCGGCCTCTTCCGCGACGCCCCCGAACTGGTCTTCACCGACCACTGCCACACCACCGAGCCGGCCAACGCCGTCATCGCCGACCGCCTGGCGGACGCGGTTCGGCGAGCCCTGGACGCGAGAGAACCTTGAGTCAAATCGAACAGGAGCGCGGATCGATGAACGAAGACACGCGGTCGCTGACCGAGCTAGCCAACGCCGCATTCCGCGAGGCTGCGAAAACGGTGGTGCGTCGGGCCCGCCAGCATGGGACGTCCATCGTGGTCTGGGAGGACGGTCGGGTTCGCGAGTTGTCCCCCGACGAGGTCGAGGCGGCCCTGCCCCCCGCGGAACCGTCGTCCCAACCCGCGCCGGGCGAGAGGCCGCCTCGCGCCGATTGACGCGCCCGCCGCGGGTCGTTCTTATCGATCGGAGAGAAACGACCGAACTCGACCGGAGACGCGCGACCATGACGCGACGGCTTGGATGGGGGCTGGCGGCGCTTTTGGCGCTGACCGCGGCGGCGGGGGCCGACGAGCGGTTGGAGGGGATCGCCTGCCGGTCGGTCCACCTGGTCTATCCCGGCGAGCCGGGGACCGCGTTTTACAACGAGGTCACCGTCCGCGACTCCGCGCCCGGGACCTACTTCATGGTCTGCGGCTGGAACAAGGGCTACTACGGCATCCAGGAGTTGGGGAACGGCAAGAAGCTGCTGATCTTCTCCGTCTGGGACTCCGAGAGCGACGATCCCCGCGCCCGGAAGCCCGAGGACCGCGTCAAGCTGCTCCACCAGGATGAAAAGCTGCGCGTGAAGCGGTTCGGCGGCGAGGGAAGCGGCGGCCAGTCGTTCTACGATTACGACTGGAAGATCGGCGAGACCTACAGGTTCATGGTTTCGTCCAGGGTCGACGGCGACCGAACCGCCTACACCGGCTGGTTCTTCCACCCTGGGGAGAACGCTTGGAAAAAGCTGGTGACGTTCTCCACGATCACCGGCGGCAAGGACCTGGGGGGCTACTACTCGTTCATCGAGGACTTCAAGCGCGACCGCGTCTCCGCCACCCGCGCCCGCCGCGCCGAGTTCTCCAACGCCTGGCTCAAGACCGCCGCCGGCCAGGTCGTCCCCTTGAACAAAGCCCGATTCTCCGCCGACCGCAACCCCGTCACCAACATCGACGCCTACGCCGCCGAGGGCCGCTTCACCCTCGCCACCGGCGGCGGAACCACGAACGACCACGCCAAGCTCCGCGACGTGATGGAACTCCCGGCCGCCGAGGGCGCGCCCGACGCCCTTGGCCTTCCTGAAAGCGCGAACCCGTGATGAGATTCCGAAATCAAAACGGCCTTCTCCCCTTGAGGGAGAAGGTGGCCCGAAGGGCCGGATGAGGGGTGGGCGAGCGACACGAGCGTCGAAATTCAACGGGGCTTTCCCGCGGCCCGGGCCGTGTTCCGAAACGCGCGACTCCCTGGAGCGTCCTCCCCCTCATCCGGCCGCTTCGCGATCCGTCTTCCCCCACGAGAGGGGAAGACCGTTTTCATCGTCCGTCGCCTCAGCCGCCACCGCCGCCGGTGGAGCCGCGCTGGGTCTGGCCGGTCGGGTCGAGCAGGCGGTCGACCTCGTCCCGCGCGGGGAAGCCGCCGTGGTCGTCGAGGACGTCGGCGGAGGCCGGCTCGCCCAGGCGGGCGACGATCTCCGCGGGGGCCAGCCCGGCCATCTCGTGGGCGACGGCGCGCACCGTCGAGCCCTCGCGATACGCCGTCTTCGCCAGGGCCGAGGCGTTGTCGTAGCCGATCCGAGGCGCCAGCGCCGTACACATCGCCAGGCTTTGCTCGACGTGTTCGCGACAGCGCTCCTCGTCGGCCTCGATCCGGGAGACGCCGTGCGCCTTCTGGTCGGCGAGGAACTCGCGGGCGTCCACGCACTTGCGGGCCAGGTGGTCGGCCGCGGCGGTCAGCAGGTCGATCGACTCCAGCAGGCCGTGGGCGATCACCGGCATCATCACGTTAAGGTCGAAGTTCGACCCCAGGGCGTTCGACCAGGCGACGGTCGCGTCGTTGCCGACGACCCGGGCGGCGGCCATCATCACGGCCTCGGGGATCACCGGGTTGACCTTCGCCGGCATGATCGAGCTTCCCGGCTGAAGCTCCGGGATCCGGATTTCGCCGATGCCGCACCGCGGGCCGCTGCCCAGGAGCCGGAGGTTGTTGGCGACGTTCGAGAGGCTCACGGCGATCGTCCTGAGCATCGCCGACGCCTCGACCGCCGCGTCGCGGTTGGCCATCGCCTCGAAGTGGTTCGACGCCGGCTTGAACGCAAGCCCGGTCTCCCGCGAAAGCGCCGCGGCCATCCGCTCGGGAAACTCGGCGTGGGTGTTCACGCCCGTCCCCAGCGCCGTGCCGCCGATCGGCAGTTCGGCGAGCGCCTCGGAGGCCGTCCGCGCGCGGCGGACGCCGTGCTCCACCTGCGAGGCGTAGCCGGAGAACTCCTGACCCAGCCGGATCGGCACCGCGTCTTGCAGGTGGGTCCGGCCGATCTTCACCACGCCGTCGAGCGCCCGGGCGCGCTCGGCGAGCGCCGCGTGGAGGCGCTCCAGGGCCGGGATCAGTCGCCGCTCGATCTCCTCGCGGGCCGAGACGTGGATGGCCGTGGGGATGACGTCGTTGGACGACTGCCCCATGTTGACCGCGTCGTTGGGATGGACCGGCGCGCGGCCCCCGCGCTTGCCGCTGGCAAGCTCGTTGGCTCGGCCGGCGACGACCTCGTTGGCGTTCATGTTGGTCGAGGTGCCGCTGCCGGTCTGGAAGATCACCAGCGGGAACTGGTCGTCGAGCTTGCCGTCGGCGACCTCCCCGGCGGCCCGTTCGACCAACCCGCCGAGCTTGGCGTCGAGCTTGCCCAACTCCACGTTGACCCGCGCGGCCGACTTCTTCACCAGCCCAAGCGCCCGCAGGAACGCGCGGGGGAATCGGACGCCGCCGATCTCGAAGTTCCGCCGCGCCCGCTCGGTCTGCGCGCCGTAGTAGGCGTCGGCCGGCACCTCCATCGAGCCCATCGAATCGCGTTCCGTCCGGGTCGCTCCCACGGTTGAATTCTCCTCTAAAACGGGAAAGGGCCGCGCGTCGGCGGGAAGGCCCCATCTTACGCCACGACCGATCGCGGTTAAATCCCGCCGGGGGCCCACGCGGCGTAGAACGTCATCGCGGGGTAGTCGCGGACGAAGCCCAGATCGGCCAGGCGGCCGGCGATGGGACTGGAGAGGGTCGGCAGGCCGTTGTACGTCTCCACCTTCAGCACCCGGCGCTCCGCCGAGGCCAGTTCGACCACCCTCGCCAGCGCCGAATCCAACTCCGCCTTGCCCGCCGACGCCAGCCCGGTCAGCCGCTTGCCGAACGCCTCCAGGATCAGGACCGGCCGACCGCCGCGGAGGACCAGGAAGTTGCCCGAGCCGCGCGACAGCCGCGCCTTGCCTCCTTCGAGCAACGGGACGTCCAGGGGCGCGCCGGCGCCGTAGAGGTTGGCCGGATCGGCCGCGGCGAGCATCACCTCGGCATCGTCGCGATCCGTCCGCGACGCCAGCGCCGCGAGTCCCTCGGCCGCCTCCTCGGTCGCGTACTGCACGCCCGAAAGCCCCTCCACGAAGTACCCCCGGCGGACCTCCCCGCGCAGCTCCAACCGCGAAAGCCAGGGGTACAGTTCCCCCCACGGCGGGGCCCAGGGGTCCATGGCGACCGTCTCGCGGGCCAGCACGCCGTAGCGGTCGAAGAGGGCGTCGATCCACGCCAGGGCGCGCGCCTCCGGATCCTCGGCCGGCGTCGCGACCGCCTCCCAACGACCCTCCGGCCGCGTCGACTCGACCCGCCGTGATAGCCCCCGACGACCCCGGCGGGGGGGCTCCGTCGCCACCGGCGCCGCGAACGCGCCGGGGCGGAGCGGGTCGAAGCGGTCGTTGGTCGCCAGCCCGCGACGCATCAGCGCGCTTAGCGCGCGGCGGACGTCGAGCGGGTCCATCCCCGACGCCCGCGCCAGGTCGGCCGCGA